>LAHU01000467.1_pt1 | contig 46437 bp, 46 predicted proteins | sample 329631 | NCBI WGS metagenome assembly LAHU01 (sample SAMN03275698, study PRJNA271635) | activated sludge metagenome | isolation source: sample C-0 Zero hour mixed sludge faded in reactor as a methanogenic...
TTCTTATTAATCAATCACCAAAGTAATCCAGTTAACAATTACCCTAAACAGAGTGGAGGGGTAGCTGGTTTCTGTCCTTAACCTGACGTTGATGAAGCGCTACCTATCAGAAAATAAAAATAGACATTTAATGAAATAACTTCTCGCATCGATTTCGTATTCCATATTCATTATTGTTCATTAGAACTGACCTACCGTATGATGATGCAATGCAAGATGAGGGAGGGTATAATTCGTGGCGAATATCCAAATGTGCACCCGTTGTGTGATGGACACAACCGATCCTGGTATACGCTTCGATCGGAATGGTGTCTGCAATCACTGCCATACATATGAGAGAATGGTTCGAAGAGACGTTTATACAGGGGATATTGGACGGGATAGGCTTCGTACTCTTATCCAGGACATTAAAGAGGAGGGTAAAAACAAAGAGTATGACTGTCTCATTGGGCTGAGTGGGGGTGTAGACAGCACCTTTGTTGCGTACCAGGTTAAGAATCTTGGACTCCGGCCTCTTGCGGTCCATCTTGACAATGGATGGGATTCAGAACTGGCGGTTCATAATATACAGCGGGCACTGGAGATTCTTGATATCGATCTGTACACTCATGTAATTGATTGGGAAGAGTTTAAAGACATCCAGATCGCCTTTCTAAAAGCGTCAACTCCTGATTCAGAGATCCCGAGCGATCATGCCATTGTCTCGCTGATGTATCAGTTGGCAGATCAAAACGATATCCGTTATGTGATAACCGGGAGAAACGTCAGGACCGAGACACATGTTCCCGAATCCTGGTCAACGGGTCATTTTGACTGGAAATATATAAGAAGTGTTCATCAACAGTTTGGGACCAGGAACCTCGTGACCTATCCCCACCGGACGAGGGAAGAAGAGAGGCAATACAGGCGGAAACAAAAATGGTTCGATATACTCAACTATATTGATTATGTAAAAAAAGATGCGATTTCAATCCTTGAAAAGGAGTTAGAATGGCAATATTACGGTGGAAAGCACTATGAATCGATTTATACGCGGTTCTTCCAGGGATACATCCTCCCGAAAAAATTTGGATATGACAAGAGGAAAGGCCATCTTTCGAGCCTGATCTGCTCAGGAGAGATCACGCGGGACGAGGCCCTGGAAGAGCTAAAAAAAGAACCTTACCCACCCGATCTCCAGCTGCAAGACCGCCACTATGTCATAAAGAAACTGGGTCTCACCGAGGAGGAGTTCGATACGATCATGGCTCTACCCCCCAAGACGATCTATGACTATCCCTCCTATGCCCGCGATAACAAGGCCCCCCTGGCCAGACTGACCGGGTTTCCAGTGAGATTGGTAAATTTTGCAATCAACGAGACATCGAGGAGACTCGGTTATTGATTAGCCTGTGTCCTGACCGCCCATGAAGAACGCACTCATCCTCACACGTTTTGATCCTAAGAACGATCCACGCCCTCGCAGAATGATACGATGGTTACGGGGGATATCCACCGTTACCGTGGCAGGAGATACCCCAGTTCTGTCTAGAAAAGGTGATATTATTCCACTTGGTATTCCTGGCCCCTCCCTTCCCATGAAGGAAAATGCAAGGATCCTTGCAACACGCCTAAAATATGTTCTCCTGGGAAGAGATCCCCTCTTTCTCCTCGTCCCCGGCCTTCTTCCAGGAGCGGACCGCAGTCCCCCCCTCGAAGAGAAATCATTTGACCTGATAGTCTCTCACGATCTGGTCCTCCTTCCCCTCGCCTTCCGTATTAAGAAAGGAAAATCAAAGGTTATCCTCGATGCACGTGAATTCTACCCGAAAAATTTCGATGACCAGTTAGTCTGGCGTTTAACTTCAAAACCATTGAATCAGTATCTCTGCCGGAAATACCTTCGGCTCTGTGACAGGGTCTTCACGGTCAGTGAGGGTATCGCAGAGGAGTTCCATGCTCAATATGGAGTCCTTCCAGAAGTGATCATGAGCCTTCCCGAGTATCATGCATTGCAACCCTCTCCAGTAGACCGGGATCATATCCGCATTATCCATCACGGTTGGGCTAGTCCTTCACGGCGAATCGACAGGATGATCCAGGTGATGGATTATGTTGATGACCGGTTCACCCTTGATCTGATGATGATTCCTGGCAAGGAGCGTGCATGGAGGGAGATCCTGCAAATGGCCGAAACACGGGAGAATGTACAGGTCATCCCGCCAGTGGAGATGCCTGATATCGTCCCTTTCACCAATCAATATGATATCGGCCTGTTTCTCGTCCCTCCAACCAATTTCAATCTGAAATATACCCTCCCAAACAAACTATTTGAATTCATCCAGGCCCGCCTTTGTGTTGCAATCGGCCCCAGCATCGAGATGCGTAAAATAGTCGAGCAGTACCGGTGCGGGATCGTCTCTTCCGATTTCTCTCCCCGTTCCATGGCCCTTGAATTGAACAAGCTCGATGAATACCAGATATCACGGCTAAAGGGAAATTCTGATGGTGCAGCCCAAATATTGAATGCGGATGAGAATGGAAAGAAAATACTGACACTAATAAATGAACTTTGGGGAAAAACCGATACTGGGACTCACCCTACCGAGCCTTGGATATAAACGCAGAACTCCGGAGAATCGGACTTAGTGGGCACATCGTGATTGTGATCATCGACTATGGCATGGGGAACCTCGGGTCCCTTGTGAATATGCTCAGGATGGTCAAGGTAGATGTGACAGTCTCATCGGAGAGGAAAGACATCCTCTCGGCGGACCACCTCGTCCTTCCAGGCGTTGGATCCTTCGACCGCGGAATGCAAAGCCTCAAGCAACGTGGGCTGATCGAGGTACTGGAAGAGAAGGTCCTGGACGAAAAAGCCCCTGTTCTTGGAATTTGCCTCGGTATGCAACTCCTTACGCGTTCAAGCGAAGAAGGTACCGAAAAGGGGCTCAGCTGGATTGATGCCGAGACCAGGAGATTCCGACTGCCCCCGGGCTCCCCGATAAAAATTCCCCATATGGGGTGGGATGCGGTGACCGTAAAGAAGAGTTCTCCGCTCTTCCGTGATATGGACCCAGAAGCAATGTATTACTTCGTCCATTCATTCCACGTTGTCTCTAAAAGCCCGGATGATATCCTCTGTACGACCAGGTATGGATACGAGTTCCCATCAGGGATCTCCCATGCAAATATACTTGGTGTACAGTTCCACCCAGAGAAAAGCCACCGGTTCGGGATGTCCCTGATGAAGCAGTTCGCAGCAATCCCGCCGTCCGGAGCGGATGCATGATCAGGACCAGGGTTATTCCCTGCCTTCTCCTGAAAGGCCTGGGGCTCGTGAAGACTGTGAAGTTTGAAAATCCCCGCTATGTAGGCGACCCTATCAATGCGGTCAGGATATTCAATGAAAAAGAAGTGCACGAATTGCTGTTCCTCGATATCCTTGCCACCCCGGAGGGGAGGGGACCATCTCTCGAGATGATAGGGAAGATAACGAGTGAGTGCTTCATGCCACTCGGTTATGGAGGGGGTATACGGAACCTCGCTGATATGGATGCGATATTCCGACTTGGCGTAGAGAAGATTGTTATCAATACGAAAGCGGCAGTCGAGCCCAGTCTGGTCAGGGATGCTGCGCGACGATTTGGGAGTCAGAGCGTGGTTGTGTCAATAGACGCAAAGAAGACCTGCAAGGGATCTTATGAATCTTTCACGATGAATGGGCAGCACGCTACTGGAAAAGACCCCGTTCTCTATGCCCAGGAGATGGAATCGATGGGTGCCGGGGAGATCATCATAACTTCGATCGATAATGATGGCACTATGCAGGGATATGATCTAGATCTCATCCGTTCAGTCTCCTCGACAGTCACTATCCCGGTTATTGCATGTGGGGGGGCAGGATCAGTGCAAGATTTTACCAGGGCAGTTCACGAAGCGGGAGCAACGGCGGTCGCAGCCGGGAGCATGTTCGTCTTTTATGGGAAACACCATGCCGTATTGATCAACTTCCCCTCTAATACAGAATTGAGGGGTGCGCTTGAGATGGATGTCGGCGGAAAACAGTATGTATGATGGAGTTAGACGATGGCAATGCATGATAGCTACCAGATATGTTCCCGTTGTGTAATGGATACCACAGACCCCGGAATAATATTCGATGAAGACGGAGTCTGTAACCACTGCCGGGACTATGATCGGAAGATCCGGGAGGAAGTCAAATCCGGGGAAGAGGGTCGGAAAAAGATTGATGCGGTTGTGAAAGTTATCAAGGAGTCCGGACGCGGGAAAGAGTATGATTGTATCATTGGTGTGAGCGGGGGGATCGACAGCTCCTATGTGGCATACACCGTCCATTCACTCGGTCTCCGGCCTCTTGCAGTGCATCTCGATAACGGGTGGGACTCTGAATTAGCTGTCAGAAACATCGAGGCTTTTCTAAAGAAGCTGGACATTGACCTCTACACCTACGTGATAGACTGGGAAGAATTCCGGGACATTCAGCTCGCATTTCTCCGGGCATCAACCCCTGACTCCGAGATACCAAGCGATCATGCTATTGTTGCCATCCTGCACCAGGTCGCAGACCAATGCCACACCCCGTACCTTGTCATGGGATGGAACGTGCGCACAGAGTCTCACCTCCCGGAAGCATGGTCCCATGGCCACTTGGACTGGAAGTACATACAATCGGTCCACCAGGCATTCGGTCATATCCCCATGAAGACCTTCCCCCATATGGGTTTTTTCACGCTCCATCGGGCATTTGTACTCCATAAAAGCATTAACATCCTGAACTACATCGATTATTCCAGAAACCGTGCGATGAAGATACTCGAAGACGAGCTCGGCTGGCAATATTATGGAGGAAAACACTACGAGTCCATTTATACGCGGTTCTACCAGGGTTATATATTACCCAGGAAGTTCGGGTATGACAAACGGCGCTCACACCTGTCCAGTCTTATCTGCTCCGGTGAGATTACCCGCAACGACGCTCTTGTGGACCTCCGAACTCCTCCCTATGACCAGGATCTCCAGGTGTCAGACCGGGAGTTCGTCATCAAGAAACTGGGTATTACCGAGGAGGAATTCGAAGGGATAATGGAATTACCAAAAAAACGGCTGGAAGATTATCCCTCTTATACAAATTCCATCTTCAGTAACCCCATCTATAAATTCGCAGTATCAAAGACACGCGGGCTCCGGGGTATCTGATGCCTGCACCACCTCAATGTGATACTCCCGGCCAGTTTGGAACCCGCTCCCCCCCCATCATCCGAAAAAGGGTAATCAGATTGTATCAGGGGCGGTTGTCCCTGGATTAATTGCCCTTATGTGCTCTCATCCTGTCTATCAGTCCATCCTCCCCCCTTTTACGGTCATAGCTTTCAAGGAATCTGGATCTTGTATTCTCCACGTTGTTCCGATATGAAGCATTCTCAAGTATCTCCCGCAATGCAGAAGGCAGTGCCCCGATCTCCTCCCATGGGACATGCAACCCTGCTCCCCTCCCCGCTATGAAACGACCTGTAGCGGACCCCTTGTCCCCAACAGCGAGGACTGGCAGCCCACACCCGAGATACTCATAAATTTTTGCACCTATCGCATGCCGGGACTGGGGGTCCTCGGGAGATAGGGCATACACCGCGGCATCGGCAGCAAAGAGAAGAGAGATGACCTCCTTGTGGGGGAGACGACCCGTCATCACCACGTTCTCTGAAAGACCCGTTTCCCTCACACGAGCCTTAATCATTTCCCGACGGGCCCCGTCTCCGACAATGAAGAAGAGAATCCTTTCTCCCTCCTTCACAAGTGATCGAATCGCATCAAGGAAGATCTCAGGCTGGTAATACGGGACGTTGAGATCGCTGACATGGATAAGAATCGCACAATCCGTCTGTCCATGTCCCCATCGTTCCAGTACCAGGCTCCTATTGAATGTACGGTGGACCTCTTCGAACTCATCTGCATCTATTCCATTTGGCATGATTACGATTTCCGGGTTCAGGATACCAATCGTGTCCTTCAGGGTGTCATTTGCCACTGAGACAAGGGCCGCTCTCCTGACAAGACGTCTGAATACGACCGACACTATTCTGTTCAGAACCCGCAATAGTAATCCCGAAAAACAATGCTTTTTTTTTGCCACATGGTCGATAATGGCCGTTAAATCGTCACGGTAGTCAAGAATGAACCCGGTTTTAAATGCGGCTGCGATCACCCCTGCCGGTAATACTGGACCAAAAGGTGGTGCAGAGCTGAATACAACGTCCGGCCGGAAACGATGGATCTCTTTGAGGGTAATATAACTCCAGTAGAGAAAGATCAACGGGTTCAGGCTTTGGGGCAGAAAAAAGGGAGCTGGTATCCCGAAACCATGGTACCGCATAACATAGGGGGGATCCGGTTCTTGTTCCACGCCCGCCATGGTCTTGTAGAGCGGGTTGAATACCGCCACTCTCACCTCATCTGAAAAGGAATGAGCAATCCGCTGTATAACGTGTCCTATCCGTACACACGCAGCACATGCCTCAGGAGGGTAATACGTCGTGAGAACAAGGAGCCTCATGAGAAGAATTCACCTTTGTCACGGATCCTGTAGTGGAAAAGAACCTTTTTATTGAGAACCGTGGATTGTATGACATAGGAACCGGTCTCTGGATACACGATCCCACCTATTGGCAATGCATCGATCCAGTATATATCAACCATTCCGGATATAAAGAGTAATCCGGTCTACTTTACACATAGATTGAAGAATTATTGGCTATATAATCCATTGAGGAAAGAATATGAACCGTTCAGCCTGGTGTTCCCGTTCAAACCTGGGAATTGCCATTATCATCGGAATACTCACACTTTTTGCATTCCTGATCAGGGCCCTTCCCGGGTTCTCCACGGTTGCCACACTGGATCCCCTGACAATCGTTTCGGGAGACGATCCGGTATACAACCTGCGGTTGATAGAATTCACGATTCATCATTTTCCGGCGTATAACTGGTTTGAGGCAATGACCCTCTACCCCCAGGGGACCCTCCTCAACTGGGGCCCTCTCTTTACGTGGCTGGGGGCAATACTCTGTATCATCACCGGATCTGTAGGTGGTAATGCGATGATCCGGATGAGCCTGTTTCTTCCGCCCCTCTTTGCTGCTGCCATGGTCCCCCTGGTCTTCCTCCTCGGGCGGAGATACGAAGGGTGGAAGACCGGCCTCTTTGCAGCACTTTTTACTGCGTTCATCGGAGGACAATATCTCTATAAATCCTATTTCGGCTACCTTGACCACCATATCGCCGAGGTTTTTTTCGGGGTTCTCTTTTCCCTGATGTACATCGTCGCTATCCAGGAATTGCGTCCTCTCACCTTGAAACTTGAAGAATTATCTGATATTATCAATTTTTTTAAGAATGGCCTCCACCGTGCATCCCAGTTTCGCCGGCCGCTATTTTTTACCCTACTCTCCGGTGTAGCGTTCTCCCTTTCCCTCCTCCTGATGCCAACCATGGTCCTATTTGCCCTTATTGTGGCGATATTCACCCTGGTCCAGTTTATTTATGATTTCTGGGTCGGAAAAGATGGGTTATACCTGGTTTTACTCAATACTATCACTTTTGGAATCACTATCCTGACCTTCTTCATCTTTATCACCCTTCTCGGACAGATGCCGGGCGAACTTGGATTAAACCGGTACTCGATTGCCCAACCGATTGCGTATTTCTTACTGATTCTTGGAACAATCATCCTTTATTGCATCGCATTGAAGATGCGCGGACGTTCTTTTATCTGGTATCCACTGGCCATTGCAGGAGCATCCTTCGTTATCATTGCGGTGATGTTCATCCTGGCGCCGGCGATTATCCAATCCCTCATTGCGAATTTTGGTGATTTCTTCTTCCAGAGCCCGTACTGGAAGACTATCCAGGAAGCCAGGCCATGGACGAGGGATGAAGCCTGGGCGACGTTCGGTTACAGCTGGCTCCTGATGGCAGGAGGTTTCCTCGTTGGAATCTACCGCCTCTTCCGCGACGAGCGTCCTGAAATGCTCTACGTATTGATCTGGTCAGCGCTCATCACCTATTCCGCGTTCCAGCACATCCGGTACGAGTATTATATCGCCGTCAACATCGCGCTCCTTGCCGGGCTCTGCATGGGCGAAGTCACCGGTTTCGCGATGAAGGTCCTCCCACGCTTCTTCAGGACCCGGCAGAAGGAAGAGGTCCCCGCGACCCCTGTGGGGGAGGCCGGAAAAGAGAGGGAGAAAAAAGGACAGAAAGAACAGAAAATACAGAAAGGACAGAAGGGTCAAAAAGTCCCAAAACCTGGCAAACACGACCGGAGTGGGAGAGCAGGCCCCGAAGTGGCTGTCTCTGCCGGTGCGCTGCTGCTGGTCACCGTTATTGCCTTTATCTTTTTCTCCCAGGCAATCCCGCTCGATATTGCAATCGCCACATCGGCGCCCCTCCGGATGAACGAGGACTGGCGGGAAGCCCTCGCATGGCTCGGGCAAAACACCCCCGACCCTGGTGTAGACTATTATAGCCAATATGATCACAAGACGTTCCAGTACCCGCCATCTTCGTATGGTGTCATGTCATGGTGGGACTATGGACACCAGATAACATACCTGGCGAAAAGGATCCCGAATGCGAACCCGTTCCAGCAGGGAATAGGGAGCGAGACGGTTCCTGGGGCAGCTCCATTCTTCATCACGCAGAATGAGGATACCGCGATGGACATCGCCCGGCAGGTGGGTACCCGTTATGTTATCACCGATATCGAGATGGATGTCATGAAACACTGGGCCATGGCGACTTGGTACAACAGCACTGCAGGGAGCATGCCCTACCAGAGCAACTTCCTGGTACCAGACAAGACGGGGGCCAGCCTGCAGGGTGTCAGGCTGAATACCCCTGAGTACTACCAGACAATGGTCTCCCGCCTCCACAACTTTGATGGGTCCTCGACAGAACCCACCACGGCCTTCTACATCGAATACCGCGATCCGGTATCCGCTGGTGTCACCTGGAAGGAGGACCAGCCCCTGCGTGGTGTGATCACGAATGTCCAGAAGCTGAACGCGAGTGCGGCGGTTGCCTTGGTGAACCAGTTCAATGCAGCCCCGCTGGAGGGGAGTTATGCCATCGCTGCCAAGGAGGAGTATGACATCTCATCCCCCATCACCCTGGTCCCTGCCCTCCGCCACTTCCGGCTCGTCCACGAATCCCCGACCGGGGTCTTCTCTGAAGGCGGCCCGAATATCAAGTACGTAAAGGTCTTCGAGATCGTCCCGGGGGCGCGGGTCAAGGGAGACGGCGTGATCGAGCTCCCGCTCGTCACTGATACCGGCAGGCAGTTCACCTACCGCCAGGAGAGTAATAACGGGGAGTTTATCGTGCCCTACTCGACGCAGGGGAACCCCTACGGTGTAAAGGCCCTTGGAAAATATACCCTCCGGAGCACCGGCCGGGAGATCGAGGTTACGGAAGAGGCCGTCCGGGAAGGCCGTCAGATCGGGTGATGAACCAGGCTCCCCAGGCGATTACAGGGGAGATCTTCTCCCGCCACGACATGCAGAACCACGCGGAGTGCGACCTCCGCCTGCAGTATGCCATCGCGGGTATTCCCGGGGGAACACCGGTAATCGCACCCAGGCCAGCAGATCGGGCAGATCTCAAGAGGGTCCACCTCTCCCGGTACATCGAGGAAGTCGAATCTCTCTCTGCAGCCCTTGATGGCCAGGACGATATCACCTACCTCGATCCCAGTACCTACCTTACTGCAGACTCTTTTCTCGTCGCATCCTATGCGGCAGGATCTGCCATCGGGGCCGCGGAAGCAGCCCTCGCACAGGTCGATACCTTCGCCATCTGCCGCCCTCCCGGCCACCACGCCCTGCCTGGCCGGGGGATGGGGTACTGCATCTTCAATAATGCTGCCATCGCCGCAGCCTGGGCGCTTGAGAGGGTTTCGAGGGTCGCGATCCTCGACTGGGACCTCCACCACGGAAATGGCACGCAGGAGATCTTCCTGCGGAGCGACCGGGTCCTGTACTGCTCCCTCCACCACCGTGAGGCATTTCCAGGGACGGGATGGGCGGATGACGTGGGAGAAGGGCCCGGCCGGGGGTACACCCTGAATGCCCCGCTGGCAGCCGGCTGCACTGTCTCTGATTACCTCGCGGTACTATCCCGTGTCGTCTCCCCCGTGATCGAAGACTTTGGACCCGGCCTCCTGGTAATCTCCTGCGGCCTGGATGCACTGGAAGACGACCCCCACGGGGTGATGGCCCTCTGTCCCCGGGACTACGCAGCCCTTGTCACCGCGGTCCGGAACCTCTCGCCACCGGCGCTTGCCCTTGTGCTCGAGGGAGGTTACGGCCCCTCGATCGGTCATGCGGTAAAAGAAATATTCTACGCCCTCTCCCGCAGCAGGGAGGACCCCTATCGTACCGAGAGGGATCTCGAAGGCAATGGTCCGGTCCGTTCGTCCACGCGCGACCTCATCCGGCTCCTCTGCCGCCTCCACCGGTGAACCGATGGGGACCATGGAGGGCCCGAAGCCTATACGCCATTTTCTGTGTTCCTGACTCTTCGTGCAGGTGCAGGCCAGGCCCTATCGGTTCCCGCCACACCAGGGTACCCACGTCGTTTCCAGGACCGGGCTGCCCCTTTGGGATCCTTTATCGGATCTGCGGGATTATGCAGGTTCATGGACCGCCAGGCACTCTCCCCCGGCCAGAAAGCACGCTATCCCCGGACCGGGACAACCGGGATAATAGTCCGTATCATCCGGAAGGATGGGGCGGATTATGCAGAGCTGGACGCAACAGGACTCCTGTACCGGACTGACCAGCTTCAGTCTCTCCAGGTAGCTGATGCCGGGAAGCAGGTAGCAGATGAAGATAACCTGCAGCGTATAAAAAAAGAGAGGGATTACTACAGCAGCTCGGCCTTCTCAGAGGCGGTAATGCACACCGACCAGAGCTGCGAAGGTGGTGGCTAATCGTTCAGCGGTATCGTGGTGAGCTTGACCGACTCAACTCCTTTTTGTGCCATTAAACGTTCAGCAAGGGTTTTAATCTCTGTTCCCTCCCCCCTGACAAGGATGATCTCGAGGCACCTACCATGCGTGACATGTGCATGCAGGCTCGACTGGATGAGGTTCATGAACTCATGCTGGATATCAGTGAGAACCGGAAGCAGTCCCCTCTGTTCATGATCATAGATCATCGTGATCACGCCCTGGCGTTCGCCGCGGACGTCTGCCATCCATTTGTAATACGTGATATAACTCCGGATAGCATCCCGAATCCCTTCCGAACGCGATGAATACCCACGCATGTTGATAATCTCATCGAACTTGTCGAGCAGATTCTTTGGGAGGGAGATCCCAATCCGTGAGAGTTCGTTATCGAGTGTCACCTAAGATCGACGCTCCGACTCGTATATTTATTCATAAACATTTTAATGTATCGGTGAAAAACAGAAAATATGGCGACTATTTTATAATTATCGTAAAAAACCCGCGGTATACAACAATCTCTGTTATGCTATCTTAACATTACTGGGACCCATGCAATCTCTCGTACTGTATACCGTTTCAATTCGTGACAAAGACCGCAGTATTATTATGAATATTCCTGTATTGTGTTATTATTTTTATCAATGAGGTATCGCGCAGGAATCGCCAGTCCCGGACGGTATCGGCACGCGGTTTTGCGCATATATAAGTATCATCATCGGTAATGTATACGAGAGGTTTGATCGCGTTTGCGGGATACTGCCATACCGAGTGTGAATATTGGGGTCGTTGGCCATGTGGACCACGGAAAGACCACCCTCGTATACGGGCTCACCGGTGCATGGACAGATCGTCATAGCGAGGAGATAAAGAGAGGAATCTCGATCCGGCTTGGATATGCGGACGTAACATTTTATCGCTGCAGCCAATGTGAAGGTTCCGAAGCCTACTCCACTAGTCCGGTCTGCCCGATCTGTGGTGGGAAAGGGACTCCCTTCCGCTCCATCTCTTTCGTCGATGCTCCGGGCCACGAGACCCTGATGGCCACGATGCTCTCCGGCTCTGCACTGATGGACGGTGCCATGCTGGTCATTGCGGCGAATGAGACCTGCCCCCAGCCGCAGACCAAGGAACACCTGATGGCCCTCGAGCTGACAGGGATCAAGCGGATTGTGATTGTACAGAATAAGATCGATGTCGTGAGCCAGAAGGAAGCGGTTGCGCATTACCAGCAGATTCGCTCGTTCATCAAGGGAACGATTGCTGAGAACGCACCGATTGTTCCTGTATCTGCCCAGAAGCAGATCAACATCGGGGCACTCGTGGAAGCCCTTGACAGGACCATACCTGAACCGGAGAGGGACCCAGATGCGGATCCCTTGATGCTGATTGCCCGTTCATTTGACGTCAACCGGCCGGGGGTCAGCTGGCGGGATATCCGGGGCGGGGTGATCGGCGGATCGCTCATCCGTGGGGTCCTCAGGGAGGGTGATGACATCGAGATCCGCCCCGGACGCCAGATACAAGTGGAGAACAAGGTCCGGTGGGAGCCGATCACGACGAAGATCACATCGGTGACCGCGGGGATAAAAAAAGTAACCGAAGCCGCACCCGGGGGGCTTCTCGGGATCGGGACTAAGCTCGATCCCTCGCTCACCAAGAGTGACGCCCTGGCTGGTCAGGTCGCTGGCCGCCTGGGGCAGCTCCCCCCTGTCCGTGACAGGCTGAAGTTCCAGGTGACGCTGATGGAGCGGGTCGTCGGCTCGGGGAGTGAGCTGGTGATCGAACATCTCAAGCACAATGAGATCCTCATGCTCGCCGTAGGGACTGCGGTCACGGTCGGGACGGTGACTAATACCCGGAAGGACATGGTGGAAGTCGTCCTCAAGCGTCCTGTATGCGCGGAAAACGGGAGCCGGATAGCTATCAACCGGCAGGTAGGGGCCCGGTGGCGGCTGATCGGGATGGGGGTCCTGTCCGAGTGAAAGTGCTCTTGGACGCAAATGCCCTGATGGCACCAGGGAGAAACCGGATTTCCCTCTTCGATGCAGTGGCTGACCTTGTTGGCGCGTTCGAACCGCTCGTCCTCCGGGACGTGCTGACCGAGCTGGAGGGCATTGCCCGGGGTGCGGGTATCGCTGCGTCGCAGGCCCGCGCGGCCCTGCAGTTTGCATCCCTGTGCCGTCCCGTGGAGCAGGAGGGAATATATCCCTCGGTAGATGACCGTCTCCTTGCGTATGCGAAGGGGAATGACTGTATGGTTTTGACGAATGACCGGGACCTCCGGGACGCCCTCCTCGCCGGGGGCATTCCCGTCATCTCGGTGCGCCAGAGAAGGATACTGCAACTGTTCCGCCCATAAGGGGAGAATTCAATGTATTACCGGATACAACTGCTCGACAAGGTGCGGGTACCCCCCCACCGGCTGGGAGAGGAGCTGCGGGGGGTCATCCTCGATGTCCTCCAGGATCAACTGGAAGGGAGTATCGACAAGGAGATCGGCGTCTTCATCGCGGTTACCCGGGTCCTTGAGATCGGGGAAGGGGAGCTGGTCCCCGGCGACGGCGCGGTCTTCTATGACGTTACCTTCGAGGCCGTGGTCCTCCGGCTCTCCCTCCAGGAGGTCACGGAGGGGGTCGTCGTTGAGACGACCAGTTTCGGTGCGTTCGTCTCGCTCGGCCCGATCGATGCCATGCTGCATGTCAGCCAGATATCGGACGAGTACATCAGTTACGACGAGAAGAACTCCCGCCTTGTCTGCCAGGACTCGAAGCGCTTCATCGCGGTTGGAGAAGGCCTCCGTGCAAGGGTCGTGACGCTCAGCCTGAACGAACGCGAGCCGAGGGACAGTAAGATCGGATTGACGATGCGGCAGTCAGGGCTCGGGACACTCCGGTGGATCGAAGAAGAGATGATCCGGGAGCGCGAGAAGAAAGAAAAGGGTGGGGACCGTGCCGATCGGTAAGAGAAAGCAGCCAAAAGTGTGCCGGGAGTGCCACAGGGTCGTGGACGGCGAGAGCTGTGTTGTGTGCGGAACTGCGAACCTTTCTGAAGACTGGGCTGGCTACCTCGTCATCATCGACCCGGAGCGCTCCGAGATCGCAAAGAAGATGAATATCAAGCTCCCCGGCCGGTACGCACTGAAGGTCCGCTGATGCGCTGCCTCCCCCCGGAGCGGCGTCACCATTTCCAGGCACCCTTCGGGACCCTGTATCCTGATTTCCACGATGTGCTACCACTTCTTCCTGGCCGGACCGTGTATGCAGTAGGGGACGTCGTAACGCGCAACCTTCTCGAGGCTGGTGTCACCCCCGATCTTGTTGTCGTGGATGGGTTTACCATGCGCGCACCGTTTGCAGGTGCTGACAAGGATGGCCAGGGCTGGATACGGGTGAGGAACCCGGCCGGGACTATCACGCAGGCACTCGAACAGGCGCTCAAGGAGGCGGTCCGGTCAAAGCCGGCCCGGATATTCGTGGAGGGGGAGGAGGACCTCGCGGTTATCCCCCTGGTCCTCGTGGGGGAAGAGGGTGCACTCGTGCTCTACGGCCAACCCGGTGAAGGGGTTGTCGTCAGGCCAATTGATGCCGATGCCCGCGTGAAGGCACAGGAGTACCTGGCATTCTTCACTTCTTCGGATGCACCATCCGATACACCTGCAGAGGGCGGGTGACCGGTTTCCTCTCGTCCATGCAGGTGCGCCCTGGTCAAGGGACCTTGCGGGGTCACGGTTATCCGCAGTCCCTGACATGGCAGGGGCGGTATTCGGTATACCCTGTATTTCGGGAGGGGTCATGCCAGGGCGTGTACGGTAGCCCCTTTCCCCCTGGCATACCCTGTCTGCCGGGAAGGATCGGGAATATATAGGGAAGGGAAGAAGGGTATAGGGATACTGATGGATATCGAGATCATCCGGGATCAGAAGAATGACCTTCTTGGGCGAAGAGAGGTCTCTTTTACGCTCCAATTCGAAGGGCCGACCCCTTCGCGCAAACAGGTCTCCGCCAAGCTGGCTGCGCTCCTGAACGCGAAAGAGTCGCTGTTGGTTGTGGACCACCTAACGACACGCTTCGGTAAATCAGAAGTTGTTGGCGCAGCACGTATCTATAACAGCGAGGAGGAGCTTGGCCGGACTGAGCACGAATACCTGTCGAAGCGCGGGGTCGCGAAGGTCAAGGAAGAGGCGAGCTGATCATGGCAGCAAAGAAGGCTAAGGCGAGCGGGGCACCCCGCCGCGGTTCGTACTACAAGGTCTCTGGGACCACGGTCACGGTTGAGCGCAAGTTCTGCCCCCGTTGTGGCCCCGGGATCATCCTTGCCGACCACAAGGACCGGCTCGCATGCGGGAAATGCGGATACACCGAGTTTAAGAAATAATCTGATGGCGGTTCCCGGACAGGTCCTCGGTATCGAAGGCACCGCGTGGAACCTGAGTGCGGCGGTCTTTGGCCAGCACCTGATTGCCCTCTCTTCTCATCCCTACTCACCCCCGCAGGGTGGGATTCACCCCCGCGAGGCAGCCCAGCACCATGCAGCTAGGATGCGGGAGGTGATATCAGCGGTGATGACCGATCCCTCCGCCCTCGACGGGATAGCCTTCTCGATCGGTCCTGGCCTGGGCCCCTGCCTCCGGACTGTCGCAACGGCAGCCCGGGCCCTCTCCCTCTCCCTGGACCTGCCCCTTGCCGGGGTGAACCACTGCGTAGCCCACGTGGAGATCGGTCGATACGCCACGGGCTCCGCGGACCCGATCGTTCTCTACGTAAGCGGTGCGAACACCCAGGTCATCGGCTACCTGAACGGGCGATACCGGATATTTGGCGAAACCCTTGATATTGGTCTTGGGAATGCCCTTGACAAGTTTGCACGCGGGATTGGCCTCCCTCACCCCGGTGGCCCGGCTATCGAGAAGCTTGCAGCGAAAGGCACGCGTATTGACCTTCCCTACACGGTGAAGGGGATGGACCTCGCATTCTCCGGGCTGGTCTCTGCGGCAGCAGCGAGCCACGCGCCCATCGAGGATGTCTGCCACTCCTTCCAGGAGGTCGCCTTTGCGATGTGCGTCGAGGTGACCGAGCGTGCCCTCGCCCATGCAGGAAAGAATGAGGTCCTCCTGGTGGGGGGAGTCGGGGTGAACCGCCGCCTCCAGGAGATGCTTCGGACCATGTGCGAAGACAGGGGAGCTGAGCTCTTCGTCCCGGACGCGCGCTTCATGGGGGATAACGGTGCGATGATCGCATATACCGGCCGCCTGATGATCGCCGCAGGGGATACACTCACCCCCGGTGAGTCCCGGGTCCTCCCCGGGTTCCGGGCAGACCAGGTCGACCTCTCCTTCCGCCCGGTCCCGACCGGCCCCCCCTCGTTCCTCCATCCGCATGCAGGGCCCGGTGAGACGGCGCAGGGGGCGGAGGCCATCGTGACAATCGGTCCATCAGAGGTCAAAAAAGTGCGCAGCCCGAAACGCTACCGGGAACCACTCCTCGATATCCGTCTCATTACCGAACGGACCCGGGCAGAAGCGCGCCTTATTGGGGCAGCACGGAGGGCCGGGGTGCCAACTCCCCTGGTCCGGGACGTCTCATCTGATACCCTCGTGATGGAACGGATCGACGGGCCTCTCCTCAGGGAGAAACTCACCGCCGCGGCCGTCCACGAGGCGGGCCTGGCAGTGGGAAGACTCCACCAGGCAGGCATCATCCATGGGGACCTCACCACGAGCAATATCATCCTCCGGGACGGCCGGGCCGTACTGATAGATTTTGGCCTCGCATATGTCTCGGGTGAGAGGGAATCGCGCGGTGTTGACCTGCACGTCTTCCTCCAGACCCTCCGGAGCACTGCCCCGGGTGCACCCGGGCTCGAAGAGGCCTTTCTCGAAGGTTACCGGGAGACATTCCCGGGTGCGCCGGATGTTATCGCCCGGGTGGGGGAGATCACGGCCAGGGGGCGTTACCTGTGAAGCTCGCCGTTGTGACAAGCAATGCGCATAAGGCGGAGGAGATAGCCGAGTACTTCTCTGGGACCCTGGATGTCGACCACGTCCCGCTCGAATGCCCTGAGTTCCGGGACAGCGATGTCCGCCGGATCGCGCGGGCAAAGGCGGGGTATGCGTGGAAGGAGCTCTCCCGCCCGCTTATCGTGGATGACACGGCATTCTGTATCCGCGCCTTGAACGGGTTTCCGGGGCCGTACGCTGCCTATGTCTTCGACACCATCGGCAACAGGGGTATCCTCCGGCTGATGGAAGGTGTATCCGACCGGGCGGTCTCGTTCGAGACTGCGATAGCATGCGCGTGGCCCGGGGGGATCGAGGTCTTCTCCGGGACACTCGAAGGGACCCTCACCACAGCCCCGCGGGGCAACGGGGGATTCGGCTATGACCCCGTCGTTGCCTGCGGAGACCTGACCCTTGCCGAGATCCCGCTCGCTCTGAAGAGCCGGATCTCGCACCGTGCCCGGGCACTCGCCGCTCTCGGGGAGTGGATCCGGGCTGGCGGACTCGGGGTTCGTCCCGGGGATGAGGGGAAGCGTTAAGTGAATGTGTCGCACGTGTACTAACACACGCGTGGTGAACGCTGAATGGCAAGATTTCCCGAGGCTGAGGCCAGGCTCCTCAATGTGAAGGTCTGCATGCGGTGCAATGCACGGAATGCAATCCGCGCAACCCGTTGCAGGAAGTGTGGCTACGAGAACCTGCGCCCCAAGAACAAGGAGCGCAAGGCCTGATTCAGGCACTGTAAAACGTAACTCTCTTCCCTTTTTCGCTGTATTCCCCGCGGAAGGTTTCCAGGTTCCTCTTGTAGCCTATCCGGTCAGTAAACCCAAGACCGCGGAGTCTCTCCCTGACCCTCATCACGTCCCCCTCGTCACGCCAGTCGGAGGTATACACGTAGATCACGGTACGGGCGTCCCGCGCATCCGGGTTCTCGCGGGCCGTGCTTGCCTTTGCCGAGATCCCGAGTTCCCCCCGGCACGTCGCGTCCCGGACCCTGCGCCAGGCAGCGTCTGCCTCCTCTTTCGGGAGGAATATCAGCCACTTCCCCGCGATTTCGTCTTCTATGGCATCGGGGCGGACCCCGGGCGCGTCCTGGATTATCCAGTACATCAGCGTGGTGCGCGAGGGGACCACGCCCTCTCCCCCGGCGACCCGTGCGTAGATGACGTCCGCGCTCCCGAACCGGCAGAGGAGGGCATCGCTCAACTGGGGATACTCAGTTGAGAAGTCCTGGAAGATACGGAGGAAGTCCTCGTGAAAGTCAACACCTCCCTCCACGAGGGCGAAGAGCGGGTTACCGGAGTCATGCATCCGCGCGTGGAGATGATGCTCGAAGAGGCCATACGCGACATCAGCGAGGGCATCAGGGGATGCTTCGTCCATACTGTATTATCAGGAAAAATGCTTGAAAATGGTTATGATGAATTGTCTTGGTGGAGCAGGCCGAGGGCCAGTGCCGCAGCACGCTCCCCCGAGAGGAGCATACCCCCGAATATCGGCCCCATCCGGGTCTCCCCGGCGACCGCGTTCGCGGCCATTCCTGTAACGATAAGGCCGGGGAAGACTTCTTTCGTGTGCGAGACCACGCCCGCCTCTGCCTTTTCTGCCCACATGAATCCCTCTCCCTTCACCTTCAGCCCCCCTCCCTTCCGCTCTACCAGGCGTGCGACGACTGCATCATGGCCGGTCGCATCGATCGTTACCCGCGCCCCGATCGTGATCGGGTCCACGTGAAGACCCGCCATGGTGACGGGTGACCAGTTAATCACGAGGCCGCTCACGCGGCGGTCCCCGCGTATGCGGACGTCCTCGACCGAGGTGAGGTTGAAGAACTCCACGTTCGCGTCACAGGCAGCGGCAGTCAGTTTGGCAACCGATTCCACAGAGCCTGCGACATGGTAGCCGTTGCCGTACGGGTGGGAGCGGATGCCGAACCGGTCGAGGACTCGCTTTGCGTCGTCCTGGACCACGATCCGCGGGAACATCATCCCTCCACCCCACATGCCCCCGCCAGTCGAGAGCTTCTTCTCGAAGAGGGCAACGCGCTGACCTGATTCCCCGAGGATGGCAGCACAGGCGAGACCGGAAGGCCCCGCTCCCACAACGGCCACATCCGTCTCGGTACAGGAAAGGAGAGTCTCCATGTGGGACGAAACGATAGCGCGGCTGATTGTGATCTCGTCAAGTTCCATCGGCTTCACCTCTCGTTTTTCGCTCCCGAAGTCATTTACCTATCCCATGGTGGCCCAGGCCAGGGGTGACGGGAGCCGCGGCAGGATGGCATTATTCATGACATATGTCCTCTGATTTTAATTTCCGCTCCATTTCCTTGCATTCAGCAGAACCTTTATCCCGGGTCGCGTGAAACCTGAGACCATGATGTGGAAGCGCGATTTCGGGCTTACCATGCGGATATGGCTCACGCTGTTCCTGCTGCTGCTCGTCTACCTCGCATTCCTGACGGTCCTCTCTGCCCTTGGCGTGGGGCTCACATGGCTCATCCTGATCGCATTCGGGTTTGCCTTTTTCCAGTTCTTCTTCTCGGACAAGCTCGTCCTCTGGACGACGGGTTCCCGGATCATCGGGGATGACGAATACCCCGAGCTCCACCAGATGGTCGCGAGACTCTGTGCCGAAGCGGACCTGCCGCTGCCGAGGATTGCCATCATGCAGACACCGGTCCCGAACGCGTTCGCGACGGGAAGGAGCCCGAAGAACGCGGTAGTAGCGGTCACAGACTCTATTATGCGTATTCTCTCCCCCCGCGAGCTTGAAGCGGTCCTTGCCCATGAGTTGTCGCACGTAAAGAACCGTGATGTCCTCACCCTGACGATAGCGAGCTTCGTGGCGATGATCGCTTCGATCATCATGCAGAATGCGATCTTCCTCTCGCTTGGAGACCGCAGGGAAGGTGGCAATCCCTGGTTCATCGCGTGGATCGTTGCGATCGTCGTCTGGATCGTGAGTACTCTCCTCCTCCGCTCGCTCTCCCGGTACCGGGAATTCGCCGCTGACCGGGGCTCTGCGTATATCACGCAGAACCCCCAGGCCCTCATCGCTGCCCTGGAGAAGATCAGCGGCAGGATGGACAACGTGCCCCCCCAGGCCAAGGAGAAGATTGCGGGGGCAAATTCGTTCTTCATCATCCCTGCGCTCTCTGGGAACACCCTGATGGAGCTCTTCTCAACTCACCCCAGTCTCGACAAGCGTGTGGCAGCCCTCCTCAAGGTTGAGGAGGAGATCCGGGGCTACTAACCTCTCTGGTTTGGGTGTCCCGGGGCATCTCGCTTTTTTTCTCATGATCCCATTCAATTGACCTGTAAACCCGGTGCGCTGACGCGTTTTCCCGCTCAGCCGTTTAAAAAAGGGATGACCAGGAGCCGGTACCCACCGTTTCCTGGTCCCGTCCACTGCCTGGCATGGCTGGTGCAGGACCGCACATCTGGCCGTAATATTCACGGAATGCGTGTATAGGTCCTGGAAATATGCGTATCCGTGAGGTGGGGGAACTGGGAGCAAAAGGAATAAGTGAACTTCATGCGAAATTAGAAGGGCATACTGCATCGATGGTCTAGTGGTATGACTTTGGCCTTCCAAGCCAATAGCCCGGGTTCAATTCCCGGTCGATGCATAAGGGCTCGTGGTCTAGCTGGTTATGACGTCGCCTTCACACGGCGAAGATCCTGAGTTCGAATCTCAGCGAGCCCACTCCCTTTTTCTCCTGTTTTGTATCCACCAGATGGAGTTTTCTTTATGCCGGCAGAGACGGAATGCTATATATGGACCGGGTGTTGGTAGCGGCTGGTGCCGTGGTGCTCATCCTGATCCTCATCCCGCCTGTGGTTGCCGATGGTGCAGGAGATCAGGCTATTATCCTTGTCCAGAAAGGGGACATTCTCTTTGCCCAGGGCGAGTACGAGGAAGCCTTGGCGCAATACTCTGCCGCTACCAGCATGGACCCGACATACAGCCCTGCCTGGAACAAGCAGGGGACCGCGTTCTCCTCTCTCGGGCGCTACATTGAAGCCATATCCTCCTTTGACCGGGCGATCGCCCTTGACCCGTACTTTATGAAGGCTTTCAACGGGAGGGCAGATGCGCTCCTCGCGACCGGTGCGAATATAGAGGCCCTGGCAGCCTATAACCGGGCTCTGGCGGTCAACCCGAATGACCTGGATGCACACTATGGGAAAGGCACTGCCCTGAAACGGCTCGAACGTTTTGAGGAGGCAGCTGCTGCATTCGATGACGTCATCCGCATATCAGACCGCGAGATGCGCAAGCACCCGGCAGAAGCCCGGTACAATGCAGACCTCTGGGCGAACCGCGGGCGTGCATTCGCAGAACTACAGATGTATCCCGAGGCGCTCCAGGCGTTTGACGAGGCATTGCGGATCAACCCTAAGCAGATATCCGCCATAAAGGGACGCGATGCGGTGACAAGTTATCTTGCGGTCTTTGAACGGGCAAACCAGACCCGGCCGACTCCCATCCCGGTCACGCGGGCAGAACGCCTTCCTACCCAGACGGTAGCTCCCATCCCGCCGGTATGTGCGGCAGCCGCGGCACTCGGTGCAGCCCTCCTATCAGCACGCCGGTACCGCGGGTAGTAAGATACTCGTACTCACTGTCCCATCCGGCCCGGCCATGCAATCCCACCTCCAGACCGCTGACTGTAAGCGGACACGTCATGCCATGCACCCAGGATACCCTCCATGCAATCCCATCTCCTCCTGACCGATGACTACAACCGGGCCTGTTGTGCCATGGTTCCAGGGAACTCTCCATGCATTATCACCTCCTCCTGACCGATGACTGCAACCTCGCCTGCCGTTACTGCCGTGGCAGGATCGACTTTACTGAAGGAGAGGACAACGGGGATCTGGAGATCGACTGGGACCTTCCGGCAGACCTCTCGTGTGACCGTGAGGAACTGGTGCGGTTCCTGTCACGGGACCCCTGTCCGGTCCTTACCTTCTATGGAGGGGAACCCCTCCTCCGCCTGGACCTCATCTCGGATATCATGGCGCGCGCACCATTCTGCCGTTTCATGATACAGACGAACGGTCTCCTCCTTGATCGTGTACCGGAAGAGATCGCCACCCGTCTCTCTACCATCCTCGTCTCCCTCGACGGCCCTGAGGCGCTCACGGACTTCAACCGGGGAGAGGGGGTCTACCAGCGTGTGGTCGCCAACCTCACCCGCCTCCGGCAGATGGGGTATACGGGTGAACTGATCGCCCGTATGACCGTGACCGAGCAGACTGATATCCGGGAGGCGGTCCACCACCTGTCAGTCCACTGCCAGCACCGGTTCCATTCAATCCACTGGCAGATCGATGCGAACTTTTACCCGGATTACCATCTCCGTGACTTCCGGACCTGGGCTGAGTCTTCCTACAACCCGGGTATCCGTGTGCTATCGCGCGAATGGGTTGACCAGATGGAACGCACGGGGCACGTGCCCCGGTGGTACCCGTTTCTCGACCCTGTCGAGGACTGGCTCCTCGGCCGGGGGCCTTCTCCCCTGCGATGCGGGTCAGGTGTGACAAATTTCAGTATCCTCACAGACGGGCACATCGTTCCCTGCCCGATCATGGTTGGGATGCAGGAGTATTACCTCGGCCACATCCGCGATGCGGACCCTGCGTCTCTCCACCCTGTACTCCCGGGAGAACCCTGTACAACCTGCGAAATTGCGTATTTCTGCGGTGGACGGTGCCTCTACTCCAATATTGTCTGTCCATGGCCTCCCGGAGGACGCGACGTCGTCTGTGGCACGGTCCGGAACCTGCGGGAGAGTCTCCTCTCCGAACTCCCCCGTATCCGGACACTCCTAGACTCGGGTGTCATCCGCCCCGGCGACTTCTCCCACGAGAAGTACAATGGCTGCGAGATAATACCGTGAACGGCGCCCTGGCCGGATGGCGTCCGGTGGGACGAGATCGTACCTGGGCGCGGCAGGATCGCATTCACACCGTCATGTCAGTAGCGCGCATCCCTGGGTGTGAACCTGGACCTGCACGTCCCACTGGTTATCCTGGCGGGGTACCCAGTCTGTGTTTGTGAACTAGAACATGGGGATTTTCGTCCCTGGACAGGGGGGATGCACTATCATCAGTTCATGCCTTGCGAGAGCCGGGAGGGGCAAGGTGTGAACGGTTGTCAATGCACCCATTCCCTGGAGCGGTCTGGTGCGGACCTGGTATCAACGGTGGTACGGCTCTCCCCGGAGGATGCGAAAGGCCCGGTAGACCTGCTCGAGGAGGACGACCCGGGCGAGCTGGTGCGGGAGTGTCAGGCGGGAGAGGGAGAGGACCCGGTCTGCCTTTGCAAGGACGGCCCTGTCAAGCCCGGACGGGCCACCCAGGACGAAGGCCACCCCTGCAACCCCCCTGATCTCCTCCTCGCCCAGAATGCGGGCGAACTCTTCGCTCGTTGGCATATCTCCCCCCGGGTCGAGGACAAATACCCGGTAACCAGCGGGGAGCGAGGTGAGGATCCTGCTCCCCTCTTCCACCATTGCTGCAGAGGATGCAGCGGTGCCTGGGGCTGCGTTTCCCCTACTCTCGGCAATCTCCCGCACGGTTACCGTGAGGTAGGGGCGCAGGCGGGCCAGGTACTCCCCTGCAGCCCCGCGAAGAGACGGCTCTCTCATGCGACCGACTGCGAGGAGCATGATATGCATGAGTACCCGGGGAGCAGGAGAGGGTATAGTGGTAGTGGTGTCGGCGCATACCGTGAAGGAATGGATGGAGTGGGATGGAAGCAGGCGATTCCGGGGCCAGAATTTCCCGGTTTTGCGAGTTGTTCATGGGGACCGCGATCGTCTGGGCGGGTGGCTTGAAGGCCAGCATTTTCCGCATTGGTTTTCACCCAGCAGTCCCGGGGGTGAAGAAGAACCCGGTGCCTGGAGACTGACCGGGAGGTCTGGTCAATGGAGGGACGGGGGGTGGATACTGCATTACGAGAAGTGGGGGGAGGTGAAGGGGAACAGGTACAAACTACCCTGCTCCTGGAACGATAGGATATCCTGGTAAACCGGACCCGGCATATTTTGTTGCCAGATTCCCATTTCACCAGACCGTGTCCCGGTTTGTCATAACCCGGGGACAGGAATACCGGAACCAGGGTCCCCCGGGGATGGGGACAATCCGGAGACGCATCCGGCCAGGGTGTGAACTGTATCCAGGGTCCCCCAGGGATGGGGACAATCCTCCTGGCAGGTAAGAACAGCAAATGCCTGCCTATACTGTGTCAGTGTCCCCATGGATGGAGAAACTCACTATGGATAGAGAAACTCACCGTGGGGGGAAGAACAGTGTATTGTGCCCCGTCCATTCCACGAGGGTAGGTTCAGGAGGGAGTGCGCGGGATCGCGATCTCGGCACCGGAGGAAGGAGGGTAGGGGTCTCCACTGCGGAAGGTTACACCTCCCGTGCACTCCGTCCATTCAATGGCGGCGGTTGGGGCGGACCGGTTCATGTGCACCGGTATGGGAGCGGTTCCGGTTTGTCCCCGGCCCCCGGGACGGGATGGATCCCCTGCCCGGGAAGGATCCCGGAAAGGGATGATTCCCGCGATGGAGGGCGTATCCGGACCATGACCGGTGTGCGCCGGCGCATGGACCCGCTCCACACAAGATATGTCCTTCAGACGCTGGATAAACCCCTGCCATGCGCGGCGTGAAAGTAACCTTCTGCCTTGCGCCCTGCAGGGACGCGTTCGTGTCTCTCAGTGCTGCTACGGATTATCACCAGTTTTTTGCCTTTCCTGTTCCACCATTAAGATATGGAGCGATCATCGCTGCTGCTCACCGCAGCCATCGCGGCGGCGGCACTCACCGTCGTTGTCGTGGTCATCTCCGGAGCCCTCCCCCTCTCCGGAATCACCGGACCCGCACCCGCATTCCCCGCGGCTGCCGGCACCCCCGGCTCGTGGCATAACGTGGCGCTGCAGGACGTGGTGACCGGAAGACCGGTGACGGTAAAGGAGTATGCCGGCAGGCCGGTCCTCATCACGTTCCTCACGGTCGCCTGCCCGATCTGCACTGCACAGCAGAAAGAGATCGCAGGGATGCCGGAGGTCATGAACGGAAGCCTGGTCAATATCGGTCTTGATGTGGATCCATCTGACGACCCTGCCCTCCTCCGGAGTCACGTGATACGGAATAACCTGACCGGCCACTACGCGGCCTCCCCTCCTGCCTTCACCCAGCCGTTCCTCGACCGTTTTGGCATGGAGATCCTCACGCCGGCCTCAGCCCCGATGGTCCTCGTCTGTCCTGACGGGTCATCGATCAAGTTCCCGGCCGGCCTGAAACCTGCCTACAGCATCCGGCGAGGGCTCGAAGCAGGGTGTTTCAGTGGACCTTCCCAGTGAGGTCCTGCTGGCCTTCGTCTCCGGCCTCCTCACCCCTCTTGGCGCGGTCTGTGTCCTTCCCCTCTACCCGGCCTACCTTGCCTTCCTTGCCCGTAGGGGAGAGACCGGCAAGGAAGGTATCCCCCCGCTGGGGACCGCCCTCCTTGCCACCGCAGGGGTCATATCAGCCATGGCCTTTGCCGGGTTCCTTGTCACATTCGTGCTCAGGACCTCCCTCGGCAGCTTCCTGGCCGCCATCTCCCCCTGGCTCTATGGGGCACTCCTGGCGGCCGGGCTCCTCCTGGTAACCGGATGCTTCCCCTCGCTCCCGGCACCCGGGCTCCCGTCCCGCAGGAGTGGGCCGGCCGGTGCATTCCTCTTTGGTGCATTCTTTGGCATCATCTCCCTTCCCTGCAACCCCGGTCCCGTCCTGCTCCTCTTCTCCATTGCTGCCGCTTCCGGGACCTCCCTCTCCCAGGTGCCGGTCTTCCTCGCGTTCGGGACCGGCATCTGCTTCCCGCTCATCGTCCTTGCCGCGATCCCTGCAGCAACAGGGAGGAACATAACCACATGGCTCGCCGCCCACCGCCGCGGAACCGAGGTTGCAACCGGCGCACTGATGATCGCAGTAGCGGCATTCTCCCTTCTTTTTCATGGATAACGTCGACCATGAAGGGCATTCCCGGGAACCTATTAATTCTCGGCTGTGAAACCGGAGGATATGGCGCTGCGCTCCACGACACTCCCCGGGGTGGGGACCAAGTACGAGCTCGTCACCGAGCACGGAGATACCATTGCCACTTTTTTTTTAAAGAATGGGAATATCCAGATGTACACCCTCCCGCGCAACAGCCGGACCCCCTGCGTTGCAGAACTCACCCCATCTGAAGCCCGGCGTATCGGCGCCATCCTCACCGGCGCCATCATGGAGGCTGACCAGGAGAGCGTGGAGATCGCATTCTCGGCCCTCTCTGACCTTCGGATCAGTATCCATACCTACCTCATCCCCAAGCGTCTCAGTGGGAAGGGGATAGAAGAACTCCAGATCCGGGCCAAGACCGGTGTCACTATCATCGCAGTCTCCCGCGGGGACCAGAACATCGTCAACCCCCCGCCGACGTTCAGGTTCCAGGAAGGCGATGCAGTCGTTGCAATCGGTGAGAGCGAGCAGCTGCGGCTCTTCCAGTCCCGGATCCTGGAGGGTTAATGGAAAGCGTCTCCCTCGCTCTCGCCGTCTGCCTGGCACTTGCCATCATCACCAAGCAAAGAGGCCTCCCTTCGATCCCGTTCTATATCATCGCGGGTCTTCTCATCGGGGAATCAGGGCTCCGCATCGTTGCACCTGACGAGATATCGAAGTTCCTCACCGACCTCGGGCTCCTTTTTCTCCTCTTCTTCATGGGCCTTGAGATCCGCCCCTCCCGGATCCTGGCCAACCGTTCAGCGATCCTCAAGAGTGGTCTCATCGACCTCCAGGTGAACATGGTCATCGGTTTCCTTGCGGCGTGGTTCCTCGGCTTCTCGCTCTTCGACTCGCTCGTTGTCGCTGCCGCATTCTTCATCAGCAGCACCGCGATGGCGGTCACGTCCCTGGTGGAGAACCACAAGCTGCTGATGCGCGAGGCAGAGACGATCCTCTGGCTGATGATATTCGAGGATATTGCCCTGGTCGTGATCCTCGCCCTGATGGGCTCATCCGGGAGTTCCCCTGCGACGCTCGTGGTGACCGTTGTCACCGCGCTGGCAGTCCTCGTCATCGCCTGCCATCTCCTCCGAACCCGTATTGCCCGCCTGATGAAGCGGGACGACGACCTCCCGGTCCTCTTCACGTTCACCGCCGTGCTGGGGATTGCCGCAGTCTCCTCGGCGCTCGCGGTCCCGCAGTCCCTGATGGTCATCGCATTCGGGACACTGCTCGGCTCGGTGAATACCGCGGCATTCGAGGAGCGTGCGAAACCTTTCCGCGATGTCTTCCTGGTAGTCTTCTTTGTCTTCTTCGGTATAGGGGTCAACCTCGCCGCGGCGGAGATCTCCCTTCTCCCCATACTCGTTATATCGGCGCTCGCGGTGGGGAGCAAGTTCGTCTCCGGCCTCCTGATAGGGCGCGCGGTCCATGGCAACTACATTTCAGGAATCGAGATCTGGTCGAACACGACCTCACGCGGGGAGTTCTCGATCGCGATAGCCGCACTCTACGGCTCTGCTGTGATATCGGGGACGATTGCGGCGATGGTGATCATCACTTCGCTGGTCGGTTCGTTCCTTGCAGTCGGGAGTTCTGGAATCGCGGACTGGATTGATACAAAGCGAGGCAGGGAACCACCGCCCGGGATCCCCGAATGGCCCGGGGAAGTAACACCGGGGCAGAAAGGTGGATGACCGATGTCCGGTCCCGTCTCCGTTCCCATTCCCGTGTGCCCTGGCCTGCATCCAGTATGAGAGCGGTTCAGGAGAGATATTCCTGGACCAGTTCCCGTACCCCGCGGCAGGACCGGGATGATTCAGGATACCTGCGGGGAGGAAGGCAGATCCGTCCGGTACATACCGTGCGAGACTGCATGAGGCAGGATACCCGCGACGGGGAGAAGATTTTCCGGTACCAAACCCCGTGCATGGATGACAGGGCTGTGCCGGAGGTCTCTTGCCAGGGAAACGGAGGGCTCCACTGTGGCACACTCCCGGGGAGACCGTCAGAGGGTCACCCCCGGGCCGATACTGTACCCGTCGGGATGGCCTGGATACAACCGGGGGAACGGGCGTGGAACAGGTCCCTACGAGGGGAGCACCTCTGACCGGACGGTCATGAAGAGCGGGCCGCGGAGGTCGATCTTTTTCTTGGCGTCGGTGATGGCACGGGTAGCAAAGCCGTCGACCTGTATATTCACGTCACTTGGGAGCTTTGCCATCTTCACCTGGACCGTCGTCCCCTCCCCGCAGCGTGCGGCCTCCTCGATCCGTGCCGCAGCGAGTGCACTGAGGGCATCGAGGTGTGACATCCCTGTGGGAACACCGTTCTGCCTGACATCAGCCCATTTTTCTGTATCTGGTACCCCGAGGACCGATCCCTGGTAGGCAAAGATCTCATTGGCACAGGCAGGCCCGAGGAGCCGCGTATTGGACTCCGGCTCATCAACGAACACCCGGAGCGCGTAGCCGGCGATCTCCCCCTCCCATGCCAGGAACGAGCACGGCCCGGGCTCGGCCGCGTGGTGTGCCGCGGTCCGGCGGATCGCTTCGGCGAGGAGGATGCCTGCAGGAGTCACCGGGGCCTCCCTGACATGGACTGCACGGGCAAGTGCCCGGTCAGGGACCGTAACCGGGAAGAACTGGGGATACACGAGCTGGCGCATGTCAGACGCGCCATATGCAATCATTGCAAGCCGCTCCACCCCGAGCCCAAGGTTCATCACCGGGACCGCGACCCCGTACTCGGCGAGTGCTGAGGGAGAGTAGAGGCCGAACGTCGCGACCTCTACCCAGCCGTGGACAGGGTGGCGGGCATAGACCTCGGTCTGGGTCTCCGGCATGTAGTACTTGGACCTCTTCTCGTCCGGGCTGAACCGGAAGTCCTCGTAACCGAAGGCCGAGAGCAGGGCTTCCGAAACCGCCTTTCCATCTTCGATCGTCACGTCCTCTCCGGCGATGATGCACGAGGCCGAGTGGTAGCACATCAACCTCGTCGGCCCCTCCTCCTGCTCGCGGCGGAAGCAACGGTCCACCGAGAAGAGGCGGAGCGGGAGGGGCACACGGTCCCAGAGATCGCGAAGGGTAAGGAACCAGCCGCTCGTCATGTGGCTCCGGAGCGTCGAGCGGGAGCTTTCGGGTGCCAGGGCCTTGAACTCCGGGAAGACATCGTCAAGGATGCGGGCGACCGCGGCGTCGTCGGCAGAGAGGACTACCGCCATCTCGTGGACGAGGTCGTCCCCGTCGATGGTGCTTTTCTTGTACGCATGGAGGGTCTCCCGGAGTCTCTCCTCGGTCTCCGGCGAAACCTCGTGGCCAATGATACCCGCTATCTGGTCCACCTGGGTGCGGGCGATACCGACATTCGGGCGTGGAAGCCCCCCCAGGTAGAAGACGCGGTCGAGGACGGCGCTCGCTTCCGGGCCGAACTGCCTGTAAATCTCCTGTTCCTCGATTATCAGGGGGACCTCCGCCTCGTCGAACCCGAGGGCAAGGTAGGTCTCCCGGAGTCTCTGGATGGTTGCAAAGACCGGGTGAGGCTCTGCCCGGTGGTACCGGTGCCGGGGATAGCGCTGCTCCACGGTGGCAGGGGTAAGGACGCCGGGACCTTCGTGCCAGGCCTGCTCAAAGTTCTCCCGGGACCGTTTCCGGAAATATTCAGGATCGAATCTCATGGTTCACGCTCAAGGCAGACAACACGGCTCTCAGGGCACTCGTCCATGACCCGGTAGCCGGCGTGCACCGCTACCTCCCGGGCAAATGCCTGGATACGGGCATGGGAGGGCATATTCTCCTGGGTGAGCCGTTGACGGCTGTATCCAACGTACATGTAACCTTTCACCTCAATATACGTCGCGCCGGAGTCCTGGACCAGGCGTGCATATGCCTTTGGCTTCTCATCGTTCATTCCCGCGACAAGGGTGATGCGTACCGCCGAGCGGCGTGACCCGAGAAGGGCGAGGCTCTCCTGGACCTTCTCCCACGTGTCTGTTACGGGGCGGCAGACCTTCTCATAGGTCTCCCGGTCGGGAGCATCGAGGGAGACGTAGAGCTGGGTCGGTCGGCAACGGGCCACCACGTCGGGGAGTGTCCCGTTCGTCACGAGAAACGTGGAATACCCATTCACCTGAAGGAGTGAGAGGAGTTCCGGCAGGTGCGGGTACAGGGTGGGCTCCCCGGCAAGGGATACGGCGACGTGACAGGGGTTGAGGGCAGCTGAGAACCGTTCCGGGGTGACCGCCGGGGAGACCTTGTAGCCGGAAAGGGCCTTTTTCTGGAGGTGGGGGAGTGCCCCGGCGATCTCGCCGGGGGTGAGTATCCTCTCGTCAGGGAACTCGTGCTCAAAGGAACGCCAGCAGAAGAGGCAGCGCTGGGAACACTGGAGCGTGGGTGTCATCTGGATGCATCGATGGCTCTCGATCGCGTAGAACCTGGATTTATAGCAGGAATCACCACCCCGGAGCACCCGCTTGCACCAGAGGCAGGGCTTCACGGCGGCAGACGAGTCCGCGGCCACGAACTGGTAGCCCTGCCGGCGGAGGATGGTGCGGGGGTCTTCTGCCCGGGCTCTCTTCCTACATCTCCGCGAGTGCATCGATCCCCAGCGTTTCGAGGGCTGCCCGGAGGGTGTTTCTCGTTGCCTGAACGAGGGTGAGCCGGCTCTGGCGGGTAGTCCCGGCGCTCGAGAGCACCGGGTCAAAGTGGTAGAAGGCATTGAAAAGGTCAGCAAGGTCGCGGGCATACTGGGCGAGGAGGTGGGGACGCAGCGTTCCTGCGGCCTCCTCTATCACTGCAGGGAACCGGGCGATGTGGCGTGTGAGTGCCACCTCGTGCGGACTTGCGACCGTGCAGGCCGGCTCGAAGGTTCCCGCCTTTGCAAGGATACTACATGCGCGGGCATGGGCGTACTGGATATAAGGGCCGCTCTGCCGTTCGAAGTCGAGCGCCACCTTCCAGTCAAAGACCGTGGCCTTGTCAGGGGAGATGCGGATAATGTCGTAACGTATGGCGGCGAGAGCGACTGCCCTGGCAATCGCAGCTTGCCGGTCATCGGTGAGGTCCGGCCTCCTGACCACCACCTCGTGGAGTGCCTGCCGGGTCACCTCGGCGATCAGCTCATCGGCCGAGACGAACTTGCCAGCCCGTGTACTCATCGAGCCTTCGGGAAGGGAGACAAACTCGAAGTGCACGATCTCAGGGGGCCGCTCGCCGAGGAGGTGGAGTGCCGCGATCAACTGCGCGCCAATCAGCTTGTGGTCTGCCCCGAGGACATCGATGACCCGGTCGAAGTTGCGCCCCTTCCAGGTGTGATACGCGAGGTCCCGCGTGGCATACACCGTTGTCCCGTCGCTCCTGCGGATGATGTACTCCTTCTCGAACCCTGCAGATCTCAGGTCCAGCCATTCTTTCCCGTCAGCGTGGAACTCAGGAAGCAGCCTGATCTTGCCGAGGACCCGTTCCGTGTCCCCGTTCCGGATGAAGGAACTCTCCCAGACGAACCGGTCGTGAGAGACATTCAGCCCGGCGAGGGTGACAGAGAACCCTTCAAGGCACTGCTCAACTGCACGGCGGAATGCACGCGTAACCTCCGGGACTCCTCTCTCAACTTCCTGCATCAGGCGGTCGACATCACCACCGAGGGAGGGGTCTGCCTCCAGGGCCCGGTTCGCCGCGATGTAGACCCTGGCGATATGGTGGTCCTCCTTCTCTCCCGCATGCGGTTCAGAGCCCGGCATCCGGAGCCCGAAGACGACAATGGCGATTTGGCGGCCCATATCATTCACGTAATACTGGGTCTCCAGCCGGTAGCCGGCTTTCCGCAGGCATCTTCCCATCGTGTCCCCAAGAAGCGTATTCCTGATATGCCCGACATGGAGGGGACCGTTTGGGTTAGCACTCGTGTGTTCGAGGACGATCCGGGTCTCCTGCGGTGGAAGTGCCCCGTAGTCCTCCCGGAGAGCCGCACGCAGGGTATCAGCGAGGTACTCCGGTCCCATGCTGAAGTTCAGGTAGGGGCCGGCGCAGGAGACCGTGATACCGGCAAGGGTTGGATCCTGCCGGAGGACATCCCTGATCTCAGCCGCGATTATCGCCGGGGCTTTCCGGCGTTCCCTGGCGAGGGCGAAGGGCGCGGTGCTCGCGAAGTCGGCATGCTCTCCACCGTCTGTGAGCGGGGGGTCCGAGAGGCCGGTCGCGTGTGCAAGGGCGGCGCTGATGATTCCCCGTTTTGTCCTATACATCAGAATCCCGTCCTGTACCGGAGGATCGCGGCAACCCCGCCGAATGCGGTCGCGAGTATGGAGCCTTCCTCAAAGTCGTCAGAGATCAGCTCGACCTTTGCACTGCTCTGGGCTGCGATGTTCGTCAACTCCTCGATGATATCCACGTCCCTGTCCACCACCAGCGGGCCCCTGCAGAGGCGGCACTCGCCCGATGCGAGGACGTCCTGGACGGTCTTTCCAGGCTGGAGTGTAATTGTCCTCTCCTCGGCATGGCCGCACTGCTGGCAGCGGACCGAGGCCCGCGAGGCACGGAGCCCTGATGAGAGCAGGAGGAGGTCAACGGCACCTATATCGAGGTTTTTCCGGATATTCTCCTCGCCGTAGCTGGCAAGGCTGTTCTCCTTCACGAGCTCCTTGAGGAACCGGTTCATCACCGCCTTCTCCTTGATGACTTCCTGGCCCTTGAGGGCGTCCTGTGCAGCGTCAACGAGTTCTGCGAGCCCGCTCTCGTTGGTGTAGGCGACATCGAAGAGACCGATGATCCGTTTCTGGACCTCGTGGTGCAGGTAGTTGCCTGCTTCGAACTCTTCCTTTGTCGGGCTCGGCCCGCCGATCAGCACCCCCTTGAACCGTTCGAAGAAGTTCTTCTCGGCCAGGAACACGGCACTTGACCGCTCCCCGACCTTTACGTAGAACTCGTTGATCGCAATCTCGCGGAGGCGCTGGAACCGGACACTTGACTGCCCTCCTTTTCGCTGCTTGCCCGGGACCGTCGAGGTTGCACCATTCACCGGCTCGATGCGGTTTCCCCGGAGAAAACCCCAGTAGGCCTCCCGCCGGTCAAGGACCAGGAGACCGTATACGACCTTCTCTTCAAGCATCTCGAGCAGGGGTTCGAGCTCGAAGTTCGAGGAGCACCGGTACATGTACAGGTTGAGGGGCTCAGGGGGTTCTATGATCGTGCATTCGAGGTCGGAACGGTCTCCACCGAGGAGCACCGTCCCGCAGAAGACCGCAATCCCCATTGCGGGGGGTCTCTTGTAGTACTTGAGTCTTGAGAGGATCGAGGAGATGGCACTCTGCACGTTCGTCCTGGTCTGCTTGCTCTTGATGTTGCTGCACTGGCCGAACTCGTCCCGCAGCTGCCCGGTCACGTCCGAGATCTGCTTGTCGGGTGGGATGTAGAGGGTGATCAGCTCAGTGCCCATGCCCTGCTTGGCCTGGAGGCCCTCCAGGGTCTTTCGAAACTCGTACCGGCGCCGTGCCTCGTCCATCCCGGTCGTCTCTTCAGCCTCTGCCATATCTGCGTTCCGTCCCGGTGCTCTTTTCCCGGTGTTCTGTATCACTCAGCCTGCCGGGGCATAAAACCACGTGCAATCTGCAAGGATCGCCGAGTCTACCTCCTGCTCAGCGCCGTGAGTACCGTTGAACGCGGTAAACCTGCGTGGTTCCCCTGCATGGGACCACAGGGCCTGCCCATCTGCGTACGGGATGATGGTATCTGCCGGGGCATGGAAGACCCATACCGGCCGGGGAGAGATTGATCCCACTGCGACATCGGGATCGATGCTGAGCAGGAACCTCCTGAGGTTGCCAGGGTAGCGGTCCCCGGTGCGGTTGAAGCCCGAGGTCGAGATGCCGATATAACCCGCGAAACCAGGGTCAGCAGCCGCGGCAAGCGCAGCGTACCGCCCGCCATTGCTCTCCCCGGAGGCAATAACCGGCACCCCGGTTGTCCGGGTGAGGAATTTCCGCGCTCCTATCAGATCGCATACGATCAGGTATACCTGCGGCCACTTGTCCCGGGCAAAGAGGGCGTAGTCCTTCTCGAAATCGAGAGGATAGCCGGAGGTCTCCCCCCCCTGCCCCCTGATATCGAGAACAAGGCAGGCATATCCCGCATCTGCGTATTGCACGGCCCGCGGGAAGTGGCGCTCTTTGATCACGCCGACTCCCGGGGCATGAACAAAGGCAGCACGGGGGTGCGCCGGGGTGACCAGGAGGCCGTATACAGGGCCTGAAATGGTTGAGAAGACGACCCGCGACGCGGTCCAGTTCGCAGTGCGGTTCAGTTCGGTCACCGAGGACGGGGGCTCCGGGCAGGTGAGGGTGAGGTCCCCGTCCGGGCCGACCGACCACGAAGGGGTCTCTCCCGGGGGAGGTGCGGTGCAGCCGGCAAACAGCGCAGTTATCACAAGGATAACGAGTGCCGGCAGCAGTATGGTCACCCGGTCTCCCGTTCGCAGGGCTGCCCTGACCTCCCCGCCTCGTGCACCTGGTGGTTCTCTCTCAGCAAAGGCAGCGGAATACCAGTGCGATGGTCTTTGCATCAGATATACTCCCATCCCTGATCATCGCCCGGACCGCGGTGAGTGGGACCTGTACAACCTCGATAAACTCGTCTTCGTCCGGGGAATGGTCCAGTGCCGGAGAAAGGTCCCTGCCTTCGAAGAGGAAGATGCGTTCGTCGGTGAAACCGGGTGTCGTGTACAGAAAACCCCTGGGGACGAGCTTCCCCGGGACCATTCCCGTCTCTTCTGCCATCTCCCGCCGGGCAGCCTCCCCGGGGGTCTCGCCTTCGTTCATCTTTCCGGCCGGGGCCTCGAGGATGGAAGTTCCTACCGCGAAGCGGAATTGGCGGATCAAAAAACAGGTCTCATCAGCGATTGGGAGCACGGCAACGGCGTCCCCCGGGTGAATAATCACCTTCTCCCGCTCCTTCCCGTCAGGAAAGAGAAAAGAGCGCCGTTCAACCTTCAGGTGCCTGCCGGTATAGAGGTCCATCCCTTCATCCCTCCCCGCAGGGTCCCTGCCAGGCGCCCGTGTCGTCCCAGATCCCGGGTGTCGATATCCATTATCTCACTCCTCCTCGTAGGGTATGGGGTCAGGTATCCCCGCCTCGGCGAACGCGGCGAGCCGGAAATGGCAGGAGCCGCAGCGCCCGCAGGCACGCTCGGCAGACCGGTAGCAGGACCAGGTCAGGTGGTAGGGCACCCCGAGGCGGAGCCCCTCGCGAAGGATTTCCGCTTTTCTCATATTGACAAAAGGAGTCCGGATCGTTATCCGCGTGTCACCGCGCGTTCCCAGGTCGATCACGTCCTGGAAGGCGCGTATGAACTCAGGGCGGCAATCAGGGTAGCCGCTGTAGTCCTGTGCCTGGACGCCCGTGAAGATCGCCGATGCACCCTTTGCCTCTGCACAACTCGTGGCAATGGCAAGGAGGTTCGCATTCCGGAACGGGACATATGTGTCAGGGATGCCGGTGGCACCGGGATCGTAGTCACTGACCTCCCGGGCTAGGTCCGTGAGGCTGCTGCCACCGAACCGGTGGAGGTAGCCGATATCCACCTCGAGAAACCCGGCAGCCCCGAGGTGTCCGGCAATCGCCATGGCCGCCTGTCGTTCGCGGCTCTCCGTCCGCTGGCCGTAATTGACATGGAGCGCAATGATACGGAAGCCCTCGGACCGGGCAAGGTATGCCAGGGTCGACGAGTCCATTCCCCCGGAGAGGAGGCAGACTGCGAGCATCATGGCACCTGCAGGATCTTGTGGAGCTGGAGCTGGAGCCGGACAGCGAGGTGTTCCTCCAGGATGAACGTTGCGACCCGCCTAGGATCTGTTCCCCATACCGGGGAGAAGAAGACCGGGCAGCCAGGGGAGTGTTCATCGATCACCGATGCCGCGTACTGGAAGTCCGCATCGTCACCAACCACGAACTTCACGGAGTCCCTGGGTGAGAGGCAGGAGAGGAGGCGAAGATCGCTTTCCTCCCCGGACGAGGGGCACTTCACATCCATGCAGATCGCGGCGTCCTCCTGGAATGGCCTGAAGTCCAGTGTCCCGTTGGTCTCGATCTCGATGTGGTAACCGGCCGCGGCGAGGTCTGTGGTAATCGGGAGGAGCGGTTCCGACTGGACGAGTGGCTCCCCCCCGGTTATACAGATGTAGTTTTCTCCTTTCGCCCTGGCTTCGGAGATAACGGCTTCGTGATCCATGAAGTGGCCCCCTTCACGGGAATGGGGAGTATCGCACCACCTGCACCGGAGGTTGCACCCCGCGGTCCTGATGAAGGTACATGGGGCACCCTGTCGCAGCCCCTCGCCCTGGAGGCTCCGGAAGATCTCACTGACCTGGATCCCCGATCTCGGCATAACAGGTCGCCGATTCCCAGACCCGGATCCGGGAGACGCGCGCCGGGTTCTGCTGCATGGCGCAGGCCTGGTTGATCAACTCTCTCATCTCTCCGGCAAGGAGCTCGCTGGTGGGGTCTCCCGGGGTCGTGATCACGTCCTGGAACTGACGGATGCAGGGGACCATGGGGTCAGCCTCGTTCAGGATGACCTGGTGGTCGTAGCGGAGAAGGACGTCCTTGATGGTATTATAGTCGACGAGGATACAGGTGGTGGAATCTGTCTCCCCCTCGATCCATACTTCCACCTTCCACCGGTGCCCGTGGATACGGGCGCATTTGCCCTTGTAGTGCAGGAGACGATGGGACGCATCAAAAAAGACCTCCTTGTAAATCCGGGCGTGCATCATAGAGATTGAACCGGGTGGATATAATATTATTATGAATGCAGTCCAAGGATATGAGACGCGCGGGTGGACCGCCACAATATATAAATCTCCTCTCCGCGTTGTACTACTCTCAAGAGTCCCGGGCAGTGATCCTGCTCGAATTCAATTCAGAGGGCATCCCATGGGAAACGGGAAATTTGCAGCCAGAAAGATGGTTCGCGACGCCAATAAGTTCCGGTGGAGCGACCCGACATATGCGAGGCGCCAGGATGGGCTTGACCTCAAGTCAGATCCACTTGAGGGGGCACCCCAGGGGCGCGGTATTGTACTGGAGAAGATCGGGGTCGAGGCAAAACAGCCGAACTCCGCGATCAGGAAATGCGTCCGGGTCCAGCTGATCAAGAACGGCCGCCAGATCACGGCCTTTGCCGTCGGCGATGGTGCTATCAACTTCATCGACGAGCACGACGAAGTCCTGGTAGAGGGGATCGGCGGTCGTCTCGGCCGTTCGATGGGTGATATCCCGGGTGTGCGGTATGTTGTCACGAAGGTGAACAATGTCAGCCTCCACGAGATGGTTATCGGACGCAAGGAGAAACCGCGGAGATGAAGGGGATGACTGAGAACGTCACTGAGCACGCGAACGAGCACGAAGGACGGCGCCCCCAGCTCCTCTTTAACCGGTGGGACATGAACGAGGTCACCGTCAATGACCCGAGCCTTGTCAGGTACGTGAACCTCCACTCGATGATCGTACCCCACTCCTGCGGCCGGTATACCCAGCAGGAGTTCACCAAGAGCAACATGCTCATCGTCGAGCGCCTGATCAACCGGCTGATGCAGTCGGAGATGAATACCGGCAACAAGACCCGTGTCATGCGGATTGTCCGCGACGCGTTCGAGATAATCCACAAGAAGACCAAGAAGAACCCCGTGCAGGTCCTCGTGGAAGCGGTCGCGAATGCGGGACCGCGGGAAGAGACGGTGCGGCTGAAGTACGGTGGGATCAATGTACCCAAGTCGGTCGACTCGGCACCCCTCCGCCGGGTGAGCATGGCGCTATCCTTCATCGCTGAGGGTGTCTACAAGGCCTCCCACAAGACCAAGAAGCCGGTAAGCCAGTGCCTTGCCGATGAGCTGATCGCAACGGCAAAGGCCGATGCAAAGTGCTACTCGCTGAACAAGCGGGAAGAACGCGAGAGGATCGCGAAGTCCGCACGATAACCACATACTCTTCTTTTTGGTGTCTCCATGTCACGCGGTAAAAAAACGGTGGAACGGGTAACAGAACTGATGAACGACCCGTTCCATATCCGGAACATCGGAATCGTAGCGCATATCGACCACGGAAAGACAACGCTGTCTGACAACCTTCTCGCAGGTGCAGGGATCATCAGCGAGGATCTCGCCGGCAGGCAGCTCTTCATGGACTCTGACGAGGAGGAGCAGGCGCGGGGGATCACCATCGATGCCTCGAACGTCTCGATGGTCCACGAATACGATGGGAATGACTTCCTCGTCAACATGATTGATACCCCCGGCCACGTCGATTTCGGTGGTGATGTCACCCGCGCAATGCGGGCGGTCGACGGTGCAGTCGTCGTTGTGGACGCGGTTGAAGGGACGATGCCCCAGACCGAAACGGTTCTCCGCCAGGCGCTCAAGGAGCAGGTCCGCCCCGTTCTCTTCATCAACAAGGTGGACCGCCTGATCAATGAGATCAAGGTCGACGAGATGGAGATGCAGATCCGGCTCGGCAAGGTCATCGACAAGGTGAACAAGCTGATCAGGGGGATGAACGAGGAGAACTACAACAATGGCTGGAAACTTGATGCAGCCAATGGTACCGTGGCGTTTGGTTCAGCCCTCTACAACTGGGCAGTCTCGGTCCCCTTCATGAAAAAGTCTGGCATCTCGTTCAAGGACGTCTATAACTACTGCCGCAATGGGGACCAGAAGACACTTGCCAAGAAGAGCCCGCTCTGCGGTGTCGTCCTCGACATGGTGGTCAAGCACCTTCCGAACCCTATGGATGCGCAGAAGCGCCGTATCAAGGTCATCTGGCACGGCGATCCGACGTCAGTCGAAGGGAAGGCGATGCTCAACTGCGACCCGAATGGCCCAGTAACCCTGATGGTCACTGACATCTCGTTTGATCCCCATGCAGGCGAGGTCGCAACCGGCCGGCTCTTCTCCGGCAGTCTCAAACGTGGCCTTGAACTCTACGTGATGGGAACGGCCAGGAAGGCGAACCGCCTCCAGCAGGTGGGAATCTTCATGGGACCGACCCGTGTCGAGGTCGAGGAGCTGACCGCCGGTAACATTGCCGCGGTAACCGGCTTGAAAGACGCCATCGTCGGCTCTACTGTCACGGACCTCATGGACATCACCCCGTTCGAGTCTCTCAAGCATTACAGTGAGCCTGTCATGACCGTCGCCGTCGAGGCGAAGAACATGAAGGACCTCCCCAAGCTCGTCGAGGTCCTTCGCCAAGTCGCAAAGGAGGATCCGACCCTCAACGTCACCATCAACGAGGAGACCGGCGAGCACCTGATCGGCGGGATGGGCGAGCTCCACCTCGAGATCATCACCGGCCGTATCAAGCGGGATAAGGGTGTTGAGATCATCACTTCCGAACCGATCGTTGTATACCGCGAGACGATCACCGGCAAGACCCCCTCTGCAGTAGAGGGGAAGTCACCGAACCGCCACAACCGCTTCTATATCGAGCTCGAACCCCTCTCAGACGAGATCGTCCACCTGATCAAGGAGGGTGAGGTCTCCATGAACATGGAGGCCCTTGCACGCCGCGATGTCCTGATAAAGGCCGGGATGGACAAGGACGAGGCCAAGAGTGTCAAGGATATCAAGGGAACGAACCTCTTTGTTGACATGACGAAGGGTATCCAGTACCTGAACGAGACGATGGAGCTGATCATCGAGGGACTTCACGAAGCCCTCGCCGGCGGGCCGCTGGCAGACGAACCCGTCCAGAACATGAAGATCCGCCTTGTCGATGTGAAGCTGCACGAGGACGCGATCCACCGGGGTCCTGCCCAGGTTATCCCGGCAGTCCGCAGCGCAGTCAAGGCAGGTATCCTCATAGCCGGGGACTCCCTCCTTGAGCCGATACAGAAGATCCAGATCACAGTCCCGACCGACCAGATGGGGAATGCCACATCCCAGATCCAGGGTCGCCGCGGACAGGTCTATGATATCCAGAGCGAGGGTGATACCATCACCGTGGCTGGCAAGGCCCCTGTCGCCGAGCTCTTCGGGTTCGCGGGCGACATCCGCTCTGCCACCGAGGGCCGGGCGATGTGGAGCACCGAGTTCTCGGGTTTTGAGCTCGTCCCGAACAGTATGGTCAGGGACGTCGTACTGGCCATCCGGAAACGGAAGGGGCTCAAGGAACAGATGCCCACGCCCGCCGACTACCTCTCCTGATACCCAGTGGTCCTGTTTTCAGGGTCCCCTGCCCCGGGGACTCTCAATCCTGTTTCCCTTCTCCTATCCCTGGCTGAATGGCAATCCCTGACCTGAGAGTGGGATAGAGATCCCGCACGGACTCCTGAAGCCCGTGGGGATTCAAGGACCCGTCAAAGGCGGGGAAATGCGAAAGAAACAGGGTGTGGTATATATTCCCATCGAAGGGGTTATTCCACCCCGGCCAGTCCGGCTATACCAGTCCCGGCCGGGAGAGGGTTATCTTGTGAACCCCCTGTATCTGCTGGAAACTGGCTCCCTGGCTCACGTAATGGTGCACGACCTCTTTTTCGGTCACCAGTGACCCGGCGATGATGTCCACCCCATGCTCGAACAGTACGGGTGAAAGTGGTGTGCTGGGCCCAAGGACGATGACCAGTGCGCCGGGGCGGCAGAGTTCCAGGAGCCCATCGAGCGTATGATTGATCAGGGCACTCCCGGTGATGGCGACGATATCGGCCTTTGGGAGGAGGTCAGGTGCCTGGTCAGCCGGGTAATCGCCTTCGGAAGGGTTTTGTTCTATCACAAAGAGCTGACCGGCGGTTCTCCTGAGCAGGGGGATAAAGGGAAAGTGACCGACCAGTGCAACGTTCTTTCCGCGCCCGCGTTCTGCCAGGACCTCGGACGCGTTCATTTCAGTGACGTGCTTTACATCGACATCGATGAGTGAATTGATCGCTGCAATACCGATACCCGCCTCCAGGCGGTTCCCTGAAAGGGCATACTCTGCCAGCTGGCGGGCATGTTTCTGGTGGAGAGAGCCGGCTTCACGGACAAGGACCTGTTGATCGTGAGGAGTTGTGGGGTTGATGGTGGTGGCGAGACCGCAATACCGGCTGCACACCATTGTCCAGTGCGCACCCACGACCACGGAACGTACCGGTTCATCATGGGTGAGGATGTCTAACAAATCTCGTATAATTGTCATAGTTGGTATCCCCGACGTGGATTACCCATTTCATTTGTTTTATTTGTTAATATCAAGGTGTTCTGTAGATTAGGTTACCCTGTGCCACCATCTGCGTCATTGCCATTCCTTCTCAAAATACGGCGAACTAATCCATTGGAATGAAAAAAGGGTTGTAATTGATATTATTCGATGATTATCGCACGGGTAATCGCCACAGGCTGCAACGGCTTGTCAGCGCGGTCTTTTTTCACCTTGGCGATCGCCTGGACGGTCTCCATACCGGAGACGACAGTCCCGAAGGCAGGGTGGCGGTCGTCGAGGTAGAGGTTGTCGACGAGGTTGATGAAGAACTGGCTCCCGCCGGTATTCGGACCGGCATTCGCCATCGCGATCGTCCCGCGGCGGTTGTGGTTGTCGCGGGGGAACTCGTCGCGGATCGTATAGCCCGGCCCGCCACAGCCGGTGCCCGTGGGATCTCCTCCCTGGATCATGAACCCGTCGATGACCCGGTGAAAGGTAACGCCATTGTAGAACCCGGACCTGACCAGTTTCTCAAAGTTCCCTGATGTAACCGGCATATCATGGCGGAGCTGGATGGTGATCTCCCCCATCGTCGTCTCAAGCCGGACACGCTTCCCTGTAGCATTCAGATCTGCTGTCATGGTTTTTGCACCGGGTATCATGGTATTGCCCCTGCAGACTGGGATGATCACTGCAGACTGGGATGATCACTGCAGACCATGTACACCGGTGTCCTCCCGTATATCTTCCCCTGTGCCGGGAAAATACCACCGGAACTCCCTTGGCAATCCGGGATCGTCCTGTCTGGCCCAGTTCTCCCGACCTGGGAAAACCCAGTTATTGTATCGCATTATATGGTTTATAAAAAAACAGAAGCAGGATGAGGCCTGGTTCTCTCCCCGTGCCCATCCCGTGGTGCATGGGAGGCTTGGACTCCCCCTGGTTCGTGCTTTGGGCCTGGAAATGGCGGTAATACAACCAAACTCCTGACAAATGGGGGAACAGGGCCTGGATTATGAGAAATGGCCGTTTAGAGGTGATCCCAGGAAAAAGCGAGGTCTTATCCCTTTTGATGTGAAACAACCGCATTACCGCGGCGGTCTGCCATGAAAGGAGTAACCGGGTGGCAGGGTCGCCGGAACGGAGAGAACGAAATGCCAAACGTCACAAAACACACGAGTGTTCCTGGTATCCTCCGCCCATTTCGCGAGTTCCTGTCAGCGAACAGAGTCAGTGCATCATCGCAGATCGTTTACTACGGCGTTCCCGGGACCTGCACGCCATTTATTGAGCTCTGTGCCTTTGCAGCTCGCGGTCTCGGGGCCGCCCAGGTCTTTGTCCCGCTCCTCGAGGAGGGGAAAGCCCGTCTCCTCAAGCAGGTCCCTGATGTAGGGATGCAGGCAGGCGATCGCATCGCCGTGAAGAGCCCTGCCGTCATCGTGATAATGGGTGGTCTCGCCATGCCCGGTATTCCGGTGGAAGCGGGAATGGTGAAGTCGATCATTGCCCGCCACCCCGGTGCCCGCGTGGTCGGGATCTGTTTCATGTCAATGTTCGAGAAAGCCGGGTGGTTGAACGAGGTCTCGTTTGACCTCCAGATCGATGCGACCATAGACCCGGTTACCGTAACCGTTGCCGATGCATAACCGCTACCGGTCCACACCAGTTGCCGGTCCATACCCGTTCCGGGGTCCGTACCAGTTGCTGGTGCATGACGGTTGCCGGTTCATACCAGTCCCGGCCCATACCAGTTCCCGGTATATAACCGGTTGAACCACCAATGCGGGCTCCCTCGGGAAGCCTGAAGCCGGTCTACTACGACTGGTGACACCCCGTGGATGGCAGAGGACCCCTCGCAGCTGGTCCCATTGTATGAGACCCCTGGCATCCATTCCACCTTGCTTTTCTCCTTTCAGTTCCAGAGATCTCTCTTGTCCCCCTCTCTGGTCGGAGTCACGCGGATGCAGGTCTTCTCTTTTGGTCCGGTCACCGGCCTCTCGACGGCAGAGGTAGCTGAGCTACTCGCCAGGGAGGGCTACAACGAGTTGCCCTCCCGGGAACACCGCGGAATTCTCTCAATAGTCCTCGATGTCATCCGTGAACCGATGTTCATCCTCCTTGTCGCCAGTGGCACAATCTACTTTTTCCTGGGAGATTACCAGGAAGGGCTGATGCTCCTTTCTTTTGTCTTTCTCATCATCGGGATCACGGTTTACCAGGAGCAGAAGACCGAACGGGCACTCGACGCGCTCCGGGACCTCTCGAGCCCGCGGGCACTGGTTATCCGCGACGGTGAGCAGAGACGTATTGCAGGCCGGGAAGTCGTTCCAGGTGACCTGCTCATCCTGTCGGAAGGGGACCGGGTCGCGGCAGATGCCCTCCTCCTCTATTCCAACAACCTCACCGTGGACGAATCCCTCCTCACCGGTGAGTCCGTTCCGGTACGTAAGATCCCATGGGAGGAGGGGGCCGGGGATGCCCGTCCTGGCGGAGACAACCTCCCGTTCGTCTATTGCGGGACTCTTGTCGTCCAGGGCCAGGGCCTCGCCAGGGTGCAGTCGACCGGGATGAAGACCGAGATGGGGAAGATCGGAGTGGTCCTTTTGAGGCTGGAGCGGGGTGACCCGGCCTTGAAAAATGAGATCTCGTGGATTGTTCGCACGTTTGCAGCCATCGGGCTACTGCTCTGTGCGACGATCGTCATCGTCTACGGCCTGACGAGGCAGAACTGGATCGAAGGATTCCTAGCCGGAATTACCCTCGCCATGTCCATCCTGCCAGAGGAGTTCCCGGTCATACTCACTGTCTTCCTCGCCATTGGGGCATGGAGGATCTCGAAAAAGAACGTGCTGACCCGGCAGATCCCAGCGATCGAGACGCTTGGATCGGCAACGGTCCTCTGCGTCGACAAGACGGGGACCCTCACCGAGAACCGCATGGCCGTCCGGAAATTTTTCGTCAGGGACCTGATGTCCGAGTATCCCGGGGATGCACTCCCTGCCGCAGAGTCCTGCCACGAACTTGCAGAGTTCGGCATCCTCGCCTGCAAGAGAGATCCCTTTGATCCCATGGAGAAGGCCTTACTGGATCTGAAAGCAGGCGACTTTGGGAATTCCGGACATATCCACACGAACTGGGATCTAGTGCAGGAATATCCCCTCTCTCCCGGCCTCCTTGCCATGTCAAATGTCTGGCGTTCCCCTGACCGGCTGAACTATGTAATCGCTGCGAAAGGTGCGCCGGAAGCGATAAGTGACCTCTGTCACCTTGATGGCGGGATGATACAGGAACTTACGCCCCATGTCAATGCGCTGGCAGCAGAAGGGCTCCGTGTCCTGGGTGTTGCGAGGGCTTCATTCAGCCATGCTGAGCTTCCCGGGGGCCAGCACGACTTCGTATTCGAGTTCCTCGGCCTGGTTGGCTTTACGGATCCCGTCCGCCCGGGTATTGCGGAAGCGGTCGCCGAATGCTATTCGGCAGGAATACGGGTGATCATGATCACCGGGGACTACCCGCTCACTGCCCAGAACGTCGCCCGGCAGATTGGGATTCGCCATCCCGATCTCGTCATAACCGGCCCTGAGCTGACACAGATGAGCGATGAAGACCTCTCCGATCGGATCCGCGATGCGGCTGTGTTCGCCCGTGTCCTACCTGAACAGAAACTTCGGATCGTGAATGCCCTGAAGGCGAACGGTGAAGTCGTCGCAATGACCGGTGATGGGGTGAATGATGCACCCGCATTGAAATCAGCAGATATTGGCATTGCGATGGGAGGAAGGGGTACCGACGTCGCCCGTGAATCAGCCTCGCTCGTGCTGCTCGATGACAATTTCACCTCGATTGTATCTGCAGTCCGGCTGGGAAGACGGGTTTATGACAACCTGAAGAAGGCGATAGCCTACACGGTCTCCATCCATGTCCCTATTGCAGGGATGTCGCTCATCCCGGTATTGCTCAACCTCCCCCTTGTCCTCCTCCCGGTGCATGTCGTCTTCCTTGAACTGATCATTGACCCTGCCTGCTCGGTGGTATTTGAATCCGAGCAGGAAGAAGCAGATGTGATGGACCGCCCCCCAAGAGAGAGAAAAGAAGGTCTTTTCACGAAAAGAACGTTAATCCTGTGCCTGCTCCAGGGGGGTACTGCCCTCGGCTTTGTCCTTTTTGTCTACCTGAGCGCACTGGACCGCGGGATGGATGACACGCAGGCACGCACGCTTGCGTTCACCACGATGGTGATTGCGAACCTTGGCATGATACTGATCAACCGGTCATGGAACAAGAGCGTGTTTCAGACAATCCGCTCCCCGAATAACGCATTGTTCCTGGTGCTATGCGGGAGCCTGGCAAGCCTCGCTCTCGTCCTGTACATACCCGTCCTGCAGGACCTGTTCATGTTCAGCCCCGTCTCCCTCGCCGCGGCCCTTCTCGCTGCAGGGGCCGGAATTCTCAGTATTACCTGGTTTGAAGTCTACAAGGGGATCCGGGGATATATCCACGGAGGATGAGGCGATCTCTCTCGTCGAGGCTATCATGTATCCCCCGCTCCCTGTTTGTCACCCGCGGGCATACCCGTACCACAAGTTACCGGGAAGGATGAGCGTGGTCATTGAATGGGGATTTGATTCCTGTTCTGGAGGGAAAATGAGAGAACGGTGGTTGATCGGTATCTTCCGGGTCAGGCATAGCCGTCCAGGTGCCGGGTCTCTTCCCGCGAAGTGGAACGGCCGGTGAACTTGGTACGCAGCCCAGCAATCCCCTCGCGGAACTGCTGGAGGAGCTGGTCGTCGACCGCGTCCTCGGGGAGTTTCTGGAGCTCTGAGAGCATCAGGTGGGCGAGCTGGAGCGCCGAGACCGGGGTCATCCGGAGTAGGATCTCCTCGCCCTGGTACTTGGTCAGCTCCATTTCGACGAACCACTGTTCTCCCTCCCCTTTCCGGAGCAGTGAGACTTCTGCGGTCCGCCAGTCGTGCTCCATGTGCCGGAACGAGAGGAAGAAGGCGTCCTTGATCCTCGTCCCGTAGAGTGCGGTCAGGTGCTGCAGGAGGGCAATTGTCCCCTGGAGTGCCTGGTCCTCCCCCACGGTGCGCCTGAGCTCGGTGAAGAAGTCACGGCTGACGATCTTTGCCGATTCGGTGATGATGCGCGAACCGGCCCCACCGACCAGCACGCGGAGGCTGACCATGAACCGCTCGTAGCTCTCCCTCGAGAGTGGCAGGGGGAGGGTGGTCTC
>LAHU01002874.1_pt1 | contig 39724 bp, 34 predicted proteins | sample 329631 | NCBI WGS metagenome assembly LAHU01 (sample SAMN03275698, study PRJNA271635) | activated sludge metagenome | isolation source: sample C-0 Zero hour mixed sludge faded in reactor as a methanogenic...
TTTCTTCCTCTTTCAACAAATGTGGTTCCCACAGTGTCCTCGTTGCGGATCAAGCAATGTTCACTTCGCTGAAGCAGGCATGAAGGTGGGAAGGGTCAATCCCCCTTCCTTCCCCTCATTCCCCGAACAACATCCCGAGATCGACCCTCTGCCAGGCACTGTCCGGGTCCTTGATCCAGACCGTCCGGGATTCCGGCAGGAACACGACCTGGTGGATGGTGGAGTAGAGTTCCTCGGGGTGATCCGGGGAGAGGACAGAGTTCACGAACGTGGCCCCGCCGTCCTCCCACCGGACGTCCCGGATCTGCATCATCCTCCTTGCATCAATCGATCCCTTCGCCTCGTCAGCCTCCCGGAGCAGCCCATCATAGCGGGATGCCGAGTGCTCCGCGGGTGGGGGCAGGTTCCAGGCAGGGTCGACAAAGTGGTTGGCGGCCGCAACAACGCCGTCGCCGGTCCGCTGGCGGGTCTGGTTGGGCGTCACCTCGTATACGGAGGCACCACCCGGCCCGGCGACGTTCACGATCCAGCCGATGTTTGTCGCCGACCCCCGGAGACCGACATCCAGTTCCGCAAGATTTGAGTAATCGAGCATGAACCGGAAGAATTCCGCGACCAGGTCAGGCCTAGTATCCTGTGCTGGATCGATGAAGCCCGCAAAATCGTCAGCGATGAAGAGCCCTTTGCTGTTCATGACGGTCTCGGCCCGGACCCCTGCAGGACCGAAGGTCGCAACCCCATTGCTGCCGTCCGAGGGCCGGTACACCACAAGGACGTTCCACTTGTTGAAGGGAAGGGCGACATCGTCCAGGTCCCAGTTGCGGGAGGCGATGACAGAACCGTCCGTCGTGTAGTTGCCCCAGGCAGAGAGGTAGGAGCAGGAGGCATCTGCAGGCGGGACCATGAGATAGATGACAAGCCCGTTATAGAGGGCCAGCACTTCATCCTGGGTCAGACCCGAGGTCTCGGCCATCCCGGAAAAGACCTCCTTCAACCGCTTCGAGTACAGCACTGACGCCTCCCGGCCGTCGGCTCGCAGCTGTTCGTTCGAATATCCGCGTTTCTCGTACGCAGAGGAGATGAACCGGTATTCCTCGTTCAACTCGGCCTTCATGAGGGCGCCGTACTGCCGGCCCATCTGCCGAAAGGTGCCGGAGAGGACGATCACCGGGTAGTCGCCCGCCTGGAGCCGGTGGCCTCCTTCGAACGAGGAAACGTACACAAGGTCCGGGCGGGCCGGAGGGAACAGGGGCGATACCGGCGGCATTGAGAGAGCCGCGGCGCTGCCAGCAAGGACGCAGAGGGTAATGAGCACCGTAATGAGTTTCATGCAAGGGCTGTTACTCTGATATGAATTATACCGTTCGATCTGTATTTCCTGTTCACATCTGGTACAAGGCATGAGCATTTCCATTTCATCACCGCAAATTTAACTTGTGGTTATACTATAACCAATAGTTATAAAATAACTTAAAGTAATATATTGAATGTGACATCTTTCCGGGAAGAATCCTCACCGAGGGAATGCATCACACGGACACCCGGCACAACACAGGGAATTCTGGAGAGACGTAAATTGAAAAGTAACATCATGCCCGACGACAGAGCACAAGTCCGTGCCTGCGTCCTCTCCTGATGACGGAGTATCATACCATGAGCATCGAATCAGCCAGACTTGTATATTTCTCGCCGACAGGAACCACCCAGGCGGTGGTCCGTGCAATTGCACGCGGGATCAACCATAGCAACTTCGAAGAGCTTGATATCACCCGGCCGGATGCGAGGGTTCAGCCGTTGCAGGCCTCGGACAACGAACTGCTCATTATTGGGGTGCCGGTGTACATGGGAAGAGTGCCGGCTCTCGTTACTGAATGGCTGAGCGTGATAAAGGCCCGGAACACCCCCGCAGTGTGTGTCGTCGTCTATGGTAATCGTGAGTATGAAGATGCCCTGCTCGAACTCTCGGACATCCTCATAAAGGGTGGATGCATCCCGATCGCCGGGTCAGCCTTCATTGGGGAACATTCTTTCTCGACCGATGAAACCCCAACCGCCGTGGGCCGTCCGGATGCGAACGACCAGGACTTTGCAGAAGTGTTCGGGAAGAACATATGGGAGAAACTTCGGTCCATATCCTCGCTCGACCGGATGTCGGAAGTCACAATCCCCGGCTGCCGTCCGTACCGGCAGGAGCCTTGTCATCCCTATCGGAGGGATTCGGTATTCTGGAATGTCGATTTCATCGAGGTCAGTGATGCCTGCATCCAGTGCGGGATATGCGCAGAGGTGTGCCCGGTCGGTGCCATCGATCCGGAGAATTGCAGGGCAATCGACACGGAAAACTGCATTACGTGCTGTGCATGCATCAAACACTGCCCGAAGCATGCAAGGACGATAAAACCAGGGTTCGTCAGGGACGCGTCGGTCCGCCTGCACACCCTGTATGGTACTCGAAAGGAGCCAGAATGCTTCCTGTGAAAAATCCACTCCAGACAGTACCAGGAAGAACTTCCATGGATGCTACACGAAGATCTGATATGGAGCACTATCCACTCTACGCGGTCCACCCTCTCCATTCGGTCTTTCCGGAACCGGAGGACCTGTCGCCTGCACAACGACGCTGGATCCTGGTCCAGAATACCTCCGTCGTATTCCGGGATGAGCCAGCACCCGGCACCGTGGTCATGGGAGATCTGCTCCCCGAAGGACTTGCATCAGGTGCACCGGTGTATCTCGGCACCGATAATGACCTTTGCTATTATGCAGCAGAGGTTGCTTCCGGTGCCACACTCCCGCCCGGCTGGGAGACGTCGCCGGTCAGGGAATTGCACGGTGTGGTTCCGGACCGCGACATGGCATATGCCGCGTATGCCATCCGGATCCTTGACTTCGATCGCTCGAATACATTCTGCGGAAAATGCGGTGCAAATACCCGCCCTTCCACGACAGAGCGGGCACGGATCTGCACATCCTGCAGCCGCATTGTCTACCCCCGAGTATCCCCTGCCATTATCGTGCTCCTGAAAAAGGGCGAAAAGGTCCTGCTCGCCAGATCCCCCCGCTTCACGCCAGGGGTCTATTCGATCCTCGCAGGATTCAACGAACCAGGGGAGAACCTCGAGCAGACTGTCCACCGCGAAGTTGGCGAAGAGGTCGGCATCGCGGTGAAAAACATCCGGTATTTCGGGAGCGAGCCCTGGCCGTTCCCCGACTCTCTCATGATTGGCTTTGTCGCAGACTACGACAGCGGAGAGATCCGGATCGACCCCCGGGAGATCGAAGAGGCCAGCTGGTTTTCCCGCGAGAACCTTCCTCCGTTCCCTTCGAAAACGAGCATCTCTCGGGCACTGATCGAGGCGTGGCGCCGGGGGGAGGTTTGAGCATCTTTCTCATGCTGCCGGTTTCTCCAGGTAGAAAGAGGAGTCTGCAAGAAACGAAGGGTGATTCATTACCAGGGATTGAGAGGGTGTAAGAGCATGGGAATTTCCGAGCGAAGACAGCGGGAGAAGGAACAGCGAAGGACTGAGATCGTCGATGCCGCCGAACAACTCTTCTTCTCTAGGAGGTACGAGGAGGTGTCCATGGACGATATCGCCCGCGAGGTCGAACTGAACAAGGCAACCATCTACCTCTATTTCGAGAGCAAGGAGGCTCTCTTTGCGACTATCGTGCTCCGTGGCGTCCGGATCCTTGAAGAAAAATATAGGGAATGCATGGATACCCAGGTGCCCGGGATTGAAAAAGTTGCTTTGATGGGCCGGGCGTATTCCCGGTTTTCAGAAGAATACCCTGAGTATCTCCGACTCATCCACTTCTACGGGTCCGAACGGTTCTCGAGGGAGAACCCGTATACCGCAGAGATTGGCAAAGGATACGGCACCTGCCGAGGGATTTTGCAGGATGCAATCCGGGAGGGAATCGATGACGGGACGATCCGGAACGATCTCAATCCGTTCCTGGCCTCGATGTACTGCATGATCTCCTTCATGGGGATCCTCTCCCTGGAACCGAAGTGGAAACTCGTGATTGAGGATGAGGGGTTCTCCAGCGAACAGTTCACGCATGAATTCTTCCGGTTTATCACCCCCGCCCTTTCGTCAGGGGGAACACCTCATACCATGGACGAGCGTGAAGGATCCGGGCCACTGTCGGCCACCCCCGAACCGGCCCGGAAGAAGAAAAGAAAAAAATTGGAATGATTTTTCATCAGGGGGCTATCCTGACGCCGTTCCAGAAGAGTGTTGAATTTTCAAGCTCGGTCTGGTCTTCGGCGTGGACCCACCGGCCGGAAAACGAGTTCCCATCCCCTGAGAGTTCGAAGATGATATACCCGGCATCATCGTCGCTCTCGGAATACATCCCGGCAAGGGTCTGTCCCTTAGCGGTTCCGTTCAGGTGCCCGGTGAAGGGGCCTTCATCGGGATAGGTGTAACTGTAGTTCCCGGAGACTTCCTGCCCGGCCGCAGTCATGGTTACGACTGAGACGGTCAGGTTGCCATCGGTGTTGAGCCAGGTGGTGTTCCAGGTCCCGGCCCAAGAGGGGACAGCCGGAGTTGTCACCATGGGGGTTGTCGCAACCGGAGCTCCGGTCGTGGGAACAGGTGTTGTAGTAACCGCAGGAGAGGGACTCGTGCAGCCGGACGCGATCAGCATGACGGAGAGCAGGCCTGCCAGGAGAATCACATAGAATTTTTGCATACGATCATCTCCCAGAATTATTTCCGATTGCTCTTAACCCTGCTGAAGTGCGTGTCAGAACCCGATGGATTTCTCGTTCATGAGAGAACAACCTCACCACACACGGATAAACCCAGGTAGTCTTTACAAGGTTTTCATTAGATTCTAAAGTCCAGGAAAAAATTTTCCTCTCCCTCCTCTACTTCACCACGACCGGGTAGTAGATATCGCCCGCAGGAGGAAGGGAGACTGTTGCAAGGGTCGTGGCGAGGTCGTCGAGCGGATTCGCCTTGATCTGTTTTGAAGACATCGTGTAGAGCACATCGCCGATATACAGGGAACGCTTCACTTCGGATGCCGAGCTGCCGTAATAATAGTACCCGGAGTCGCCGCTGCCGTGCTGGACAGTGCCTCGGAGGGCAAACCCGGTCTCGGGAGAGAGGCCGAAGACGTAGGCCCCATACCATATATAAGGACGGTAGGCAGAGAGGGAGTGCTCTTGTGTGGCAGGTTCATTGGTGACAGCCCGGATGGGTATCACAAGGAGGTTCTTTGCCCTGTCAAAGAGGAACGCGTGGTGGTCCTCGAGTGCGGCCGAGTCGGAGCCGGCATCCCCGATCTGCACCTTGTCGATCTGTGTAGGGTTGTTGACATCAGAGACATCGAAAAGGGCGAGCTTGACCCCGCTCGTGGAGACCCCTCCCCATTCATTGGTCGACGTCTCCTTGCCGATCCCGATGATGTGCGTTGCATCATACGGGTGGAGGTAATCGGAGTAGCCGGGGATCTTCAGTTTCCCAAGGACCTTCGGGATTGCCGGATTTGAGAGATCGATCACAAAGAAGGGGTCGATTCGTTTGAAAGTCACCATGTAGAGCCGGTCGCCGATAAACCTGGTTGAGTAGATCGTCTCCTGTTCGGCAATATGGGTCAGTTCGCCGATCGTTGCCATGTTGTGGTCCAGGACATAGACATTGTTGTAGGTGTACTGCCCGTATCGGGGCGTGTATACGCTTGACGTGGTCGCGACCCGGAGATTGCCGTCGTATTCATCCATCGAGAACTGGTTGTGAAGGGTGCCCGGCACCTCGCCTTTCGCACGGTAGGTGATGGCACCGTTACGGATGCCGATCTTGTGGAGGACCGTGTTAGTCTGTGCGACCTCCTGCCGGCGGATCGCGTCCTGCTCATCCTCCCGGAGACCCTCGAGGATGGACTGGCGTTCCTGCCCGGTGAGCGTGTTGAAGTCAGTCGGGATGACAGACGAACGGGCTGCCGAATCGCTGACGGCAACGGCCTTGACCGGGAGATCCTCCTGCCCACGGTAGTAGATCACGGGGCGATACTGCGGGTAACTCACGTAGAGAGCATCCTCCGAAACGTAGAGGGTGTTTCCGCTGCCCAGCAGGTAGGTCTGGGCATCCCTCTCATTCCCGCTCGCGATATCAAGGGCAGTGATCGTGGTGAACGTGTACTGGGACTCGGGATGGTCGAAGTACCAGACATCCGGCTGGATTACCGTCCGGGATCCCTCGCGGAGAGCAGGGACGATGATCGGGCTATCGCGGTAATACGGGTAAATCTGCTCCTGGGTGACCAGGTAGACGAGCGATCCGATCATCCGGGCATCGAGGTAATCGCCGTCGATCGAGTAATCTTTCACGACCGCAGGCTTTGCACGGTCGCTGATATCATAGATGGTCGCATGCGTGATGGGTGGAGAAGGAATGTAGTACGCAGGCATCATTCGTGATTCGGAGCGTTCCGGGTAGGTATCCGGATCAGGCGTTCCGGTACTGAAGAGGATCAGGCGGTCCCCGTGGACAAAGATGTCCCGGGGAGTATCTGCGATCTCGTGGGTGGATATCACCGATGCATCCGCTGCAGGGTAGGCATCGATGATCACCAGGTTCTGGCCGGAGATGGTGTAAATGAACCGGTTGTCATTCTTGATAATATCCGGCTCATCGACCCCGGCAACCTGGACATTGGTCTGCGAGTAGGGGACTCCGCTGGCCCCGGGACCGCTACCTCTGGTGGAGGGTGCAGGGATCCCCGAGGTCTGTTCCGATTGCGCCATTGCCTTCGAATCGGCACTGATCCCCACGGTGGGCACCATGGTGCGGTAGGCAGCGTCATGTTCGAAGTGTGCCATCGACTCTTCAAGATACTGCTCGATCTCGGCAGTCGAATTGAACTTCTTGATCCCGGGCGGGACCGTGGGCGTCGTTGCAGGAATGCTCATGCATCCTGCGGCAATGATTGCGACAAGGATGAGGCAGGAGGACAACAGGAGAATTCGGCGTCTGGGTGACATGGTCTCTCCCATCGCCATAGGGGAGATGAGGACATCAATCTGGCGTAAACTGCGAAAAATCTCGCAGCAATACGATCACATCGGGATTCGCTTGGCACCGATGCCAGGTCCCCTGCCTGCTGAATTCCAGTCCTGGGAATGGTGGACCCACGTTCATACTCCTGCCCCGGGAGGTGGGTGGCTACGGGAAAAACCCTGCACCTTGTCTTTGCATAATTATTTCGTGGGTGATCATATCAGTCATATCCATTCGTGTATGCAAAATACCTCTTACCGAACTTTTTTAATCACGACCAGGAACTTGAACATATTCCAAAATTTTCCTGCCTGGAGAGATTATTCATCGCACCCTGGGCAAGGGTTATATGGAGGATGCACAGGCTGTTGCTCCCGGCGATAGAAATGGTGGTAATGGTGAGGAGAATGGGAATGGTTGGTTTCTCCTTCCGATCCCTTATTATCGACAGATTGATATCTATATACACCTATAGGTTTCTTTATGCAGGCTGCCTCCACCATTTACATCCGGGAGGATCTGAAAAACAAACTCCAAGAACTCAAGCATCACCCCAAAGAATCCTACAACGACGTCATCGAACGGCTTGTGTCGCTCTCGATCGATTCCGAGCCATTGAACGACGATGCGATCCGGGGACTGGAGGAAGCGATCTCAGACATCAAACACCGCCGGCTCCACCCTGAAGAAGAGATCATGGCCGAGTTCGGCATACAATGAAGTACCGGATCCTCTATACTTCCCGGGCCCGGAAGGATCTCCGCAGATTTCCGGATATCGTCGCAAGGCGTATTATCCGGGCTATCCACACTCTTGGGGAAGAGCCATATCTGAATGTAAAAAAGCTGAAAGGTGGAGCCCTGGACCACCCGGTCTATACCTTCCGGATCGGTCTGTATCACAGGGCGATCCTTTCCATCCACGATGAAGTCCTTGTCATCCATGTTCTTGAGATCGAGGACAGGAAGCAGGCATATCGGGATTTTTAATCACGCATCCATCATCAGTGGAATTTGCCACATCAGGCAGATTTTCATCGTCTTTAGTATCGTGATCTGGCGCAGTGAAGATCTTCTGAAATGTATACCCTGTGGGTATTCTGGTATACTTCGTGCTGTAGGGATTTTTCCCACGCATGGTTCAGGTGGAACGGGGAGAATGGATAATAATTCGCGTTGCAGTGATTTTCAGAACTGGAAAAAAATCTATTCCTGCGGGTGCACGATCGCCTTCAGACTCCCTTCTTTATGCCGGGCAGTGATCTGAAAGCCTTCAACCGTGTCCCGCAGGGGAAATACATGGGTGATCATATCGGTCACATCAATCCTGTGATATTTGATCCATGTGAACGCAGTGGTAAGATCATGGAGATCGGCCGCGTAGGAATGGGTGATCGTGACCTCCTTCTGCCAGAGGTTCCAGAGATTGATCCCGGACTGGATCTCAGGATTCGTGGGGGCGAAAAACAGGACCGTCCCCCCGCGTCCGACCGCATCAAGTGACTGCTTCACGCAGACGGGGACGGGGGCCGTCATGATCACGGTGTCTGCGCCAGACCCGCCGTTTAGTTCTTTAAATCTTTCCGGGACATCCTCTTTTGCGGAAATAGTCGCATCGGCACCGAATGTCCGGGCGATCTTCAGCCGATCGGGACTCGGGTTGGAGACGGCGATAAACCCCGCACCATTCAGGCGGGCTGCCTTAAGATGGAGGAGTCCCGTGATGCCGGCTCCGAGGATCAGGACCGATCGGCCATCCGAAGTCGGAGCGAACCGCTGCCCGCGAACCACGCACCCGAGGGGTTCGACGAAAGTCCCTTCGTCGAACGAGACCGATTCGGGAAGGTGCAGGCACCCCCGGTCCACGTTGATTGCGGGCAGCACCACATACTCTGCAAATGCCCCATACGCATTCTTGAACTTGGTCTTCTGCAGTGTTTCGCATGCAGTCGCATGCCCGCGGAGACACGCATTGCAGGTGTTGCAGGGGACATGGTGGGTCACGACGACGCGGTCCCCCACTTTCCATTTCGGATCGACGCCTGATCCAACCTCCTCAATGACTCCCGTGCACTCGTGCCCGAACGCCCCGATGCCGCCAGGGCGCCCTGCACGCTTGATCCGGTACCACTCCATGACGTCCGACCCGCACACACCGCAGGCCATGACTTTGACCTTGATCTCGCCCGGGCTCACGGCGATATCGTCGACATCCTCGATGCGGATGTCACTGTTCGAATAGTAGACTGCGGCTTTCATGCGGTTCCCCGTAGAGATGACATTTCACACTTTGAATAATTCCGTCAACAGGACACTATTTCCCGGTCAGATAATCCTTCTTCAGGCTCATGGCAAACTCTTCAGCCCGGTGAAGGTCGTCTGCATTCGGCCTTCCTTTGTTCATTCCGCCGATATATTTAAGAAAACTATATGTGTTGAATCCTTTGCAGCCAAATTCACCAGCAATCACATACCCTTTCGATTGCAGTTTTTCCCTGAGACGGGAGTGATCTTTTGAGGTCTTTGCATCTCCGGTAATGGCAGCGGTAGAGAATAAGAACGCAGTACCTGTACTGACTTTATGGAGTCTGTCGGCAAGGGAGAGCAGGGATTCATGGTGTCTTCCGTAATAGATTCCTGAACCAAATCCGACCAGTCCATATTCAGAAATCTCTTCAGGATTCACCTCATCTGGTTTTTTTACCGGGGCATCAAGGATATTCGCGAGTACCTGTGCGATTTTCTCTGTGTTATGGTGATGATAGGAATATACAATGACGAGGCTCTTCATTTCAGGCACACAGGTTTTTTCTTGTTCCAGTGAACCGGAAACACTGAGTATTTGAAGGATATTCCATACTCATTCGAGCTTTTTCGCACCGGGCATGCATGCCTTGTAGATATCAAGCGCTTCCTTGACGGTGTGGTTCCCGTGGACGATCGAGCCGATTGCCTTGATCATGCCGACGGGGTTCTCGTCCTGGAAGATGTTCCGGCCAAAATCAACTCCCACGGCACCCGCCTGGATCGAGTCGTAGGCCATCTGGAGGGCCTCGGGTGGACTCGAGTACTTCCCTCCCGCCACGACAACTGCGGTGGGAGCAACCCAGTCGACCAATTTCGAGAAATCCTCGCAGTAATAGGTCTTGATGATCCGGGCTCCTGCGTCCTGGCAGATGCGGGATGCAAGGCCCAGGTAGCGCAGGTCCCTGGCCATGTCCTTCCCGACCGCGGTGACAGCAAGCACCGGAATTCCGTATTCCTCGGCGGAATTGATCATGTCGGTGAGATTGAGGATCGTCTGCTGCTGGTTGGCAGAGCCGATAAACACGCTGACCGCGACCCCGGCCGCATCCATCCTGATGGCGTCTTCCATGGAGACCGTGATCTGTTCATCGCTCAGCTCGTCGAAGAGCACGCTGTTTCCTCCCGATACCCGCAACATGATAGGCTTTGACCCGAGGTCCTCGGGTGCAATATTGGCCCGCACCGCCCCGCGTGTGGTCATCAGGCAGTCGCAATAGGGGAGGAGGGTTTTTATCGTGGCGCTCATGTTCCGGAGACCCGTCGTCGGCCCCTGGAAATAGGGATGGTCGACTGCGAGCATTACGACCCGGTTGTCCTTTGGATTGATAATCCGGTTCATCCGGCTCTGGATCCCGACATCAAGATATGCAGTTGCCATGGGGACACTTCACGAGAATTAATGACTCACAACGGTAAAGAAAGTTAGTATCATTTCTCCTCTGGTCTTACGACCAGGTACCCCTTCTGGATCAACCAGTGATGGAACTCGTGGGTTGTGTGCAGGCAGTTGGATGCACAGATCGCCCGGATTTCTTCATATTTTGGGGATTTCTCCACTTCTTTGTTCAGGAGCAGCTGGATTGGGCATTTCACGTCCTTACAATATTCCCGTCGCTGGTAATCGGTATACCCCTTCATACCAGATTCTTGAGAATGGAAATGAAAAAGGCTTGCGAAATGATCGATCTCACCCGCAACAGATACCTACAAATTTCATCTGGTGCGTTGTTGGTGGGAACCTGATTTCCCAGGAAATATCCTTTCCAGCACCGCAACGCACCCGTATGAGAGCGTCGCAAAAACAGACTCAGCAATAGCATATGTAACCTTACCGGCCATGATCTCAACTTCCGTATCCGGAGGCACCTGTGCATCTCCCCCCATCAATCCGAAGGCAACCAGAAGAAAGAACGTGACAACGAGAGTTGCAGGTATCACGAGGTAGGGTGTGTATCTCCTGATATATGGGCGGATAAACGGAAATGGTGCGAGTATCACCAGTGCGTTCAGGAGAAAACTGGTCAGAATCATCGGGACCCAGGTCTCCTGGTATTCTTCAGGGGACTGGGGAACTCCGCTAAAAAAGAAAAGACTGACACCGAAGATCAGCACAGCACCCGCTGCCGGGAGAATGAGCCGGGCCCCGCGGTGGGGGATCCGTTCGAGCAGAAAAAAGATACAAAGGGAGAGGAAGGCCGTTGGGACTCCCATCATGACTATGATAAGAAATCCGTTCGCAAGTATCGCGGGATACTGCCCCGGGTTCAGGATGGGAATCATGGTTCCATGTTGTATTGTGGTAGATAAATAGAATCGGAGGATATGACTGGCTTTCAGATCTTAAGAGAACACATCAAGGCGGCAGACCTGGCCTTTCAGGGATATCCTGCACAGAGAAATACTTCCTTCTCTCACCCACACGTCACTCTCACCATTATACTGGAATTCCTCCAGGGTATACTCAGACTAAAGATATATCCTGCAGCTGGCAATGAATCATTAAAAAACCCATTCGATTACGGCAGGTATTCGTCCCGGACCGGGGAAAAGACCTCGACTGCAACCGAGTCCTGGTGGATCGTTGCCGAGTGCGCAACATTTCCGGGAATGTTCTATCTGTCCCCTGGCCGGATCTCTGATTCTTTCTCGCCGATCCGGAGCGTGATGTGCCCCGACACGAGATACCCTGTCTGCTCGTGGGGGTGGGTGTGCGTCGGGAGATTTGATCCCATGTCCAGCCGGAACTCGGTCATGAGTGTATGCTCCCCAAAGACGAGTGTCTTCTGCCTGATGCCGGGGAGCGACTCCCTGTACCCGGTCTTGGTATGATGGGAAAACATGGAGAACAATCAGGGGGTTGGCCGGTTGAACCGATAAAGAATACTGTGACGTATCCCATGTTCCATGATCATCCGGAGTTCCTCATGTGGTGAGGCACTCGTTGATGCAATCCGGATTCTCCGGGGAGCAGTCGAATTGTACATCGAGACGTTTGCCGGGAAGGATATTGTAACCCGGGGCACGGTGATTTCCGGGTAGAATTGTCTGGAAATAATTCCAACCTGGAAATTTTATCCAATAAAATTAATAATCTTTTAAGAATAGTATCCCTTCATGTCGAAAATACGCACATTCTTCTTAATTGGACTGCTTGTCCTTCTCATTGGCGTTGTTGTCGGTGTTGTTGGTATGGTAATGGCAGATACCAATCTGTTGGCCTCCTCTCAATTCTTCCTCATCATCAGCATGATCATCATGTTGTGGGGATATGTGATCACCCTGGATAATATCGACAAGAATGTCGCCCGTAACGTGGAATTGATGAAATCACTTCTCGACACCATGGATAAAGGACAGAAATAGCGTTGTGAGGGTGTGTATTTACGCGAGTACTGCACTTCCGGAATCATCAGGCGGCGCTTTTTTCTGGTACTCCCGAATCGTGAATGCCTGCAACGAAAGCAGAAAATATAGAAGGACGACCCCCCCATACTCCTTCTCTTGATGGACCATCCGCCTCCACACGCCTTTTCCCGCTCACCGGTCGAGGAGGTCATATGTCGCTGCACTCTCGGACGTGATGCCGGATCACTCTCCATGAGTATCCCGGGACCCTACCCTGGCTGGCCGCACATCAGGGAGAGGATCAGGGAGATGATTGCCGGTGCAGAGGATATCTCCCGGATCACCGGGTGCATGCTCCAATATACCGACCTGATCCCTGTCCCTCAGAGTATGGACCTGCCCGGGATGAAGGATATCGAACAGCTCCTCTCCGGGAAATACAATTGTCACACTGTACAGGACGAGGTCATGCTTTTTCGCACACACATCCCCGGCACTGCGGGATCAATCCGTTCACATCTCAACAGGCCCGGAAAACCTGTGTGGACCCTGGTTTTTTCTATTCAGACTGAAGGACCGGCCAGGTTTGCCTCATGCGAAGACCTGTTGGACTGGTTCGACGATGCCCGGGCCGGGATCCACGCACTCTTTGACATCATCGTCCCTGAAGAGATCATCCAGGCTCTTAAGTAATGCATCCCGGCAAGGGTCTTCTCCGGAGATTTGGGGAAAATTTGTCTGAAAAAGGCCCGAAGCAGTGGTGACTGCCGGTCACCTCATGTATTCAAAAGGGAGCTGCTGGTACACTTCCCGTGCCACATGCCGCAAGGGAATTCCCAGTTCCCGCGCAATCTGTTTCAGATCTTCATACTCGGGTTTGACCGCAATGACCTTTCCGAGGGACCTGGAGATTTTTATGCGCACGGTAAAAGGTTGATTGCGAACCAAAACCCTGATCTTTTCGTTCACCCTGTCGGCGACAAGGCGGGGCTCCTCGCGTATCCGGACACCCAATGTCCCGGTCTCATCCATCAGGAGCCTGACGAGCGGGAGGTAGTCCTCCCGGGTGGTGATCACGGACAGCACATTGACAGGGCGGTTCTTCTTACCCTGCGCGGACGTGATAAAGACATCCACCGCCCCGGCCGAAAAGAGTCTCTCGCGCGTATACCCGATCGTCTCGCCGTCCACGTCATCGAGGTTCGTTTCGAGCAGGACGATCCGCTCTTCAGTCAGATCATCAATCTCCCCCTCGACGACCCGGAGGATGCGGCAACTGGATCCATGATCCCCTGCACCTGCACCATACCCGGTGCGCAGGGGGGTCATGGCCGGAAACAGGGTTACCACGCGGGCAAGATTCGCAAGCAGGGCTGCACCGGTCGGTGTCGTGAGTTCCATGGAGAGAGCACTATCGGATACCGGCATGCGGTGGCGTGCGCAGATCTCAAGGGATGCCGGGGCAGGCCCCCCCACGTCACCGCCTGGAGTATGGATCAGTCCTCCGCCAAGGGCGGGAGGGGTGGTATAGATGGGGCAATCCAGGAGGCCTGCTTCTTCAAGGAGCGCGAGAGGGCCGAGGATATCAAAGATCGTATCAAGAGATGCGAAAGTCTGGCCCGTTGCGGTCTCCGGGTGAAACCGGTCCTTTACCGAGATGAGATCGTTGAGAATAGCATGCGCCATCGCCGTCCCGGACGGCGAGAGCCCGATGGTGGAGATAACCTCGTTCAATTCGCGTGAAACATCAGTGCCAGGCCCATCATCCTCCACTATGGCTACCGAAATACATGCGGCACTGCATGGCAAGACCGTCCGCTCAACCGAGATTTCGAAGGTGGAACAACGGGAAAGTCCCGTGATTGCATCAGCAACTTCCTGAAGGGGTTTTTCCGAACCGGTGAGATCGCAAAGGGCAGCACAGAGCATATCCCCTGCAATCCCCCCGGTCCTCGGATCAATGAGAAGCGCCTTCATTCATTGTGGCGGGAACGGTTCATTGATCTTCGCATAGACCCGCTGTGCAAGCTTGGCAACATCCTTTGCCTTGTCTCCGGCCCCCGGGATTGCCCGTGTCAGGAATGCACCGTCTTCTGCCTTGTCGGCTGCCTCGCCCGCATCCATTCCAAGGATTGCCCCGACTGCGGCAGGGACGGTGATGTTGATGATAGTATGGCCGATGTACTGGAGTTCCTGCGTAAGGACTGCACCGCAGAAGAGGGCGACCGGCCAGTCCGGGTTGTCGCGGTTCTTTCCCTTCAATGCGAAATCGGGCACCTCCTTTCCGCTCAGGTTCTCGACATGATACTTTTTCCCGTCAATCGTGACATCGTACGAGACATTCGAGTCAAAGCCCCAGTATCGTTCGGTGAACTTGTCCGTGCGACGTCCATGGGGCTTGATCGCGGTGAATTTGAGCTCGATCTTTTTTCCGGTAAATGCGGACAGGATCGCCGAACCCCGGCGCTCCACGTAATTCTTGCGCTCCTCGTCAAGGATGCGGGTCGCGTCGGCCACGGATTTCCCGCCCGTGATGATTTCGTAGGTATGGGCAGCCCGGCGGTAAATAGCCCGGTCCCGCACGCCTTCCGAGGCAAGGATGCAGGCCCGCGTGATCTTCCCGCGTGTCACCTGCTCGGCCTTCCGCGAGATGGTGTTCAGGCCGCATAGGGCCATCTCGGGGTCGATGAATGAGTTCATCTTGTAATCACGGATCACTTCGGCGACCGCGAAGATGTCGCCATGGTGTTTCATGAGGAGGCGGAGAGCCGGCACGCAGTCGCCTTCGAGGTGGCCGAGCGGCGGGTTGACGGGACCCCCCGAGAACCCTGCCCCGATCATCGGGGCTTCTTCAAAGGCGGCGAAAATCTCTGAGAGGGCCATCGATCCGATCACCGAAGGGCCGCCAATATCCTTGAGGATGAGCCCGAACTCGCCGATGATTTTGGCCGTGTCGTACTCCTCGTGAGTTCCCCGGATGTGAATCTTTTCTGGCAGTTTCGCGGCATCGCGTGCTCCTTTTCCCGCGAGATGCGATGAATCGACCCTGCCAAACTTCCCAAACTCCTCGCCCAGGAGTGCATCGGGGTGCACTATCTCCATCGTGACCGCCGCGCCGATAAGGGCAGGCCAGAGCGCGAGTGGGGTTATCCCGGTGCCCGCCATGCTCTTCATCATGGCGAGCGTGCCTGCATGTGCGGCATTGTACGCCAATTCAGGGATGTTGTAATCCTCACCAAGTGCGGAGTGGCCATAGATTGCCCCGCCGGAGATGAACGGGGGGAGCATGGAGCCGTCCACTTTCGTGAGCTTCTTGTCCATCATGGCTTCGTAGATCGCGAGGTATGCCGGGAACGACTGGATTCTGTGGGTGGACTTGCCGGTGACCAGCGCAATCGCACTTGTCCGGGCTGCGCCGGCATGCATCCGGGCAATGGCGCCGAGTTTCCTGTTGCCGAGAGGAACACCCGACCGTGCACAGGAACCCGAAAAATACGCGAGTGACGCGACAATGAGCGCAGCGTTCTCGGGAGCGGCCCCGGCACTCATCGCAGCCCGCACCGCCTTCTGGATGACCACATCGAGGGGGAGCTCCCCGACTGATGCATCCACAACAGTCATCCGCCCCATCAGGCTCATCTCCGGGCCAGTGATAGGGCAGAAGAGATCCTCGGCGATGGAATTGGCAGCTGCAAAGACCGGGATGACGAGGGCGCCATGTCCCCTGGTCGCGGCTTCGATCTTGTCGTTTGTCATTGAGTCGGGCTCAAAGGTTGAGGCCATCGTGGCTGCAAAGACCACCTTGTCCTTGTCATACGTTTCTGTTTCCATCTGCATCACCCTGTCAACAGTGCACAGTTCACAATCAAGCGTATTAATAGGTTGGGCGACAGGAGATGAGCGCGCAGTTGTCCCGGTCGGAAAAGGCCTGCGGACCTGCGTTGCAGGAGTGGTTACAGAGAATGAGGCAGTTTTGGCCATCCCCGCACGCGGCCTTATCCTTTCGCAACTCTCTTGAAAACCCAAGGAGCGGGAAGCACGCGTGATACATCATCCTGGAATCACTTCGCCTCTTTCGCACGCACATGCAGCGTGAATGTCGTCCCGTCCGCCCGGTCCAATTCGATGGTCCCGTTCAGCTGGGTAACGAGGGATTTCACCAGGCGAAGGCCGAGTGTATCCGAATTCTTCCAATCGATCTCTGGAGAGATCCCCACGCCGTTATCCTTCACGACGAACCTGAAAGTGTGACCATCCACCTTTCTCCCCTCGATTGAGATCGTCCCCTTCCTGCCCGCGGGGAAGGCATGTTTGAGGCTGTTCGAGACAAGTTCTGTCATAATCAGCCCGAGGGGGATGGCGGTATCGATATCGATAGGGAACGGATCCATGGTGATGGTATAGGAGACCTGGTAGGCCCTGACATCGTAGAATGTGAAGAGATGGGAGACCAGGAACCTGACATACTCTCTGAAGGTGATCCGGGAGACCTCCTCGGACTGGTACATCCGCTCGTGAACAAGGGCCATCGACTTGATCCGGTTCTGGCTCTCCCGGATGGCGGCAAGGACTTTCTGGTCCGTGATATATTTTCCCTGGAGGTTCAGGAGAGAGATGATGATCTGGAGGTTGTTTTTTACCCGGTGATGGACCTCGCGGATCAGGACTTCCCGTTCGTGCAATAACCTGGTCAACTCGGCGGTCCGCTCCCCGACCCTTTGTTCGAGTACCTGGTTCAGGGACCGGATCTCGGCCTCAATCAGTTTCCGATCCGTGATGTCGGAGTACATTGCAAAAGAGCCGCGGAATCTTCCATCAGCGTCGAATACCGGAGTTACAGAGGAATATATCCAGAGTGGCATTCCGTCCTTCCGGATCAACTTTCGCTCGAAGTGGTCGGCGATTCCCTGCCGCTGCCGCTCCTTCCGGGCAAGAGAGTCGGGGAGTTCATCCCTGTCCATAAACGTTGAGATCTCTCTTCCCACCATCTCCTCGCGTGTATAGCCGAGCAAGTCGGCCATCCTCTGGTTCGCGTAGGTGATGTGAAAGTCCTGGTCCATCTCCCAGATCCCTTCTGCTGCGGTCTCGACCATCCGCCTGAACTTCTCCTCGCTCTTCCTGAGCGCTTCACTCGCCTGGATTCGGGAGATATCGCTTCCCATCTGGATCGCGAGAGTCGAGATGGCCTCCTGTATCACCTGGGGGAAGGTCTCCCGTGTGTGGGACGCAAGGTTCAGGCAGCCTGTCACCCTGCCCTGGTGCACGAATGGCACTACTGCCAGTGCCCTGATTCCTTCGCTCGCACGTGCCGGCGAAGGTGGAAACTGGAGCGATGAGAAATCCCCAAAATAGGGTCTTCCCTGCATCACAAACTCGGTTTGCGGCGAGTCCTGCATGTGATACTGCTCTTCGCGCACAAATGCCTCCGAGAGTCCTGTCGAATATACGAGGCTGAGTCCGCTATGCTCGTCAACGAGGAAGATCCCTCCGGCGTCCATCCGGGTGAGAGCGAGGACATGGTGCATGCATTCAGGCAGGATTTCACTGAGGGGCGCGGGCGATGAACAGAGGGTTGCAATGCGGTGCTGGATTTGGAGGAGCTGCTCCCTCTGTTTTCGCTCGGTGATGTCGGAGAGGAAGTTGAGGGTTGCCGGCCGGCCGTTCCAGGGGATCACCGCGACTGATATCTGCACCCACGTCTCGTACCCATCGGTCCCTGCCAGCCGGAAATCGTATATCGAGGGGAGATCTTCGCCCAGCATGCGCCGTTTGTATCTCCCGACCACCATGTCCCTGTCGTCGGGATGTATGTATTGGCCGAATGGTTTCTCCAGCAGGTTCTCAAGGGATTCACGGGTGAGAAGGAGCGCTGCGGGGTTCGCGTACACGATCTTTCCGTCCTGGATGACCACCACTCCTTCGGCAGCGTTCTCGACAAACGTGCGATATCGCGCTTCGCTCTCCCGCAACGTGGTCTCTGCTTTAATGCGGTCAGTGATGTCCTGGTTCGCACCGTAGGTCTTTATAAGGGTTCCTGATTCTCCTGCGACTCCTGCAATACGGACGATGATAAACCGGACCTCCCCGTCTCTTCGGACAATCCTGTGTTCAAGCTGCGAGCTGAAAGAAGGGTCCGTCGACTTCAACGCGTTCTGGACCTCTTCTGCAACGAAATGTACATCATCCGGGTGGACGAACCGCGCCGCATACTCCTTCGACGACATCTGGTATCCCCCTTCCTGTGATGCGGTCGTCCCATACAGCGAGTAAAAATTGTCGTTAAACGTGAACATGTCCGATGCCACGTCGTATTCCCACATGACAAGATGCGAAAGGTCCATGGCATTGGCGAGCTGGATCTGCTTCTCCCGGATGGCCTCTTCGCTGCGCGTTCGATCGGTGATATCGCGGGCTATCCCCTCGACGGCGATAATGTTTCCTTCATTATCGTAGATGGGGTGATTGATCTGTTCTGTCCAGATAACGGTGCCGTCTTTCTTCTTCCACCTTACAACGAGCGGTTTTTTGTATACACCCGGGTCATGTGCAAGTGACTCAAGGAGATGGCGATCATCTTCAAATACAAGTTTCCAGCCAATGTCCGGGTCAGCATAATGCTCTTCGGGGGTGTATCCCACGATATTCGTGGAGGAGGGGGAGACATAGGTGAAACCCCGTATGGGGGTGAATGTGTAGCGGTAAATCAAATCCTTTGCGTTCTCTGCAAACCGGCGGTATCGTGCTTCACTTTCACGGAGGGTCTCTTCTGTCTTTTTAAACCCGGTGATATCCCTGATGGACTCGATCGCGCCAGTCAGCCGGCACCGGGTGTCATACAGGGGTGTGGCTTTCCCCCATAATACGACATCCTTCCCCTGCAATCTTGCATTCGAAGCCTCTGCCTCCAGGAACCTCCCTTCTTTGCGGACAAATGCGTACCTCGATGTGGTCTCTTCATCCGGCTGCATCGCAAGGTCAATAAGGATCGGGCGGCGCTCTCCGTAGAATGGGATGGCATATTCATATTTCCCCTTTCCTATCATCTGCGACGCCGGAGCTCCTGTCATCTCCTCGATTGCCTTGTTCCAGGCAATCACTCTTCCCTCCATATCGATGGCAAACGTTGCATCGGGTAAGAACTGGATGATCTGTCGCAGCCTGTCCTCGCTTTCAAGCCGGTCATGCTCAGCCCGGTGCAGTCCGACTGCCCTGGTAATCTTCTGTGCTAAATCTGCATACTGAACCTTAGGGTCTCCGCTTTTCTGGACATAGAAATCAGCCCCGTTCTCATATGCCTGGATCACCACCTCTTCCCTCCCCTTTCCGGTGAAAATGATGAACGGGATTTCGTTTCCGGATGCACGGAGTGCTTTCAAAAATTCGATTCCATTCATATCCGGCATCTGGTAGTCCGATACTATCGCATCATAGGAACCATGTTTCATTTTTCCCAATGCGGCGGATGCTGATTCAGCAGTATCGACCGAAAATAAGCCTGATTGTTCAAGGGTGCTTTTTACCAATTCACAGAAGTGGGGTTCATTATCGACAAAAAGAACTGATATCAAAGGAAATCGCCCCTAAAATAGTTTTTATTCAAAAAAGGATGCCTGCCCATTTTCTAAAATCCACCTGGTGAATTAATAGATATCTATTTGCGTCTTTTTTTTACACCCCTTTATAATTTACGATATTATTTATTTGTCAAAAAAATCCTGAACATTGGGCTCGCCTTTATTGACCTCACCAGAATATGCGACGCATATCACATCTCTGCACAGGGGGAATTATGAAAAAACATCAGGTTATACTATCCCCTGTTCAGGCAGCCGGAAATTTGCCTGCCTGGACCCTTCCTGTCGGATGGGCAGGAGGAGGAAATCTCCCCTTTCTCCCTCCCAACTCTCCTCTCCCAAGGAGAAACACGGTATTTTCGTCCACCATCAGGAGCGTGCGGGGAGTCCGCCAGCGTAGCGGTAATAACTGACCTTCACCAGTTCTGTGGTCACAAAGAATGCTGCCACCAGGCCGAGGATGATCGCGAGGGCCCCGGGTGAAGGCGGCACAAAGGAGAAGAGTGCCTGCCCTATTGAGGTGTAGGGGAGAAGAATGGTTGCGGCCGCGGCGACAGTCGTCAGGGCCAGGACATGGATCGAGGGGCGTCTCGCCCGGTAGAAGGGAAGTCTTGTCCTGATGGAGAAGAGGAAGACAAGTTCGGTCAGGATGCTCCCGATGAACCAGCTGGTCTGGAGCACCTGTGCCCCGTCCCCGACGAAGACCGCGAAGAACGCAAAGTCATCGACTGTGCTGATCACGCCAAGGAGGGTTGCAATCAGCACGATCTCTTTCAGGTCGTACCTCCCTGGCAGGCGGAACTCCGCCTCATCGACGGTGTCAGTGGCGATCGAGATCATGGGAAAATCGGAGAGGAGGTTCACGAGCAGGATCTGGATGGGGAGCATCGGGAGGAACGGGATGAAGAGCGAGACAATGGCAATGGCGTAGAAGTTGCCGAAGTTGGATGCAAGCGTCGCCTTCAGGTACTTGACGCTGTTTGCAAACACTTCCCTCCCGCTCCGAATTCCCTCGATGATCACTTCAAGATCCTTCTGGAGGAGGATGATGTCGGCTGCCTCGCGGGCGATGTCGGCAGCGCTGTCAACGACGAGAGAGACCCCGGCACGCTTGAGCGCCGGCGCATCATTGATCCCCTCCCCGAGGAACCCGACAGTGCAGGTCCGCTGCAGGGTCTCGATGATCTCGAACTTCTGCTCCGGAGTGATACGGGCAAACACCGCGTGCTCCTGTATCACCTGTTCCCGCTCCCCGGGGGGAATCGCCGCAAGGGCCGATCCTGTAACAACCGCCGCCGGGTCTTTGAGGAGGCCGATGCGCACGCCGACCGCCCCTGCGACTTCGGGGCTGTCCCCCGTAATGATCTTGAGGGCCACGCCAAGTTCGCGGGCCATCTCCACCGCACGAAACGCCGAGGGCTTGATTGGGTCGGTGAACGCCATGGCGCCGAGGAACTCGAGGTCCCGGACATCACCCGGAGAAATTCCCGTCTTCCCAGGTGGAAGGGCCTTCTTCGCTATCGCAATTGTCCGTTCCCCGGCCAGCCCGTTCCGGGAAAGCCAGTCGGCAACTGCCATGCGCCCGGCGTCAGGGAGAGAGGGGGAGAGGCGGAGGATCTCTTCAGGTGCCCCGCGGATGACGAGGACGGGACCTGCGGGCAGGCTCACCAGTACCGCGTTCCACCGTGTCTTTGGGTCGAAGGGGATCTCTGCAAGCCGCTCCGATGCGAGGATCTCCCCGGGAGAGAGCCGTGCGGCCGCGTCGACAATGGCGATATCGAACGGCTCGGTCTTCTCTTCAGTCTCCGCGACTGTGAGCAGGGCATAGGAGAGGAGGGCCGGGTCTGCCCCAGGCGAGAGCCCGGTGACGGTAAGAATGTTCTCGGTGAGTGTCCCGGTCTTGTCGGAGCAGAGGACATCAATGCTCCCGATATCCTCGATTGCAGAGAGCCGTTTGACCACCACGTCGTGCTCTGCAAGCCGGAGCGCCCCGCGGGAAAGCGAGACCGTGGTCACGACAGGGAGCGCCTCAGGGATGACGCTGACCACAAGGGCGATGGAGAAGACCACGAGCCCGACCAGGTCCACGGATCCCCCCTTCAGGAGAATGTTTGCAACGAACACAAAGACAAGCGTGACGAGGATCATCCGGAGGATGAACTGACTGAACCTCCCGATCCCCTTCGAGAACTCGCTCTCCTTCGTAGTCTCGACGGTCATCTTCGCTATCGTGCCCATCGCGGTCTGCGCACCGGTCGCAAGCACCACCGCGACCGCCTCACCGCCAACCACCGTGGTCCCGGAGAAGCAGAGATTATGGCTCCCGTAGACATCCACAGGCACCGCGTCAAGCGTGTCAGGGAGCTTTGGTACCGGCACAGATTCACCGGTCAGCACAGTCTCGTTCACGACAAGGTTCTGCGAGGTCAGCACCCGCACGTCGGCTGGAACCACGTCTCCTGTCGTGAGCCTGATAATGTCCCCAGGCACAAGATCCCTCGAGGCACGCACCTCCCACCGCGATTCCCGCAGCACGCGGGTTCTCGGGGTGATGAACTGTTGCAGGGCCTGGAGGGCCTGCTCAGACCTGTATTCCTGGTAAAACCCGAGGAGCGCATTGACGAGGACGAAACCCAGGATGACCACCCCGTCCACATACTCGCCGATGAGGATGACGATGACCGCGGCAACCAGGAGGAGATAGATGAACGCCGACCTGAACTGCCGGAGCGCGATCTCCCACCAACGGACCTGGTTTGCAGTGATCTCGTTGTATCCTTCCTTTTCGAGCCTCCGGGACACCTCATCCGCCGAAAGCCCCCGGGCAAGAGAGCTGCCTAACTGCGCCAGGACCTCTTCTTGTGAGCGCGTGGCTAAATATTTCGTATCCGGCCGGGTTGATGCCATCGTGAGAGATCCTTTTGTGTGAGGAAGATCTTCAGTATCCTCTCCCGTTTAACCTTCGCATTCCCGCAGGCATGCCATATGGGGGGATGCCGGAAACAGACCCCAATGGGGAGAGAAACAATAGCGAAAACCCTTTCACCACAAGTGGAAAGGCAGGACTTCAAGCCAGGAACGCATGCATACAATTGATGCGATGCCGGACCCTGCGGATGTATGCCAAAAAAGAGAGAGAGACGATGGTGTTCTCAAATAGTACAGGACGGCGTCCAGCTGAAAGGCCGCTGGGGAGACGGTCCATACCTCATGTTCCGAATCTCCGAGGCGAGATCGGCCATTGTGGAGGGTTCGTTCGGGTTGATACCATCCAGGCTTCTCCACTGGGCCGCGTAACCGGGAAGATTTCCCGGGGAGACGGGGGTAAAGTAATCCAGGGAGTTCCCGGAAAGCCCTGGTTTCGATGGAGTCACGAATCCCGCTGCAGCCGGTGCAAGAAATAGGGTTGCGACCAGCAGCAGGGCCAAGATACCTGCCACTTTTCTCTTCATTTCAACATTTGTCGAATTTTGCCATTCAAATAGTTTCAGGTCTTACCATCCCGGATACCGCGCAATCTCTCAATCGTTTGAATCGCATGCCCGGCAAAGCGCAACCTTGTTGACCTGTGTTCCAGTGGAGATCCTAACCAGATGGATGAAGTACACCTGCAGCAGACAACAGGGAATCAGTGAATAATCCTTCTGTAGCATGGCCCTCCCGGGTCCGGAACGCCGACACCCCGGACTCTTCCTTCGGAGATTCTCTTCCCATCGCGTGTGGGAAATAGAGAGAAAGGACTGCCGTCCTGGTGTAAGGGGGGACACACCAGGCGTATCCGGCAGTGTGGGGAGGATAGATCCACCCTTTTTGTCCGGTTATTCCTGCAGCAGCCAATAGGTATACCTCCATGCCCACTGCAGTATCAACTGGTATAACTGCTGAAAGCAAGAGTGTTTCGATTTGAGCTCCCTGTATGGACATTAAAAAAGGTGTGATGATTTTCGTCGGAAAATTGCCGCCATCCTCCCGGATCCTCGCCGGAACACACCCCGTAATCGACTGAGTAGGGAAGGACAGGGTCCCGCACCGTGTTGCATGGCATCACACCCACGCATCCCGACCTGGCCTTGTGAATCCATTCCGTTTCCTGCAGGAGCAGTCCACGACCTGTCCTCTGGTTCTCCCCAAATCCCCACTCCTCATAAAAATTCAATACACCTATATACTTCCTCGCAAATGGTTCTCCATCAAACCCGGATCAATCCGGAGGAGATGTTTCTATGAATCCACACCGTACACTCATCATCCTCTTCCTTCTACTGGCCCTCTGCGCCTGTTGCCTCCCCCCCGCGGCAGCTATCCTCCCGTCATACTGCTTCCGGGGGACCGTGACCGACCTGTCGCGTTCAGACAACACCGTCACTGTCCTCGTGACACACAAGTGGGGCTGCGAGTACTTCGACGCCGCCGCGACATGCAACTGGAAATCGATCAGCCCGCAGATCCTTTCGGGCACCGCACCCACTCCCGAGGTCTTTGATTATGTCAGGATCGGATCATCAGTAGAGGCAGGGAGCATCGGGTCGCAGGGTGAACGATGGGTCGGCATCGGGGTCCTGACACCCTCGTACTCCTCCGAGCCCCTCCATGCGACCCGTCTCTTCGGGGACCTGGGCATTCTTCGAGCCCCCCTTGCATCCAGGTACAGCCTGGCGGTCTTTACACAACCGGACTGCGGAGAATGCGCTGGTGCGGTATGCGTGGCACAGTCCACAAACGTCACCATCTCCCGTGACGGCCTTGAGATGCTGGCCGTGACGCTTCTCCCAGGAGAGGAGGTAATCTGCACGGACCCTGCGGACGGGTCTGGCGTCACCCTCACGTTCGTCTCCGGGCAGGCATCGGTGAACCTCTGCCCTGACACGCCTCCCGGGATGTCGGGGGTCCAGCCTATCTCGGTCTTCGTCGTCCACGTCAACCAGGGAGGACCGGGGCCCAGTCCGACGAGGACCCCGGTCTCCACCGGGTTTCTGAGCGTGTCCTCGATCCCTTCCGGGGCAACCATCATCCTTGACGGGGTGTCAAAAGGCTCAACCCCGAGGACAATCTCCGGCATCGAACCAGGGGTGCATGCCCTTGTCCTTGAAAAGGACGGGTATGCGCCATACGAAAGAGACGTGACCATTTCTGCCGGGAGACCGACAACAGTGACTGCGACCCTCACAGCTACCTATGGGAGCCTGCGGATCCAGTCCTCACCGTCAGGGGCAGCTGTCCTCTTCAACGGGACCGCCATCGGGTCTACCCCTCTCGTCGCCAATGATCTCGAGCCGGGAACGTATGCTGTCTCCCTCTCGAAGACAGGGTACGAGACCGCCAACCGCACGGTGGCTGTGACGCCGGGAAAGGAGCAGCTCCTGTTTGTCGCACTGTCCAAAAAGGCGGACGGATCCGACAAGATCGATGCGTTCATCGCGGCACTCCAGGATGAGGGCTTCACTGTCCAGCAGGGGAAGTTCGAGGCCTTCGATGTGCTCGCCATGTACGATGCCGGCGTCATCCCGAGCTGCTACGGCAATAACCCGAGCACCCCTTACCTCGTCTACAAGCTTCCGGGTTATCCCGGTCTTGCCCAGGGGGGAAGAGTATCAGATGCACCCATCAGGCCAGATAACAAAGGCCTCTGGCTGGATTACTTCATGGAGCCAAACGAGGCAATTGTCTTCGTGGGATCCACCCCTCCAGAGGTGAAATACTACAGCTACCGGAGTTATATCGGGACCCGCTGGTTCACAGAACTGGATGATTTCGAGCGTATATTTGCAAGTCTCGGCGACACTGTCAATAATTATCGCATCAATGTCGGCACGACACCAGGCCAGTTCACACCGGGCCCCTACGAAAAACCCGTGATGATCATCACTACCGGTGACATGGGTACAAACGATCTGGTCCGGAAGGCTGCCCTGAAGGCAGGGTACCCGACAGGGATAATCAATACCGATATCATCCCTTCAGGGCTCATCCGGATGGGCCTGTCGAACACTTCGGACACCATCACATTCATTCACCGACTGGCCTTCTTTGCCAACGAGACACGGGGGAATGAGTATCTGAACGGCACTCCGGGCTATGTCTTCAGGCTTACACCGAACACCCCGCACACTCAACAGCCCTATGGTGTGCCGCGGCTCATCGTGAGGGGGACAGGCGACACCCATGAGCTTGACCTCCTGAAGACACAGGAGGCACTCCGGGATGCCATCGTCGCCAGGTACGGAAACGGTATGGTCGCAACCGCGAACGAATCGTATATCTGGATCCTTGAAGGGTATGATTCACTCCAGCGGGAATCCGACGCTCTTGGGGATAACCGGGACGCATTCTACCTGCGGAACGGTGATTACCTCCTCTCTGACGATGATTTTGTCATCGTTTACGGTGTCAACCACCAGGCAACCGGAAAAGTGGTCTACACGAACATCGCGGTCTACGGGACCGAAGCATTGAACGGCGTAGTTGCAGTCACTGATGCCGATATTGCCGGTTCTGCCAATTCTTACCTCCCAGGAAATCCCAATGCCGGCCTCTTCTATGTCTGGAAGTTTGCACGCCACTGCAATGGCGAGGTGGGATGCACCGAGATCCCGTACTGCTGCGGCGGCCTCGGGATCCCGGCGGATGTTCCGATCCGCATCGGGTATCGGACCTATGTCGAGCCGGGGACAGGGATAGGGCCGACCTGCACCGAGATCCTGTACGACCAGGCAATTCACTTCTCTCCAGTGTGAGAGATCCATCCCGGCCTTTTTTCGTAAATGTTGGATTGTGAATTGATCGACCAGCGAGATTCCAACCAGCTCCTCCTCACTGACGAGCAGTCGGGGGTGTTTCTGATCTAGGCGCTGGACGGGGCTGCGGGGAGATGCCCAGTATCTTCATCATGTTGATATTCGCACAATTTGGGGGGAAGACTTCATTGACCTTCAAGGACTGCGAGATGCGTACATCGGTGGCAAGGGCAAGACGGACTGGTGACGTCACAGTCAAGTCCGGGTACGGATTATCGATAAGTGACTTGCGCCCGGCCTCCCCCCACTGCGAGTATCCGGGCTTGCGTCATCTACTTCTCCTAATAGATCAGGGACACTGACCTGGAGGGTCCGGAGTTCTGCGAGCGGTGCAGGAGGCGCATAGGAATTCTGGGGAAAGCCGCGGAGAAGCCGTCGGCAGTGTGGATACCTTATACCCTGCACCCGGTCCTTCGCCCTTCCCTTCTATTTACTTCATCACCCGTTCAAGGGCAAGAGCCCCGAGCTGGGCCATCGCTTCAGGGACTTCCTTTGTCTCCAGGGAGAGCACGGCATCTGGATTCTGGAATGCAAATGCCAGTACACCATATACGAGGCCATGGGCTTTCATCGGCACATAGTGACCAGTTCCCCCGACGAGGGTTTCGGTGCCCTGCCCAGCGACCTCCCCGTTCTCGTAGACCCAGCGGGCGATGGTCAACTCCTTGTCTGAAAAAGGATACTCCCTGTCACCAGTTGCCACCCTGATACCGTGATCGTCCGGGACAAGAATTGCGACTTTACCGGGAGCAAAAGCCCGCATGTGTGTTGTCAGGATCTCCAGGACTTCCTGGTAACTCTCTGTGTCAACGAGATCCTTGGAAAGACCGGCAACCGCAGCAACCCTGGCCTCGCTCTCCCTGATTTGGGGGATGAGGTACCGGAGCCGGTTTGCGAGGTGGCTGATGATGATCGCGATGACGACGTACCCGGCAAACGAGATGAAATATTCCCAGTCAGAGATATTCAGCGTGAAATAGGGCGCAACAAACGCAAAATCAAAGGCGAGAATGCTCACAACTGCCGCGAATAATGAGGCTTTCCGCGAGAAGAACCAGGCACTCGCGACGACGGGCAAGAGTTGGATAATGATGAGGTTTGCCGTGCTGATTGTCCCAAGCAGCAGGTGATTCAGGAGTGTAACTGTAAGGATCATCACAAGGGTGATGAGATAATCCCTTGGAAGGAGATGCGGGATCTGCTGCTCAAGTGGGATCGACGGCGCCCCCTTCGGGTCGAAGAGGATGATGTCGATCCCTGGAGAGGTGCGCATGATCCGATAGACCGGTGAAATAAGGATGTCCAGGCCGCGGGGTTTGCCGAGCATGATCGTGGTCACGTTGTGATGGCGAGCATACCTGATGATCTCGTGGGCGACGTCCTCCCCGCGGTAGATCAGGATCTTTCCCCCTAGTTTCCTGGCGGTGTCCATGGCATCAGAGAGCCAGGCCTTCTCCTGTGGAGTGGGTGGCCCTTCCCGCTCCTCCTCTACAGAGAGTACCACCCATTCAGTATTCAGCCGCTGTGAATCCCGGAATGCTGCCCTGACCATGGCCTCCGCGGTAGGGCCCGGGCGGATGGCAACAAGGAGGCGCTCGACTGCGGGCCATGGACCTGAAATGGCCCGGGCCCTCATGTGGGTCACCATCTGGCGGTCGGTCCGCTGGGCGAGGTACCTGAGCGTCAGCTGCCGGAGAGCGATCAGGTTCCCGGTTGAGAAGAAGTGGTCCACTGCCTGGGCGGCCATGTCACCAAGATACACTTTTCCGGCTTTCAGGCGTGCAATCAGCTCTTCGGGAGTGAGGTCGATCAGCCGGATATCATCCGCGAGATCGAAGAACGTGTCAGGGACTGTCTCCCTGACCTGGATGCCGGTAATCTGGGAGATGGCATCATTCAGGCTCTCGACATGCTGGATGTTCACTGTGGTATAGACTGAGATTCCGGCTCTTAGTATCTCTTCAATATCGTGATAGCGCTTCAGGTGACGGGTACCCGGGCCGTTGGTGTGCGCCAGCTCATCGACAAGAACAATAGAGGGTTTCCTGTTGAGAATGGCATCAAGGTCCATCTCGCTAATCGAGAGTCCCTGGTACCAGACCTGCTGCGGAGAAAGTGTCTCCAGGGACGCGGCAAGCGCATCGGTCTCGATACGCTTGTGCGTCTCGATGTAGCCAATGACCACATCTGTCCCCTCAGTATTCCTCTGGAGGGCATCCCAAAGCATTGTATAAGTCTTGCCGACCCCTGCAGCATACCCAAGATAAATGATAAGCTTCCCGCGATGTCCAGCCCGCTCTTCGGCGTTTGCAAGAGGAAGCAGGTCTTCCGGTGCCGGTCTGGCCCGATCCTTGTCCCAGTCGCCGGTCATGGGACACCATGCTCATCAAGTGCCCTGTTGAGGGCAAAGACGTTCACATAAGGATGCCCCTGGGAGAGGGGATCCGGTACTGCATTCTGGTACACCAGAGCCATGACTGCATCCTCGTCCATTCCACGTGCGTGCGCAACGACAGGAACCTGCAGCAGAGCGGCATCGATGGTGAGGTGTGGATCAAGGCCGCTCCCTGAGGATGTGACGAGATCCCCGGGCCAGGGCCCCGAAATCCCGAGAGTTTCAAGGTGGCGGATTCTCTCTTTCACCTTCACCAGCAGGGCAGGATTCGAGGGGCCGAGATTGGATCCCCCTGATCGGGTGGCATTATAGGGAGATCCCGGTGTTGAGGAGGGGCGGCCCTCAAAATAGTGCGGGCCGGTGAAGGGAAGCCCAATCAACTCAGATCCCATCACTGCACCACTCCCGTTCCTGACAAGGCTTCCATGAGCTTGGGAAGGAAATGCGAGCTCGGCAACACACGTCACAAAGAGCGGGTACACGATGCCGGTGATGAAGAACAATATACAGAACAGGAGAATTGCCGTCCGGAGAGGTCTCTGCCAGGTCACAGGGGCATCACCGCCGAGATGAGGATGTCGATACCCTTGATTCCAAGGAATGGTGCCACGATTCCGCCGAGTCCGAAGATTACAAGGTTGTATGTGAATAACCTGGCAGCAGGCATGGGCCGGAACTGTACTCCCCGGAGGGCAAGGGGAATTAAGAGTGGGATGATGAGGGCATTAAAGATGACCGCAGAGATGATGGCGGACTCGGGGGTTGCCAGTCCCATGATATTGAGCACTGCGAGCTGCGGATAGATGACTAGGAACGCCGCCGGGATGATGGCGAAGTATTTCGCCACATCGTTTGCAATGGAAAACGTGGTGAGGGCCCCCCGGGTCATCAGGATCTGTTTACCGATCTCCACGACATCGATCAGCTTGGTCGGGTCAGAGTCGAGATCGATGATATTCGCAGCCTCGCGGGCCGGCTGGGTTCCATTGTTCATGGCAACCGCGACATCTGCCTGGGCAAGCGCCGGGGCGTCGTTTGTGCCGTCGCCTGTCATGGCAACCATATACCCTTCATCCTGGTACTCCTTAATCAGCCGGAGCTTGTCATCGGGTTTTGTCTCTGCCAGGAAATCATCGACCCCCGCTTCGGCAGCGATTGCTGCTGCCGTGAGGGGGTTATCCCCTGTGATCATAACTGTCCTGATTCCCATCCTCCGGAGGTCGAAGAACCTCTCCCGGACACCGGATTTTAAGATATCCTTGAGATGAATCACCCCGATGACCGAATGATCTTTACTCACGACAAGAGGAGTGCCGCCGGTCTGGGCTATCCGGGTCACCTTCGAAACAAGGTCCGGGGGGACCTCTCTTCCTGCCGAGGTCACCTCGTTCGTGATGGCATCGGTGGCACCCTTCCGGTAAGTGGTCCCGCCGATATCCATCCCGCTCATGCGTGTCTGCGCCGAGAACGGGATGAACACGGCGTGTTCAGGAGGACAGGTAGTGGGACATCCGGATGCACAGGCAAGGGAGATGATGCTCTTTCCCTCCGGGGTCTCATCATCATAGGATGCACAGTATGCCGCAGTGACAAGGTCCTCGTCGGCCATGCCGTCGACCGGGATGAACGCGACAGCCTGCCGGTTCCCGAGTGTGATGGTGCCGGTCTTGTCGAGCAGCAGGATATTCACGTCCCCTGCCGCCTCGATCGCCCTCCCCGACATCGCGATGATGTTTCTCTGGAAGAGGCGGTCCATCCCGGCGATCCCGATCGCGGGGAGAAGAGCAGCAATGGTGGTGGGCGCAAGGCAGACAAAGAGGGCAACCAGGACTGCAACATGTACGGGGCTCCCGCTCCCAGACACCGCCGCACTGTAGGCAGAGACCGGCCATATGGTCGCTACCACGAGCAAGAAGATACCTGTGAGAGCAAAGAGTAGGATCTCGAGCGCTATTTCGTTCGGGGTCTTCCTCCGGGTTGCACCTTCGATCATCTGGATCATGCAGTCGAGGAAAGTCTTTCCAGGCTCCGCGGTGATCCGGACGATGATTTCGTTGGCAATCACCGTGGTCCCCCCGGTTACTGCACTCCTGTCCCCTCCGGCTTCCCTGACAACAGGAGCAGATTCACCGGTAATCGCTGCCTCGTTGACGAGAGCGGCTCCCGCGATTACTTCGCCATCGCTCGGGATAAGATCGCCGGTCCTTACAAGGACGAGGTCCCCGCACCTGAGATCCGGTGACGCCACGGTGGTAACTGGCGCTGATAAGGATTGAGATTCTATTTTATTCGCAGTCATGGTAGCCCTTGATCGCCGGAGCGAGGCCGCTCGTGCCTTTCCACGCCCTTCTGCAAGCGATTCGGCAAAATTCGAGAAGAGCACCGTCAGCCAGAGCCAGGCCGAGACCATGCCGACAAAAAAGACGGAACCTCCTGCCGGGACGAAGGTCTCGTATAGAAATATGAGTGTCGTCAGAATTCCGCCAATCTCTACAGAGAACATGACCGGATTTTTGCACAGTCGCCTCAAGTCGAGGTTCCTGATGGCACTGACTGATGCATCCCGCAACAGTGCAGCATCAAAGGCGGTGACCGGCGTCACCCTTTTTCGCGCCACGTCAGAGCCCCCCTGCAAGAGCGAAGTGTTCTGCGATGGGCCCCATCGCGAACAGTGGGAAGAAGGTGAGCGCCCCGATAATCAGAATCACTGCAATCAGCCAGAGCACGAATGAGGGAGATGCCGTGGGAAGGGTCCCTGGTCCAGGGGGGATAGTCTTTTTCCGGGCCATGGTACCCGCAAGCGCCAGCATAGCGATCGCGGGGACATATCTCCCTATAACCATGACGACTGCCCCGGAGAGAGTGTAGAAGGGCAGTGCGGCATTGAGTCCTGCAAAGGCACTTCCATTGTTGTTCGCCATCGATGCGAATGCATAGACAATTTCAGAAAGACCATGAGGACCGGGATTGAAGATCCCTAAAAGGCCTCCCTCGATCACTACACCGATTCCCACAAAGACCAGTACGAGAATACCCGGGATGAGGATGGCGATAAGAGCCATCTTCATCTCGAAGATCTCCACCTTCTTTGCAAGATACTCAGGGGTCCGGCCGATCATAAGGCCCGCAATGAACACGGCAACGATTACAAAGGCAATCATGGTCGCAAAGCCTGACCCTACGCCCCCGAAGACTACCTCCCCGAGAAGGATAAGGAACATGGGGACCAGCCCGCCAAGCGGGGTGAGTGAATCATGCATGGCGTTCACGGCCCCGCAGGCAGTCGCAGTAGTCGAGGTGCTGAAGAGTGCCGTCCCGGAAAGCCCGAACCTGACCTCCTTTCCCTCCATCGATACCCCGGGCACGTCCTGCAGGGCGCGGGATGGATTCCCCGACAGTTCAGAGGCATACATGGTCCCCAGTGATGCGACAAAGAGCATCATCATGACTGCATAGAGAGCCCATCCCTGCCTCTTCTGTCCGGAAATTATTCCGAAGGTGAACGGCAATGCCGCGGGGATGAGAAGGATAAGGAATATCTCGAAGAGGTTGGAGAACGATGTGGGATTTTCGTACGGGTGGGCGGAGTTGGCGTTGAAGAATCCTCCTCCATTCGTTCCGAGCTCCTTGATCGCCTCCTGCGAGGCGACAGGGCCCATTGCAATAGTCTGACTCCCGGTCCCTCCATATCCTGTCGTTTTGAGTGATGGATCGAAATTCTGGATCACTCCCTGCGAAAGGAGGATGAGTGCTGCGATGCATGCCAGGGGGAGGAGGACATAGAGAACGGCCCGGGTCATATCGACCCAGAAGTTCCCGATCCTGTCGGTCATCTTCCTGGTATGCCCCCGCATGACGGCTATCGCCACGCAGATCCCGGTGGCTGCAGAAAGGAAATTCTGTACGGTCAGGCCGAGAACCTGGGTGAAATAGTTCACCGATGCTTCGCCGCTGTATACCTGCCAGTTAGTATTGGTCACAAAACTCACGGCAATATTCAGGGCATCAATGAGAAAAAATCCGGGGACCTGCTGGGGATTGAGCGGTAATATCCCCTGAAGAAGGAGAATGAGGAAAAGAATAAGAAATCCAAGTGCATTGAAGATGAGCAGGTCCCGTGCATATCCCTGCCAGGACTCTTCCTGTTCCGGGGAAGTCCCAACCAGCCGAAAGAGTGCATGTTCAATCCGGGAAAAAGGTGCCCATGTGAGCGATCCGGAAAACACCGCTGCCAGGTAGCGCCCCGCAAGGACTGCGGCTCCAGTCACGATGATGAGGAACAAGATAAACAGGGTTACATCGAAAACGGGATTTGCGGCTGGCATCGGGGGGCTCCCTCTAATCTCTGGTTGATGGTGATTCCATGTTACTTAGAAGGATGCTTCCTAATTCATTGTTTAATAACTTGTCTGTGAGCCAGCGAAATACCGGGAAATACTATTGATAAATTAAAGTAATAAGTGCTGGATTGTGAACTGAATAATACTATTAATAATCATATATAGTCCCAAGGGACCTCACATTAAAAGAAAGTCTTGGTTTTTCATCAAAGGTTTATTCAGCTCCCGTCAAAAAGCTGGAAGCACTGAAGGAAATTCTGGTGGTTCTTCCATACAAATATCTTAATATACAAGGAAAACTATTTCCTTCCACCCAGCTTAAAACTGGAGGCCTCCCTCTTGTTCAGGAACCGAGAGGAGAATCTGAACGCAAAAGTGAATCAAGGGAGGGAGTAGAGAGAGGTGAAGAGAATGGCAACGAAAAATATTGAGAAGAACATGCAATGGCTCCGGTTTAACACCGGACCTCCTGATGAGACCACTGATTTCTTTGAAAAAATGATTGAACAGAGATCTGAGGACAAGTGGATACCCATCGGGGACTGGTATTATTACCTGAACCTTCATGGAACAGAGATTCATCTCTGCCGGACCAGGGGAAAGATGGGATTGCCTTCTATCACGGAAACGATGAGTCCGGCCCATTTGGCGATATCGGATGACGATCTTCAATGTGCAGTCCAGTACGAATCATGTGGAACCTTCCAACCCGGGCAGTACCGGATCTCCCCGCTTATCGAACGCAAATTGAGGATCCTTTTCGAATAATTTTTTTTTGGCTTTTTTGAAGGCCCCCCCTATGTTTCATTTGGTTGAATAAAGACACCGGGTCTGATGCAATGGGATGCACCCTGCTCTTTTGCGATAACCAATCCTTCCCATGGCCAGGACTTATGTCTCTCCAGAAAAAATGGATTCCAGTAATGAATCTCCGGGAAGACTCCTTTTTGTCAACATCCGGGTTGCCAGGATAGAATATTTCCCCACATATCAAGGAATTTTCAGGAAACCGGGGGGTTTTTAGTGAACCGGTATTCTTCCCGGGGTACATGGATCTCGAACTGGGCTCCCCTGCCCGGCTCCCCGGTCTCTTTTAAAGCTATACCGGTGAGAGATAGGATCTTCCGGACGAGAAACAATCCAAGGCCCTATCCTCCCCGAACCCCTGATCGAATATCTGCTCTTTATCATCAGCAGGAATACCCACGCCGTTGTCTTCGATGACCACGACAAGGCCTTCAGCTTTTTCCTTGTATAGGAGGGTTACCTCAGATGCATGCTCCCCGTATAGGAGCACATTCTGCATCATGTGAAACAGGATGTTTTCCAGCAGGGGATCGGCATACACCTCGAGGTCCTTCACGTGGAGGGTATTGGTGACATGCAGGAAGTCAAGGTGGGAGATTGCAAACAGGAAGACCTGCTCAATACTTTGCCATCCGGGTGGCCTGGCCCCTATGTCCTGGTTCTTCAAAAACGAAAAAAAGAAAACGGGACCGTTCGGTCACATCATTTCCGAAGTTTAAGGGTGCAATCCATGAACGGGACCCCGGGGAATCTGGTGTTTCCCCCATCCTTGGGATTTAATGGACCACACTCTTCGACCACAGGTTGATGACGAGCACCCCCGCGAGGATAAGCGCGATCCCAGCGATGGCAGGGAGATCGAGGGCCTGCCGGTACACGGCATATCCGACAAGTGTGATGAGCACGATGCCGACGCCGGACCAGATTGCATAGGTAATGCCGATCGGGATCTCCTTCAGCACCAGGCTGAGCAGGTAGAAAGAGGAGAGATAGCCTGCAATCACCGCGATGGTCGGGAGGAGGCGGGTAAACCCTGACGTGGCCTTCAGGGTGCTCGTGGCGATGACTTCGCAGATGATGGCAAGCACCAGGAGGAGGGAAGGATTCAGTGTCATGGGTCTTTGCCGGGGAGGCCGGCGTTCCGGCCGAAGCATTGAGTTTATTGGACTTCAAGATATATAATGGCGATAATGTCCGGATTGGATCTTCCATAACCTCCGGATGCATCTCAGCACAGGTTTGTATCGGTCCCGGAATTTGCCCGGAATACAGGCCATCCCTGGTGTTCCTTGGTCATGTGATGGAGAACCAGGCCATTGATCGCCACAGGGGAGAGATTTCTCCAGGCTGACAGGTCGGAAAGGAGGGCAGACGGTCCACAATGACTGCCAATCCGTTCGCATTCAAAGCAACCCTTAACACCGGCCGGCACGAAACGTCTTCCTGATCGAGAATGAACCGCATATTCATACGTTTCATGGCAGTCCTGCTCCTTCTCGCCGTCCTCGCGATCGGGAGCATGTCTGCAGCCGATACGGAAAACGACAACACCATCGTCGCATCCGGGACAGGGTCCGTCATCGGGACCCCTGACCGTGCCCAGATATCGCTTGCGGTAGAGACCGAGAACGCAAATGTCCAAATCGCCCAGGCCGAGAACGCCGCCCGCATGAAAAAGGTGATGGACGCCCTGACCGCTGCCGGTATCCCTACAGACGCCCTCAAGACCACCGGGTACTACATCTACCCCGTCTACGAGGATTCGAAACTCTACGGCCAGAAGGTCAGGACCTACCGTGTCACAAATACCCTGACCGTCACGCTGCACGACGTCTCGAGGGTTGGCGAAGTGATCGATATCGGGGTTGCACATGGCATCAACCAGGCAAGCTCCATCCAGTTCCTCCTCTCTGACGAGCAGTCCCAGGTCCTCAGGACCGAAGCACTGAAGGAGGCGTCCGCGAGGGCAACGGCCGATGCAAAAACAGTTGCCGATGCACTCGGCGTCAGCATCAGGTCGGTGAAGTCCGCCCAGATCGGCGGCGGGTATTACCCTGTCGCGTTCCAGAACTACGCGATGGCCGACTCCATGTCCGGAGCAGCATCGACGCCCATCCAGCCCGGTGATATCACGGTGACAGCAACAGTCACGGTGACGTACTGGATCTCATAAACAGGAAGGAGCAGGGGGATGCCCTTATCAGGGCGGACTGCCGGCAACTATCCCCATCCGCCCCGAAAAAGCTCCTCACTCGGAGGCCTGCCGGGGAGTGTAGTAGACCGTGCAGAACGAGTTGAAATCCTTGAGCACGTTCCTGCAGCCGGTATGTGTAATCATGAACTCTATAAACCAGGGAATCGTGCTCGCAAATGCGCTGGTGCTCGCATTCTGGGTTATCTCATGGATCCTGGCTTTATTTCACCTGGATTATTGGACAGATCGCGAGCGATCGCTTGAGGGGATCCGACGGGAAATTGCCAAATGAAAACGGGGAATAACTCCCACTTCCCCCGTGTGAGGCCGTTCCCATCCGGGATTGGGCCATCGCACCAGGTCATCCCAGAAAGTAACGAACCGTCCACTGGGTCTTCCGGACCCACCCGATATACCGGAATACCCGCAGCCATCCCAGTTTCTCTTCGTCAGAATCGAAGTAGCTCCATTCTCCGAGGAACCTGATCCCGGGGTGCCACTGTTCCATCTCACGGCCATCCCGGATGCCGGATTGGAACACCGCTTCCCTCCCAAGGTGCCCCCTTTCATGCATTTTCCAGTCAATGAGTGTTTTTAGAGGTTTTTTCAGCCAGAACGAGTTCACCACCTCGCAGATGAGCTCGGAGCCGGGAAAGGTCTCCCGGAGCTGCAGGACCAGTGATCGTACGCGCTCCCCCTCCAGGTACATGAATACTCCCTCGGCCATGAAGAGAAACGGCCCCTCCAGTCCTAAAAGCATGCGCATCCAGCGGAAGTCCAGAACGGAGGAGGCGATGAAATGATAGCGTTCTGTCTCCCGGAAGAACCGCCTCTTCAAATCGATAATCTCGGGCAGGTCAAGGTCATAGAAGAACACAGTTCCCTCGTCAATACGCAGAAAACGGGAATCGAGCCCGCAGCCGATATTCACAATCACCCCGCCCGGGTGCATGGCCAAAAAATCCCTCGCATATTCATCGTATTTTTTTGCCCGGATCGCGATGTGAATGACAAGGTTCCGGTCGATTCTGCCAGAGGCGAGCCTCCTGTCAAGGGGGTCCTCCGATCGGGAGAGTGTCCTGTTCAGTTCGGCCGTAATTTCCTCCGCCTTTGGATCGTGAAGGATGGGATGTTCCGACCGGGACTCTATCGCATGACAATAGAGCGTAACAAACGAAGTGGCTGGGACATCGCCGATTTTGTGCTCCATCTCTCTTCCTCCTTGGTATATCCGGATCAGGCTCTCCAGGTAAAGGTCCGGCGGATTTTTTATTTCGCAGGGAGATTGGCTGTCCCCTTCAGCAGTTTTTCCAACTGCCTCCGGTGGAGGACCGCCGAACAGTGGCGAACGAACAGGTCAAGGACGTCGAGGTTTCCTGGAGATACCCCGGCTGGAAGAATAATCACCGTGATGCCGTTCACCTTGCCCCCCCAGGAAAGCCCTGTCCCGATCACTTTCCCAAAGGGAAGCTCATCTATTTTCTCCAGGATTCCTGGCGGGAGCTGTCCGAATGTGATGGCATCGATCCCTCCATCGATCTCAATAAAGGCTTTTGGCAGCATTGCAGAGAAATCCTCACCGGCCGGCCGCAACTCGATACCGACGACAGGGCGGCCGAAGATCCCTTCGATCGCGGCAAGTACCTGGGAAGGACCGCGGACGGCTTCCACCCTGACAATCCTGTCGTTGTGCATGGAACTGATGAGTACAACGGCTCCCTCCGGAGAGAGAGTGGACACGATGTCTGCAATGAACAAAAAGGCGTCAGCATCCGGCGGCAGGTCTGCGAATTCGCTTGATTTCTCAGACACGAACCTGATGTCCCCGACGTAGGACTCAAGTTCCATCCTGACGCGTCTCTGCCGGGAGAGATCGGTGAAGCTTGCGATAAATCCAACTGGATCTCCTTCCTCGTCGGTCATCGTGCTGACGGAGACCCGGGCATCAAAGGTCGTGCCGTCCTTGCGCAGTGCGGTCGCCTGGCCGATCCATGTCTTCTGTTCGATCAGGTCGAGGATGTCTTCGGGTGAGACGCCGGGAGATACCACAAAGTCGGAGACGTGCCTTCCCACCACCTCGCTCTCGTCCGCGTATCCCCAGGCTGCGAGACCCGCCGGGTTCGCGTACTGGATCCTTCCGTCCGTGTCGCAGAGTGCGAGGGGGCAGAGCGTGGACCGGACAGCCGCCTCCCTGGTCCGCAGCACGGACGAGATCTTCCTCTGCTCGCGCTCGGCACGCCGCCTCATCACCGATTCCCGGATTGCATGCTCGAGCTGGATGAACTGGGAACGAACACTGATCCCCTTGGGGAGGAAGAAGTCTGCCCCGCTGGTGAGGGCGTCGATGATGACGTCCTCCTCGCCGTGATCTGAAAAGAAGAGGAACGGGGTCCGCTGATCGGTCTTCCGGACATGCCGTAAAAACTCGATTCCGTTGCACTCCGGCATGTTGTAATCTGAAATAATTGCATCGTAGGTGTGTGTCAGGAGCATCGTCTTGGCAACGTATCCCGATCTTGCGGTGTCGACGACAAGTTCTCCAGACTTTTCCAGGTAGAGCTTCCCCAGTTCAAGAACTGTAGTGTCATCATCCACGTGCAGTAACCGGATCACAAAATGCCTCAGAGAGATACGGAAAAATTACTGTTGGTTTATTTAAATATTTTTATATGAATTTCCTTTAACACTCATCCCCAAAAGAAAGTGAACATTTAGAGAAAGGCTGTAAATGGACCATCTGGGCGTCACTCTTTTCCGGGAGTACTCCCACAATTCTTCCCGGGACTACCATGAAGACCCTTATCTATTACTTCACCGGCACGGGCAACTCGCTCGCGGTTGCAAAGGGGCTCTGCAGCCGGATCGGCGACTGCGAACTCATTCCCATCGCCTCTTTGATAAAGGATCCCGGCCCGATCGTCCCGGATGCGGACCGGGTGGGGATCGTCTGCCCTCTCTA
>LAHU01000103.1_pt1 | contig 38226 bp, 34 predicted proteins | sample 329631 | NCBI WGS metagenome assembly LAHU01 (sample SAMN03275698, study PRJNA271635) | activated sludge metagenome | isolation source: sample C-0 Zero hour mixed sludge faded in reactor as a methanogenic...
AGCTTTATATGCACACTACCCGAAAACGCGGAGTGGCCACCTGAGCGTCATTCCCCGCTTTTCATTGGCTTCCCGTTTTTCATCGTACCAATTACCTGCACAACCATCCCCCCCTTTTGAAAGGCCTCCTGCAACGCAGTCGGATGGCCCCTGATTCCCTGGTAGCGGTCCATGTCATTGGCGATGATGTTGTCATAGTACTCGAACCCGAGGGTGTTGAAGAAGGCAGTGACCGCAGGGAACGCGGCGTCGAAGACATTGTCCCACGAGAGGCCGGCCGTGGAGATGAATATGCCCTTGTGTCGCCGGATGTGCTCGTCGGGGAAGTAGAGGGTTTTTAAGATGAACTTCCGGGCCCAGAGGAACTGGCCCCTGTCAATCAGTCCCTTCAGCTCAGCGGTGATTCCCATGCTGTAGATGGGAGAGGCCACCGCCACGCAGTCAGATGCAAGAACCCGGTCAAGGAGCGGGATCGCGTCGTCCGTCACGATGCAGTCCCCGGTCTTATGGCAGAGGTTGCACCCCCGGCAGGGGGTATAGTCCAGGGTATGTAAGATCACCTTCTCCGTGTCCGCCCCGGCTGCCCTGGCCCCCTCGAGGAATGAGTCCAGGAGGGTCTCGGTATTCCCGTGGCGGTGCGGGCTCCCGGAGATGCCAAGCACGATGATTCCCATGTGCTCGCCTCACTGTGCGAGCCTGGTGCGCAGGTCGGCGATCACATCGCGGGCGAGCTGCCCGGCGTCCGCTTTTGCTGACGGGTGACGGGCGATTGCTCCCTTCTCGTCGACGTTGTTCACCATCAGGGTCCGGATATCGCGATCCCGGATGTCGATCACGTGGTAAAAACACTTTACGGTGGGTATGGCGGCATCGAAGACGTAGTCCCAGTTCTGCCCGGCTGTCGAGAGGAAGATCCCAATCCGTTTCCCTTTACGCCCCGGGGGGACCACGGGGAGTTTCAGGACGTACTTCCGGGAGCGGAAGACCTGGGCGCGATCGATCAGTGCCTTTGCCTGGGCACAGATTCCCATGCAGAAGATCGGGGCTGCAAGCACGACAACGTCTGCTTCGATGAGCTTGTCATGGAGCACGTCCATCCCGTCCTTCTGGATGCACCGGTTGAGGGTCTCGCACGCATTGCATCCCCTGCACGGGTTCACCCCGGCATCAGCGAGAACAACCTTCTCCACCTCGGTATCAGGCTCATTGCGCATCGCCTCGAGGAGCCAGTCGAGCAGTGTCTCGGAGTTGCCATGCCGGCGGGGACTCCCTGCAATGGCAAGGATCTTCATCATCATCACCATGGATAGGGGGTGTGCGTGGGAATGAAAAAAACCCGCAGGATGAGGTCCACCCCCGGCTCCGTGATGTGACCGGAGATGCAGGTGACTGGGCGGGACTGGACGGGAGCAGGGCTTTCTATGACGGTAACTGCAGGAAAAGGGTTGACTGGACCTGCCTGGACAGTGCCCCGCCCTCCTGGGGGGCCAGGGGATCCTGTCCAGCAGGGTGGTACCCTGCCACTCCTACCGGGTCCCCCGGTCAAACGGATTTAAAGCAGAGATACCAGTCTTTGCATTCGTAACCCTCGGAGAGCCGTTTCTCCATCTCAGCCGCGGTACGGGGTGGGGGAACGACGACCTTATCGCCAGGCTGCCAGTTTGCAGGGGTCGACACGCCGGCCTTGTCTGTTGTCTGGAGGGCTTTTACCAGCCGTATTACCTCGGGGATGAAACGCCCGGTTGAGAGCGGGTAATAGATCATCGCCCTGAGGATCCCCTTGTCATCGATGAAGAAGACTGCCCTGACCGCTGCGGTATTGGACTGGCCAGGGTGAATCATCCCGTATTTTTTGGCAATATCCATGCTGATGTCTGCGATGACCGGAAATGGGATCTCTACGCCCATCTTCTCCCTGATGTTGCGCACCCACGCGAGGTGGGAATGCAGGCTGTCGATAGAGAGCCCGATCAGCTGGACATTGAGGGATTTCAGTTCCTCATGGATCTTTGCAAATGCCATGAACTCTGTCGTGCAGACCGGCGTGAAATCAGCCGGGTGGGAGAACATCACGACCCATTTGCCCTGGAATGCCGAGAGCTTGACAGGGCCCTGGGTAGTGACTGCCTCAAAGTCCGGTGCAGGGTCCCCGATGAGGGGAAGCGTGGGCGATCCGAATTCTCCGCACATATCCATCCGCCTTCAGGGCATGACCTCGTCCAGTTTCGCTTTCCCATACACATACGCCGGCATGCCGGCAAGAAGGAAGGCGACCCGCAGCGCCTCTTCGACTTCCGGCTTGGAGATGCCAAGACTGGCCGCCCCCTGCAGCTGGGCATGCACCGCGTGCTGATCGCGCAGTGAAGCCGCGATCGCGATGGCGATCAGCTTCTTTGTCTTCCGTGTGAGCATCCCGTCGTCCCAGATATGCGACTCGAGTTTCATCACCATCTGGTACATCTCGGGGTCTTTCTCGGCGAGTTCCCGAAAGAACTTCGGGACCTTCCCGATCTTCTCCTCGAGGTCTTTTATCTCCTTTTTCACCAGGATCACCGCTTCAGTTTCATTGGTTCCCCGCAGCAGACCAGTTCCCCGCCGCCGGCTTCCTTCACTTCCACCACATTACCACAGATCTCGCACTCGTAGATCTCTCCGGGTGCTGATACATTCACCATTGGACTTGTTCACCTCGATGCGTCAATCGGAGTAATTCATGATTTTCGGGGGTTAATTGCTGAAAGAGAGAGGAGAACGCCCGATGGAAAGGGCGTCCTGCGTGAGCTGTCATGCGCAGGGCCCCCCGGGGCTGTATGCGCAGGGGGGTGTCAGATGTTGCTCTTTCCCCGTTTTGGGGGATTCTTCACGTCTTCCGGGGACTTGATGTCTGGCCGGATGTGGGTCATCGGGAAACACTGGTACTCTTCGCAGGCACACTGGGGGCACTTCCGAAGGTCCTGCTCTGCCGCGTCCAGCTCGTATTCCTTCCCGCAGTCAAGGCAGATATACTTGCCAGGACCGACCTTTCCACCGGCTTTGACGGTCTTGTGTTCGACCAATTCCATCACCATCTCCTGATATAGAAAGGAGTGTTATATATCCCTTGTGTTCGTACAGCTCAATAATTGAACCGTTTTCATTAAAATACCCTTAATTGCTCCTTTATTGGCAAGGGAAAGATATATCAGCCTCCCGGCTCCCCCCTTCTGGGTGGAATCAATGCCGCATGTTCTCGGCATACTCGGGAGCCCCCTCCCGGAAGGAAATACTGCTATCCTGCTGGCAAGGGCGCTGGAGGGAGCCGCCGCCGCGGGATGCACCGTAGAGACGGTACGGGTGACCGAGCTTGAGTTCTCGGCCTGCGAGGAGATCTTTTTTTGCAGGGATAATGACACTTGCTGGAACAAGGATGCCCTTACCCCGTACTACCAAAAATTCCGGGACCTTGATGGTGTAATTCTTGCAAGCCCCGTGATGACGATGGGTATCCCGGGAAAACTCAAGTGTTTCATGGATCGTTTCCAAGTCTTCTTCATGGCCAAGTACATCCGCAAAGCACCTCTTGTCCCCAAAGAGAGACGTCGCCGCCGAAAGGCCCTCACAATCCTGATATCGGGAATGGATACCCCCCACCTTTTTGACGGGCCCATGGCATCGGTCGCGGCTTTTTACGACATCTGTGACATCAGCCCTGCCGGCCAGGTCCTTGTGCCCGGGATGGACAGGATACAGGACATCCGGACGAGGAGTGATATCCTGGATGATGCCTTTGCCAAGGGCCACGATCTCGGTCTCGCCTGTACGGGGCCCTGATTTCTCTTCCTTCCAACCCTCTCAATCCGGGTTTTCTCTCCTCGTACCAGGATGCCTGGTGTCTGCTCACCGGGTCTACTCCGACGGGATCGTGCTCTTCCGTTGTACCAGGATGCCCGACCGTCCCTGCCCGCAGCACGAGTAGCAGCGATACTCCCCCATCATCCTGCCAGGATACCTGGTCCGTAGCCGGACCTTTCCTCATCCCCTCTCACCTGGGCAACTCCAGTTCAGCCAGATGACGGTCATTCTCGTTTTTCAAGTCATCCCGGAAAGATGGCACCGACTTCTGCACGAAACGGTGCCGATGCAGTGACATAATGCCTCTTGGCTACCTGGTCTGGATACATGCGTTGTACCGAATATGTTGAACAGGGGCTGCGGGTCTCCCAACCCTCCATGTGCGAAGCACGTTGTAACCCCCAAAGAGAGCCCCGGCGGCGGTTCTGTGACTGATCCGGTATGCACATAATAACCTCGGTTTTGCCTCCCCCTTAAAAAAAGCGATGGGGCGGAAATAGCAGGTCCTGCAGGGTATGCTCCCGCTTATATGGCCTGGACCGCGACAAATAACTACAACCATTGACGACGTTTTTGGAAATTATCAGAAAACAGTAGTTTCCAGGAGTTGACCGTCACTCATGCAGCCTGTAATCAGAAGATGCCCTGTTCACGCAGGCTGATCAGGCCATCCCTGGTAACGATCAGGTGATCGAGGAGGCGGATCCCAAGGATCCCGCCAGCATCCCTCAGCTGGCGGGTGATGGCAATGTCCTCGGTACTGGGCTCCCTGGTCCCTGATGGGTGGTTATGGGCGCAGATAACTGACGCGGCCCTGTCGGTGACTGCATCGGCAAAGACCTCGCGGGGATGGACGAGGCTTTGGTTCAATGTCCCGATTGTCACCGTCCGGCAGTGTATGACATCTCCGGCACCGTTCAGGGTGATGACGACAAAATGCTCCTGGTGTTTCTCCCTGAGAAACGCAAGGAGGGGCTCCGCATCCTCAGGCTGGTGTATCCTGATACCGGTCGGCTTGCAGAGGAGGCGACGCGCAAGTTCGAAGGCTGCGGAGATCTGTGCCGAATGGACCTTTCCCATCCCGGGGACCTTACTCAGGTCTTCATACCCGGGAAGCGGTCTTCCATTTCCCAGGAGGAGACATACATCGCGTGCGATCACCCGTACATCACGTCCTTTTATCCCACTCCCGATGATGGCTGCAACGAGATCCTCGTTTGACAGGGTATCCGCACCACGCGCTGCGATCCTCTCCCGGGGCCGGTCCGCGATGTGCATGTCGCGCATCCGTTTCATGCCACCATTGATTATATGCGAAATATGAAAAATAGTGTGTTATTATTTTTGACGATACCGATCTATTTGCAGGCTCTCGTTATTTAACTTGATAGCCTATTCTCTCTTATCTATCGTATTTAATGAGATTATATTTAAAAATAAAGTTGGATACCAATAATATCTTCCGGGCAGGTGCAACGTGCCTGGTATTGAATTGGGATAGCGACTGCTGCAAGGGAGAAATCCTGGAACAATCATTTGATTCCCTTTCAGCAACCCATATGTCCAGGAAAAAAACGTGGATACGGTTTCCAGGATAGGGTTTCGATATTACCGTGTACCCGTGGAATTCACAGGTAGATTAGCATTTGAGGCTCCCCGGCCAGGCGAAGGCAGACCAGCCTGTGTGTAATAAACGTGCAAAAAGAATGGGTGGTACCTGAAGCAGAAAGAAAAAGGGTCCTGGGACTCTCCCAAAATACTATCGGCAGGACATTTTACTAGCAGTTTAATAAATGGATGAAAATAGGAACAAGTATGCGTTTTATTCAGTAGCGAACCGGGTTTATAGGTATGCGGATCCGATCACTGGTATTTTCCGGAATAATTACTTTTTTCCCCTCTCTCTCCATTTTATGACCATGGCAACAAAAGAGAACGTAATGGCAGCCTACGCTGGTGAATCGCAGGCGAACCGGAAATATGAAGCATTCGCAGAGAAAGCAGAGGAAGAGGGCTTTCCTGTCATCTCTCGCCTCTTCAAGGCAGCATCCGAAGCAGAGGCGATCCATGCAAGGAGGCTGCTGAAGGTTGCCGGAACCGTTGGGAAGACCGAGGAGAACCTCGTGGCCTCGGTGGCCGGTGAGACCCACGAGTTCACCGAGATGTACCCTGCATTCATCAAAGAAGGTGAAGCAGAGAAGCAGAGTGAAGCAGTGACCGCATTTAACTACGCAATGAAAGCCGAAGAGGTCCATGCAAACCACTACAAGGCGGCCCTTGCAGCACTGAAGGGTGGCAGGGACCTCGCAGTAACGAAGATTATTATCTGTCCGGTTTGTGGGAACATCTTCTTTGATACTCCTCCCGACCGCTGCCCCATATGCAGCGTGGCCAAGAAGATATTCAGGGAGATTGCATAGGCAGTCCCGTCAGAGGATTCCCTGACCGGGATTTCATTGCCTGGAAGGACGCAGTACCGCAAACAGGTGGTGACACTGGACGGATCGGAATCTCCTCACCCCTGGGAATCCGGGCGGCATCGAACGTCTCGTCATCCTCAGCACGCGGAATCTTCTCACCGGTTGGGGATGCGGGGTGGCGGCACCTTTGTCACACCCGGTACTAACTTTTTCGAATATTGCTGTGACTGTCCTCCTGCCTGAATATTACGGTGATGGTCACCCTGCCAGGCAGATAGATGATACCGGGGTATTTCCCAAGTTGACCCTGCGGCTTTTGCAGCAGAGTATATATAACCCGCAAGGTAAGGACACCCTGGTAGCGCATCAGCTGAACTTATCCGGGAGGCAAAAGAGTGTTTGATGTCTGAACAGGGCGCCTCTCCCCTCTCGCCTCCGGTAGCAGCCCAGGGGATGACAACCACCATGCATGATAGTATACCTGATACACTCATAATCTCGGAAACACAAGGCTGGCGGAAGAAAAAACGGAAGATACGTCTCCTGGTGCGTGGTCTTCTCCTCCTGCTGGTGCTTCCGGTCCTGGTCTCCTGTGCAGGGGCATCTGCTGTCCCCGGCGAATTGATTATTGGATACGAAACCGGTTGGATAGGTGGGGGAAAACAGGCGGTTGCCTCCATCGATACCATAACTGCCCGGATCGGTGCAACAGTGATCGATCAGGCCGGGACCGCAGACCTTGACGGGATCAGGGTCGTCAGTCTTCCAGGGAACGTCAGCGAGGAATCTGCGTCTCAAGCCTTTTCCGCACAACCAGGAGTCCGTTTCGTCGAACCAAACTATATCGCTCGCTTGGACTCCGTGACACCGAATGATCCTCTCTTCTCCAGTCAATGGGGTATTTCCAGGGTCTCTGCACCGGCCGCCTGGGACATCACAACCGGGAGCAGCCCGGTACTAGTTGCGTTGATCGATACCGGGGCCGATACAACTCATTCTGACTTGTCCGGCAACGTATGGACAAATACCCTTGAGATTGCAGGGAATAAGATAGATGACGATGGAAACGGCTATATCGACGATGTTCATGGCTGGGACTGTTCTACAGGTGGCAGTGATCCCTCAGATAACAACGGACACGGAACCCTCTGTGCCGGTATAATCGCAGCTACGGGTAACAATGGTGTCGGAATATCTGGGGTCTCATGGAAGGCCTCCGTCATCCCGGTGAAGGTATTCGGGTCCGATGGCACCGCCGATACGGTTACTCTCCTCAAGGGGCTCGCATATGCAAAGAAGACAGGTGCATCGGTCATCTCCTGCTCCTGGTCCATGGACGAGGAGAGCCAGGCACTCAAGGAGGCGATCTCCGGCTCTTCCGCCCTTTTTATCTGTTCTGCCGGAAATGACGGCACCGCAAACCCACGGTATCCTGCCGCGTCTGACCTCTCCAATATCATTTCGGTCACTGCAGCCGATCAATCTGATACTATACCATACTTTGCGAGCTATGGACCAGGCTGGGTCGACCTTGCCGCACCTGGAGTCTCACTCACCAGCCTCGCTGCGGGTGGTTCTTACACCACCTTTTCTGGTTCATCCGCTGCTGTCCCCGTCGTCTCCGGGACCGCCGTACTGATGAAGTCAGTCTCCCCTGGTCTCTCGGTCGCCGAGCTCAAGAGTGCTATCCTGCGCACCGTCGATACGAACCCATTCCTCTCCGGAGCGGTCGGGACCGGGGGGAGGTTAAACACCTCCCAGGCCGTGAAATCGGTTGCGCCGGCTTCCGTTCCGGCCCCACGTGCTCTCTTCTCGGTGAACCGTTCTACTGGGTATGCCCCTCTCACAATTTCTTTCACCGACAAGTCATGGAATAAGCCTGAGCAATGGCTATGGGACTTCGGCGATGGCACCCGGTCTGTCGAGAGGTCTCCTGTCCATACCTACACGGGCGGCGGTCATTACCGCCCGTCCCTCACTGTCATCAATGCAGGGGGCACATCCACTATCCGTCGCGCCCCCATATCGGTTCTTTCCCCGAATGCACCCCCACCTCCCCGGGCCCTCTTCAAGCTGGCTATCCGCAGGACTGGGCTGCCGGTAACGATTCGGTGCCTCGATCTCTCATCAGGTGATCCAGACTCATGGATCTGGCACTTCGGGGATGGAAGTATCTCGACCCTCAGGGAGCCTTCGCATGTCTACTCTTCTGCAGGGGTCTACTATGTCCGGCTCACCGTCTCGAATGCCGGGGGAAAGTCAACCGTTGCCCGCCGGCTCCAGGTATCCTGATCAGGAAGATGACCAGCCCACCAGTCCGTGGCAGGAGGGTAACCCCTGCTCCTTCACGGGAGAGCAGGTCTGGTTGTCCAGCCTGTCCAACCTCCCGGTCAATCCCCCTTCCTGCCCGGGAGTTGGAGGCCCTTTCCGCCTGATGCAGCCACCGGAAAGGTACTCCTATTCACGCCTGAAAGACCTTTTCTTCAGTAAAACATCCAGATCTCGCGACCGTTTCACTCACATCCCATCCGCACCCGGGGCACTCTGGTGACACTGCAACCAGTCGCGGTCTTTGGCACTCCCCTCTCGTGTCCAGGAGCATATCGTTAAATTGGCCGCGGTAGCATCTCGGATCCATGCCGGACGTTACCGTATATTCAACTCAGAACTGTCCATACTGCCGGATGGCGAAAGCCCTCCTTGACCGGCTCGGCGTGACCTACCGCTCAATCGATGTCGGGATCGACCGGGAGGCTGCAGAGAAGATGGTAGCCCTCTCGGGCCAATACGGCGTTCCGGTCATCACGGTCGGGAGCGAGGTGATCATCGGTTTTGACGCCCCGCGCATCGAAGAGATCTTCGGAAAAGAGCGGGCCGGTGTGACCGTTGATATCCTCATCGCCGGAGCAGGACCTGCCGGGCTCACGGCGGCCGTTTACGCCGCGCGAAAGATGATGCAGACCGTGGTAATATCTGAGAACATCGGGGGGCAGGCTCTGGAGAGCTGGTCCATCGAGAATTACATGGGCTACCGGCTCGTCACCGGGGATGACCTGATGAAGAAGTTCGAGGACCAGGTGCGCTCCCAGAATGTAAGGCTCGAGCTCGACCGGGTGGACGAGGTACGACGGGAAGGGGACCGGTTCCAGGTCCGGACTGCAGCTGGGGGTGAGTTCTCTGCCCGGGCAGTGATACTGGCCCAGGGGAAACGCCCCCGCCTGCTTGGTGTACCGGGGGAGGATACTTTCCTGGGCCGCGGCTTCTCCCTCTGCTCCACCTGTGACGGCCCCCTGTTCAGGGATAAGATCGTCGCCGTTGTCGGTGGGGGGAACTCCGCTCTCCAGACCGCGATAGAGATGAGCAGGATCGCACGCGAAGTGCACCTCGTCGTCCGCAGCACGATCCGTGCGGATGATGTCTATGTACAGCAGATAAAGGAACGGCGTAATGTTACCATCCACTCCCCCGCCGTAGTGACCGGTCTCTTCGGGTCCAGTGTCCTCGAACGGGTGGCGGTAGAGAACCGGGAGACTGGCACGGCGGTTGAGCTCCGCGTAGACGGTGTCTTTGCGGAGATTGGATGGATCCCGAACACGGCATTTATAAAAGGCCTGATCCCGCTGAATGATTCTGGTGAGATTATTGTCGATGAGAACTGCTGCACGGCTGTCCCCGGCATCTTCTCAGCCGGGGATGTCACCTCGGTTACGGGAAAGCAGATCATCATCGCGGCGGGGGAGGGGGCAAAGGCGGCTCTTTCGGCACACGAGTACCTCCTGAGAAACCCCTCCTGATAGAATCGGGGGACCTTGCTCCCTCGTTTTTCACACTCCTGCATACAGGATCAAACCGGTGGAGACGGTCCTGTTGATATCAGGTTCGCACACCTGTCCAGGAAGACACCCCCACTCCGAAAAGAGAGGAGCTGCCTCCCAATTTTTTCACCATGCAGCCACCCGCCTTAAAAGCCAGGCTGCGGATATTCCGCACTTGTCAGGTCCTGCCCAGGCACTACCCCTGCTTAGATCAGACCGGTCTCCTGAACAGGACAATCCGGTTCGTATTAGTCCCCCTTGTGTTGTTCGTAACCCCCCAGATATGGGCGGTCTTGGTGAACTCCTGCCTGTTGACCACCACCGCTACCGGGGAGAAACCGGCGACGGTTCCCAGCGGGATGACGTGCTCGTCGAGGGATATGGTCCCCCCCCGTACTTCCCCGACTTCAAATGCGACGTAACCGCCCGGGGCTGTGACACGGAAGAGTTCGATAAAGACCGCGCCCATCACCCAGCACCAGGCGGAGAGGGTCCTTGCTATCGTGATCTGTTCTGCCACTTCATCTATGTCTATTCCGCAGAACCAGCACCTGAGCCAGTTGTCGCTCGTATACTGGACGACATCGAGGAAAGGGGGCGAGGTGACCGTGAGACTGACCGCGCCATCCGGGATCGAGGGAGTTGAACGGGCATCTCCCGTCAGGAACCTGGCTCTCATCCCTGCCTGGCTGATATGGCATCTCTCTTCAGGGGTCACGGAACGGAGCAGGTTCCGGCTTTTTTTGAGGATAATGGCGTGAGTGTCGCGGTAGGGAGGGATTTGCTGCCGGCGTGCATTGATGATCTGCTGGCGTTGCGGTGAGACTGCCTGGTTCGGCGGGAGGGTATAGACCGAAAAGAAGCCGGGAGAATGGCCGGTCAGCCGGTTCGTGGCGACCATCCGGATCCAGTGGTCGACCGGATCCATTGTGCCGTCCTGTTCACGGGAGATGAGGTAGTCCCGCAGGGAGAGGATCTCAGCGAGCGTCTTTTCATGGTAGAACATGGAGAGGTCCAGCAGTGTCCTTTCGGCACCGTCACGGGGGATTGCGGCAAGCCGTTGTTCCAGGGCGGACAGGTCCGGTGGAGAGAGACGGGGGGCTGCAAGGAGAGCAGAGAGAGGGTTGACATCATTTGCCACCGCCTCCCTGTCCAGCAGTACTGCTTCGATAGCGGTTGTTCCTCTGCCTGAGAAGGGGTCATAGACTAGGTCTCCCGGGCGGGTCAGGAGGGTGATAAAGAACCGGGGGAGTTGCGGCTTGAAACATGCCCGGTAGGAGATCTCCTGGAGTGATGAGCCCTGTCGTTGAGATGCCGTCCAGAATTCGTTTTCATACCATGGGAGAGTGATATCCCCGGTTGTCCTGCTCTGGACGACTGTCTGCCCGTTCCCGGCCCCGGGTTCCGGTGACGTGAAATTGGCAAGGTATTGATGGGTCTCTTCCTGGGCAGGGCAATGGCTGGCAGTCACCATTGTATTCTCTCCCTGATCAATGGTACCTGCGAACGGATCACCCTTTCCCCTAAAAGCTTCGAACTATTCGTTCCATCGTAGGCCCGGTCCCACCGGGTGCCCAACCGCACCTGGCAAGGGGGAAGGCTGGATGATAACTATCCCCCTCCTGCCCGGTGGAATGCTCCCGTCCGGGGAATACTGCCTACCGGGTTCATCAGCTGACGTCCGACATGTGCCCCGTCCCATCCAGTCCCGCGGTCCTTTGACACAGGATAATTCGTTCAGGCAAAAGAGAGGTGAACAGGAGGAATCGGGGGCAGTCCTCACCGCATCACAGGGCCGCATACCATATCAGGGACGCGTTTCAGCACGACCGGGATGATAGCCACCAAAGCTCCCGGCGAACCAGTCTCGTTTTTTGAGTGGGTCGCAAGGGCGGAAGGACCGTTATACTGCTGCATTGGGCGTCATACGCTCCAGAGAATGAGAAAGAATGGAGCGGGAGTGCCGCCCGCGGTATATTGGCTGCTCGTGCAGGGAATACATGGGGCCGGCCAGTTCCCAGCCTACCTGGAGTCCTTTTTCCTGTACCCTTCAAGGAGGAGGGACGCGACATGCCGGACCGGCCGGTCAGTGTGCGCCCGTATATGCAGTTCGCAGAAGGGGCACGAAGTGATGACCTGCTCGGCACCGGTGGCGGCAATAGCATCACCCCGCTTCTTCCCGAGAGCATCGGCTTCCTCCGGGAAGCCGGACTTGACCCCGCCCCCGGAACCGCAGCAGACGGCGGGCATCTCGGTGATCTCTGCCACCTGGCGGATCAGGGCGCGGGGCTGCTCACCGATCCCCTGGCCCCGGAAGAGGTGGCAGGGGTCGTGATAGGTGACCGTGAACGGGAGCCGTGCCGGCGGTTCTATCCCCAGCTGATCGAGCACCTCGTTGAAGTCCCGGACAGGGAACGGCGTCTGGTAATCATGCTTCAGGGTCGACCCGCACCCGGCGCACATCGTCATCACGCAGTCTGCCCCTGCCGCCGAGAGGACCTGGATGTTCTGCTCCTGCAGTTGGTCTAGGATTTCGATCTGGCCGGTCCGGATCAGGGGGGAGCCGCAGCACACCTGCTTCTTTGGAACGATGACCCGTATTCCGTTTCGTCGTAAGACTTCCACCGCATCGAGGGCAGTCCGGGGAAGCCGGAGGGTATACATGCATCCCACGAAGAAGGCCACGGTCCCGCGGACCGGGCCGTCCGGCTCCACGACGTCAGGGACCAGCTCGAGGAACGACTCCTCCTGGCGGGCCACGCTCCGCCCGGTATCTTTCACGAGCGCGGCAACCTCCCGGTGACGGGGGAGGGTGAAGCCAAGCCGGTGCGCGGAGGCGCGGAGCCGTTCAATCGCCTTTCCCGGGATGGCAATCTCCTTTGGGCAGACAATCCTGCACGCCTGGCAGCTGGTACAGCGGTAGAGACCTCCTTCGACAGCCTCCGGTACCCGGTCACGGCGGTCCCTCGGATCGAGGGCGAGGCGCATCTCTTGGCGCATTACCGTTGGGCCGGCAAAGGCAGCCACCTTGATAGCAGGACAGGCCGATACGCAGGAGAGACATTCAATGCAGCTGCGCAATGGCTTGATCTCGTCGATCACAACCTTTGGTGGTGCGGCACCATCTTCGGCTGGTAAAAGGCAGGGAAGGGTGGCGAGGTGGGAGCGGAGGTCGACGACAAGGTCTTTCGTGACGGGGAGGTCAAGGGGTTCTACCTTCATGCCGTCCCGGGCCTCAGCAGTACAGGCGAGGACCGGCATCCCGTTCACCTTCACCGCGCAGCTCCCGCACTGGCCCGATTCGCAGCAATAACGATAGGCGAGGTCGGGATCGATAGTATCGCGGATAGCGTGGAGGACATGGAGGACCCGGGCCCCTTCGTGAACTTCGACTTGGTAGGTGCAGAGTTCCGCCACCTTTCCTGAGCCTGGATCCGACCGCAGGACCTGGGCGCGGATAGTTCGGAGGGTGGTGCTCATGCGGGCATCACCCCACGGATCTCGATCCCTTCATGGTCGGGCGAGAGACAGGTGTGGCCAAAAGGAGACGTGAGGGCGTCCCAGGTCTGCCCGATGTCCCGGCGGACGTGTGCTCCCCGCGATTCGCGGCGCAGGAGGGCCGCCCGGACGATCAGGGAGGCGGTGAGGCACATGTTCTCTACCGTGCAGCAGAGTGCGAAGCCGGATGGGGAAGAGGCCCTGAGCGGCAGGGAAGAGAGTCTGCGGATAGTCTCAAGCGTTGTGGAGAGCCCGTCGGCGGTGCGGAAGATACCGGCCCCCTCCCACATCGCCTCCTGGAGACGCCTGCGGACCTCTGCAGGACTCGCATCGCCATCGAGAAACCGCAAGAGCTGGTTCTCAAGCGCGTCAACCTGGCTGCCGGAGATCGCCCGCGGCCGGCGGGATTCGCGGCCGGCGGCCTCTCCAGCCCGTTTCCCGAAGACCTGGGTGTCGGCGAGGGCGTTTCCGCCGAGCCGGTTCGCCCCGTGGACCCCCCCGGCAACCTCCCCGCAGGCGAAAAGGCCGGGCATCGTGGTCCTGCCATCCGGTGTGATACGCAGGCCCCCCATGATGTGGTGGGCCGTGGGGGCGACCTCCATTGGCTCCTTCCTGATATCCACCCCGAAGTTGAGGAACTGCTCCAGCATCACCGGGAGGCGCTCCTCGATATGGCGGGCAGGCAGGTGGGTGACATTCAGGTAGACCCCACCCCGGGGGGTTCCCCGCCCCTCGAGGATCTCTGTCGCGATCGCCCGGGCCACCACATCCCGGGTGGAGAGCTCTTTCTTCAACGGGTCATACCGGCTCATGAACCGTTCACCTGCGGTATTGGTCAGGACCCCCCCCTCGCCGCGGACGGCCTCGGTGACGAGCCTCCCGCGGGCGTCCCACGGATGGACCGCCCCGGTCGGGTGGAACTGGATCTGCTCCATGTCGATCAGCTCGGCACCTGCCCGGTACCCGAGAGCGAAGCCGTCCCCGCTCCCTGTCCCTGAATTGGTCGAGATGTCGTACACCCTCGTCCCGCCCCCGGTTGCGAGGACCACGGCATCTGCCCTGAACAGCACGAGCGTTCCGTCGCGGTCGAGCCCAGCCGCACCAGTAACCGCTTCGCCGTCGGCCAGGAGCGAGATGATTGTCACTTCTTCAACGGCCTTCACATCCGTGCAGACAAGATGCTCGGTGAGGGTCTTCATCATCTCGTGCCCGGTCCGGTCCCCGGCAAAACACGTCCGCGGGAAACACTGGCCCCCAAACGGCCGCTGGGCGACCTCGTCGCCCTCTGTCATGTCAAAGACCGCACCCCACCGGATGAGGTCTGCAATCCGGAGCGGTGACTCCCGGACCAGGATCCGTACAAGGTCCGGGTCATTGAGGTAGGCACCTCCTTTCATCGTGTCGGTGTAATGGTCCTCGGTGTCGTCCTCGCACCGGAGGACGGCATTGTAGCCACCCTCCGCCATCGTTGTACACCCGCCTTTACCTGTCAGGGACTTGGAGACGAGGACTGTATCCCCATACCGGGACGCCTCGATAGCTGCCCTGACCCCTGCACCGCCGCTCCCTACGACGAGTACATGGCAGTCAGTCACGTCAGAAGCCCGCATCTTCTTTATCCCGGTGGGTGCTATAATAAGATAAATACCTACGAATCGGGCAGTGTGGGGCAAAATGAGACTTTTGATGAAATTTGGCGGCACTTCTGTCGCTGATGCAGAAAGTGTCCTCCGTACCGTAGGAATCATCGCCAGTTCCCATGGTGGGGGAGACGAGGTGGCAGTGGTCATCTCGGCCCAGCGGGGCGTGACTGACCAGTTGATCGCCGTGGCCGACCAGGCGGTCTGCTCCCGGGATGCCAGCGTGGTCGGACCGCTCATCCAGTCCCTGCGCGATCGCCATATGAAGGCGCTCGAAGGTGCCGCGCCGGATAAAGCAGGGGAGGTCGCACCCGTGATCGAGACATGCCTTGCGGATCTCGCGAACATTCTCCACGCGGTGGTCAACCTCCGCGAGCTCACCCCGCGGTCACGGGACTACATCATCACCTTCGGGGAGCGTCTGAATGCACCGATCGTCTCTGCTGCCCTTCGCCAGGCAGGGATCGCCTCCGCCGTCCTCGACGGCTGCGAGGCTGGGGTCCTCACCACTGATCAGCACGGCGAGGCGATGGCCCTTCCAACCGGGGAGAGGCGGATCCAGGGGAGGGTGACCCCACTCCTCTCCCGGATGGTCCCGGTTATAATGGGGTTCATGGGGTGCACACAGAAAGGCGTCGTTACCACCCTCGGGAGGAGCGGGTCCGATTACTCTGCTGCTATCATCGGGGCCGGGATCGACGCGGATGAGATCTGGATCTGGACGGATGTGGACGGTATCATGACCTCTGACCCGCGCCTCATCTCCGACGCCCGCGTCCTCTCCTCTGTCTCGTACCAGGAGGTGATGGAACTCTCCTATTTCGGGGCCAAGGTGATGCATCCCCGCTCCCTCGAGCCAGCAATGAGGAGAGACATCCCGGTCAGGGTGAAGAACACCTTCAATCCTACCCATCCCGGGACCGTGATCGTCCGTGAAGTGCCCTGCGACTCCCGTGTGGTCAGGGCGATCACATACATCGACCGGGTGGCAGCCATCAATATCAATGGTGCCCAGATGATTGGGCGGCCCGGCGTTGCACGGGAGATCTTCTCGGCCCTGGCCGGCAATGATATCAACGTGATGATGATCTCGCAGGGGTCGTCTGAGGCGAATATCTCCTTAATTATCGACGAATACCAACTCGCATCAGCTATCGAGGCCTTAAATCCCCTCGTCCACCGTGGGCTCGTCAGGGAGGTCACCTCGAACCGGGATGTGTCAGCCGTTGCCGTCGTGGGCGGTGGGATGATCGGGGCGATTGGCACGGGAGGCCGTATCTTCACGGCACTCGGTGCAGCCGGCGTGAACGTGATGATGATCTCGCAGGGGTCGTCTGAGGCGAACATCTCGTTTGTTGTCAGGCAGGAGGATGGTCCCCGGGCAGTCCGTGTCCTGCACGATGAATTCCACCTTTCAGAGGAATCGGATGAATAAGACAACGTACGCCTCCGCGGGAGTTGACATCCGGCGCGAAGCCGGTGGCGTGGGTGAACTGATCCGGCAACTCACGTTCCGGCGGACCGGCAGGGTCCGGATGACAGGGGACGTAGGCCATTATGCCGGCATGATCCAGCTCGGCGACCAGGTCCTCGCGATGACCATCGACGGGGTGGGTACGAAGATGCTCGTTGCGGACCGCCTGGCCAACTGGCGGACGGTCGGGATCGACTGCATCGCGATGAATGTTAATGACCTCTTTGTGATGAACATCGAGCCGGTTGCCTTTGTAGACTATATTGCCACCGACCGGGTGGACCCTGATAAGATGGCGCAGCTAGGGACCGGTCTCAATGAAGGTGCCCGCCTCGCAAACATCGACATCGTCGGCGGTGAGACTGCAACCCTCGCAGGCCTCGTCACCGGCCTCGATCTCGCCGGCTGCTGCATCGGGGTCCAGGAGAGAGATCGCGTCATCACCGGGGAGGCGATACGTCCGGGGGACAGGATAGTCGGGGTTCCCTCGTCCGGTGTCCACAGCAACGGCCTCACCCTTGCGCGGCGGGTCGTAGACCTGCGGGAAGCCTGGGATGAGTGCCTTCCCGGTGGAAGAACGATAGGTGAGGAGCTTCTCACTCCGACCCGGATCTACCACGAGGTCCTTTCGGTGGCTGCCCGCTACCCGGTTCACGGCATGTGCCACGTCACCGGCGGTGGTCTCCTGAACTTCACTCGCCTGACCCGGTACGGGTTCCGGTTCGCCGATCCCCTCCCTGCACAGGAAATTTTCCGCTGGGTCGCGCGGAATGGCGATGTCGAGGAGGACGAGATGTACCGTACGTTCAACATGGGGATGGGCTTTGCCCTCGTGGTACCCGTGGACTCTGCAAGCGCCGTGGCATCCGCCATCCCCGGGGCACGCGTCGTCGGCGAGGTCACGGAAGAGCCAGGGGTTCTTCTCCGGGATGAGCCGGTCCGGTAATCGCACTATACTGCCGGAAGATGGCCTGGTCCCGGGGAGGCATATCGTTCCCCGGCCTCCCATTCAGAAAACCAGGTTTCGAGGAAATAGCGGGGAAGGCCGGTTCACTCATGGTTGGGGGTATCGTCCCCGCATATGAGTGGGGAACGATGCGCCTCGCCGGACAGGATGAGGCTGTTCCCCGACGGGTCCTCGATGATGAGGGTCATCGTCGCGGTCCCCTCTTTGATCTTGAGAATCTGGTCTTTCAGCTCAAGGGCGCGGCTGCGCGCCCCGTCATCCTCATCGTCCCCCCCGGTAATAACCCCGTCAAGGACCCTCTCGATTCGGGAGAGGACCCCCTCAACATTGGAGACGAAACCTTCGCAGGAAGGGCCGGGATCGATCCTTACCCCCAGTTCAGGGACCGCTATTGCAGCCTGCATGCTTCTGACGACCCTTGCATCGAGATCAGCCAGGCCGCGGACCGGGAGTTCCCACCGGACCGGCTCCCGCTCCCCGAGGAGCATGGTGTCGGTGAAACGGAAGCCACAGGAGCCGCAGAGGGCCGATATGATCAGGAGAGAGGGAAAATAAGGGATATCTTCCGTCTGATAGAGAAATGCCATCTCCTTGCCGCAGACCGGGCAGGTCCCTGCCACCTCGGTCCGCATCACGCCCCGCCGAGTTTCTCCCGCGATATCTTGACGTTCATCGGGGTGATGACGACGTATTTCTGGTCTCCAAGTCCGATGATGTCTCCGTTGACGTCCCGGGCGACCTCTTTGAAATCTTTTAATACCCGTTCGTACATGACCTTATCGAGTTTGAGCCGCCCGATATCGACGATGACGATGTTACCGTTGTACACTTCGTCTTTCACCTTCGGGCTGTCCTTGATGTCACCCACCTCTGCGATGCGGACAAAGAGAGCCGGTGCGGAGTCCTCCCTTCCCTCGTACGACTCAAGGTCAAGTTCCATATAGTCCTCCTCGGTGGCCGGTTGTTTCTTGCCGAGGAGGGAATCGAACAATTTAACCATGAAAAAACTGTGGAAGGTCAGTTATTTAAGTATATCTGTCACATTCGCGAAAATCCGGGGCTGTGAGAACCCCTGGTGAGATACCGGGCTGGTAACGCGTCAGAACTCCAGGTTCCAGAGCGGGTCACCGACATAGTGCACGGTCCGGACTGCTTTCCCTCCGCTCATGGCGCGGATCTCTTCTGCACCGGCAAGGGCGACTCCTACCGCAAGCGGTTTTCCGTGTCGTTCTTCGATCACCTGGACCGGAGTGCCGGCCTGGATGTCATCAGTCACGGAGACGATCCCCGGTCTCATAATATCAGCCCCGTTTGCCACGAACCGGACCGCCCCTGAGTCCACCACGACGGCGCGGGACTTCACCTGCCAGGAGATGAGGCCGCGGAGCGTGGGAAATATAAAACCCTCCATCTCCATCAGGAATGGCTGCCCGTTCAACAGGAAGAGGCGGACTTCCCCGCTGGTCTCGATCACCTCGACCCGATCGGAACGAAAATCCCTGGTGCCTGGCCCTGTTTCCTTTGAGACCCGTTCAAAAAGGCCTTGGATAACATCTTTTCTCAGCGTGTGCCGTTTCCGGGAGATCAGTCTTTTCATTCATCCTCTCTGGTCTTACCCTGTGTGCGGGGAGACTCAATAAACATAGGGAGAAAGCAGCCTCTGTGCCGCACCGTGAGGTACCAGGACTTCCGATGGTATAACGGACAACCATCCTGCTGGTTGCATGAAGCGGGCGCTGGATGGAGACCTGGTGTAATTCCTGCTCTTGCTAAATCCCCTCCGGGTCCCTCTTCCGTTTATCTCTACCGGATAGAACGGGAAATGCACATCTCTGCAGCGGACCTACACCGATGACCGTGAAACCGGGGGTGGTGCGCACCTGCCAAGGGTCCCTGGGTGGAGGGCGCGATCCTACAACGTCCAGGATACCATGTCCCTGGCAGGAAATTGAACGAATAGGGTAGATTCATGCCCCTACGGTATGTTTATGTAGCTCGCTCACGCACATGTATTACTCCTATTCGAACTGTACAGGGTAATTCCATGAGCAAAAGGCCACTGGATATTTTGGATCAGGTACTCAACCGGCAGCCGGTGATCGTCTCATTGAAAGGCGGCAGGGAACTCCGGGGGATCCTTCAGGGCTATGATGTCCATCTCAATCTCGTCCTCGATAAGGCCGAAGAGATGGAGAATGGTGTGGGGAAGAGTCTCGGGACGCTGATCGTCCGCGGGGACAACGTGATCTATATCTCTCCCTCCCGGGAGTAACTATCAGGTGATTTGAGAATGTCAAAAGGCACACCCTCTATGGGCCCGCGCCAGGGCAAGGTGCACATAGCCTGCCGGCGTTGCGGAAGGAATTCATACCACCGCCGCCACAAGGTCTGTTCGTCCTGTGGTTTCGGACAGAGCAGCCGGATGCGAAGCTATCGTTGGGTAGAGAAGCGGCCGAAGGTGCCCACCCACTAGGCCGGGCACCGGAATGTGCGGGATCGTTGGCATCCGGGATGCTGGCGGTGTCTCATTTCCGTTATACGTTGCGCTCTATGCGCTCCAGCACCGGGGTCAGGAGAGCGCGGGCATCAGCACGTTTGACGGGTCGGTCCTCCACAAGCACAAAGGCCAGGGCCTGGTAGCGGAGGTCTTCTCCCCGTCTATTCTTGATGGAATGCCCGGCTCGGTCGGCATTGGCCATGTACGTTACCCGACAACCGGTGCAAACCGCCCGGAGAATGTTCAGCCCTTTAACTTCATCTTCCGCGACCGGCAGGTCTCGATTGCCCATAACGGAAACCTCACCAATGCACGGGAACTCAGGGAATACTTTGAGCAACAGGGGCAGATCTTCTGCAGCTCCACTGATACCGAGGTGATCGCGAAGGTCCTGACAGAGGCGTTGCGCCAGTCAAATGCGATGGAGGACGCCGTCCTCTCCTGCATGAAAAACCTGAAAGGGTCCTATTCAGTCGTCCTCCTCGTGAACGGGGTCCTTTTTGCCTTCCGTGATCCTCTCGGGATAAAGCCGCTCTGTATAGGGCGCACCCCGAAAGGCTACCTCATCGCATCAGAGAGCGTCGCGGTGGATGCCCTTGGAGGAACGCTTTTGCGGGACGTCCTGCCTGGCGAGATGATCCGTATCGATGACGGAGGGCTCTCCAGCACCCAGATTGCGGTGTCGGATCGCCGGGCACACTGTATCTTCGAATATATCTATTTTGCCCGGGCTGATGCCATCCTTGACGGTGCGCTGGTCTACGATGTCCGCCTCCGGATCGGTGAGAAACTCTTCGAAGAAGTTCCGGTCAGCGCAAACAGCGTCTGCCCGGTCCCTGACTCGGGTACCGCGTATGCCGTTGGGTACTCCCGCATGTCCCGAATCCCCTTCCTTGAAAGCCTCCTCAAGAACCGGTACATGGGCCGGACGTTCATCATGCCTACCCAGCGGCAGCGGGAGTCCGCGGTCCGGATCAAGTTGAACCCGATCCGGGAGCACCTGCGGGGGAACTCTGTGGTCCTGGTCGATGACAGTATCGTGAGGGGAACCACCTCGCGCCGGATCATCAACCTGATCAGGGAAGCCGGTGCACGCGAGGTACATGTCCGGATCGGTTCACCTGCAATCGTTGCACCTTGTTACCTCGGTGTCGATATGCCCACGCGCGACGAGTTGATCGCCAGTCACAGGAGCGAGGAGGAGGTGAGGGCCTCCATCACGGCAACGAGTCTTCACCACGTCACCATCGATGCACTTGTTGATGCGATTGGGGTCGGACGCCAGAACCTCTGTATCGGCTGCCTGACCGGGTGTTATCCCCTCCCTATCACCGGGGAGGAGCAGGAGGATAGCCGCGTAGTCGAGTACGTGAAGGGAACGGTCCAGTCCCGCCTGCAGATCTGAGTGGCTCTCTCAGTTTCCCACCTCTTCCTCATTTCCCCTCTTCCTCGTTTTTTGAAGACTGATTCGTGGTTCTTCTCTGCAATACCAATTCATTCCTGAACCAGCCCCGGGTATCTTTCAGGGGTAACCGCGTGCATCGCATACCGCGATGCGGGATTAGGAAGGATCCGTAAAATGCTCTTGGTCCATCACCCTTACTCACATTAGAAAGCGAATAAACCATGTTTCAACCGTGACGTCTCGGTGCACTCCTGGTGGCATGGATGCCTCAATTGCCTGGCGGTTCTCTCCGGCTCCTGTATCACGGGGCTTCCTCTCCCGGGAAACCGTTGGAATCCCGGGCAGGATGACTGTACCATGGAGCTGATCTGGGAGAGCGGGACGAGAGCGATATGGGCGAAAAAGGAAAGAAAGACCCCTGAAAGCGGGTGACCGGGGTGAGGGGACCGCTCCGGGTAGGGGAGTCTCCCTGAAACAAGAGCAGCGGTGCTGAATGAAAACACCTGATGTGCGCATCAGGCCCAACAAAAGAAAAACCCCCGTCCTCTTTCAGTGACACGTCCATACGGAGTGAAAACCGCAGGTAAGGTTGTATATTTCTTTCCTCAAACGTGTCTGGCACCTCGTTACCAACGACGAGATGTTCCTGGAGAAATCAGAAGAAGAACACTCTTTCGAAGTGCTTCCACATGGTGAATTCGTGAGAGATCGTTCAATTTCCGTTTCTACTGTCTTGGAAACAATAGTCAAAGCTGGCGTTCACACGGTGGAGGTAATAAATCCTTTATAAAAGGAGATCCGGGAACCTGGCTACCCAGGTTTTCATGACAAAAAAGGTTGCGCCAGAGCGCCTGGTGATAGCGAGGGATGGATTTGAACCATCGATCTACGGGTTATGAGCCCGTCGGGATATCCTGACTACCCCACCTCGCTGTTTTGGGCGTACCATCTACGCCATAGTCTCTCTTATAACTATCCCACACCCCATCACCCCTGTCCTGACCGTAAGGTATCAGTTATCCTGCGGCTGATACTCCCCCATGGATGAGGACCTGGCACGAATCCGCAGGAAAAAATACCGGGAGATGGAGGAACGGCTCCGGATCCAGGAGGCCGGTAGTGTCATCCCGCTCACCGCAGAAGGCCTTACCCAGGCACTCCGGAACTGGCCCGCGCTCGTGGTTGACTGCTGGGCAGAGTGGTGTGGCCCCTGCAAGACCCTGACCCCTGTCATCCACCACTTGGCTGCAGAGTTTACCGGCCGGGTAGTCTTTGCCTCGGTCAACACCGACCAGGAACCCGGTCTGACCCGCCAGTATACGATCTCTGCCATTCCTACGCTCCTCCTCTTCCGTGAGGGCCGGCTGGCAGACCGGATCACCGGTGCCTACCCTATTGAAGCGCTACGCACCCGGATACTGCGGGTTTTCCCTCCTGCGGAGTGAGGTATGGACCTGCGACTGCCAGGGAATTCGCTTCCGGGCACCACTGTTGAAATATCTTGGGGACGAACAGTACACTGAGGTTTATAATTCCCGCGGGGCACACGGGAGGGAGATTGCTGCAATGGGTGAGAATACAAACGAGGAGATCCAGACAATTGTCCTTGAGGATGCGGGAGATTATCTTGCCGAGCTCTCGGAGTACCTTGAGGTTCTGAGTAACAGCCAGAGACTCAAAATCCTGAAGATTTTGGAAAAGAGCCCGAGAGAGGTGCGGAAGATAGCGTCAGAGATCGATACAAGTTATGAGAACACCAAGAAACATCTTGATAAACTGCTCAGCGTCGGTCTTATCCGGAAAGATGCGGGCCTCGGACAGCCCACGTCCAAGGGTATCCACCCGGTCTGGAAGTACTCGCTTGTCCCAGGGTCCATGGAGGCGATCATCCGCAACCTCGGTCTCTTCTCCAACATGCGGATCTCGCTGACCCAGCCCGATCTGAAGAAGAAGATCGAAGAGGTCAGGGGGCAGGTTGCCAACGAACTTGACATGACCGTACCGTACGTTATGGTGCTTGGCGGCCCGGACGACGGCCGGATATTCCCGCTCATCGCCCAACAGGTGATGGTAGGACGGATCGACCCGGGGAAGAAAGTGTCAGCAGAGCCTGGCAAAGAGGTCGTCCTGTCTGCCGATTATACCGCAGTAAGCAGGGTGAGCCGGCCGCATGGCCGGATAGTCCAGGAGCACGGGCAGTGGTACTTCGTCGAAGCAGGGAGCACGGGAGGGTCCTTCCTGAACGCGGCACCGCTCCAGAAAAACCAGCCTGCCCTTCTCCGGGACGGTGACCTTCTCGACCTCTCACGCGGTCCTGCAGGTGCCCGTCTTCTCTTCATCCGCCAGGAAAGGGAAGCCTGAATCTCTTACGGGAATAACGTATCCGATTATGGAGATGCCCAACCGGTGGCAGGGATGGTACATCCCCGCAACATTCCTTTGTATCCTGCTCCTCCTCCCCGCAACAGTCGCCGGGTTCACGATCTCTGCGACGACCGGGCCATACGGTACTATTAGTCCGTCCGGCGATGTGGAGGTCCAATCAGAGGCGTCCCAGGGTTTCACCATCCAGCCGGGTTCAGGCTCCCTGATACTTGATGTGAAGGTCGATGGAATCTCGGTTGGAGCGGTCACCTACTACGCGTTTACCAGCGTGGACCGGAACCACGTAATTCAGGCCACCTTCACCAGTCCTACCGGGGCCCTCTATATCAGGTCTGATCCTTCAGGGGCCTCTATTTCAGTGGATGGATCGAACAGCGGACAGACCACCCCCGGGCTTGTGACCGCCAGTGCCGGGGACCACCAGATCACCCTCCACCTGGCAGGCTATACTGATGCAATCTTCCCTGTCACGGTGGATGCCGGCCAGACGAATGTCGTCCCTATCCGGACACTCGAGGCGATTCCCACTACCACCGTTACCACGGAGGTCACAACTACGGTGACAACGCCTCCAACGACGACTCCCCCCACAACGACACCCCCCACAACAACCGTGCCCACTACCGCGCAAACCGGAAGCATCGCGGTCAGTTCTGTCCCATCGGATGCGAACGTGTACATCGATGGTATAGGAAAAGGAGTGACGCCCCTCACCGTCCTCGGAGTCATACCTGGTTCACACACCCTGATGGTCACGCTGAATGGCTACAGTGACGTAGTAGAGAAAATTGACGTCATCGCCGGGGCACCTGTCCAGAAGAACTTTGTCCTGGTCCCTGTTACGACTGTGCCTGTTACTACAACCCTACCGACTACTACCATCATTGGAACCGGATCGCTCTCTCTCTCGACCAGTCCTTCGGGTGCCGGTGTCTTCCTTGACAATACTGCCCGGGGTGTGACCCCTCTCACACTCACCGGGATCCCTTCCGGATCGCATCCATTGCGCGTCTCCCTGAACGGGTACCAGGAGGTTGTCACCACGATAACAATTACGGCGGGCCAGACCGTCACCCGTAACTATGCCCTGGTCCCCCTCACCACGGCGGTGACGACCACCGCAGTCACGACCTCGCCCACCACGACCGTTTCCACGACGAAACCGACCACCACGGTCACGACCACGCAGGAGACGACGACAGTTCCCACAACCACTCAGGTCACGACTGCAACAACAACTTCCCCTACCACGACCGTCCGGACCGGGACGGTCACGACCACGACGGTTCCCCCGACCACGGAACCTGTGATTCTGCCAAATACCACGGTTCCCATTGCCACGACCGCAACAGAGACCACGAGCCCGACGCCGGACGAAACCATGAATGCCACCCCGGCAGTCATCGGTACGCCCGCAACTCCTGCAGCTTCGCTTCCTCGCCTTCCCGAGACGATGGCAGGGATGCCGCTCTACCTGTTTATCCTCGTCCTTGTCACGGTCCCCCTCACCCTCCTCCTCTACCACGATTCCCCATCCCTGTCACCTGACGCGGTGGTCGGGATGCCGTTTCCAAAGAGGGCATTCGCAATAGTCCTCTATCTCGGCGGAGCCGCGGCATTCCTGTATGCCCTTGCATGGTTCTGGTATGACGCCCGGACGATTGAGAATGGCACCTTCCCCGCACTCCTTGTCTTTGTTCTCACTCCTGTCACCGCGTACCTGGCACTCTCCTCTCTCGCCCTGACAGGGACCGTCATCATGGACCGCTCTCCTCCCGGCCTCCTGAAGTGGCACTCGGGAATAGGGAGTATATCGTTCCTCATCGGAGCGCTGCTCCTGCTGAGTGATGTTCTCGGCCGCGGCCGTTCTCTCTTCTTCTTCTCGGTGGCGGCGCTCATCACGTCGGTAGTAGCGCTCTGGCAGCATCGGAAAGGCTTGCCAAAGTTTCCATTCTTCCCGATCAATGCGACAGGAATTCCTCCCGTTTTCACCGCTGAACGGCAGCCTGCCGATCGCCCCCCCGTCTCATCGTCAGAGACTTCGATAATTCCTCCCCCGCAGGAAGCACCGCTCCCCCAGGAGATCAGCGAAAAATATGGTGACATCCAGCTCCTCGGTATTGGGGGCATCGCCCGCGTCTTCCGGGCCCGCCGCATCCGGGACGGTGCACAGGTTGCCGTCAAGATCCCTATCACCTTTGATGAGGCAACCGGTCGCTGTTTTATGAAAGAGATCATGGCCTGGGAAGGCCTCAGCCATGATAACATCGTGGAGATATCTGAAGTGAACATCCTCCCGGTGCCCTATGTTGAGATGGAATATATCCGTGCGACCCTGGCCGATGAGAAGAAACCTCTCTCAATCGCTCGTTCCGTGGTGATAATGTCGGGTGTTGCAAGCGGCCTTGCATATGCCCACGACCGTGGGATCATCCACCGTGATATCAAGCCCCACAATATCCTGATGACCTCTGACGGGAAGCCGAAGATAACGGACTGGGGGATGAGCCGGGTGAAGGGCTCCTGCATCGTCCCGACAATCACCGGTTTCTCGCTCGCATATGCTGCACCTGAACAGATCTCACCAGCGCTATTCGGGGATACAGATGAAAGGACAGATATCTACCAGATTGGGGTTGTCCTCTACGAGCTGGTAACTGGACGGATCCCCTTCATGGGAGATGACCTGATGAAAGTATCAGACGCGATCGTTCACCAGGATCCTGAACCCCCGTCCCGTTTAAACCCCGAAGCAACGCTGATCGATGGAGTCATCCTCCGGTGCCTCGCAAAGAATCCCGCGGACCGGTACCAGTCTGTGCATGATCTTCTCGATGAGTTCGAGCGGATCCTTGCGACCCTCGGCGGGGCAATCTGAATCCGAAAGATACCTCTCCTTTCGTCGTGTTCCCTGCACCCACTCTCTTTGCATGGGTTCGCTGGTTTTGGATGACCACGCAGTTCGCAACTTGCCCTGGTGAGGGATCTCCCGGTGTGTGGGGACTGTCCATTGTGCAACGGAGATATACCCACCTGGCAAGTGGCATCTCCCGGGATGCAGGAGCGGTCCGTCCTGCAGTTGCGTCACTCATTGCATGGGGATGTGAAACGAACGCAGAAACAGCATCGGATGCCAGATATAGACGAAAAGGCAACCGGGTGAGTAAGGAAGGTAGACGAACGACGCCACCGGGACATGGCGTGTCCGTCTCTGCGGGGTGGTCAGCCCCGGATCTGGTATTTCACGGCAGTATGCCGGAAGGGTGCGTAGCGGAAAGGCAAGGAGGAGTATGGAGTGCATCGGTACTGGTGAACAGGGTTACGGGGGAGTACCGGAATGTTATCCCGGTTCCGGGGCTGCTGCCAGGTGGAGGAATACAGTCGGGATCCGCTCCCTGGGTCAGGGGTCCATCTGCATGGCCAATCCAGGCACAGGTGTCCCCAATGGAGGGGCCGGCATTCACCGGGGTGCTCGTGATGGCGATAATCATGAATATCATACCGGTTGCAAGCATCACCAGCCGAATCATGGGGTTCACCTCTCATATCGCGTGTCCGTGCCCACTGGCACTCCCAGTGGTTCACCAGATCAACCTTCACCCCTGCCACTGATAAATACCTAAAATCGCAGGTGTTCGAGTTTGTGCAGGGTGGGTTCATACCAAGAACCAGGGAGTTCAACATACTGGTATCGTATGAAAATGCCATGACGTACGCCTCAGGCTCAACAGATGAAAATCGCTAATAATATCTCCATTTAAATTTTGGGGGGTGAATCAATCAATTCTCTTGCCAAATGGCATTTCCTGGTTTTGATCGGAATGATCGGTCATCTGAACCAGGGTGACGTTTCCCGGTGTGGGTATATCCGGGTATTCCCTGGTACCCGACCTCCTGGTCGTCTTCCTTGGCCTCCATGTTTCAGGGGAAGGAGAGGGGAAGACAGGCCCATCCCGGTATCCCAGGCCTGGTACCCCGGGATGGAAGCCAGAGCGGTTCATCCGTAACAACATGATACCGGTTCTTGTTGCATCCTGGACCAGGGAGAGCTTGTGAAGCGTCATCCCGCATCCTGCCCCAGAGGGATTGCTCATGGCAATGGCTCAAGCAGCCGGACAAGCATGTGCACAAGGAGCCGCATATGCAAACCCCCATATCTCCCCCATATTTCTTCCCCTTCGTTCTTCCTCCGTTCTCCCTCCGTTCTCTGATATCTCTCCACATTTACACCAGTCCGCATGCAGAGAATATGCAGGATGTTATCTGACCAGGTACGACGGATACACCTCCTGTCAGAGAACAGGGGTTCTTTTCCAGGATATACTGGTGGGAGGAAGAAGGTGAGGGGAGTTCGCCGTTTCGTTCACCTGGAAATGACGATCACTTCTGCGTAAGGCATAGAAAGGGTGGAAGTGCCATCCGGCATCCCCCCTGGTCTCCAGTGTCCCCTCATTTCCGGGTGGGAGGGGCAGTTCCAGTCCCGGTAATGGCATCTGTATTGGAGAATACCTGGAATGCTACCATCACGACGATGGAGAGTGGCAGGGCGATCACGAGCGGGTCGATAACCGTCCAGGGGTAACCAAGGATCGCCGGGGAACCGGATAGTGCCTGGGATATACCGAGTGGCTTTGATTCGGCGAGATGTACAAAGGTCGTCCAGAAGAACCATGCAAAAGCCCCGGTTATCATGCTGGCAATGGCGGCGTGCATGGAGGGGCGACCGCAGTGGATTCCAACCGCAAATGCCGGGAGGAATGCAGAGGCACAGAGGCCCATGAACATGGCCGTGGCACGCGCGATGATACTGCCTGGCATAGCAACTGCCAGGATGACAGAAGCGGTAATCATCACGAGGACCCCCGCCTGGTTTGCCCGGAGGGAGAGAGCACACTCTCTCCCCCTCCCCCACAGGTCGCAGACGAGAGCAGTCCCCATCGCATGGAAGAGGGAACTCAGCGTAGACATCGCCGCCGAGAGGAGGGTGAGCATGAAGATGATGACGAACCAGTCCGGCATCGCCAGGTTAATGAAGATTGGGATGACTGCATCGACGTTTCCCCCGGCAACCTCGGTCGCGATCTTCCCTGCATGCTGGTAGAAATACACGTTTGTAAGTGCGCCGACGGTGAAGGCGACACCTGTCATCAGCAGGATGAATGGGCCGCCAACGACGACAGCCCGGTTCAATGAGCGGTTGTCCTTGGCGGTCATGAACCGAACGACCAGCTGCGGCTGGGCGAGGACACCTATCCCGACGCCCAGGACGAGGGTGGTGATGAGGGTGAACCATATGGGTGAGCCGAACGCCGGCATGGAAGTCCAGCCCATGTGCCCCTGCCCGGCAAGGGCTGGCGGGACGAGCGTGGTCATGGCCGTGAGCGCGTTGTGTGCGACCGTGACTCCACCAAGGATGAAGTAGGTCGCAAGAATGAGAAACGTCATCCCGAAGAGCATGATCGCCCCCTGCGCGGCATCGGTGTACATCACTGCAATGAGGCCCCCGAGGACGACGTATATAGCAACCACAAGTGCAAAGAGCAGGAGGGCCCAGAGGTAGGGGACCGAGAGGGTGGTCTCGATGAACCGGGCGCCCCCTATCAGCACGGCGGCGGTATACAGCGGCATCCCGATAACAATGAGAACGCCGCTGATATACTGGAGAAGGGGGGATGAATAGATCTTCCCCATCAGGTCAGGAAAGGTCACCGCCCGGATCCGCATCCCGATCTCCCTGGTTTTTCTTCCGAAGAAGACGAACGCGAGCAGGATACCGATCCCGATATTCAGGACCGTCAGCCAGATAAGCCCCATCCCGAGGCTCGCGGCCATCCCACCGAAACCCACGATCGCGGAGGTGGAGATGAACGTTGAACCATATGAGAGGGCGATTATAACAGGATGGGCTGATCGCCCGGCCAGGAGGTAGTCTTCCGGTTCCTTTGTCTTCTTGTACCCAAGGTAGCCAAGATAGAGGATGATCGCTGCATAGGCGAGCGTGACAAGGGTGATGGTGAGCGTGTCAACTGCCATGCGGCCCGTCCTCCTCGTTCCACTTGATCAGCCCGTATATGACACAGGCGATTGATAAGCCAATGATGAGCAGATATGCAATCCAGATCTGGGGGTCAGGAATACCCAACACTGATGAACACCTCCGGTTCACTCTGACCATGACAATACCCGGGGCTCCGGCGCTTACGCGTCCGGTCCCCTACCGAAAGAAGAAGAAGATGACGTCGGTCGCCCGGGTTTCAGTCCTGTATCCGTGGCGGCTGGTCATGAGTAAACCTGGAAAATCGTCGATGTGATAAAATATATGTATTCCGGATCGGCAGCCTTTGAAGATGCCGGGGCACCGGAGATGCTATCCCCCGGGAATGCCAAACGGTGACCAGGCGTGAATAATCTCTTCTTCGACCTGCATCCAACCCTCCAGCAGATCCTGGCACACCGGTACGGATGGGACTCTCTCCGGGAGGTCCAGGAAGGAGCGGTGCGGGCTGTCTCGGGTGGGTTTGATACGCTCGTGATCGCTCCGACTGCCGGCGGAAAGACGGAAGCTGCGCTGATCCCTGTCATCGATGATATCCTGAAGAGGGGTGCGGAGGGCGTGGCAGTTGTCTACATCTCCCCGTTAAAGGCCCTGATTAACGACCAGGAGGAGCGGTTCACGCGCCTCTGCACCCCGGCCGGTATTTCCGTGCAGAAGTGGCACGGTGATGTACCGCGAGGGAGGCGAAGCTGGGAGCCGGGGTGTGCTCCCGAGGTCCTGATGATAACCCCTGAATCACTCGGGGTCCTCCTTCTCGAGGGGGATCTGCGCCCCGATCTCTCAAGTGTCCGGTTCGTCATCATCGACGAGATCCATGCCGTCGTAGAGAGCCTGCGGGGTGTCCAGCTCCGTGCGGTCATGGATCGCCTGGAGGTCCTCGCTCCCCCGGGCCCCCTCCGGATCGGGCTGTCAGCGACCGTCGGGAACCCTGGGGCGGTCCTTTCATGGTTCCGTTCCGGGAGCCGGGAAAGCATGATAGTCTCGGTTCCCGTGCCGACCCGGGAGAAGCACTTTTCGTTCTCCCTTGCATCAGGAAAGGACGGGATTGCGGCAGATGTCGCCCGGGTGGTCCGGGGCAGGAAGGCTATCGTCTTTGTACAGAGCCGGGGAGAAGCAGAAGAACTCGCATCCCGCCTCTCCGGCAGAATTGACCACTGTGCAGTCCACCACTCCTCGCTTGCGGCTCCTCTCCGGAGGGCCGTTGAAGAGCGTTTCCGTGGCGGTGGAAGTGCCTGCGTCATCTCGACGAGCACGCTGGAACTCGGCATTGACATCGGAGACCTGGACCTGGTCGTCCAGGCCGGGCCACCTCCCACGGTCTCCTCGTTTTTACAGCGCATGGGGCGTACTGGCCGCCGCGGTGTCCCCCCGCACGTTGCCTGCCTTGTCACCGATCCCTGTGCCCTCCTCTTCATGGTCGCGGCGATCGAGTCTGCTTCCCGCCGCGAAGTTGAAGACCTGGTGCCGCCCTCCTGCCCCCTTACCGTCCTCGTCCAGCAGATCCTTGTCCGGCTCCGGGAAGGCGGCCGTGTGCCCTGTACCCGCCTCATTCATGAACTCTCTGCCCTTGGTCCTTTCTCAGGGCTTCCTACCGGGGTGGTTCCCAGCCTGGTCGCCCACATGGAGGAGGCCGGGTTCCTGGTGCGGGACGGGGACCTCCTGATGGCAGGACCAGAGGCCGAACGACAGTATGGCCGGGCGAACTGGAAGGAGATCTATACCGTTATCGCAGGGGGTGACGAGGTGCGGGCGGTGATGCCGGATGGCACGGACGTCGGGACCCTGGACACCCGTTTTGCACGCATCAATCGCCCTGGCAGTTTCTCCCTCGGTGGCCGGAGGTGGGAAGTCCAGCAAGGTGGTGGCCGTCCCGGCGAAGTGGTGCTCGTCCCTTCGGGGGCACCGGGTCGGAAAGTCTTCTGGAGCGGGAGCCGCGGGGGCTTCTCCCCCCTTGTCTGCCAGGCTGTGCTTCGGATCGCAGCACGGGGAGAAAGTTCCCTTCCCCTGCCTGAGGGAGCTGTGGTCACTCTTCAGGATGCGCTCGCCCGTCTTCCCGCGGGTCTGAAGGGAGGTACGATCCATGTCAGGGCCGAAGGAGAGGGTGGATCATCCGGGGTGAGAGTTTTTTCATTCGGTGGTGCATCCCTCAACCGCGTAGTCGCGCTCTCCCTGCCTTCCCTGCTGGAGAAGAAGGGGAGGGTACGATACGGTGACATTTCTGTCTTCTTCCGGGGTTTCCGCGGGGATAGCGGGGTAGAAAGGATTGTCGATGCCCTCTCGGACCTTGCCGCCCTCGAAGAGGAGGACCTCCTCCCCCTGCTCCCGGAACCGCGCGATGCAGGTAAGTTCGCTGTAGTCCTCCCTGCAGGGATGCGGCAGCGCATGGTCTTTGCAGATTATTACCGCGGTCCGGAGGCCCTGCGGGTACTCCGGGACTCTCCTGTCAGGGTTCTCCCTCCTGCGGGTCCTTCTCCTCTCCCGTGAGCGCATCTCCTTTGGAGCATGGTGCGGGAACCGTTGGTCCGAATCCAGGCGGTGGCAGGAGCTCTCAATCGAGGTCACCTACTGCTGGATCTCCTGCACCTGGTCGATTAAGAGGGTCCCGTCAGAGCAGGAGCTCTCAATTGAGTCAACCTCCTGCCGGGGCTGGCAGGGGGGTCCGGAGGGCTACCGCCATCCCTGCCAGCGCGATGAGTCCAAGCGCCATCTCGCCCCCTGCCGGGAGCTCGAACGAACCCGTGGAGTGAGCCGAGGCAATTCCCGTAAAAAGCGAGGTCAGCCCGGTTGTGGCGAGTAGCACGAACGGCACAAGCGGGAAGAACCATTTTGGCATCTTCCCGTAAAAAGAGAGCAGCCTGGCTGGCCACGCGGTCCAGAGCGGTGCGAGCAGGATGAACGAGAGGAGGAAGAGCCATTCGGTGGAGGAGGTGATCTCGGAAAGGACCGCCTGGAGGAAAAACCCTGGATAGTGATGAGAGAGGAAAGGACCGAGGAGCGGATAGTACCATGTCACGGGGTCAAGCCACATGAAGTCCAGTACCTGGTGGCCGGCGATACCTGCTGCAAGGACTGTAGCGGGAAGGGCCCATCGCACGCGGTAGCAGGTGAGCAGCAATGCGAAACAGGCAAAGACTGCGCAGAAGAGGAGTGTGTGCGCATAGATGCGCCCGTAATCAAGGGTCCCTCCCAGCAGGAGGTGTCCGAGGGGCTTGTCGATGATGTCCGGGAGGACCGCCCCTGCGATCCCGGCCCAGATGATCAGTGTATCCCCATGGTAACGCAGGGAGACTAGGGCACCAGTGAGGAATCCGAGGAAGATATGGGCAGCGATGAGCATCGCAGGAACTCCCGGGGGTGGATCCCCTCAGGTCACCACCGCGACCCGGACCCGCCAGCGGGCGACCAGGAAGGTCAGAATGGTAAAGGCCAGCAGGGTAATGAAGGATGTTGCGACTTCTCCGGCGCCGGCTTGGTAGAGCACACCGGTGGCAGAAAAGCGCTCCCCGATTGCAAAGAACCGGATGCCGGTGATAAGGTGCGTGAGAGGGTTCCAGGCCGAGAGTGCCTGGAGCACAGGGGGAAACGCACTGATCGGATAGAGCGCATTGGAGACGAAGAAGAGCGGCATGGTGAGGAGCGTGATGATGCCCTGCAGTCCTTCCGGGCTCTCGAGCGAGATGGATATCGCCGCTGAGAGGAAGAGGAACCCAAGGGAGAAGATCGCGATGAAGGCAAAGATTCCCCCAAGGGAAAGAAGGATTTCGGTCGGTCCCTTACCCGGGAAGAACCCCACTCCCAATGCGAACCCGAAGAGCATGATGAGAGTGGCCTGGATGAACGACTTGGTCACCCCGGAGAGACCCACCCCGAAGATGAGGTCATCCCGGGGGAGCGGGCTTGCCAGTATCTCGCGCATCAGTCCCCAGTTCTTGTCAAAGAGGAGGACAATGCCTCCGTAGAAACTGGTAAACAGGGTCGTCATCGCGATCACCCCGGCCGCCATGAAGGTAAGGTAGTTGATGGCAGGTACCCCGGGGACGGGGGGTGCGGTGGCAGCAAACCTGTCAAAACTCGAGGACATCGCAATGCCGAAGAATGCCATCCACAGGGCCGGTTGGACGAGCGATGAGATGAGGAGCGTCTTGAACCGGACGAACCGGAGCATGTCGCGCCAGTAAATCGTCATGAAGCCTGGATACTGCATCGTTCACCGCCCCTTAACGCCGGCGGGAACCGGGGTATTCCCAGGCCCGCCATCGCGGATCTCCCGCCCCGTGTAATGGACGAAGACATCGTCCATCGTGGGTTTCTTGAGGTTTGCGACCTCGACACCGATCCCGTTCGCGGTGAGCTGCTCCATCAGGGCCGGCAGGGTCCTGGTCCCGTCTTCCCCTATCGTGAGGAGGAGGCCGGACTGTTTCAGGGTGATATTGCGGACAGCAGGGTGGGGGCGCAGGACCTCGGCGGCCCGTGTGTTCTCAGAAGTCTCGAAGTAAATCAGGTCCTTGCCGAGCGCGTTCTTCAGGTCGCCGGAACGACCCTGCGCAATGATCCGGCCATGGTCGATGATGCTGATACGGGAACTGAGCTGGTCAGCCTCGTCCATGTAGTGCGTGGTCAGGAATATGGTAGTCCCCGCGCGGTTCACGTCCCGGATGAAGTCCCACATCTTCATCCGGGTCTGCGGATCGAGCCCGATGGTGGGTTCGTCGAGGAAAAGGACACGGGGTCTGGTCATCAGGCCCCTGGCTATCTCGAGCCGCCGTTTCATTCCGCCTGAGAGGTGTCGGGTCAGGGTGTTCCTCTTTCCCGTGAGTTCGACCAGGTCAAGGAGCTGTTCCGTCCGTATCTTTCGTTCGCCTGCAGGAATGGCGTAGAGCCTCCCGTGAAACTCGAGGATCTCCGCGACGGTCATGTCCCGGTCGAGGGTGACCTCCTGGAAGACGATACCGATTACCTCCCGCACCCTCTGGGGATCGGTGCGCACGTCGATCCCTGCGATACTTGCCGATCCCTTCTGGAGGGGGAGCAGCGTGGTGAGTATGTTGATAACCGTGCTCTTTCCTGCGCCGTTCGGACCAAGGAAGGAGAATATCTCCCCCTCCTCGACGGAGAAGGAGATGCCGTCAACGGCCAGTGTCCCGCCGTAGGTGTGGGACAGGTTGGAGACCTCGATAATCCCGGACATTTCCGCTCTTCACGTGGAGATGCGCCGGATCAGCTCGGCAACGTTTCCCGCAAAGAGCCGGGCGGTTGCCATCCCCTCCGTGTCCTCCATTGCGTCCCCCGGGTTGTGGGCAAAGACAATGTTCCAGTAATTCGAGCCGGGCACGATCATCTCGTTGATTAAAAAGAACATCAGCATCTCCTGGATCGTTGCCGTGTGCCCCCCCCGCCGTGCAATGGCGATCGGGCCTCCGACTTTCCAGGAGAGGAAGTTGTCAGTCGCCATGGATACCATTCCGATCCGCTGGAGGGCAGCCATCACATCGCCGCGTGCGGTTCCAAAGTAGACCGGGGATCCCACGATGAACCCTTCGGACTCCCGGAGTGCGTTGATGATCTCGTCGAGACCGTCTTCGATGATACAGCGTCCTTCCCTGGCACAGTGGCCGCACGCGGTACAGGACTCTATGTTTCTGCCCGCAAGAGAGATGATCCGGGCTTCCAGGCCGGCACCGCGGATCACGTCCGCGCATTCCTCGAGGACCCGCGCGGTATTCCCGGCGGGACGCGGGCTCCCACAGAGGAGCAGAACCTTCGGCATACCCTAGATCTGCACTGCAGGCGGTATCAGCGTGACGGCAGTGGCAGAAAGGTGAAGGTGCAGCATTACCTCGAATTATCTCCGGGTAGTTCCGCATTAAAAATGCCTATATACCTCGGCGGTGAGATGGAAGTCGTGTCATTATCCCCCAATGCCCCCGGTGAAAAACCGAGGGTCCTCATCATGGATGACGAGGAGAGCATCCGCGAAGTTCTCCAAATCCTCCTCCCGCGGCAGGGATTTGAGGTGACGACAGTATCTGACGGTTTAGAAGCAGTCGAATGTTACAAGACTGCACGTGTCGACGGGTGCCCGTTCGCGGTGGTAATCCTTGACCTGACGGTCCCGGGTGGTGTGGGGGGTAAAGAGACCCTCGCTCTCCTCCGGGCTATCGATCCGCAGGTCAGGACAATTGTCGTCAGCGGCTTTGCAGGTGGCAGGGCAGATGAGGAGTTCCGGTCCATGGGGTTCACCGACGCGGTAGCAAAGCCATTCCAGGTCCAGGACCTCGCAGAAGTGATCCGCCGGAACCTCCCCTGATCTCAATTGGAATCTGAATTTTCCTCTTCTCTCCGCTCCCTTCGTTCTTCCCTCCATTCTCCTGCCCGGTTTTCTTCGCTGCCGTACAGAACTCAGGAATACCTGTTGTGTTTTCCCTTGTCGTAGATCTTCATCCCGGGCTCCGGGCATGGGATGCTGCTAAGACCCCCGGCCGCACCACGTTTATCAAACCCGGAGGGGAATATTATCGGAAGTACAATGGTGGACAGAGGGAGCCTTCTGCCTGGTTTCGATGAAGCCAGGCTCGAAAAGTTGCAGGAGATGCAGCAGTCCGGCATGGTGGTCTACCCGTACAGGTTCGGGAAAGAAGCCACCGTGGCCCAGGTACTCTTGCGCGGCGAGACGGCAGGGCACGAGCGGAGCGAAGAGCAGGTGAAGACCGCAGGAAGGGTCATGACGGTCCGAAACCACGGGAAGACCGTGTTTGCCGACCTCCAGGACAGCACCGGGCGGATACAGTTGTACCTTCGAAAAAATGACCTTGGGGACGAGCAGTTTTCCTATATCACACAATTCCTCGACCGGGGCGATCTGATCGGCGTGGAGGGGAAGTTATTTCGCACGAAAGTGGGGGAGATCACGATCTGGGCAGAGAAGGTCACTCCCCTGGCGCCCTGCCTCACGTCCCTTCCCGAGAAATTCCACGGCCTGCGCGATACGGAGAAGCGTTACCGCCAGCGCTACGTTGATCTCATCGTCAATCCTGACAGCCAGCGTTCCTTCCGGACACGGAGCCGAATCATCTCCCTCCTTCGCCGGTACCTGGATGACCGCGAATTTCTCGAGTTCGAGACCCCGATCCTCCAGCCCCTGTACGGGGGCGCGAATGCCCGGCCGTTCACTACCCACCACCATTTCCTGAACCAAACTCTCTACCTTCGTATTGCCCCGGAACTCTACCTCAAGAGGCTTGTCGTCGGGGGTTTCGATAAGGTCTACGAAATCGCCAGAAACTTCAGGAACGAGGATATCGATGCCCGTCACAACCCCGAGTTCACGATGGTCGAGATCTACCATGCATACCAGGATGTCTCTGACATGATGGCGCTCACGGAATCGATCCTGTCCTCTCTTGCCACTGAAGTGTGCGGTAGCCCGGATATCCCCTACGGCGATACCACCCTTGATTTCCATATACCATTCCGGAGGCTTTCCATGGAGGACGCAGTGCGTGAATATACTGGCATCGACTGTTCCTCGACTCCCTTTGAAGAACTCCATGCAATTGCCCGTGACCGGAAGATAGAGGGCTGTGAGGATGCCACCAGCCCCCGTGAACTTCTTATCCTCTTCTTCGAGGAGCTTGTTGAGGACCAGCTGGTCCAGCCGACCTTCATCCATGACTTCCCTGTCGAGAACTCCCCCCTCGCAAAGCGGCACCGGTCGAAAGCCGGCTTCACCGAGCGGTTCGAACTCTTCATCAAGGGTATGGAGATAGCAAACGGGTTCTCAGAGCTGAATGACCCCCTCGACCAGCTCGGGCGCCTCGAAGCCCAGGACGAAAAACGCCGCGCAGGTGACCTTGAAGCCCAGATGATCGACTACGACTTCATCAATGCCCTCGCAACGGGCCTGCCCCCTACTGGTGGGGTGGGGATTGGGATAGACCGCTTAGTCATGCTGCTCACCAGCCAGACCTCCATCAAGGAGGTGATCCTCTTCCCGCAGATGAAGATTGCAAAGGAGAATACCGAAGAAGGCGAAGAAGAAGAAGGTCCTCTTACCTGAATCAAACCACTCTCTTCAGCTAATCGCTCTCTTCAGATCTCCTTTTTCCCGGTGCCGGTGAGCGGAGATACTTCCGGCCGGCAGCCCTGCAAACGGCCTGTCTGAAGCCAGGTCAGGACCCGGGGAGAAAAGACGCTGTGGAGACCTACCTGGTATTAATAAATCCCACCTTTCGCAGGTGAG
>LAHU01000162.1_pt1 | contig 37974 bp, 32 predicted proteins | sample 329631 | NCBI WGS metagenome assembly LAHU01 (sample SAMN03275698, study PRJNA271635) | activated sludge metagenome | isolation source: sample C-0 Zero hour mixed sludge faded in reactor as a methanogenic...
GGTATAATTCAGCTGGATAAGATCGGTGCCTTCAGCGGTTCCCGTGTACGTGAACGAGACGCTGCCGGAGGCATTGGTCAGTCCCTGGGCCGAATGGCCGGTGTGGGGCCCGCTCACTACCTGGAACGAAACAAGACCACCCTGGATCGCAGTCCCGTTCGGGTAGAGCAGCATTGCCATCACCGTATGGTTTGTATCAACCGGGTTGGTCGCATTCTTTGGCGTCACTATAAGGACAGGGTTCTTTACCCACATCTTGCCAGATGAGTTCGTAATGAGGGTCCCAACATCGGTGTGGGTGTAGTTCAACTCAATACAATCCGAACCTTCTTTTAAGCCCTGGTAGATGAAGGAGATACTACCGGCCATGTCTGTGAGACCTTCCTCATATATACCAGCATTCGGTCCGCTCACGATCGCGAACGTAACAAGGCCATTCTGGAGATATGTGCCATTCTTGTATACTAACGTGGCAGTCACCATGTGGTAACTTCCCACAGGATTCGTCGCATTTTTAGGAGTTACCTCCAGCACAGGATCCGTCACCCAGGTCTTCCCTGAGGTGTTCGTCACGAACTGGGCAAAGGTCAGGTTCTGGTAACTGATAAAGATAGAATCAACCCCCTCCTGGGACCCATTGTATGAAAAAACAGCGTATCCTGATTCATTCGTGAGGATGTGCTGCGTGATGCCTGCGTTCGGCCCGGACACGATCGTGAAATTAAGGGGGACACCCGTAATAACGGAGAGGTTTTCGTAGGCAAGAAGAGCAGTGACCGAGTGGCTCGTACCAATCAGGTTCGTTGCGTTCTTTGGTTCAACATGGATGATCGGATCAATCGAGATTCCGGTTACTGCCCAGGGGACAAGAGACAGCACAAGGATGGTATATATCAACCATGTTGTAGCATTTCTCAATGGGTTCTTGAAGACCAGGATAACCACCTTCATCTACAGCAATATTAAATAGACCCTGTATGCAGTATGATGAGGATTTGGTATTTAAAATTTATTAACCAGGCGGATAAAAATATAACCTGAAATCCGGTAAAAATCTCTTGCCGGGCCCTGAAAAGCAGGATCAAATAATTCTTATTTGGACAGATAGATAACAGATACCTGATATAGTTATCTGGATACTATCCCTGCAAACCCGCCTTATCGTAAGGAAAGGAGAGAGAACAAGATGAATGCCACGCTTTACGGTATTGTCGGACTCTTTTTCATGGTTCCATTCATTATCACGTTTTTCATTATGCCCGATACGCTCGGAAAACTGAGGAAGCACGGCCATCTTGCAAGGGATATGTACAAGCGGATGCCCCGCGAGATCCCCTATGACGGGGGACTCATCATTCTGATGATCCCCATGGTCTCGCTCTCTATTCTCTCCCTCTTCTTCATGAAGACATTTCCATTGGCGAACTATGCGGTAATGGCAACCATTGTCATGTTCGGCCTTTTTGGACTCCTGGATGATAATATTGACATCAGCCGGCCTGCCAAGCTATTGTTCTTATACTACCTGACTTTCCCGATAATCCCACTCCTCTCCACAACCAATATACTTTTTCCTCTCATCGGCCCAATCGATTTGGGGATTTTTTACCTTCAGATCATCGCTCCACTCTATATTGCCGTCACTTCGAACCTCATCAACATGCACTCAGGCTTCAATGGCCTTGCCCCGGGGACAACCCTTATCATCCTGATCACCCTTATTCTCAAATCCATTATATTCGGGGAAGTATATTCGGTACTCTTCATTATCTGTCTCGTAGGGGCACTTTCAGGCTACGTGCTGTATGAATATTATCCCGCACGAATATTCTGGGGAAATATCGGTGCTCTCTCCTGTGGAGCCACCGTAGGTGTCCTGATCGTCATGGAAGGATTCATTGTGAGTGGCATCGTCATGCTCATCCCTCACATCGTGAACTTTCTCATGTTTGTGTACTGGCGCCTCTTTGCCAAGAATAAGTACCCCTTCATAAAATTTGGCAGGGAACGGGAGGACGGTACTGTCGAGGTACCAAATCCCCTGACACTCAAGTGGGTACTGCCATATTACTTCAGGCTGACTGAAAAACAATCTACTAATGCCATGCTCCTCCTCACGGCGGTGTTCTGTGTCATCGGGTTCTGTGTGCCAGGCTGAAGGGACCCGGAACAGGTCCGGTATTTCTCACGGGGCAGTGTGATGACTGGCTCACTTGATACCATGATCCTGCACGCCGGAAGAGTAATACTGGGGTACCTGCTCCTGCTCTTCATCCCGGGTTACGCCGTCAGCTGGGCCCTTTATCCACGCCGGGACCAGATACGCTCCATCGAGAGGATTGCCTACTCGTGCATTCTGAGTGTTGCAACCGTCATCCTTACCGTGCTTGTCATAGACCTGCTGTTCGGGATGGATACCACACCATTGAACATTGTCCTGCCACTCCTTGCCATAACCCTCATCGCCACGATGTCCTGGGTCCTCCAAAACCTGTACGGACAGAGCAGGCTGAACGTGTTCATCAGTTCTTTACCAGAAAGACCCGTCTTTCAAAAGCTGATCTCTGGTACCAGGAGGACTGCCAGGTTTATCATCGCCCGCATCCCCCAGGAGACTGAAGAGAGGGAAAGTTCCAGGGAATCAAGCGAAACCACCCGGACCACCATCTACCCTACCAGGCCGGAAGAGAGTCAGGACCTGGGAGAAGCCACGTATTCCCGCCAGGACAGACTGGTGAGCCCGGACAAAGATAAGAAAGGTGATAAAGGCACGGGCACCGCAACCGGAGAGACCATCAGGGACGAGGATCTCTTTGAAGATTGATGAATTCATTCACAATACAGAGCGGCCTTCGCGTACTGAATCACAATGTAAAAATCTTACCGTGATTCTCGACCTTGCACGCCGGTTCATGCGGGAGGCGGGTATATCTATCCCGGGTATAAAATCGCCCCCTCCTGACGGGGTCCTGGTGGAGTCCGGTCATCAGCCGAATTTCTTTCCACACGCCAATTTTTTTAAAAAAATTTTCCTGCAGGCCCGGCTCATCCAGTGTGCAGGTGAACGGGATCTGCCGGCTGTTGGCATCTTTGGTCTTGCAGACCAGAACATCTCAACTGCCCGTCTCCTTTCTTCGAACCGCGTCCCGGCATGGAACCGTGGCGGTTACCTGAAGGTAGGATTCACCATCTCTCCTGGGGACAAAGAACGGATCTTCCGGTCGGTCGCGACCCCTGACCGGGATGCCTGGGAGAGGGAGTGGGACAGGATACGGGATCATTATTTCCAGCAAGGGAGAGCCTGTCGGTCCAAGGGGAGGGAGTTTCATCAGCACTTTCGTGAGGTCGAGGATATATATGCCAGGAGTTATGAACGGGCATCCAACTTCGCCGACCTGAATGGATTCTTTATTGCATCACTCTGTTCAGAGATTTTCAAGCTGCCCGTCCTCTTTTTCCGCTATTCAGATGTGCAGGGGGAAGGCCTGTTTGCCCCGGTCCTCTATTCAATCCTCCGGAACCGGAGTGATTACACCAGGGGATACAACGAGGCTGCAGCAGAATCAGGCGGATTTATCCCCCCCGTTTCAGAAGACCACCTGCCAGTCTGGCTCCACTGCCAGTGTGGAGGGAAGGTGCCCCTGTCTATGGGGGGGGACGAAACCGTCTCCGGGACCTGCCCGGTCTGCCATAAGCCCCATGCACTCCCTGGTATCTCCCTCTCCTCTGCGAACCTGGAAAAAGCCCTCCCCACACTCGGTCTCAATGCGATATCCAGGCATCTTGTCTTTTTTGAAGGGCTTGGGACCACCGTCTTCCTCTCCGGGGCCGGGGGGGGTGTCAGGTATGGCAGGATTGCCACGAAACTTGCAGCCCGGCTGGGCATGCATAACCCGGTCTCGATAGCGGTACGTTCCCACGATTATTATCTCGGATCCACCCATATCACAGGTCTGCGTGAATCTGCGAAACTCTTCCGGCTACTTCCCAGGGAGATGGCGTCACCAGGGATCCGGGATAGTGTCGCAGAATGGCACGAGCGCAGCAGGAAGGCAATACTGGGCCTCTCCCCGGGTGCACCGGGCATGGTGTTGCGAAAAAAAATGGAGGGAGATTATCACAACGGCACGACACGGGTCCGGATGCTGAAGGCGCTCTTCTCACAGAAACCATCAGCCCTTGACATCATTATCATGCAAGGCCTGTTGCAGGTACGGGAAGGGTGGTGTTCCGCAAGCCGTATGGCAGATCTCAACCTGGAAGGAGGGATTGTCTATGCAGATATCATATATCATGCGGGAGATACCTGCTCCGGGGAATTCTCAGCTGATGAAGTGGAACAGATCTACGAGCAGATCCCAAGGCTGGATGTGACATATGGCACGTAAGATCTTGGTTATCAGTCCTCATACCGACGACGGGGAACTCGGGTGCGGGGGTTCAATCGCCCGGTTCACCAGGGAAGGAGATGATGTACGGTATATCGCACTCTCTTCCACTGACAAATCATTAGCTGACGCCTACCCCCGTGATATCCTTGTCAGGGAGGTAGGAGATGCCACCCGGACACTGGGACTTCCGAAACCTACCCTGTTCGAGTTTGATACCCGTGAATTTCCCCGCCAGAGGCAGGCCATCCTTGATACCCTCATCATGCTCCGGAAAGAGCATACACCGGACATTGTGCTGACTCCCTCGTCATTCGATACCCACCAGGACCACAAGACCGTCAGGGAAGAGACCCTCCGGGCATTCAAGAACTCCACCATACTCGGTTATGAACAGCCATGGAATAATATCACGTTCAATACGCTTGCATTTATCCGCCTGACAAGGGACGATCTACAGAAGAAGATTGCCTCCCTTGCCTGCTATAAAACGCAGGAAAGGCGACCCTACCTGGACCCTGCATTCATTGAGGGAATGGCACGGATGCGGGGTGTCCAGATAGAGGAAGAGTTTGCAGAAGCCTTCGAGGTGATTAAGTGGGTGATGCGTTGAGAGCGGGACCTGGTACCTTCCAGACCAGGGTCTCGTAGGCCTTCGAGGTGATCAAGTGAGGGATCCAGTGAGGGGTGCGTTGAGAGTGTGGGTATATTCCCTACAAAACCTGGTTTTCCAGGGAGATGAAGGCAGAAGGAGGTATGTCAATTAAGATCCATGTTGACATGGGCCATCCGGCACACGTCCATCTCTTTAAGCACTTCATCCGCGAAATGGAGGCAGAAGGAAACCAGGTCACCATCTCCGCCCGGGACAAGGAGGTGACCCTCCACCTTCTCGAGGCATATGGATTCGAGTATACCCTTCGCGGGACGATCCACCGGAGTATGCTCCGGAAAGCGTTCTCCATGGTCAGGACCGACCTGACCCTCGCCCGTATCGTCAGGAAAACCCAGCCGGACGTCCTCCTCGGTTTTCACAACCCGTACATCGCGCAGTGCGGCGCACTGCTGCGTATCCCCTCCCTTATCTTTACTGATACTGAACATGTCGGAACTGCCAGTCTCCTCACATTTCCCTTTGCCACCCGGATCTGTACCCCCGACTGGTTTGCGGAGGAGATCCCGCCAGGGAAACACGTCCGGTTCAGGAGTTTCAAGGAGCTTGCCTACCTCCACCCTGCACGGTTTGTACCGGACCCGTCCGTTCTGCCATCGATGGGCATCTCTGCCTCTGATCCGTTCATTATCCTCAGGTTCATCTCCTGGGCTGCATCCCATGACACGAGACTCTCAGGGATGCACCCGGGGAGTGAGAGAGGACTTATCCGGGAACTTGAGCAATTCGGGAGGATCTTCATCTCTTCCGAGCGGGATCTCCCCCCTGCCCTTGAGCGATACCGACTGCAGGTCCCCCCTGAGAAGGTCCATACCGTCCTGGCCGAGGCATCCCTGTACATTGGAGAGGGAGGGACAATGGCCGCAGAGGCGGCAATACTCGGGACACCTTCAATCCACATTGAATCAGGGCCGGATGGGCTTCCGACGGGAGCCCGGAGCGGAAACTTCCTCCGTCTCCGGGACCGCTACGGTCTCCTGCATTTCTTTGCCCGGCAGGAGGAGGGACTGGACGATGCAGTCAGGATCCTTTCCAATCCTGGGATTAAGGACGCATGGCAGGATAAACGGATGAAAATGCTTGAAGAATGTGTCGATCTCTCAGAATGGATGAAGCAGTATATCAGGGAATTCATGAACGAGAGGTCCGGGAGCTGACCTGCAGTGTACCGCAGACTTTTCAGCAGTGTCATCTTCCCGGCTGCGGAACAATTCGCCGGGACATGTATCACGCAATCGCGAAAAGAACTGGAACGGACCCAGTGGCTCCCGGCCGGGGAGATCCAGGCGATCCAGGTTGAACGGTTGCGGGCCCTTATCCAGTACTCCTACCGGGAGATTCCCTACTACCACAGGCTGATGGATGAACACGGCATCTCCCCCGCTGACATCCGGACCCTCGATGATCTTGCCAGGCTGCCGGTCCTTCAGAAAAACGACATCCGGATGCATGCCGGTGACCTCAAACCGGCCTGTTATCCTGGCCGGGCCCGCTATTGGTCGAGTGGTGGATCAACCGGCCAGCCGATCCGTTTTGTCCGGGGACTGGAGGACTACAGCCATTCCTGGGCCGCGGCATTTCGCGGCTGGGAATGGGCCGGGTACCACCCCGGTGATAAGATCGTGACCCTCTGGGGTAACCCTGCGGCCATCCACGCGGGAATGAACCTGAAGAAAAAAGTCCAGAATCTCCTCTTCCGCCGGCACCTCCTCTCTGCCTACCACATGACCGAAGAGTCGCTGACCAGTTATACACGGTTTATCCGCTCCTTCCAGCCGGCCTTTATCCGGGGATATGCCCAGGCAATTGTTGTTCTTGCCCGTTTCATCGATACTCACTCGATCCAGGGGATTCGTCCTTCTGCAGTACTCACCACGGCAGAGACCCTGTTCCCCGACCAGCGCCAGTACCTCGAGGATATCTTCCATTGCAGGGTTTTCGACGGATACGGCGGGGGAGAGGCTCCTTCTGCCGCGTATGAATGCGAAGAACATGCAGGGTACCATTGCTCAGCCGAGAACCTGATTGTCGAAGTCACCCGGGACGGGGAACCATGCGCCCCGGGAGAACCAGGGCAGATCCTCATCACCAACCTCCACAGTTATGCGATGCCCTTCATCCGCTACGACATGGAGGATATAGGGACATTCACCGGGGAACCGTGTCCCTGCGGGAGAGGGCTGCCACTCCTCGCATCCCTGGAAGGGCGTGTCAATGACCTGATCCGGACCCCGGAAGGAAAAATTGTGCATAGTTATCTCTTCCCGGCCATCTTCAGGGACCAGCGGGGGGTAGGACAGTTCCAGGTCGTGCAGGAAAGCCCGGACCAGATACTCGTCAGGATCGTCCCTGACACGTCATCTGGAGAACCGGATATTGACGCTATTGTCAGCTCGATTCGCAGGGCTATTGGTGGAACACTCTCTGTACAGGTCGTGATTGTCGATGACATCCCCCTGCTCTCCGGCTCTGGGAAACGCCGTTTCGTCGTCTCCCGCCAGGACCGGGAAGTTCACCCCCTCACATGACCCTTATTCTTCGTACAGGGAGCGATCGCTTCTTCCGGGAGGGACTGGGCCATTTCTCCTCGCGGTTTGGTATCCCCCTGGCAACGACTGGAGATTCTCCCCTGATTCGCTTCGAACCTGAACAGATCGTTGACACGGACACCCCGCGGATATACGGGTGGCTACAACTCGATACAGGTGCGGTCCCGCTCTTTGAGAGGCCGGAAAACCGGGAAAGACCAGGAGATCCGGTACTATTCTTCAAGGGGAAATGCGGAGAATTCCCCGTGGCCTGGAAGGATGGCGATGACCTGGCAGTTGGCTTCGATCTCTTCCGGCAGGTTGGAATCTCCCTCTCTGGGGCTCTCGAGGATATCTGGAGAGAGTCTGGACCGGAAAAACAGGCAATAGTCAGCAGCCCATTCTGCGATCAGTACATGGACTGGCTATTCCGGCATATCCGTGCAGAATACCACAAGGCGGGAATCCCGCTTGTATCTAAGACGTTCTGGCCATCGCGGCAGCCATACGCGGTATGTCTTACCCATGACGTCGATGAGGTCCGTAAGACCACCCAATGGCTTACCTACCCCTTGCGATCTCTCATCCGCCGGGATGTTACGGGATTAAAGGACCAGTTCCTCTCTTTTTTGGACTTCGTCAGGGGCAGAGAACCGTTCTGGACATTTGAAGCGATAATGGCCATTGAAGATTCGTTCGGAGCAAGGTCCTCGTGGTATTTTCTCCAGGAATCCTGCAGGACAGAGTTCCTCGACCGGAAAACATGGAGACATACCGGCAGAAGATATACATTCTCCACCCCGGCTGTTGCAGACCTCATCCACCGGATGGATGCAGGCGGGTGGGAAGTTGGACTCCATGGCTCCTTCTCTTCGTACATGAACTGTGATCTTCTTGCTTCCGAACTCGCTGCCTTGGAGGATGTCCTGGGCAGGCCGGTTACCGGGTGCCGCCAGCATAACCTCAACCTCCAGGTCCCCAAAACCTGGAGATGTCAACAGAGAGCAGGTATCCGGTATGACACCACGCTTGGGTTCAATGACTGCACAGGCTTTCGCTGGGGCACTGCGCTCCCATTCCACCCTCCTGCCGCGTCGGGCCATCGTAGCGAGGATTTCCTTGAGATTCCACTCGTTATCCAGGATCTCCCTCTCCTTCGTGGAAACAAAATCCAGGACACATACCAGGATATCATCTCAAACGTGAAACGGCATGGCGGGGTGCTTACCCTCCTCTGGCACCACCCGGTCTTTAATGACCATGAATTTCCAGGATGGGGGGATGTGTATGCCGATATTATCAGGATCTGCCAGCAGGAGGGCGCATGGATAACAACCGGCCGGGATATCTGCACCTGGTGGCATAAACGGGAGAACGCGTCATTTCACCAGGACCTTCAGGGATCCACACTTGTTATCTCCCCTGGACCAGGAGGTCCCGGTATTCTCCTCGATATATCATTTCCACCCGGTCATTCACCGGGTAATATGCAGAATGGAACACTTCTGATGCAAAGCGGGGATTGTTATACCGTTCAATATACACCCCGGCGGGACGGAGCATCAATCCATATACCGGTCACGACGACTGGCCCTGCGCTATGAACCCCATACCCGCTGCCACTGCAGTTCCAGAGGAGGGGAACGGCACGGTCACCAGATCGTACCGGGACCTCCCATCTCTCTTTCGGAAGACCCCTGCGTCCCCCGAATGTAATCCTCATACCCGCTTGTTCCATCGCACCGCCAGATGGGAGAAACATGGCGGTCAGCCAGACGACACGGTCACAGGTATTGCCACAACCGGGCAACCCGGCGGGCTCCTTTCGGGAATCGAATACCCGCCAGGCGAATCGGATTGCTACGCAGGCAACAGGTTACCACAGGAATACCGGACATGATAGGCGCTATATTTTTCTGCTGCACCGGGGAGTAATGAAATGGCCATGAACCTCTCACTTGTCCCGGCAAATCCCTCCCGGCAGGAACTCTGGGACCGGACGGTTATGGAATCATCCCAGGGGACCATTTTCCATCTCTGGGACTGGCTTTGCGCGGTCCAGGAACATACCAGGACAGAACTCTGCCCCCTTTTTGTCTTCCAGGGAACTACCCTCGTTGCACTGTATCCCCTGTTCTTCGGTAGAATTGGTCCCTTCAAGGTCGCATTCTCACCACCGCCAAGGGCTTTCCTGCTCTACCTTGGCCCGGTGATCAGGGGATACGAGACGATGAAACAGGAGAAGAGAGAGAGTGTCTCTCTTGAAGTCCAGAAAGAGGTGAACCGGTTCATCTTCCAGGAGAGGGGTTGTGCCTATGCAAGAGTCCGCACTGCCCCGGAGATGCCGGATTCACGTCCGTTCCGTTGGACAGGATACCAGGTGGACCCACTCTATACGTATCGGCTCAACCTCGAAAAAGGCAGTGATCCAGTAAAAGAAGGTTTTAACAGGAAACTTCGCGACAGCATCCGGAGAGCAGAGAGGGTGGGGGTCACGGTAACGGAGGGCGGTCCCGAAGAACTTCAGCACCTCATTCAATCGCTGAAAAACCGGTATCATCAGCAGGGGATACGGCCCCGCGATGCCTCATCCTACCTCACCCGGTTGATGGAGAGGTTCTCTCCCGGTTATTTCAAGGTGTACTGCGCATGGTACCAGGGTGAACGGGTAGGGGGAATGATCGCGACTGCATTCAAATCAGGGATGGCACTCTGGATTGGAGTACCCAAGACTTCGCTTGTCGGGATTGCACCCAATGACCTTGTTCAGTGGCAGGTGATCCGGGATGCTATCGATAGGGGATTTCAGTATTACGAACTCATGGACGGGGGAGACAACGAGCGGCTGAGGTTTTTTAAGTCTAAGTACAACCCGGACCTGGTTGCCTGGTACTCGGCGGAACGGTTCTCGTCCCTTCCAATAAAGATGGCAGCGACACTCATGACAATCGGCCGGTAGAGGGTTGGTACGGTCAGGCAGCCGGATGCAAGGAAAAAAGGTTGCGCGTGGTATTATCATGCCTGGGGGCGGAGGGTATGGTACATCATGGTGACGAGTTTCATACGTGGTGAGTACCACTTCATAGAATAATAGGGGGTGATTCTCCCTCCAAATTTGGTTTTAAATGGAAACAGGGTGAGATCATTGCCACCGATGATCTCAAAAGTGGAGAATGCACGTTCACACGCCCATTTTATTAATTCCCAGTACAGGATATAATTCGGACTAATGCCACCTATTGTTATGCGGGGGGACCCGGTCCAGATACTGACATTTTTTTTGTATACCATTGCAAGCAGCCCGGTAACGGTAACCCCATCTTTCTTTGCAGTGATGAAACGAACGTTTTCAGGGGAAAAATTGTCATATATTTCAAATAAGAATTCCTTGGACGTGTGTATCCGGTCCCGCTGGCTCAATAAACCGAAAACCACCTCTAGATCACCTTTTGTTCCATCATCGATGGTAATCCCACCTTTTTCGAGCTTCGTGACTGACTTCTTCACGCCCTGGTTGAAATTTCCCCATACTGTTTTTTCACCTTGCAAGAGATTGATAATATTCGTAAACTCCGGCCTGACCTCGTACCCTGACCAGATATACGGACGCGGGTCAAGAAATCCCGGCGAGGTATGCACCGATATGTAGCTGGGTTTCAGTGTATTTTTTAGAAAACCATCCACCGCTTTTTGAAATTCAAAAAATCTCATGTACCTCCTGTGTTCCTTCATCTGTGAATCGTGTTTTATTACAGGCCCAAGATAATAATTTTCAACGGAGAACGGAGGAGAACATGCCATATTAAAAAAGGGAGTGTGATAAAAAAATATAGGGAATATGCCAACCAGTTCGTCTCCATCCCAAACGGTCAATGGATACAGGACGCCCTTGTATGTCCGGGAGAATACCACTTTTTTATTGAATTTCTCCATTATTTTTAACCATTTCCATGAATGGAAAAGAGTTCCCTCTTTTGATGAAAAAACAATATTGTCCCAAATGCATTGATCTGAATCAGATGCAATTGATACATCCATATTCCTGTATCAGATATCTGCCGATAAATAATTGAGCGAGCTGACCTGGCTATGGATTGATTCAGGGATATACAGGCCTGCGGGAGGGAACAGGTCGAAAGTCACTGGAGGTGAATAATTCCCACTGGCTTCCCGGTGGGAAGGGTATTGTTCCCAGCTGACTTTGATTCATAGTGACATTATTTGCGCGTTGCGTGGAGAATTGCAATTTCATTCGAATTGAAGCGGTTGTTTCGTTTATCTTTCAATTTATTGCGTAAATGTTCCTCAATCTTCTCCAGATAATCCCGAGGTATAATACCGGTATCAAATTCTTCCAGTATCGCATCCAGGAGCCGCTTTGGGTCATTCGGGGTGGGATTAAAATTATGTATCTCCATTTCTATCCGCTGAATACCATCCAGGTCTTCTGGTCTGATATACCATTCAAAACCTTCACAATCGCATTTTAAAAACGTGCACCCCCCACAGAGCTCCTTCAGTTGATGAAATGAATAGGTATCTTTCAATCGCTTTTGTACCTCCCAATGCATTTCTATCTGTGTCCCATCTCCAAGACCCCCCTCGATAACCTTGACATCGACGTGGTTCCTGTTAATATTCTCCCGTAATTCATCGGTAGTCAGGGGTTCAACTGCATAGACATGTTGAGATAACCTGGCCGCCGGGATAGAGAATCCACCGATGTTTGCACCGACATCGATCACAATATCATCTTTTTGGATATCGCTGAAGGAGTAATCACTCAAGACGTGCTGAACGGTATAAATCTGGGAGGAGTAACGGTATATATCGCCATTCGTAGTGATAACATAGGGAAAAAATTCTTTGTGAATAAGTGGGTTTTCATGATCCTTGTAGTGATTATTAATCCATTGTTGAGCCCCTTTTGTTCGCCAGAGCCTGCTGACAAGATATTGTATATTCATAGGCCTAATACACTATGATAATCCTTTCCTCATAAGGGTGCGTGATATACCAATTCACCTCATACGGTATAATTGACTACAAATTAATGAGAATCAGGACTGTGGAGTACCATGCCTTTATACTGTAGGTATCCATCACAATTAAGCCACCAGTACCGAATAAGCGAACCGCACTGCCGGCCAATGGCGGAAAGACTATAACTATACGACAAGCCCCTGCACTGAAGAATAATAATCTCCAATCTTACACCAGGGATATGGCCATATCCCAGTTTGAGCCCTTGATATGCTTCCTGTTCACCGAAGGTATATACTCCAAACAGGACATGACTCGTTGTATCTCCATGAAGTGTATTGTCCCACATCAGGGGGAATAAATGATACACCCGTATGACGTTGGTTGAAAAGATATCCTGGCATCCTGCCATTGACACATGCAACCGGTCCAGCGTGGCGACATATGCATCGCGGTTACATCTTCGGTTACAACCATCATGGGAGCAAGCTCAACACAAGGTTTCCTGGGCTTACCTTCCATTGGCTCTTATCCCATCTCACTGCGTTGTTTATCGCGTTGACCAGATTGAAGCGATTGGCATAATGTTTGACGAGCAGAAAAATCAGAAGGGTGTTGCAACAGGTTCGCATCCGGCCAACTTTGGTGAGATTGTCCACTTCTTGATACAATATCTGTCCTTCCCGACTTCGAGGGTTTAATCTTTTCATCTATAACGGTCCATTTGAGGATGCGGGATCCATTAATCCATAGTTATATTGGCTTCTTGGATTTATATTTAAGTACTATTATAAATTTAGCATTTAATATGAGAAATATTTTGACGTTCTCAGTGGGGGGTCTAAAATTAGCGGTGAAATGTGCGACCGGGACCTCGATCAGCACATCAACCGTAAAGTTCCCGGCCATCACAACGGGGAGATAAACGGGTGTCGTTGTCATCGTTCATCATGTTGGCCGTAAGGTTGACGATCGTCGAACCCCTGGCAAGGCCCTTGAGGGTGACAGTGGCAAGCGTGGGGTTCGTCGCCCCGAGGGGGATCGATTCACCTACGTCGCTCCGCCTTCAGCCGGCACTCGTCCAACGGGGGGTCGTAGTCTCGGAGAGGGTTGCCCAAGACGGGTAGGAGACCACGGTGACTGCCGCGACTCCCGGGTTATCGACGGTGATATTGATGCGGTAACCCGTAAGACCGGTCGGCACTTCGTCGAGCGTCATGGTCACCGATGCGGTATTCCCGATTGCAGATACGACTCCCGGCCCGATTGTGAGGGTACTCACAGATGCCGAACCGATTAGGATCGATAGGGAATTGAGCAGGATGAGCCGCGATGAGAACCATCTCACGGAGTTACACCTCCTTGAAGAGGAGGACGATGTCCTGGAACCCTATCTCACCATTGCCGCTGAAGTCGAAGGCTGATACGGGCTCGTTTTCGGATATCCACTCGATCTTCTTGAAGAAGATGACCACATCGGCGAACCCGGTCTCGTTGTTCCCGCTCAGGTCCTCATATTTACCGTCTTTGTCGGGGTCGGTCGGCAGGTTGGTCTGCCCCTCGATGATCTTGACCCCGATTGTGACCGTCATGTAGTGCAACTTTGTCTCAGTGGCCGAACCCTTGGTGTTCGTCACCGTGAGGGTCACCGTATAGGTGCCGGGTATGGTATACGTGTGCACCGGGTTCTGCTCGGTCGAAGTCCCACCGTCCCCGAAAGACCAGGACCACGTCATCGGAACGTTTGTGGAGGTGTCGGTGAACTGGATGGGCTGGTCAACGTATACGGACGTGGTGCGAGCAGAAAAGTCCGCGACCGGAGGGCCGGAGATCCCGATGACCTGGTAACCACTGGCGCCGGTGCCGGATACGGCATTGGTCCATGAAATTCCCTGCCCCTGGTTCGAGTTAAGGTTCCAGGAGTAGACATTGAATGCGGATGATGTGGACAGGTTCGTAACGCTGTACTCGACCCTGGCAGCACCGTTGTCAAACGTGCCGGATTTCATATTCCCAATATTGAGATCGACGAACATCAGGTTGGAATTTGCCGAGGGATCGTTGATATCCTGGCCATACTGCAGGGCCAGCGAGGGAACGCCGAGCGTCCCGGGGCCGGGTTTCCATGTCTGCGGACCGTAGATGAAATCATCACGGGTGAAGGTCTCGTTCACGCCGATCATGTACATGGGGCTGTCAGGAACACTGGAACTGGGAGTCCAGGAATATCCGTAGGATCGGATATGGACCGATAGGTTATCGGGGAGGGGGTCCCGGACAGAAATCATGAGGATGACATCGTCATTGTATCCCTGGCCACCGGTGGTCGTGATAAAGAAGGTGCCGGATTGGGCAGTGCTCGTTGTGACCTGCCCGGAGGCACTCTTTACATCGGTCGTGATATGGAGCTGGTTCAGCCCTCCGCCATCTGCCTTGATGTAATAAGTATTGTTATCCCCTCCATAGGTGGCGCCATCCACGTCATATTTAACGCCGGCATCATTGGCCACATTGATGAAAATATGGCGGTTGCTTGTCAGGGGAGTGGCAACCGCTACCGTTGAGACCGCCAGGATGGTGAGAACCATTGTAATAATAATAATTGATATGAGTTTGTACATAGCCAAACCTGATTTTTGAGTATTCCTCAACCCACAATCACCTCGTAGTAGAAGATGGTGAAATCATCATAGTCGAGCCGGCAGTTTCCATTCACGTCCTCGTAAAGGCCGTCATCGTCCGGGTCGAGTGGTTCATCGGTGTATCCCGGGAATGGGACGACGTTCCGTGAGACGGTGATGTTCCACACCTTCGTCACGGTGACCTGTTCCTGGTCGTTTTCGACCCTCATGGTGACATTATACAAACCAGGCAGGCGGTAGGTGTGCACCGGGTTCCGTTCAGTGGAGGTAGCTGTGCTATCGTCGATGGACCAGGGCCAGCCCGACGGCGCCGGGACCCCTGTCGAGAGGTCAGTGAACCGAAAGGCCAGGGGGAAGTATCCGGTGGTGTTGTCGACTGAAACGTCCGCCGTTAACGGCACCGGCTGGAACATGTTTAGTGGGTCGTTGACAATCGACGATGCGATCAGGCCGCCGCCATCGGAGTCCATGGCAGTTACTGCCACGACGGTCTGGGATCTGCCGAGTGTATCACCACGAACCGCTACAGTCCCGAGCGGGACGTTCGTTGTGCCTGCTTCCGCGCTCCGTTCGAGTTCAAGGCTGCTGAAGCAGGCCAAGTCACCCGGAACGGGGGATCTCAGGTTACAGCTCGCCCAGGCTGGCAGGGTGATGCCCGTGACCTCACTGGTAGCCAGGTCCAAGAGCCTGACACTCATGTTGGACCCGGTGAGCCCGGACGGGAGCGAGGTCATGGTGAGTGAAAACTCCCGGGTCGTCCCGACCGGATCGTCAAGGACCTGCGGGGTGATCCGCAATGTCGGCTGCGAGGAATCCAAGACCTGGATATACCTGGTCTTCTCTTCTCCGTCGGACCCGTCCGCGTGTATCGTAATAAGGGTGACATTGTAGGTTCTTACCAACGTGGAGGTGTGAGTCGAATTCTGGTCGGTGGAGGTCGCACCGTCACCGAATTTCCACGTCCAAGCGAAAGGGCACTCCGTGGAGGTATCTGTGAACTGAACGAGGAGCGGGGGTGTCCCGTTGAACGGTGTTGCCTCGAAGTCCGCGGCCGACGCGGCCGAGAACATCAGGGCATCATGGATGAGAATAATGCCAACGGTGAATGGGGTAGGCTTCATAATCAGATTCTTCATGTAAAGCTCATGTGACTAATATACGTTCAATATTAACTTGATAAATTAAAAAATATTGTATTTGTAATTTTATTAAAATGACTGGATTAATAATTCGATGTTGGAAACACGACCTTACCGATGATTGGATATAACCTGACTTCCCAAAATTTCAGCAGATAGTCATATAGCGCTCAGGATGGATTTCTGATTTATCGTCCGTTCAGTGATGACGATCTTACCCTCCTCAAGACGAAGTTTCTTAATTGTCTCGAGTTCAAGGAGGAGCCCTTCAACTGTGTAATCTTCCAGGAGATTCATCTCTTGTATCTGCCGACGGAGTCTCATACGAATGATCAAACTTAAGAGACAGATGAAAAGAAATCCTCTCATTAACGACTCCTTCTTTGCATTGAGTGGCATTACCTGAACATCCTGTTTTAAAGTCCAAAATACCTTTTCGATACCATCTCGTTCACGATAACAGGGACGGCAGTATTTCCAGTCCATCTTACCCACAGAGATGATGATTTTATCATGAGCTCCTTGATTGTTTTTAAGGATAACGGGGCCGGAATGACGAATGATAATTTTTCTTCCAGAAACTCTTCCAGATTCCCCTGGCTGAAGAAACCCCTGTCCAAGACAAGTGAATATTTTTCAATACCAAGAGCAGTGAATTGTTGAATGGTGTGCAAAACCCGGACATCCGGTTGAAAAAATCGATAGTAATCAGAAAAAATTTTAGTTTGGCTTGGGTGAGTTCCCATTTTCCTCAATTCAGGTTGGTAAATAGGACTCCATGCTGTGATAATCCATCACGATTGAACCAATCATACGGAGTAAGCGAACGCAGAGTGAGCAAACGGTCCTGCCTGCCAACGCCGGAAAAGGCCATAACCTGATAAAAGACCCCTGTCCTGAAGAATAAAGAACTCCAATCCGGTACCATGGAAAAGATGACCGGACCTTTGCTTTTCTGGCAAGGAAAAAATACGAGAAAAGAAGAGTAATAGTAGATCATCTGAAATCTCACAGTATACCACGTCTCACCGTTGGAATTTCATATCAGGGTTTTGTCATGGAAATCAGACTCGGGGTAGGTGACGAACAGGATGCAAACAAGTGGGACCAGGTTGTCCATAATTCAATCCAGGGCAGTGTTTTCCACACCTGGGAATGGCTGAAGGTTGCCGAGCAGCATACAGGCCTGAAATTCTATCCCATCATTGGATACAAAGGTTCCACGGTTATTGGAATATATCCGTTATATTATCGAAAGGCATTCGGACTCACCAGTGTTTTCTCCCCCCCGCCTGCTACCGACATACCCTACCTCGGACCAGTTATTGTTGATTACCAGAAGTTGAAACAGAGTAAAAAAGAGTCAATTTTAAAGTTTTTCCATTATGCGGTCGATGAGTTTATAAAAAAGGAATTAAAGGCGAATTACACGATGATCATCGGCGGCCCGGACATCGATCCCAGGCCGTACAAATGGACAGATTACCGGATCGAACCTCTGTTTGATTACCGGATGAACCTGGTACCAGGAATCGACCAAATATGGAAAGACCTCGATAAGGATGCACGCGACCACATAAAAAAAATAGAGAATATCAATGCCCGATACCCGGACCAGATCACGGTCGTGGAGGGGAAGAAGGAGGACCTGATATACCTGTATGATTCACTGCTGAAACGATACAAGGAACAGAAAGAAGCAGTTCGAGTAACCAGGGAGTATTTATTTGATGTTTTCGATTGCATGTATCCGGAGCACCTGAAATTATTCATGGTGAGAAACAACGACGCGAATATCAACGGTGTCGTTACTCTCCTTTACCAGAATAAGATGTCCTACTGGATTGGTGCTCCCAAACCGGATTTTCTTGAGATCTCTTCCAATGAAATTAATCACTGGGAAGCGATCAAATGGGCCTGTGAAAACGGTTATCATTTATTTGAAGAATTCGGGGCCGGGACCGAACGCTTCTCCAGGGTAAAGGCAAAGTACAATCCCTATTTAAGTGTACATTTTAAATTTACAAAGTACTCATCCCCGGTTTACCATCTCATGGAGATCATCTATAAAAATATTGTAAAACCAATATACGGGAAGTATCAGGCAACCCGGTAGTAAATATCAGATAGTCATCAGCTAACAGAATACCAGATGACCATCAATTAACAGAAAGGAGACCCGCTTGACACATTTCAAAAATCGCAATTAACTTGATGTAAGAAAGAACCCGTCACATTCCATCTTGAAAAAACGGTAATATTGCGTCTGTGTTATTGTCCCGCCGGTTCCACGGGATACCTGAATACGGTGAACGCGAGGGTCAAGGACGGTTACTACTAATCCACTACACGGCACCTTCCATTTACGAATTATGAGTGAAAAGAGAGTTTTTCAGTCGAACAGCGATAATGCCATTCCCACATTCCTCTCTTCATACTGCACAGGGTTGGTAAACCGGGTAAAAAGTGGCCAGACTTACCCTTTTTAGCACAATACATCCAATCAACCCTTCATGGGAAGAAACGGGACATACAACCGCTTCAGGTACAGCGTGTTTGTGAAAAATATTCTCCACACGCTGGCAATGAATGCTCCTGCCAACAAACTGGCTATTGCCCTCTATCGGATGAGAGGGTCAAAAATTGCCAGCAGTGCCGGCATTGGCCACCAGGTCTACATGGAGGAGACGGTTCCCTGGTTGATCGAGATTGGCGAGAACGTCATCATCGGTCCCAGGACTATCATCACCGCCCAGGACGGAAGTTATCACAGGGCAGATCCGAGACAGCCGAAACTTTATAAAAAAGTGATAATCGAGGAGAATGCCTATATCGGTGCCGGTGTGAATATCATCCGGGGTGTTCGAATTGGAAAAAATTCTGTGATTGGCGCAGGAAGCGTGGTTATCCATGATATTCCGGCAAACAGTGTTGCGGTGGGAAATCCGGCCCGTGTCATCAAAACCATGGATGCACTCCTTGCTCCCGCTTCGTAAAATGGTTCGTAATACATGGAGCTGCACACACGTCACCGAATTGAATAATATCACATTAAAGGAATGAGATATTGGATCATCTGGCGTTCTGCTGATTCACCGGCGACCCTGCTTATATAAACAGAGTGAACCCTGTTGATCCCTGCGGCAGTGTTGAGTGTCTCTTCCAGGGAAATGAGAGGAGGCCCGTTCTTCATAAGCCTGGTATGAATCACTTTCCATTGCTCCGGAACACGGGGTATGAGCTCGCCGACAGGTTTACCAGTATGTTTATCCCCCGTTATACCAAAAAGCCTTGTCCAGGCAGGATTAACAAGAATACACCTGAACTGCTCATCGAATACTGCAATCCCAACAGGTGATGAACGGATAATATCCCCGACCAGGTTCTGTGTCTCGATAACTTCTTTTAGTTTCCGTGCCTTCTCAACAGACTCTATGAGCAGGGTATCCAGTTCGGCAAACATCTGCCGTGGAGAACCTTCTTTTTTCAGAAAGAATGTTGCACCGAAGTTCAGCGCCGCTATCGCAATATCACTCTCGTCACGTGCCGTGAGGATGATAAAGGGTAATCCCTGGTAATCCTGACGAATCGCTTTCAACAGGGCTATTCCATCCATCTCAGGCATATGGAAATCAGAGATGACGGCGTCGTATGACGCCTCTTTTAATTTTGTTAATGCATCCTGGCCGGAAAGAACAGTATCAACCTTGATTATGCCACCTTTCTCAAGGAAGAGGCGTGCGAGACTGAGATGATCAGGGTTGTCATCGACAAAAAGGACCTTTATCATGCTTGACCTTCGCGGTATAATCTCTCACGGTTATCGGAATCGAAAGTTCCTGTTTTCATGAAATGATGCTCATTCAAAGGAAGTGGATCTTCGCCTCACTCTCAATGGAGTTGTGTCGGATAATTATAAGAAATGTTTTGTGACTTGTCTCTCACCGGTCATCCACGTCACATCACCTTCCTGGCGGTAAAAGGCGAGGAGTGATCTCCCTGGCGGTATACTGGTCCTTAATTCACACCTCCCAAAAAGAGAGAAACGGTCTTTATTACTGTCATTTTTAGAATCGCCAGTATTTTTTTCCTGTGTCGAATATCGTAACACGATTACATTCCATACCATTCCGATGAAAATGCATTTCATGGTTTATACTCGACCGCACGACAGTCATTGGCGGTTCAAATGAATAAAAAATGATTACACTTGAAACAAGTCTTAAACGACCTCATATTTCTCTTTTCAGTGAAGAACCGCAGCTGCTTGAGACCTGATCGGATTCGGATGTTTTCCCCTCCATCGGTTATATCAGGCGGTGTGCATGCGATTCAAGGTAAAGGTAAAAGGTACTTCAACCGATTGATACGCAGAGTATGGTCCACGGCTCTCGTTTCTATGGTTTCCGGTTGCCTGTTATTTCCATTGCAATGACAAGAGAGGGACCTGGAGGAACCGGATGATGAAATAAGACCAGAATATGATCATCCACATGAGAAAAAATATCCAGCCCATATACATATGCACGGTATTCATGAGAAAATACGATCCCGTGTAGTAACCAGTGAGTGCTATGGAGAGGACTCGTAGGACATTCGTGCAATAAACGCCGATATACCCCGCTATAATGAGAATAAGCCCCCTCGGGGAGAAAGACCGGGGAAAACTGAAGAAAATAAGGGCTACAAGGAGAGTATAGGTACCAAACGACCAGAAACCTGAGCATGCGTCTGTAATTACCAGGATGATAGGATCTCCAGTTATCGACCAGAAAGAGAGGTATTGGGAAGAGATGGTTACCTGCAGCCCGAGCAGAGCGAGGATGGCCTGTGTGGAAAGAATTACCGGTTGTACAAAGAGTGTCATCATGGTTTCGAGAGAGCAAGTAAGATGGATATAAACCTGGAACCCAAAGACTGCAACAGAGGGGAGAATAGCAGGGATGATAAAATTCCTGTTTCCCAGGTAACCGAAGAACATCACGCTCAGGCCAGAGAGGAGAATGGACAGGTCACCGATCGAGAAGGGAGGTTCACCAAATCCCAGGGGGATATTGAGGAGGCTCATAACGACAATAGCGAACCCGAGATAGATCAGGAGGTGTCGTGAGGGCTTATCAAGTGCCTGCTCAGGCTGGAACAGGTAATACGTTATGATGAGTGCAGAAACCCCCCAGATAATCAGAGCATCGGCATGAAAGAAGCTCCATTTCAACAAAGGTATGGATCCGGTCAATGCACCGCATAGAAGGAGGAGCCATAATACGACAGGTATTCGCAAAGAACGACTTTCTTTCACCTGGGTTTCTTCCATTCACCTGCCTCCTGCAACACTACGAGCGGGAAAAGTGGTGATAAACAGGGGCATGAGGACCCCGATCTTTGCTGTCAATCATACCTTTCCCACCATAGATAGCACCCGGAATAGGGAACATCCCCATTTATCGCAATATTTCAAGTAGTTTCTGAAATCAACACCACAACTTGCGGTATTTCATAGTATTAATAGCATTATGATTAAATTGTATCTCTTCACCCGGTTCTCTTCACTGTGTATTCGGATGTATTTCATATCATACCTTGCACCACCGGTCATGCACCCCCATTCAAAACCGAACCTGGAGTTATCATGGCTGGAAAAAAGCGATGAGAGATCATTTGTGTTTTTTTCGCATTCCCATAATAAACAGTGCAAGAAGCACTGCGATAGGCGCTGTAAATACGAGGGGAACACGCTGCGTGGTCGTTACCGTATACAGACCTGGAAGCGCTGCTGTCGGGGGGGTGGTCTCCGGGGTCCCGGCGATGACCGTGGGGGGAGTGAACGGTGCGGGTGTGACCGTCGGAGTGGGAGTACTGGCTGAAAGTATGCAGAGTCCCCACTTATTGCCCACATAGATGGCGGACCCTGCCACAACCACTGCATTATACGGATCTGATGTCGGGAGGTCTGTCACTGTTGTGAGGGTCATATTCGCTGGGTTGGAGACATCAATACTGCGAAGATCTCCGGTGGGTCCCCCGACCGCATACACTATCGACCCGTTTATAAAAAGATCAGTACCGGACCAGATACCCGCATAACTCAACCGGCTGATCTCCTGGGGCCGGTTCATATCCGAGAGGTCAACCGCAATTATATCATTCCCCGTGAGTGCAACTGCGGTGGACCCACAGATAACAACGTCGATACATGCGGTCCCCGGGGAAAATGTCGCGATCTCGCGGGGATTCGATCGGTCGCGGACGTCCAGGATGCGGAGCCCCTTGGTAGTGGAACTCAGCGAATCTGCTACCAGCAGGTAGTCAGTTCTATACTTTACAAACCGCCCGTTGAAGATTGGATCTTTCCTGACATACGAGGGTGCCGATGTATTGCGCACGTCCACGATACCGGCATCTGTAAACGCATATTCACCGTCAACGAGGACTGAACCGATATTCTCACCAAAATCCCTGGTCCGGACTACCGGGTGCAGGGGATCGCTGATATCGACAATGCTCAACCCGCACCACTGGCCAGCAGTGTAAAGGGTTGATCCTTTGACGTCCACCATGCTGTTCCGCCCACCAACATCGATAAAAGTGACCTCGTGGGGATCAGTCGGATCGGTCACATCCACCAGCCAGACCCCAAGATTGTGCGCCCCGACCACGAGGTAATTCCCGTACACCGCAAGAGAGTCCACCCCACCAATGACAGGGACCTTCACCATGAGCGAAGGAGCGGCAGGGTTGCTGGTATCGTAGACTGCAAACCCGAAGGATTCTCCTGCAAGGTATGTCCGGTTCCCTGATGGACAGATGCCTTCGATATAACCTTCCATCCCGGAAGCCTGCCCTGCAAGGATGAGTGTCCCTGGCTTTGGAATATCGTATACTGAGAATCCCTGGTAACGCACTGATACATAGGCACGGTTGCCCTGTATCCGGATATCGTTGGCATTCACCCCCGTCACCCGCGAGACCTCCCGCGGGGTGGATGCATTGCGCACATCGATTATGCGAACCCCTGTATGATACTCACTGATATAGGCGTACCCGTCCTTCACCGCAACTCCCGAGAAACTTGTCATCTCACCGGCACTGAACCGTCCTGCCCCGACGGGAGTGAGGGGCCGGCTGATATCAAGAATCTCGAGCCGGCCATCAGTCTCGAGTGGTACATACAGGAAATGATCCGAGACCGCGAGGCGCCAGGGCCGGTTATAACCCTCAAACGCCACTTTCTGAGCGATGGAAGGGTGCCGGGGATCGGTCATATTCACGACGAGAATCCCGGCTCCATGTACCGACACGTATGCGGTTGTGCCGCTCACGGCCGCATCCCGCATCATTGTATAGGGGTACGGATTCTTCAGTTCTGCAATGATTCGTGGAGAACTCCGGGTAGTAATATCTAAAATGGATAATTTTCCCCCAGATACAACATACAAGTTGTTGCCATCCAGGGTGAGGGCATAGATCGCGTCATCGATCGCCACCTTCGAGATTGCAGAGCGCCAACCAAGACCACGTATCTGGGAATCAGTCCCTGAGAAGTATACGCGGACCTCGCTGCCTTCAGCCACGTATACATAGCCCCCCGAATACACAATGTCAAACGAGGGTCCGTTCGGCAGTGCTCCTGTTATCACGAGGTTCGTTGGAGGAGATGCAGAAGCGGGGGTGTTTGTTTCCCCTGCGCATGCAGCAATTGCAAGGGAGCAAAAGAGAAGTGAGACCAGGACCCTGGGATGAATGCAGCCTGATGGACGGAGATGAGAGATAATACTATAGAGTGTGCAGGAGGGGGATGACATAATGGTACGAGACTTGTATAAGGGTAAATAGATAATATCTTTCATTTGCGCATACCAGGATACCGGGGATACAACCCGGGACAGAGACCTTCTTTTGTGAGATTGTTCTTTTCAAAGGTCGGTACTATCCCAATCACCGCATGAACCCCCACGGGGGGAGACAGGGGGAAACCCTTAGCATCTTTATTATAATTCCAGAGAACACACGATATTTTTAGTGTTTTCGTGAAGATGCTGTTTCACAGGGAGAATGGGGTGGCAGGTTTCTATTCTGCAAAAATTCGGCCAAATGTGTTCCCATTACTCTTCTTCATCTGCATATTCACTTTCGGATACATCATCCCTGCAATAAGTAACCCGGTTCCATCTGGTTCTGATGTCTACTTTCATATGACACATACCCAGAGGATGGCTGGCACACCTTCACTCCTGGATTTTTACGAGACCTCTCTGCAGGAAGAGTCTCTTGGCTATGATTACCCATTCGGAATGTGGATCTTCGGTTCCGCAGTAATGAAAGTGACGGGTTCTGATATCTTTGAAGTCGCCGTCACCCTGCCAATTCTGATGGCCCTGGTATCACTGCTTATTTATTTTATATATGCTGATTTGTTGATACAGTCCAGGAAATTTGCCCTTTTTGCGGTTATTTTCCTCATTTCCATGCCATATCTCGCGCTCAACATGTTGAATTACTCAACGAACCGGTTTGTTACCGCTTTTCTTATTACCATCATCCTCCTTTCAATTCAGAGGGTTACTACCCGCAATTGCCTGTTTATTGCAGCCCTCGCATTTGCATTGACTTTTACCCATACGGGGACATACATGTTTCTTTTAATTTTTGTGTGCGTCTATTTCATCGCATATGCTATGCTCTGGAAACGGTATGCATGGTCATCATTTTTCACTATTTTGATTCTGCTTTTACTCTATGTCTTCACGATGGATCTTTTTCCCATCATCCAGAACCAGTACATCGACAAGGGACGGATGCTCATCAGTACTGGTGACAGCCTATCGGTAGTCACTCACCTGCCTTTCTTCAGCGATATGGGAAATTTGTTGTATACGAATTTTTTTGTCCAGAACAGCCTGACATACGCTATTCTCTGGGCGGGATTTCTCTTTGCAATCGCAGCGGTTTCCATACACCTTCGAAAGAAAATCGACGTAAGTATTGCGAACTTTCACTTGACTATTCCCTTCATTGGCAATATCACCAACATTTCCCACAGTATCGCTACAACTCCTTTCTGGATCGGCCCAATCCAGACACTCCTCTCCATTCCTGGGTTTTTCAAGCTTGATCGAAAGGGCATCTGCATCTTTATGGCACTCATCGCGAGTTCACTGATTCCAGGGGCAATGCAATCAGGTGATGGAACCGGTGTGCTCAGGGAAATATACTACCTCTTCCTGATAATCCCAATAACCGCGGCACTAGGTCTTGCCTTTGTCATCATCTGGCTCAAACGATGGGAGAAAAAGAAAAGGCACCGCTGGTTGGCGAGGGGAATATACCTGTTACTACTTGTTCCTTTAATTGTAATACCAATTATTGGTACCATCCATTTCCTGCCAGGCATTTCAGGAACATCAGTAGAGCGGGTCAGCCTTGAATGGCTGGCATCAACCGGGAGTCCCTTTGAGGGAGTCACAGATACTCCGTACCGGGACAGGATCGATATGTATGCCCATAAAAGCACCCCGGATACCCACCCGGGCTCTGAGACGAAACAATACTCATCAGACCTGTATAAAACACTCTTCTATTCAGGTGCAGAGAACAACACCTTGAATTTACAAATCTTTAACATATGGTATATTATCTCATCAGATCGCCTCCTTCGTGATCTTGGGAAAAGTTCTGCTTCGCTCCAGATAGACGGTAACACCGAGTTGAACAAGATATACTCTTCAAATAACGATTTCCGGATTTACAAAATTATTCCTGCTGAAATTGCGGTATCAGGGATCAATGCCACAGGTCCCAGTAATTATTCAGAAGTACGGTCTCCCGTCCGTTTTGCAGAGAAAAGCCCTGTAATACAGGACCTTGGTTCTTTTTACCTCTGCGAAAACCAGTATTACAAAATTAAACTTGGGAAAGGATCCCCCAGGGTGTATTACCTGGGAACAAAGGAGGTCAACCTTCTCGGCGAAGGATACACCAGCACCGTCATCTCACTCGTTGAAACTGGAAAAGCCAACCCTGATTTTGTTGAAACCTCCCTCGATGACCTCACCTGTGAGCGCGTTACGATCAGCGGGGACCAGATAGCATACACCACATCACTACGAGATGCAACAGCGGGATCGACTTGGGCAACCTGTATCGTCACGTACCAATTTTATGAAAAAGCACTGAAAAGAACAGTATTACTCACGCATGACCTGAAACGGGAGAGCGAAAGCCAGGCTCTCAACATCCTGTATGCCGACACGTTCTTCGTCCCCATCAGGCAGTTTGCATTATCAGAGATCAGTGAGGGAGAAAGCAGCCAGATATCAAGACGGATATATCCCTCCCAGGACCTCATTTCATTAAAAGACAAGAAAATTAGTGACATCTACATGAATATCGCGCCATCGGGGCTGGCAGTATCCTTCGGCGACTCATCCCCCTATCCCGAACAGATCACGTATAAAGGGTCGACCATGTATGAATACGGGTTCTTGAATTATTATACCAGGTCCAGCATTTTACCTGCCGAACCCGTTGTTTTTGAAGAATACTGGGCAATAGGAAACCAGGATGGTGCGAAAGAGGACATACAGCAGTATCGTTCGGTTTCGTTCTCTGATTACCCCGGGGGCAGTATTCCTGTTGTAATGACAGGTTATGTAAGTCCGGAGACCAATTTTTCTGATATACAGCATGTCACCGATGCGTTCACCCGTCTTCATGTTCCGTATTCCCTGGCAGCACAAAACGCCACGATAGATGGAAAAGAGACTGAACTTGCATATATCGGTGGAAGTTACAGGGTGAATAGAAGTGACCGGTATATGCTGATGTCACAGGAGATATCCCGGCTCAATCCCTCATTGGTCACCCAGGGTGTTCTCTTCAATGATTACTCCTACTCATCTTCAGCAATCACTCAGTTGGCGAAAAAATCTCTCTCGTGTGCGGTTGGAATTCCAGTATATCCCCCGGTATATGGTTTGAATGTTATCGGTACAAGGCTCTTAAAACCGGCATGCCTGAATGGCCAGGAGACAGACGTGATACTCATCCCGGCATCACTCCCGGCAAGTCGCTTGATTGCGAGTGGAACTGACCCCCAGTCGATCTTTTCACAATGGTTATCTGTCGTTCAGGTCCTCGATTCAACACGAGGTATAGGTGTATTCAGGCTGGATCCCATGGATATCACATCGTTAAATGCAACAGAAGCAATGGTTGGATTTCTCGGTGATGTCCAAAACCGGGGAGCCACATTCACAAGCTTGACCGACGTTGCACGGCATTACAAGGCAATGAAATCCCTCATTGCGTATGTCCATCGCGGGTCTGATGAGGTGCAGATAGCAGTTGAAAATTCCGGTAAGGATGCGGTCAAAGATGCAACGGTCATCGTTGCAATGCCCGTCATTACTGACCAGAACTCGTACACCACTGATTATGGCAGGATAACACGCACAGTTCCAAAAGGTAATGTCATCAACCTGTTTGTTTCTTTCGATATACAGGCAGGAGAACGTATCACTATTCATATCACACCGGCCGAAACAAGAAGACCTTTAACCGTCAACCTTGAAGGACTGGCCCAGGGGAGAAACAGGATCATTGTTCGTGATACGTATGGCAACGTGATACCCGGGGCGATAGTGATGATGGATACTACCAGTTTTACCACCGATGCCGAAGGGGCAGTCTCGATATGGATGCGCAGAGGTGTCCATACGTTCAGCATCCAAAAACCCGGATATATCCCGCTCGAATTTACGAAGGAGATCAAGGGGAAGATATACCGGCTTATACCGTTTATGAGAGGGAACTGATCAATCTGCAGCGATGACCGGCTTTATCCCATGAGGCAGAATCCGATAGGAGCCTTGGTTCCCACTGACATTTTAATGACCGTGCCGATCCACAAGATAACCCCCGGAGATTGATCTGTTTACCGGGGGTGGGAGAATACATGTTTTCGGGACCTGTCCTGGCTGGTGAACCCAAACGGTATATCATTATATATCACGGGTCAGGATCAATAATCTGGTATGAGACACATTCTCCCTCTCTGCGGTGTTATTCTTATTATCCTGGTCAGTGCAGGATGCTTGGCGGGTAATCAACCGAAGCCGACGGGTTTTTCAAATGAGGCAATGGATCTCAACAGCAAAGGGCTTGATCTCTACATTGCCGGACAATACGAAGAGGCCCTGGGATTTTTCAACCAGTCTGTTCTCATTGCACCCTCGTTTTCAAAAGCGTGGAACAACAAGGGGCTGACCTTGATGAAACTCGGGAGATATTCTGAAGCGGTCCACTCCTTCGAGAAAGTCATTGAACTGGACCCGAACTATCCGGGAGTAAACGATAACCTTGCCGAGGCGAAAGCCGGGTTGAAGGGGTAAGACTTTTTTTCTACGACCCTTTTTTCAGCGACAGGTGGAGGTAATGATCCGGGAAGGCCATATCGTGACCTTACCTTTCGTTTTTACAATATCACTCCCCATGACCACTCCAGTGTCGGGGATTAACCATGAAAGGAATTTCATCGGAACCGCCAATATCCGCTCTGCGGCCGGGAATATTGCATGAAATGGATTTCCATCAGAGTGAACGGGAAAAGAGGAACACACCCATGAGAATTACTCCCCTCCTACCGGATGTATTCCCTCTGCCTAGCCAGCGGGGAAAAAACGATGACAGACTTTGGTTACTCCCGGTTTTATGCGCGTTTCCATCGTCTGGAACGGTGATGCAATTGAACCAGTAAATGGAGTTCATTTCAAAAATAGCGCCTGAATACAGTACATAGGATAATATGTTCATGGTTTGAACAGGTCTATAGCCCTGAAGGACTAACAAATAACAACCAGTACCTCCTGGAACACCTGTATTCTCATTTGTTTAATGAGTAATAGGAGTTTACGAACTGATAGGTTGGTTATTTCGAATAATATAAAAGATTTTCAGAGATTTGCTAAAAAAAAGGGTTTCTCGCCGGTTAATGGGATAAATTTGATTAGTTACACATATAAAAATATATGCACATCGGATTATGTATATAGGATCTTTTTACTATACATATCTAAATACTTTAAGTAAAGAACCGTGCAAAAAATGGGATCGAACAATACGTATAATAATCAAAAAAGGTGAAAGAAACGTAGGCATTTGGCCTATATTACAGAGTGATGAATTCACTAGCGGGGTGGATGTCATGAACCAAAAGGTAATGATCATTGGGATTATTCTGGCGGGAATTCTCCTGTGCGGTGTCGTATCTGCAGACCTCCCGTCATCTGTCAAGGCAACGATCACGAGTATCTACAATGTTCCGGGATCCCAGTATTACTGGAGTATCTACATCAACCAGGGTAGTGGTGATATTCCGACTGGTAGCACATGGGGTGGATGGTGCATTGATTCGCAAAAAGGCATAGGGTCAGGGACCTACACCTTCCCGGTCTACTCAAGCCTGAATATCAATGCTGCATCACCGGCATACCTGCAGACCATCAACTGGAACAAGATCAACTACGTCATCAACCATAAGAGCAAAGCCAACAACAACATGCAGGCTATCCAGGCAGCGATCTGGCACTATGATGGAGGCATTCCAAGTTCCACACATGCCTACGACTCGTGGTTCACCAGTCCGGACTACTTTGCACTCATTGCAGCAGCTGATGCGAACCCGTCGTACCTGCCCGGACCTGGAGAGAAGTATGGAGTGATCTTCTACCTTGTGGGCTACCAGGGCCTCATGATTGAAGTGCCCATCCCGGATGTTCCAGTCCCGGAGTTTCCGATCTTGGCCGTTCCAGCAATATTCATCATATCAGCGATCTACCTGGTAACGCACATCAAATCAAGGAAAGAGGAATAATTTTTCTCTTTCTTTTTATCACATCAGATACCGGTCGTCATGAACAGTATCCTGATGATTCCTTTTTTATTGTAAGTCCTGGCTGTGTGTACCAGTTATTGGAACTCATACGGCCATGGCTAGGCGTCTCATTCTGCCAAAGTGGATCAGGGAGCAGGTAACCGATATCCTGCTTACCTGGGGGGGTACGTTTCATACATCCATGGACTGGACCAGTCCGCCTGGACCTGGAAACGACAATCAATATCATGGGACGCTCAATAATACTTCTCAAACCTGCTGGTTCTGCGGGGCGCTTGTGTACCAGGGTCTCACATATCCAGGCCTTGGATCCTGTGGCCAGGTGAGAGGTGTGGCAGCTGGATGAAACGTACGTTAACTTTTTTTTCGATCCTGTTCATTCTCTTCCTTATCCTCCAGAGAGGATCTGGCATTATCACCAAGATTATCCTCGCAAATGCCATTACTGCCGAAGAATATGCTATTATCACCCTTGTTGCGATCTCGATCCCCGCGTTCCTCCAGATCCTGACTATCTCGAATTTTTATTATATCCTTTCCCATTCCCAGGAAGGACGGAGGTACTTTGGTTTCTCTGTACTCGCCAGTATGACCATATTTTTCGTGATATCTGTTATTCTGCTATTCTTCTCTGACCAGCTATATGCATACCTGAACCTACCGGCGGAGCATGCTTCACTGTTCACGTTCACTATACTGCTCACCCTCGGTTCGCTGACCCTGCTCACTGATATACAGGGACTGTTTACGGGTCTGAAGAGTTACTCGGTCTCCGGGATCGTGCTGGCCCTGCCCTCTTTTGCCCGCGTCGGCCTTATTATCTTTTTGGCCCTTGCGAAGACCGCAAACCTCTACACCGCGATCCTGGCCTATGCACTCTCAAATATCATTCCCTTTATCGTCTTTCTCCTCGTCCCCCGGTTCAGGAATACACTCCGGGAACTATGGGTTTTTGCCGTACCTTCGCGGAAAATGCTGGCATTCGGCACATCCCTCGTCATTGTAACCTCTGTGCCGACGATAGGGCAGTCCCTTGCCAGGATCGCGATAAGTCACCAGATTGGCGTTCTCTGGCAGGGGTACTTCGATGTATCCCTGACACTCACATCTCTTCTGATCTTTTCGATCGGCACGCTGGGATTCATCTCCCTTCCTGAATCGACAACCGGGGATGATGAAGCGATTGTGAAACGGGGGGGGCTTGCTGACGTTTCGCGTCTTCTCCTTGCATTCACCGTTCTCGCCGCAATAGTCCTCTCAGTCTATGCACACGAGATAGTGGTCTTTCTGTTTTCCACAGACTTTGATACGGCGGCTGAATATGTACCGGTACTGGTTATTTCATACCTGTTCCTTTTCTTCGAGCTCTTTCTGGTGAACCTGAATATGGCTTCAGCCAGCACCCCGAAGCATTACCTCGTACCGAGCCTGATATCGGTTTTGGTTTTACCATTTTTCTTCTTTGTAGCTGAATGGTCAATTATTCTCTTCAGGAGTGCCGGGTATGGAAACGGGCTTATCGGGGCCTATCTCTCGTATACCATACTTGTGGTATTTCTTACGCTTTTGATTGTCCTGTTCACCCACGACCGCTCCCCCCTGGGACACCTGTTTCAGGGCATCTGGCGGCTGGTACTACCTTCCCTTGCAATAGGAGTTCCCCTTGCTCTGTTTCACCCGGCTCCTCTCTTCGGGATCACTCTTGCATGCGGACTCTTCTTTGTGGCAATCTTTTCCACACAATACATTGATATCGGTCTGATTAAGGAGATGATCTCCGAACGAGAGCAATAACAACGTAAAACCGAGCGATTACCGGTATTTGGCAAGGACTATATTGCTTCTCACCACTGGCGTTATATATGGAACGACAAAACGAGAGTGATTATCTGCATACCCGTTCAGTCACTGAACCGCCTCCGGGTGGATGATCATTTCTGGGACTGGATCAATTTTTCGTGAGCCTACTGGATCACTTTTGGATGGGCGAATACAGGGCCTGCCGGATCACTTTTAAGTGGGCGAGAACCGGCGGCCTTCAGGGGTGTCAACCGCGTACATCGCATTATAAACATGAGGGGGTGGGTAGCCTTCGTAAAACGGGTCTGGTTCGTCACTCTGGCCCACGACGGATAGCGAAGAGGCAACACGGCCTATGCGGTTAAGGTCCTGTTTCGGATCCAATAATGGACCTCATAGTCCTTTTCAGGAACACCCACCCGGACACTGACAAGAAGCGGGCGGATACTGCTCACGGTTGAGAGATCGATCATCTGCTTCACTTCCCGGGTCTCCCCTGGCAGGAGTGTGAACATCTTCCTTCCAAGGTGATCAGGTCCGGCATAGATATCCGCACAGTACTGAACCTGTTCCTTCTCATATGAACGGATCCCAAATACAAAAGACGTCGTCGATCCTACCGGATATGTTTCAAGAGTCTCCGGAACAAGATACACAGAAGAAAAGTGTTCATTAATTGATTCATAAATCAGAAAGCCGGTCATCAGGTTTAATCCAATCAGACATGCGATAACAATTGATTCATCTAGCAGCGATGATGATACCCCCCGTGTCCTGGCCATCATACCCTTGTTTTGCTCGAATAGTTGATATATTTCTCTTTGAATCCGTCCACCCGCAAAGTATGAAAGGGCAGTTCATGTATCAGTACTATGCAAGGGATTACAGAAAAGAAAGGTGTTGCGTAGGAGGAGAAGGACGGATTGTTACATCATGGGGGTCATGTTTGAATAGACCCGCACCTGTTTTCCTGCCTGTGCCCGAATCATCGTTGAATGTATCTGGTAGCCATCCTTCATTACGGTGAGTGTGTGGATTCCATCGGGAACATTAAAGAGGGTCATTGAGGTAGTCCCCTTCTCGACCCCGTCAAGATACACCTTTGCACCATTCAGATTTGATGTCACACTCACCCTGCCCAGCACGACAAGTGGCACCTGCAGAGTAGTTACATTCCCTGCAGTGATCCGGACCCTGCCCTTGTAGTCCCGGTATCCTTCCTTCGTGACTTTCACGGTGTGGTACCCGTCCTTCAGGTTCTGGACCGTAACCGGTGCGGTACCTGCCAGTTGGTTGTCCACGAATACCTTGGCCCCGCTTACCCGGGACGTTACCACCAGGGACCCCAGGGGGACAAGGGTAACTGATACCGGGGTATTGGTTTTGGGAAGCACTTCTACCGTAGTGACAAAGTTTGCATATCCTGCCGACATGACTTTGATCGTGTGAATACCTGGCAGGACATTGTTCACGGTGAGGGGGGTCGTGCCCTTCCTCGTACCGTCAATGTATACAAGCGCTCCGTCCACGGACGAGGTCACGGTGACTGAACCGTTGTTGTTTGCCGGGATAAGATTGGCATTCACGGTCTGGGTATTCCCACCCTGCACCGTGATTTTCTGGCTGAATGGGGTGTACCCGGTCATCGTTACCGTAACGGTGTGCTGGCCAGCCTGGACGTCAGATAATACCGAGGGGGTGATGCTCTTCGGGACTCCATCGAGCAGGACCGTTGCACCAGCGGGGACAGAGTGAACCTGGACCTGTCCATAGGGGGACTGGGTCGGAACGGTGGTCGGAACGGTGGTTGGAACCGTTGTTGGAACGGTGGTCGGGACCGGGGTGGGAACCGGGTCTCCATTCCTGAGAACCTGTACACCCCACTTGTTTCCTGCATAGATGCGGTCCCCTGTTATCGCGACCGCGTTGTAGGTATCGGTGGTGGGGAGGTCAATTGTGGAGACGAGTTTCATAGATGCGGGGTTGGAGATATCGAAACCACGAAGCTCCCCGGTCGGCCCTCCTACCGCGTATACAATGGAACCATCAATGGTGAGGTCAGTGCCGGACCAGAGTCCTGCGTAACTGAGCCGGCTCAGTTCACGAGGGCTGGTGACATCCGAGAGGTCAACGGCAATCACATCATTCCCAATCAGTCCGACTGCAGTTGACCCACTGACAACGACATCGATAAAAGGCGTCCCCGGGGCAAACGTTGAAACCTCTTTGGGATTTGTGCGGTCACGGACATCAAGGATCCGCAGCCCCTTTGTAGTACCAGACAGCGAGTCTGCCACAAGCAGATAATCGGTTCCATATTTCGCAAATTTTCCGTAAAACAGCGGGCTCTTCACCACGTAGGAGGGGGCAGAGGGATTACGCACATCAACGATACCCGCATCGGTGAAGACATCCCCGTCATCTGCGAGGACTGATCCGATGTTGTCACCAAAATCATTCACCTTCACCACAGGGTGCAGGGGGTCGCTGATATCGACAATGCTCAGTCCACTCCACTGGCCTGCGGTATAAAGGGTCGAGTCTTTCACTGCAACCATGCTATTGCGCCCGCCGATGTCGATGAAGGCAACTTCGCGCGGGTTCGCACGGTCTGTCACGTCCACCATCCAGGCACCCAGGTTGTGCGCCCCGACAACCACGTAGTTCCCATAACCCGCAAGGGAATCAACCCCACCAATCACCGGGACTTTCACCATCAGTGTGGGGGAAGAAGGATTCGCGGTATCATAGACCGCAAACCCGAACGACTCACCGGCGAGGTAGGTCCTCTTCTCCGCAGGCCAGATGCCCTCGATGTACCCTTCCATCCCGGTCGCTATCCCAGCCTGGGTGAGTGTACCTGGAGTTGTAATATCAAACACGGTGAAACCCTGGTAACGCACCGATACATAGGCATGGTTGCCCAGGACCCGGATGTCATTCGCATTCACATCGGTTATCTTCGAGACTTCTTTCGGACTGGACGCGGTCTGCACGTCGATAACACGGACCCCATTGTGGTACTCTGTTACATATGCATACCCGTCCTGCACGGCGACTCCTGAGAAACTTGTCATCTCGCCGGCACTGTACCGGCCGGCCGGTACTGGTGCGAGAGGCTTGCTGATGTCGAGGATCTCAAGCCGGCCATCGGTTTCAAGAGGCACATACAGGTACTGGCCAAAGACCGCCATGCGCCAGGGCCGGTTGTATCCTTCGAAGGTTACTTTCTGACCAGCGACAGGATTCCCGGGATCGTTCACGTCCACCACGAGGACCCCGGCACCATAGATCGAAACATAAGCGGTCGTGCCGCTGATCACCACATCACGCATCGTCGTATAAGGATAGGGATTTGAAACCTCTGCCACAACACGGGGGGAAGTCCGGGCGCTGATATCTACGATCGAGAGCTTTCCATCAGCTGCAACAAAAAGGTAATTCCCATCGAGCGTTATCGCGCGTATGGCATCATTGATCGCAACCTTACCGACCGATGATCCCCAGGTGAGCGAACGGACCTGGTCATCCGAACCTGCCTGGTATACGCGGACCTCGGCACCCTCTGCCACGAACAGGTACCCGCCCGATTCTATGATATCAAAGGAGGGTCCGTTCGGCAGAGAGGAAACCTGCTCAATTGCCGCCGTTGCCGCCTGGACGATAACAGTCCCGGCAATAATCAAGAACAGTAAAGATAAAAACCAGAACCTGGTCTTTTTACCCTTATCTGAACCCCATATGTGCATTATTTTCACCCTGACTGTCCTGTGAAGACGAGTATGCCAGACCCCCGGGGGTGATACCCAAACCCGGGTTATCTGTTCCACACCTATGTCTAACATAAGCAACTGAATTTATATATATTTCATTCAGCCTAACAGATCTGTATAACAAATAGAAATGTTTATAAAAGCGATTCGGATTTCCTTATCCGGAACCGTTTTTGCTTTACTCAGGCAATGATAGCGTAGTGAGATGGAGAGACCTCAGGTAGAGACGATCGCAATAACCGATCTTCTGGAAGAGAAACAGGGAGGTATGAGTATCCAGGAGATATCCCGCTCCCTAGGTATCAACCGGATCACCATAGGCAAGTATCTCCATATCCTTCAAGTCCAGGGGAGGGTGGATGTCAAAATGGTCGGGACATCCAAGGTATATTCGCTCTCAGACCGGATACCGGGGACACCTTTCATCACATCCTGCCCATGTCTCTGTTTTCTCATCGACCGCGAGTCACGGGTCGTAAATATCCAGGCTGGACTCCTTGAACGCCTGCACCGGAAGCGTGAGGACATCATCGGTGCCCCGATAAACGAGGTACACCTCCTCCCGGCTGAGAATGCCTTACTCAAAGCCGCTATCAGGGATGCACAGAGAGGGAAGAAGGCTTCTGTTGAACTCGACGACAGCGGGAGTCCTGGTCACAAGTTCAAGGTAGATTGTATACCCGCGGTACTTGAGAGTGGCAAACCCGGGGTCCTGATACTCCTCACTGCCAGTCCCGGGCAGGCCGACATTGGCGAACATTTTCAGTCCCTTGATACTATCTCCCGTATCCTGGGGGATGACGACCGCCAGTACATCATCAGGTTCCTTCCAGACGGGACCATCACCGATGTGAACGAGGCATATTGCCGGGCAACCGGAAAATACACCGATGATCTGATTGGCTCAAGATTCCGGCCAATGATCCCTGACGAGGATCTGAACCATATATTCACCCGTATCCGGGCTCTTTCTCAGGACCATGACGTTGAGATCATTGAATACCACGCAATAATGGCATCAGGTGAGCCGCGCTGGCTTCGGTGGAGGATCCGGGCGTTCTTCGATGCAAACGGCCATATTTCACGTTTCCAGGGCGTGGGGACTGATATTACCGAGTTTAAGCATGCGCAGGAAAATTTCCGCCGGTCCTACGAGCACCTTGAAGAACTGGTAGAATCACGGACACGAGAGCTGAAAGGCATCAACAAACAGTTATACCAGGAGATTGAGGAGAGGGGACGGACAGAACGGCAGCTTCAGATCACGCAGTTCGCGGTGGACAATGCAGGTGATCTCATTATCTGGCTGAACAAAGAAGGCAGGATAGTCGGTACAAACAAGAAGATCGCAGATACACTCGGCTACTCGCAAAAAGCTGCTCTCTCCCTCTCCTGGCAGGATATCATAGGTGATAGCCTGGGTACTGACTGGCAGGGCATCTGGAACGCCGCCCAGGCCACGGGGCACCACCATACCGAGACATACCTGCTCTGCCGGGACCAGACCAGATTACCAGTGGATATCATCGTCACCTACCTGAACTACGGTCGCGGAGAGTCCTGCTGCTGCTTTATCCGGGATATCAGGGAGCGAATAAAGAACGAGGATGCGATCCGGAACGCGGACCAGAAGGTGAACTTCCTGAACCGGATTACCAGGGTTGATATCCGGAACGCCCTCTTTACTCTCCTTGGCTACCTCGAAGTACTCAGGGACCCGAAAGGAGAGGGGCCTGGCCAGGAATATATCGAGAAACTGTTGCAGTCGGCAGAGCAGATACAGGCGAGGGTGAATTTTGCAGACCTTTTCCAGGACCTCGGTTCAAAACCACCAAACTGGCAGGACTTCGGGAAAACGTTCCTCTTTGCAGTATCCCACGCGTCCACCAGGAACCTCGTGTACCACCAGAATACCGAGGACCTGATGGTATTCGCAGATCCCCTGCTCGAGAAAGTCATCGGGATCCTCATCTCCAGTGCTCTTCACTACTCCCCTGGGACAACCGAGGTGATCAACCGGTACGAAACGAGCCCAGGTGGTATCGATATTCTACTGGAATTCCGGGGAATTGGTATCCCACAGGACAGGAAACCCTTCCTCTTCGAGATGAAAGGGGAGGAATCTGACAACCCGGGTCTCTTCCTCTGCAGGGAGAT
>LAHU01009495.1_pt1 | contig 37624 bp, 34 predicted proteins | sample 329631 | NCBI WGS metagenome assembly LAHU01 (sample SAMN03275698, study PRJNA271635) | activated sludge metagenome | isolation source: sample C-0 Zero hour mixed sludge faded in reactor as a methanogenic...
ACTCAGCTCGCTGCTGACTCTTTTGATGCTATATGGGCTCCTTGCTCTGTTCTTTGTCATCTTCATCCCGCTGGTGAGCAGTCAGATTGATGCTCTTTCCGGTTTTGACGCCGGTTCCATTGTGCAGGGTCTCCGTGACCAGCTTGACAAGCTTGATACGGCATTGAGAAAGATATACAGGGATATGCCGGCTGACAAGACCCTTTATGATATAGCGGTCACCACAATAACCAACATTCTCAATCCGGCCTCCATTACCGATTTTGCCGGAAATATTGTCACCGTATTGCGCAAGTTCATCGTCGCCTTCGTGGCGATTACCTTCCTCGCATTCTTCTTCCTCAAGGATGAGGGGCTGTTCAAGGAGACGATCATGGTGATGGTGCCGGACCAGTATGAAAAGCGGATCAGGAATGTCCTTCATTCTATCAAGAAACTGCTTATCAGGTATTTTATAGGTATCATTCTTCAGAGCACCGTGGTGCTTATCAACATCACAATCGGGATGACCATTGTCGGTTTCCCGTTCCACCAGGCCCTGGTGATGGGACTGCTGATAGGGATCTTCAACATCATTCCATATGTCGGCCCCTGGCTCGGAGGTTCCGTTGCAGTTCTCATGGGTGTGGCCACCGCGGTGACTACAACAGGTTATCCTGTGATCTGGCTGCTGATAATCTATATGGTTATCGTCATCGCCTGTACCCAGATCATTGATAACAACCTTATCCAGCCGATGATCTATTCGCGAAGCGTCAATGCCCACCCGATTGAGATCTTCCTGGTCATCTTCGCCGTTGGCAGCTTTGCAGGAATCACCGGAATGATTCTGGCAGTGCCGGCATATACCGCACTCAGGGTCTTCGCCCGCGAGTTCTTCTATAACTTCGGGCCGGTTAGAAAGATTACATCGGGCCTGGGAAAAGAGAACAGGGAAACAGAACCGGAGGCGTAATGGACAGTGCAGGCAAAACACTCAACAGGATATTCAGATTCTATTATGATGGTTTCCGGACCATGTCATGGTGGGGGAAAAAGGTCTGGATCATCATCCTTGTCAAGCTCTTCATCATGTTTTTAATACTCAGGATATTCTTCTTCCCTGATTTTCTGAAGGTTAATTTCAGCAATGACAGGGATAGGGGTGATTATGTACTTGAACAACTAACCGGAAATAACTGACAATATGATTGAAAACTTTGACCTGTCACTAGTAAACTGGTCGAGGGCTCAGTTCGCACTGACAGCAATCTATCACTGGCTCTTCGTACCTCTGACGCTCGGCCTTTCATTCATCCTTGCCTTCATGGAGACTCTCTATGTGCGCACCGGTGATGAGATGTGGAAGAAGATAACAAAGTTCTGGATGACACTCTTCGGCATCAACTTCGCCATCGGGGTGGCCACCGGCATCATACTTGAATTTGAATTCGGCACCAACTGGTCGAACTATTCCTGGTTTGTGGGCGACATCTTCGGGGCGCCGCTGGCTGTAGAAGGCATACTGGCCTTCTTCCTCGAATCGACCTTCGTGGCTGTCATGTTCTTCGGCTGGAACAAGGTGAGCAAAAAATTCCATCTGGCCTCCACCTGGCTCGTCGCCATAGGCGCGAACCTTTCAGCCCTCTGGATCCTGGTTGCCAATGCATGGATGGAAAACCCGGTTGGCATGGTATTCAATCCTGATACCGCCCGAAATGAGATGAACAGCTTCCGCGAAGTGGTCTTCAATCCTGTTGCAATAGACAAATTCCTCCACACGGTGACATCAGGATTTGTCCTGGCATCGGTATTTGTTGTGGGCATAAGCGCATGGTTCCTGATAAGGAAGAGAGAGCAGGAACTGGCACGAAAGAGTATACTTATTGCAGGCATATTCGGCCTGGTGTCAGGACTGGCAGTGGCGCTGACGGGAGACTCTTCGGCACGGACACTGGCACAGGTACAGCCGGTTAAATTTGCCGCAATGGAGGCTCTGTATGAGGGAAAAACCGACGCAGGCCTCACGGTTATCGGCGCACTTACTGACAGCGGCGAACGGATCGGCGAAAAGAAGGTACATGACATGAAACTGAAGATTGAGATCCCCAAACTGCTCTCAATCATGACAACCGGCAAGGGCGAAGGCTACGTCCCCGGCCTCAGGGACCTGATTGACGGCAATCCTGAGAGAGGTATTCTGTCTGTCAGCGAAATGATGGAAAGAGGACGCTACGCAAGGCAGGTGCTTATCGACTACAAGATGGCAAAGGAACTCGGGGACACTGAATCAATGGCATCGCTGGCAGCCAAATTTGAAGAGAAGGATTTCACCGAAAACTACTTCAGGTATTTCGGGTACAGCTATTTTGATCATCCATGGCAGGTCATACCTTCTGTTCCGGTGACGTTCTATGCCTTCAGGGTGATGGTGGGCCTGGGCTTCTTCTTTATCCTGCTTTTTGTGCTTGCCATCTGGTTCCACCGAAGAAAGACCCTGGAGAGGAATCCCTGGTTCCTCTGGATAGCCCTCTTCTCAATCCCGCTGGCTTACCTGGCCAGTGAACTCGGCTGGATAGTCACCGAGATGGGACGGCAGCCCTGGATTATACAGAACCTGATGCCTGTTCATGTGGCCGTGTCAAATATCAGTGCGGGCGCTGTCCAGACAACATTCTGGCTCTTTGCAGTGCTGTTCACCGCCCTGCTGATCGCAGAGATTTCAATTATGGTAAGACAGATAAAAACCGGACCAAAACATTAGGAGGAAAGGATTATGACATTGCAGATATCTTATTTGTTCCTGCGTGAGTACTGGTGGCTGATTATTTCACTTCTCGGCGGCCTTCTCGTCTTCCTCATGTTCGTTCAGGGAGGACAGTCGTTTATTTTCTCGCTTCCGCGAAACGACTTGCAGCGGAAGATGGTAGTCAACTCCCTCGGCCGGAAGTGGGAGTTCACCTTCACCACCCTGGTGACATTCGGTGGCGCCTTCTTTGCCTCTTTCCCGCTGTTCTATGCAACCAGCTTCGGAGGCGCATACTGGGTTTGGATGGCGATCCTGTTCAGCTTTATCATACAGGCGGTTGCCTACGAGTACCGCTCCAAGCCTGCAAACGTCTACGGCACACGCGTCTTTGACACCTTCCTCTTCATCAACGGCTGCCTGGGCCCGTTCCTTATCGGAGTGGCCGTGGCCACCTTCTTCACAGGCTCTGACTTCACCCTCGACCTTTTCAACAGGGTGCAGTGGGGCTCAGGCTGGCATGGCCTGGAAGCACTGATCAACCCTGTCAACCTGCTGCTTGGACTAGCGGTGCTGTTCCTGGCCAGGGTGCTGGGACTGATGTACCTTGAAAACAGCATCGATGATAAGGAGCTGACAGCATCATTAAAGAAGGCGCTGGTGAGAAATGCCATTCCGTTCCTGGTCTTCTTCCTTGCGTTTGTCGCGGCTATTCTCCTCGGGAAAGGTTACAGGGCTGATCCTGTCACCGGAGAGGTAACACTTGTAAAATATCATTACCTGCATAACCTGGTTGGCAACGTCTTCACCCTGGTTTTCTTCACGGGAGGAGTGGTGCTGGTCCTTGTAGCGCTCTGGCTGGGCATCTTCAGGGGTTCGCGAAGAGCAATATGGTATGCCGGTTTCGGAACGGTGCCGGTGGTAATTGCCCTGTTCCTGATGGCAGGCTACGGAGAGACAGCCTTCTATCCCTCATCTGCCGACCCTGACAGTTCACTGACGCTGGCTAAGGCATCATCGAGTTACTTCACCCTGAAGACGATGATGTACGTTTCGTTCATCATACCGTTTGTGGTGGCGTACATATGGTATGCCTGGAGCTCGATCAACCGCAGCCGGATAACCAGGGAGGAACTGGCCGGAGAGGATCACACATACTGATTTTTTAAATATTGTCGCGGAAGTGTCAATGGATATAGTGCAGACGGGATCGTGGGGTTTTGGCGAAGGGCCTCTGATAATTGCCGGACCGTGCAGCGCCGAGAGCGAGGAACAGCTAATGGCCACGGCCAGGGCGCTGAAGGCCACCGGCAGGGTTCATCTGCTGAGGGCCGGATTATGGAAACCGCGTTCAAGGCCCTCTTCATTCACGGGTGAGGGATTCAGGGCGCTGGAGTGGCTCCGCAGGGTAAAGGCGGAGACGGGGCTCCCTGTGGCGGTGGAGGTGGCATCACCTGAGCATGCCCGTGCTGCCATTGAGGCAGGCGTTGATGCGGTGTGGCTCGGGGCACGAACAGTGTCGAACCCGTTCAGCGTTGACGCTATCGCTGCAGCCCTTCGGGGGACAGATATGCCCGTGATGGTCAAGAACCCGCTCAGCCCTGACCTGGATCTGTGGGTGGGAGCCATCGAGAGAGTATACAGCGCAGGAATCCGCAAGATAGCAGCAATTCACAGGGGATTCACTCCCTACGATAAAAGCCGCTACCGCAATCTTCCAAAGTGGGAGCTGGCAATTGAGCTCCGGAGCCGGATACCATCCCTTCCTGTGATCTGTGATCCCAGCCACATGTCGGGGAAGGCAAGCCTGGTACCGGAGACGGCACAGAAAGCGCTTGACATGAACATGGCGGGACTGATGATTGAGGTGCACCATGACCCTGCCCGTGCGCTGAGCGATAAGGAGCAGCAGCTTACTCCTGACGAATTTGATAAGATGATGGGAAGCCTGCTCTTCCGTTCATCCACCAGCGGAGATATCGGGTTCATCAATCATCTCGAGGAACTGCGCAACAGGATAGATTCCATTGACCATCAGCTGATCGGACTGCTCGCCTCGAGGATGCGCATATCAGAGGAGATGGGAGAGTACAAGTGCCGCAGCGGCGTAACCGTCTTCCAGCTCGAGCGATGGCTGGAGATTCTGGAGTCGAGGACACAGCATGGCATCAGCGAGGGCCTTGACAGTGAGTTTGTGGGCAAAGTGATCCGGATGATTCATGAGGAATCCATCCGGTGCCAGGATGTGGTGATAAAAAAGCTACATGACGCCGGAGGATGTCCTCCTGCCGGCAGCGATGGGGAAAATGAATGAAATGAGGATATAGGCGGCCATTATCATCGGCAGCGCCGTGATCCTGAACACAGCAAGCAGCAGGAGACTCACCGCTACAAAGATGAGGCGCTCCTCATTTCCCTTCCATTTCAGGCTGGTGAACTTGAGTGAAAACATCCGTGCATTCAGCAGCATCATTACCGACAGGAAAAGAGCCAGGAGGCTGATGAACAGGGGTGATCCGGTCATCGTGTCGTAAATGCGGCAGTCAGTCCATGCAGCGGCAAGCGCCACCGAGACCACCGTGAAGGCACTTGCCGGTGTGGCCAATCCCCTGAATGATGATGACTGGCCCGGGTCATTGTTGAACTTTGCAAGCCTCAGCGCCGAGGCCGCAGGTACGATGACTGCAACTGCAAAGGCTTTCAGGTCAGTCATGCCTCCTGCAGTAAGGAGGTTGAATACGATGGAACCGGGAGCGATCCCGAAGGTGACCATATCAGCAAGGCTGTCCAGGTCTTTTCCCAGGGCGGAATATGCCTTCAGCAGCCTCGCCGCAAAACCATCTGAAAAATCAAGGACCATTCCGGTCATGATACAGTATGATGCATAATCATTATAACCTTTTATGGCGCAGACTGTTGCGGCAAAACCACACATCAGGTTCAGAAGGGTAAGGGTGTTCGGGATATGTCTTATCATAACTCTTTTTGTGGCATCGCTAAATTACAATAATAGTGGCAACTATTATTTGTTTATTTTTGCTTTCGGATTATGAGAGACCTGACTAACATAAAAATAGCAGTTGACTTTGACGGCACCATTGTTGATCATGAGTACCCCGCCATCGGCAAGGAGAAGCTTTTTGCCTTCATCACTCTGAAGGAGCTTCAGAAGAGGGGGGCGCTGCTCATCATGTGGACCTTCCGTGAGGGTAAGGAGTTGCAGGAAGCCGTCGACTACTGCAGTCAGAACGGAATCGAATTCTATGCCGTGAACCGCAACTACCCCGAGGAACAGTGGACAGACGGTACCCCGAGGAAGATCAATGTGGATATCTTCATTGATGACAAGAACGTTGGCGGTTTCCCGGGATGGGGCGAGGTTCTCAACATGATTGACCCATGGTCCGACAGGGAAGAGCAGGCGATGCGTGAGATAAAAAAGCGCCGCTTCAATCTGTTTGGCAAAAAATGAACAAAACCCATGAAGAGAATTGCTGTTTACATCTCACTGCTGAGTCTGGCGCTTGTAGCCGTGATCTCATGTTCCGGCTCGGCCGGGAAGCGCGGAACAAAGGCCGGTGAAGATGCTGCTGCTGCCACAGACAATGACCCGAGGCCGGCAAAGAGACTGATCGAGGTGCTGTCACCTGCTGACAATGCCTCCTATGCCTGTACGGACAGGATCGTTTTTTCCGTAGCCCCCGCTGCAGGTCAGGTACAGGCAGACTCCGTACAGGTGTGGGTGGGGAGCAGGCTGGCACGGACAATAACAACCATTCCCGCCACGGCGGAACTTGATATGAACGGTGATCCGGGCAGGATCTCTGTCAGGGCAGTTGCATTCTCCCAGGCCTCAAGGCCCCAGACGGTGGCCCTCTTCATTAACCTGGTCTCGGACATCACTCCTGTTACGTACCGCTACAGGGTAGTCAAAAGTTTTCCGCACGACAGGAAAGCCTATACCCAGGGATTGGTATATGACAACGGGTTCTTTTATGAGGGAACAGGCCAGCAGGGAGAGTCGTCACTAAGAAAGGTAGAACCGGAGACAGGCAAGGTAATCAGCCAGGTCAACCTCGACGGCTCACTCTTCGGTGAGGGGGTGGCGCTGCTGGGAGACCGGATCTACCAGCTCACATGGACCAGCAAGGTCGGGTTTGTATATGAGAAGGAGACTCTCCGCCAGATAAACCGCATTTATTATCAGACCCAGGGATGGGGGCTTACAACAATGGGCGACAGCCTGGTGATGAGTGACGGAACAAACGTGATCTGGTTCCTTGACGCTGATTTCAATGTTCTCTCCTCGGTTGATGTGTGGGACAACAAGGGTGTTGTTGACAACCTGAATGAACTTGAGATTATTGACGGCGAGCTATGGGCAAACATATGGCAGACTGACAGGATTGCACGGATTGATCCCCGTACCGGGAAGGTACTGGGATATGTTGAGCTGAATAACCTTCTTCCGCGCGAGGAGCGCGAGCCGATGACGGATGTGCTTAACGGTATTGCCTGGGATGCTGAGGGCAGGCGACTCTTTGTCACGGGCAAATACTGGCCGCGCCTTTATGAGATAACTGTCTTGCCCGCATCGCGCAACTGAAGCGGCCGGGAAAGCCACACCGGCTGTTCAAAACGTGTTAATAACCCCGAAAAAATTGTTTACAATAACATATGGGGCCGGCTTTCGGGCAAGGTCATTAATTGTAAATTTGAAGCTCATTAATTTAAGGAAAAAAGGGATCATATGTCAAGGATAATAGCACTGGCCAATCAGAAGGGAGGAGTAGGAAAGACGACCACTGCAATCAATCTGGCCGCTAGTCTGGCCGCGCTTGAAAAGAAGGTTCTCATTGTTGATGCTGACCCACAGGCCAATGCCACCTCAGGGGTGGGAATTGACCTCAAGCAGGTGAAGACAACCATTTACGACTGCCTGATTGACGGGGTCAATCCAAGGCAGGCTGTCCTGCAGTGCGGCATTGACAATCTTTCGGTCATACCTTCCAATATTGACCTTGTGGGGGCGGAGATAGAGATGCTTGAGAGGCCCGAGAGGGAGAAGACACTTAAGAAGATCATAGCACCTGTGGCTGCTGATTATGATTACGTACTGATAGACTGTTCCCCGTCGCTCGGCCTGCTGACAGTCAATGCACTCACGGCTGCCGACTCAGTGATCATTCCCGTTCAATGTGAGTATTTTGCGCTGGAGGGTCTGGGCAAGCTGCTCAATACTATCAAGATCATTCAGACCAACCTGAATCCGGCGCTTGAGATTGAGGGATTCCTGCTGACCATGTATGACTCGCGCCTGCGCCTGGCCAACCAGGTGGTGGAGGAAGTCACGCGCCATTTCCAGCAGATGGTCTTCAATACAATCATACAGCGCAATGTGAAGCTCTCGGAGGCTCCCAGCTATGGGCAGCCTGCCATACTTTATGATGCTGAATCAAGGGGTACGGTCAATTATCTCAACCTGGCCCGTGAACTGCTTGAGAGGGTGGAAGCCAGGCAGAAGAACTAAAACTGTTTATCCGCACCATGAACACGAACAAAAAGAGCCCGCTGGGCAGAGGTCTCGGAGCCCTTATTGAAGGTGTTGAAAAAGAGGCTCTCGAAAAGAAGGTGGAGGCTAACCTCCAGATAGACATCAACGCAATTGATGGAAATCCTTTTCAGCCCCGTACTCGTTTCGACAGCCAGTCGCTCGAGGAGCTCGCCGCCTCCATCCGCCAGGTGGGCATTGTTGTCCCGCTCACAGTCCGTGAGACAGGCGACGGCCGTTACCAGCTCATTGCCGGTGAACGCCGCCTTCGCGCAGCGCGCATGGCCGGACTGACACATGTGCCTGCATATGTCCGCACGGCTGATGACACGGCTATGCTCGAGATGGCCCTCGTGGAAAATATTCAGAGGGAAGACCTCGATTCCATTGAGGTTGCAATAACCTACCAGCGCCTTATAGAGGAATGCAGCCTGACCCAGGAACAGCTCAGTGACAGGGTAGGGAAGCAGCGTTCAACGGTGGCCAACTACCTGCGCCTGCTACGCCTGCCCGCAGAGATACAGCTCGGCATCCGCAACCGTAACCTCACCATGGGTCACGCACGAACCCTGGTAAACATCGAAGATCCGGCTAAACAGATTAATGTTTTCTATCATATCATCGAGGAGGATCTGTCTGTACGGGCAACAGAAGACCTTGTCAGGCATCTCCAGAGCGCCGCGGCAAAAGACCCTGCAAAAATCGAGAAAAAGAAGAAGCTCAACACCGAATACGAAGAGCTGTCAAAACAGCTCAGCAGCCTTTTCCGGTCAGAAGTACAGTTCCGGATAAATGAAAAAGGGCGCGGGAAAATCGTAATTCCATTCTCTGACAGCGAGGAGATGGAACGCATAATAGGATTGCTCGACAAACTTAACAGGTAATTTTATTTATATTTGCCGGCAAACGAAAATGTTTGCCCTTGAAGCTCAGCAGCACTATAGCAGCTTTTCTTCTCTTTGTCATTGCCTTAACCTGCGCGGCCCAGCCGCCTGACACTGTTCCTGTAAGAAAAGAGAGGGCGAGGAGATATTCAATTGAACCCATCAGGGCTACCATGTTCGCTGCCGCACTCCCGGGCCTCGGTCAGATCTACAACCGTAAATACTGGAAGGTGCCGATAGTCTATGCCGGTTTCGGCGCACTTGGCTATGCAGTCACCTACAACACCAAAAGCTACAACACTTTTATAAACGCATACCAGGATTTCAACGATATCATCCCGGAGACTGACAGTTACCTCGAACTGCTTGTTAATCTGGATCCAAAGACCTATGATCCTGTGCTTTTCCCAAAAGACTACAAACCTTCCACCGAAGCATGGGTCAGAACCACCCTCCAGAACGGTGTTGACTATTACAGGAAGTACCGTGATCTTTCATATATTGGCATTGCGGCATGGTACCTTTTTACCATAATTGACGCGCATGTCGATGCCAGCCTTTTTGACTATGATATAACCGATGACATCAGGGCTTCAGTTGTACCGGTGAATTTTAATTATTCCGGAGTGTCTCCCGGTATAACATTTGCCCTGGTAAAGACGTTTTAATTTTATGAAGAAGAATCTGATAAAACTCGTCCTTCCGCTGCTGCTGTCGATGGTGGCGCTTCCCGCCCTGGCGGTTAATGATACAATAATAATAAGAAGTGATGAATCAACGGAGCTGATAGAGCGTGATCTAGACAGCCTCCTGAATAACTGGTTCATCAGGATGTCAGTTGCCGGCACCGACATTTCCGCTGCCGATTCGGTTATTTATGAATTCAGTGATTCAATCTACAAGGACCGTCTCAGCCGAATCAACTCCATTATAATTCCGCCCTATAACAATATTGTCCGCAACCACATCCATGTTTACACGGAACGGAAGGTGGACAAGTTCCGGGTTATGCTGGGCATGCAGGACTTTTATTTCCCGATGATAGAGGATATCTTCGATTCTTACGGGCTGCCGGTGGAGCTTAAATACATGGCAGTCATTGAATCGGCCCTTAATCCAAACGCTGTCAGCCGGGTAGGTGCAACGGGATTGTGGCAGTTCATGTACAGCACCGGGAGGATGTACGGTCTGACGATCAATTCAGTGGTGGATGAGAGGCGTGACCCGGTCAAGGCAACCCATGCTGCAGCAAAATACCTGAAGGATCTGTACGGTATCTACAATGACTGGATCCTGGTTATTGCGGCCTACAACTGCGGACCGGGCAATGTCAACAAGGCTATCCGCCGGTCAGGAAACAGGAAGGATTACTGGGAGATATACTACCGCCTGCCCCGTGAGACCCGCGGTTACATACCGGCATATGTGGCGGCCACCTATGCGATGAACTACTACCGTGAGCATAATATCACTCCCGTGCAGATCAATCTGCCGCTTGCCGTTGACACAGTAATGGTGTCAACCGACATGCATCTTGAGCAGATAGCAGCAGTGCTTGACCTGCCGCTGGAGGAGCTCAGGGCGATGAATCCCCAATACCGCACGGGCCTTGTCCCCGGACGAAGCAGGCCCAGCCCCGTCACCATGCCTCTTGACAGGCTGGGTGACTTCATTGCAATGACTGACACCATTACGGGCTACAGGAAAGACCAGTACCTGACCACGGTCAACCAGACCACCATGCCACAGCCCACAACCTCGACGTATACACCGCCTGATGTCAGCGGCAAGACCAAGCTGACATACACCGTCAAGGACGGAGATAATCTTGGATTCATCTCGGAGTGGTATGATGTCCCCCTTTCTGAGCTGAGATACTGGAACAACATCTACCGCAACACCATCAGGGTGGGGCAGAAGCTTACGGTATACGTCAATCCTGCAAAGGCAGAGCGTTACAGCAAGATCAACGGCATGACCTTTGCCGAGAAGCAGCAACTCGAGGGCAAACCTGTGGGAACCACATCACTGGCACTGGCATCACCGCAGTCATCAGCCTCAGCGTCCGGAGATGGTGACTACGAGTTCTATACCGTCAGGTATGGCGATACGGTGTGGGATATAGCCAGGAAGTTCAGTGGTGTTTCAGCCAATGACATCCTCAGCCTGAATAATATCTCCGATGCTTCAAGGATAATGGTGGGTCAGAAGCTGCGGATCAGAAAGAAAAGCTGAATAATAAAGAAAAATGCGCCCCGGCAGAATCCTGCTATTTCTGCTTGCTGTCGTTCTGACATCGTTCCTCCTGAGCCTGCTGACCGTCAGCCGGCGACAGGGAAAGGCGATCATACCGCATGGGCAGGAGAGTGTCGTACATGACAGTGTACAAATATCCGGTGCCGGGCCGGAGGCTGACGGCGTATTATATGACAGGCCTGTTGAAGCCCGACTGCCGGTTGAATCCGGAAATAATGAAGTCACACCCACCGCGGCTGACGCAACCATTCCCTTTTATGCGGGCAATGCAGTCAGGGATTCAGTTGCTGCAGGCAGGCAGGTAAGGATCATCTATTACGGCGACTCACAGATTGAGGGTGACCGTGTCACCTCAGCCCTCAGGCGTGAGCTGAGGGAGGAGGGAGGAGGCACCGGTCCGGGCATGATCTCCCCGGTGATGCCGGTGATGTACACCAGGTCATGGGTGGTACGCTCCTCATCAAACTGGAAGAGATACACGCTCCTTGATTACAGGAACGGGACATTGCCCCACAACAGACTGGGTCCCATGCTGGCGCTGTGCCGTTTCACCCCTCCGGGTGACAGCATGCAGACACGTTCCTTTGCCACCGTGAAAATAAGTGCCGTTCCGGGCGCTGATCCCTCAGTATCTCAGTATGACAACCTCAGGATATTCTACGGCAACAATCATGACACAGTTCTCGTCGGCATAAAGTCAAGCAGCTCACTGGTTGATTTTGCAATGATGCAGATGGGCGAGGGGCCGATGGAATACTCGGTCCCACTTCCGTCAGTCTCCGAGGTGACGGTGGAGTTTACCGGACGCAATTCACCGGACATTTACGCACTGAGCCTCGAGAGCACCACGGGCGTGATCGTAGACAACGTGCCCGTCCGCGGCAGCGCCGGGCTGGAGTTTGTAATGACTGACATCCGGGGTTTTGAAGGATGCTATTCGGACCTGAAGCCTGACATCATCTTCCTGCAGTTTGGCCTGAACGTGGTAAGGAATGTCAGAAGCGAGTACCATTACTATGAAGAGGGACTGGTAAAGCAGGTTAATTACCTGAAGAGGGCCTCCGGCGGGGCGCCTGTGGTGCTGGTCAGCGTGACTGACATGGCCCTGAGGGATAATGACACCATACGCCGGTTCCCGAACATCAGGGCCATCCGCGATGCACAGAAGGTGGCCGCAACCCGCAGCGGGGCAGAGTTCTGGGACGCATGGGAGTCTATGGGCGGCCCGGGATCAATACTCACCTGGTACAATCACAAGCCTCCGCTGTCATCGAAGGATCTGACACACCTTTCAAACGAAGGGACAGACACCATTGCTGCCAGGATTTATTCATCCCTCATGATACCCCGGCCTGCTCCGGCACCAGCGTTGGTACAGCCGTCGCAGTCAGTCGCAGATTCAGTTTCCGCCGGTCTGAAAGCCACTGCTGATTCCATGCAGGCCCGCGTTACGGCCCAGCCTGACACCGCAATATTTGCCACAGGCCAGGATCCCGGTTCAGCAGACGGAACCGCATCCGGGGAGGAGACTGAAGAAACCGGGATCTCAGACGGAAAAAAATACAGCATCGTCAGCCAGATTATTGGCTGGATTGCGTCAGTACTCAGGTACCACCCCGACCAGTCATTCATCTTTACCACACCTGCCTTCTGGATATTCTTCCTCGTGGTGATGGCGGGGTTCGCCCTGCTGCACAGGAAGAGGGCCATGTGCCACACATGGCTGCTGGTTGTCAGTCTCTATTTTTATTACCGTGCAGGCGGATTCTTCATCATACTTTTACTGCTCACCACCCTGCTTACCTTCTACACCGCCATCATGACCGGCCGGGCAGGTACCAGGGGAGGCAAAAGGTTCTGGCTGGTAACCAACCTTGTGATTCTTCTTGGTTTCCTCTCATACTTCAAATATGCCGGGTTCTTCACAGACCTGATCAACTCTGTGTTCGACACCACCCTGGTCAGCCGTGACATCTTCTCAGCCTGGTCGAACAGCCTGTTCGGAACGAACTTCAATGTCAGCACAATCATACTGCCGGTGGGCATCTCATTCTTCACCTTCCAGGCGCTCAGCTACAGCATTGATGTATACCGGGGGCGGATGGCAGCAGAACGGAACATAGTCGATTTTGCATTTTACCTGACCTTTTTTCCTCAGCTGGTGGCAGGCCCTATCGTAAGGGCGTCAGAGTTCATCCCGCAGATGCACGGCAAGTATACCATCAGCCGCAACGAGTTCGGGTACGGATTGTTTCTCATCCTCCAGGGATTGATCAAGAAGATGCTGATCTCCGATTTCATCTCCACCGGATTCATTGACAGGGTCTTTGACGCCCCGGCCATCTATTCGGGTTTTGAGAACCTGATGGCGGTGTACGGGTACGGCTTGCAGATCTACTGTGACTTCTCGGGCTATACCGATATCGCCATCGGCGTTGCAATGCTGATGGGATTCAGGCTTCCGCTGAACTTTAACTCGCCTTACAAGGCTGCCAACATAGGCGATTTCTGGAGGAGGTGGCATATATCCCTCTCGAGGTGGCTGAAGGATTATCTTTATATTCCCCTCGGAGGAAACAGGAAAGGTCCCCTGCGAACCGGCATCAACCTGATGGTCACCATGTTGCTCGGCGGTCTGTGGCACGGGGCTGCCACACGTTTCGTGGTCTGGGGCGGACTGCACGGGATGGCACTGGTTGTGGAAAAGATCTGGCACTGGCTCTTCAGAAAGGTGTCAGTAAGAAGACGTGGCGCACATATCGCCGGGATCTTCATCACATTCAACTTTGTCAGCTTCGCATGGATATTCTTCAGGGCCGGCACCATGGAACAGGCCGGGGTGATGCTTAACCAGGTATTCTCATCGTTTTCTCCGGGAGACTATGGCCTGGTGCTGATGTCATACCTGCCTGTCGTTGTACTGATCGCTTCAGGATACATCCTCCACTTCCTGCCCGTAACAGTCAAGGAGTCATACAGGGGACTCTTTATCAGGCTCCCGCTGGTGGTACAGGTGCTGGTTACCCTTGCTGTGGTATTGCTTCTCCACAAGGTGGGATCAGAGGTGGTCCAACCATTCATCTATTTCCGTTTCTGATTGTTTTCCCGGTAACCCGGGAAGCGGAGTCATTTTGACTCAGTCATCAATTCTGCTTCCGAAATTCCCGGAGAAGAAGCCTTGATCATTATTTTGCCGGCATTTCCGGCCCTGAGCAGGATGGAGGCGATTCCGTCTTCGGCTTTTGCCGGGTTGTCACCGATCAGGGAGGCATTGCCCCTGACAGTGAACTCCACCATGGCATCGGAGGTGTGGACCTGGTTGCCCGCTGAATCCGTTACTGTAGCGTAAACAAAGATAACGTCAGAATTGTCAGCCCGCAACGGCTTGTTGCTGAAGTCGGCTGACAGCCGGATGATTGCAGGCCCGCCCGGGGTGGTGACTGAATGTGATGCAGTCTCCTTTCCGTTGCGCAGTGGAGTGGCCTTTAATGTCCCTGGCAAATAATCCGGAAGGATGAATGTGAAGGGGGGATGGTGAAGATTGACAGCGTTGCTGTCAGTGTCAGGCCCCTGAACCGCAATAAGCGTGTCATTGCGGAAGAGCTTCACGGTGTCAGCATTGCTGTACACTCTTACAGTATTGCCTGAGGAGGGCAGGTTATAATGGGCGATAAAGCATACCGGGCCCTCTTCGGTCTGGCTCCGGTAGAAATACCAGGCGAACTTGGGCAGCCTGAATATGTCCATGATGCCCGAGGCTTCAATATCGGGGGCATAGCCCCTGTTGTAGTCGAACATCAGCCAGTTGGCATCGCCGAATCCCGGACCGTTCAGGTTGTCATTATGCGCCTCCTGGAAAATATATGCCTGCTGCAGCATGCGTCTGTCGCCATCACCTCTCAGCTGTCTTGAGTTTCTTTCGGCAGGCTGAAGGTCAGAAAATTCAGCCTGGTTGAATCCTGCATTCTGCGCATAATACTCCCGGTCGCCGTATTCACTTATGAAGAGAGGCTTTGCTTTGCTGTAATCCTTCCAGTACCGGGGAGCTCCGGCATGCTGACGTGCCGGGATGAACACATCGCAGACAGTATCCATCCAGCTGCAGGTCAGGTTATTGCCAAGGGGGAGTTCATCCTTTACCGTCTGGTGGAGCCTGGTGAGGAAACTGACGGGCATGACGGTCTCATTCAGTGATGACTCCCACATCACCACCGACGGGTGGTTGCGGTCACGACGGCACATCATGCGTGTATTACGCACAGTAGCCTCTGCAAAAAGCGAGTCGCCCATGAACTGCCATCCGGGGATGGCATCAATGACCATCAGGCCAAGCTCATCACAGGCATCAAGAAATGCGGGTGCCGGAGGATAATGGGAGCATCTGACCAGGTTGAAGCCTGCCTCCCTGATCTTGAAGGCATCCCGATAACTGGCATTGTCAGACAGGGCATATCCGATATACGGATATTCCTGGTGCCTGTTGGTTCCCGTAATCCTGACAGACTCACCGTTCAGGAGCAGACCCTTGTCAGGTGTGATCCTCACTGTCCTTATGCCGGTGCGGGTTTCCCGGCGGTCAATCACTGTGCCGTTGTCTGAGAGTAGCTCGGTACGTATGGTATACAGGAAAGGAGTGGCCGGGGTCCATAATGAAGGTTGCATCACAATCATCCTGGTCTCGAGACGCTGACCCTGTCCCGGCTCCAGGTCGGTAAGCTCTGACAGCGAGGAGGCAACCTCCAGTCCGGCGGCATCAAGAAGGGTGTTTTTCATCCTGAATGACCTGGGTATGTGGTCATCATTACTTATATGCACTGAGAGAGCCAGGGTGGCCGACTCGCGACTCACATCCCTGACGCCGGTAAGGATGCCTCCGCCCAGTGTGGAGAGATACTCAGGTGGTGCGGTAATGTGCAATCTGTCAGTAACATACAGGCTAACGTTGCGGTAAAGGCCGCTGTACCACAGGAAATCGAGTTCGCTGAGGGGTTTGCCGGGAGGGATGTGCGGATTTTCCCTGTTGTCAAGCTTTACCATGATCTCATTTTCCCTGCCGTAATCAAGATCATCACTCAGATTGACATAGAAGGGAAGATACCCGCCGGTGTGACGGGCTACTTCTGCACCGTTCAGGTAAACGATGGCATCATGCATGGCTCCGTCAAAAAGGAGTCCGGTGTTCCTGTGCCGCTGCCTCCTGTCAGGCCTGTAGAGCTTTTTATACCAGCATATGCCGGTCCACTGCGTCGCTGTAACTGTCAGTGGTTCAATTACTGCTGAGTGTGGCAGCGTCACCTCTTCCCATTTGTGGTTGGGGACTATTCCCGGAAGTATCTTGTCTGCATTGGCGGAGTCCTGCCTGATAAAGAGCCATCCGTCGTTGAACGGGAGAGGTATGCCGTCAGTTGCCTTCCTGCCGCAGGCAGTGAAGACCAACAGCGCAGCCGTCAGCACTGTCAGCAGTGGTATGACGGCTCTCTTGCTCATATCTCTCCGAATCCTGATACCGGATGTGCAAATGCAACCACATCCCTGCCGGTTATCTCCTCAGGGCACAGGATGATGAGTCTTTCGAGCACGTTCCTGAATTCCCTGATATTGCCGGTCCAGATGATCTTCTGCAGCTCAGCTATGGCATCAGGTTTTATCTTCTTTTTCCCCATCCCGTATTCACCGCAGATGAGAGTGTTGAAATGATCAGCCAGGAGGGGTATGTCCTCCTGCCTTTCATTGAGGGTGGGCACATGAATCAGTATCACGCTGAGGCGGTGGTACAGGTCTTCCCTGAAGGTGTTGCGGTCAATTTCCTCCCTGATGTTTTTGTTGGTTGCGGCGATGACCCTGACGTCAACGTGGATGTCCTTGTCAGACCCCACCCGGGTTATTTTGTTTTCCTGCAGTGCCCTGAGAACCTTTGCCTGTGCTGCCAGGCTCATGTCGCCCACTTCGTCGAGGAAGATAGTACCGCCCGAGGCCTGTTCAAACTTCCCGATACGCTGTTTTATTGCAGAGGTGAATGATCCCTTTTCGTGACCGAAGAGCTCGCTCTCAATCAGTTCAGACGGTATTGCCGCGCAGTTGACTTCCACGAAGGGACCGCGTGCACGGTTGCTCTTTTCATGTATCTGGTGCGCCACCAGCTCCTTCCCTGTACCGTTGGCGCCGGTGATAAGCACACGGGCTTCGGTGGGAGCAATCCTGTCAATCATCTCCTTGACCTTCACTATTGCAGGCGAGTTGCCCACAATCTCGTACTTTTTGCTGACCTGTTTCTTCAGTACCTTGGTCTGGGTGATCAGCGAGCCTCTCTCAAGCGCATTGCGAATGGTTATGAGCAGGCGGTTGAGATCCAGGGGCTTTTCAAGGAAGTCAAAGGCTCCTTTCTTAATCGAGTCAACTGCCGTATCTATGTTTCCATGGCCTGAGATCATGATCACGGGCACATCGGAAGAAACTTCCTGCAGCTTCTGCAGCACCTCGATACCATCCATCTTTGCCATCTTGATGTCACAGAGAACGGCATCATACTGCTGTTGCCCGAAGAGTTCGATCCCTGACGTGCCATCCTCGGCCAGATCAATCTCGTATTTCTCATATTCAAGTACATCCTTCAGGGTGTTCCTGATGGATCTTTCATCATCTATGACCAGTATCCTTGGCATGTCCGCAAATTCTTATCCTTTATATGTCAGCCACTTCCAGAGTTCCTTGTATGACGTTTTCTTGCCGTACATGAGAATCCCGGTACGGTAAATCTTGGCTGCCATCCATACTGCACCCACGATTGTCAGAAGCATCAGCCCCATTGACAGCGCTATCTCCCAGGCCGGTACGTCAAATGGTATGCGGGCCATCATCACAATGGGGGAGGTGAGCGGTATGATTGAGAACCAGAATGAGAGTGAACTCTCAGGGTTCTGCATGGTTCCCATGGCAACCACCAGGCCCAGTATAATAGGGATGGTAACCGGCAGCATGAATTGCTGCGTCTCTGTCTCATTGTCAACAGCCGAACCGATGGCGGCGAAGAGAGAGGCATACAGCAGGTAACCGGTAAGGAAATAAAAGACGAAGCTGAAAATGATCAGTCCCCATGGCATGCTGAGAGCACCGGCGAAGATCTGCTGAAACTCGGTGAGCTGCTCTGCTGTCACCGTGGTTCCTGCCGATCCGGCTGCCGTTGCCTGGTCAGCCTCGGCAAAGCTCTGGGGCAGTTGCTGCAACTGTTCCATGGCTCCCTCCGGGAGGAGATTGGTTTTGACAACCATGACCAGCGCGAGGGTCAGCACTATCCAGAGTGCGAACTGGGTCAGTCCCACGAGGGCAACGCCGATGATCTTGCCAAGCATGAGCTGCACGGGCTTCACAGATGATACTATCACTTCCACAATGCGGTTGGTCTTCTCCTCGATCACACCACGCATGACCATAGACCCGAACATGAATACCAGCATATACATGAGGAATCCCCCGATGTAAGCCAGCGCCATCGAAATGCCTGTGCTGGTTTCGCGGGCGCTGCCCGTCTCATCCATCTTTATGGTCTGCACCCTGACGCTGGTGTTGATGGTACGAAGGATCTCATCGAGGTTCTCAATGTTGTAAGCAAGCAGCTTCTGCTTCTCAATCTCCTTCTCAAGTGATCCGGAGATGTGGTCAAGCAGCCCTATGGGCGGTTGCTTGCGCGATATGAGCTGGATGGCATCGGGATTGGCAACCAGGTCAGGGGAAATATAGAGCACACCGTAGTACCCCAGCTCGGCAAAGTTGTTCTTAATGTCATTCAGTTTCACCCCTTCGAGGTACTCGAAGTCAGTATCCTTGGTGTCAGGGATCACATTGGTGAAGAGGTCAGATCCGTCTTCAATCACTGCTATCTTCTTGAAATCCTTGTCCTCATTGGTCATCACCAGTGCCGGGATGATGAAAATAAGTGCAAAGAGGAACGGGGTAAGGAAGGTCATAATGAGGAACGACTTTTTCCGTACCCTGGTAATATATTCCCTGCGTATGATAAGTGCTATCTTGTTCATGGCTCAGTTTTTTACAGCTTCCTTGTTCTTGGTTTCCACCACCCTTATGAATATCTCGTTCATTGACGGGAGGGCCGGGTTGAATGAGAGTACCTGTCCGGCAGCGGTCATGGCCCTGAGGATGGCATTATTGTCGACAGGCTCAGATGCCTTGATGACCACCCTGCTCTTACCCTCGTCAAAGACTGAGGAAAGGAGTGTAAAGTTACCGTTGGATGAGGGGTTCACCTCCCCGCCGAACACAACCTCGAACTCGTTGCCTGCCCAGTCATGGCGGATTTTCTCCACGCTGCCCTCGAGGATGGTCTGTGCCTTGTTGATGAGGGTGATGTTGTCACACAGTTCCTCAACGGAGCTCATGTTATGGGTTGAAAAAATTATAGTGGCGCCGCGTTCGCGGAGGAAGAGGATCTCGTCCTTTATCTGCTTGACATTGATCGGGTCAAATCCCGTGAATGGTTCGTCGAAGATGAGCAGTTTCGGTTCGTGAAGCACAGTGGTGACGAACTGTACCTTCTGCTGCATGCCCTTCGACAGCTCCTCCACCTTCTTGTCCCACCAGTCGATGATAGCAAGCTTTTTGAACCAGTATTTAAGACGCCGCATGGCTTCGGCATGACTGAGTCCCTTAAGCTGTGCGAGGTAGAGTGCCTGTTCGCCCACCTTCATTTTCCGGTACAGACCGCGTTCCTCAGGCAGGTAGCCGATGCTGTTTACATCATCGGGGTTTATCGGGCGTCCGTTCAGGAATATGGCGCCGCTGTCAGGCGCCGTGATCTGGTTAATGATGCGGATAAGCGTTGTCTTGCCCGCTCCGTTCGGCCCCAGGAGGCCGTAAATGCTCTGTTCGGGAACGCTTACGCTGACCCTGTCAAGCGCTGTCTGGGTAGCAAAGCGTTTCGTAACCTCTTTGGCTTCAAATAATATCATTGTCTTTCCACAATTAAATAAAGTATTCAGTCCGGGAATTTCAAAGATATAAAAAAAGGCTGATACGTTCTGTCTGAAGTGCATCAACCTTTTATAATGCTGCTATGCGGCTGTCAGGAGAAGTAATTCTTCACCCGGTCAAAGAAGCCCTTGTCATCAGCATCGGGCTTCGGGGCAAATGTTGAGGAGTTTTTAAACTGCTCGAAGGCTTTCTGTTCCTCTCTTGAGAGGTTCTTCGGTATCCAGACATTGACATTCACCAGCAGGTCACCCTTGCCATAACCGTTCACATCAGGCAGTCCCTTGCCCCTGAGGCGTAGTATCTTGCCTCCCTGGGTACCCGGGTCTATCTTGATCCTGACCTTGCCCTCGATGGTCGGAACCTCGACATTGGCGCCGAGGATCGCATCGGGTATACTTATGAAGAGGTTGTATATGAGGTCATTGCCTTCACGGATGAGCTCGTCGTGGGGTTCCTCGTCAATGACTACGATCAGGTCGCCGTTGATTCCTCCGCGACGTGCCGCGTTGCCCTTGCCGGTCACGGAAAGCTGCATGCCCGGGGCAAGCCCTGCCGGGATGGAAAGGGGTATCACCTCCTCTGCCTGCGTGATGCCTTCACCGTAGCACTTCGGGCATTTTTTGGTGATGACCTTGCCCTCGCCGCCGCAGACGTTACAGGGTGCGGTGGTCTGCATCTGCCCCAGGATGGTGTTCATGACCCTGGTGGTGTGGCCGGTGCCCTTGCAGGCGGTGCATGTCGTCAAATCACTGTCGGAAGCGGCACCGCTGCCATGGCAGGTATTGCAGGTGACATACTTGTTCACCTTGACCCTCTTCTCGGCGCCGTGGGCAAATTCCTCAAGGGTGAGTTTAACCTTCAGCCTCAGGTTGGAGCCCTTGTTTACGCTGCGTGAGCGGCTGCCGCCGCGACGTGACCCGAAAGCCCCGCCGAAAGCGTCACCGAAGATGTCACCGAATGACGAGAAGATGTCTTCCATAGTCATCCCGCCTCCGAATCCTCCACCGAACCCGCCTCCGTTCATGCCGGCATGCCCGAACTGGTCATACCTCGCCCGCTTCTCATCATTGCTGAGAACCTCATAAGCTTCAGCAGCCTCTTTGAACTTCTCCTCAGCCTCCTTGTTGCCGGGGTTCTTGTCAGGATGATACTTAAGGGCCTGTTTCCTGTAAGCCTTCTTGATCTCATCCTTCGAAGCACTCTTGCTTACGCCCAGTACTTCATAATAGTCTCTTTTCGACATGTTTCAGTGCAGAAGCGTTCTGTTATTCACCCACCACCACCTTCGGGTAGCGGATCACTTTATCATTCAGTGTATATCCCTTCTGGGTAACATCTATGATCAGCCCTTTCAGCTTATCATCTTCAACCGGAACGGTTGTGACTGCCTCGTGGAAATCACTGTTGAACGGCTCGTTCATGGCCTCTATCTCCTTCACTGCGTTCTGTTTCAGGAAATCATTTATCTTGCTGTAAATCAGCTCCAGCCCCGCCTTCACCGCATTGCAGTCATCGGTGGAACGCATGGAATTCATGGCCCTGTCAAAATCATCTATGACGGGAAGAAGTTTTTTGATTACCGACTCACCGCCTGATTGTGACAGCTCGATCTTTTCCTTCAGGGTTCTCTTCCTGTAATTGTCAAATTCAGCTGATAGCCGTAAGTACCTGTCCTGCATTTCTGTCAGTTTTCCGAGCAGTTCTTCCTCTGCCTTACTCTTCACAGCGGCTTCAGGTTCGCCTTCAGGCTCATGCTGCCCGGAAGCATCGCTCTCCGTATTTATTTGATTATCTGCTGTTTCCTTCTCAGGCATGGGTTCATCATGCCTCTCTTCGTGACTCTTCTTTTTTACCATGATAAAAACAGTTTACTAAGGGCCAATAAACAAAATGCCGGCCACAATGATAAAACTGACAAAGTGGCAATCTAAAGTGTGAAAGCCACGGCCTCAATCTCTACCAGGCATCCGTGGTGCAGACCTGCGACGGTGATTATGGATCTGGCCGGGAGCGTCGGACCAAAGAAATCGGCGTACACCCTGTTTACCTCTTCCCAGTATTTAACATCCGTTGTATAGATGGTTGTGCGGGCAATGGTTGTAATGTCACCTCCGGCAGCCTTCACGATACTGAGCACATTTTTAAGAGCCTGGAGGGTCTGTTCGCTGATGTTGCCGGTCAGCTTGTCTCCTGTCAGTGGTATGACGGGCAGCTGGCCCGAGACAAAGATCATGTTTCCGGAGACAATTGCCTGCGAATAGTGCCCGCCTGGCAACGGAGCGTCATAGGTGATAACATTGATGAGGCCCATGGTCTGAAAGATCTGATTATTAATAGCCGTTCTTATGTTTCTTCTTGTTCTGCTTACCCGGCCTTCCCTGGGATTTGTCCTGGGGTCTGCCCTGATGCTTGCCCTGGATCTTGCTCTTGGGCTGGGCCAGCAGGTCCCTGACGTCGGGCATCCTGAAGTTCTCAGGCACCTTCAGCCTGCCGCCTGACATGTCAGTCAGGTCCCTGATGATGATCTCGTCAGCAACCGTTGCCTTGTTCCAGGTAAGATAGTCCTTCTTCATCTGGTTGAGGATGAGTGATGTGAGATAATCCTTTTCCTCGCCGTCTTCCATCTTTGCTGCTGCCTCAATCATGGCAGGAACGATTCGCCCGTAATGAGAATATTTTATTTCCCCGTTATGATAGGGGACTTTGTTTGGTTTTGCGTCAAGTTTCTTCCGGTCAGGGGCAGGATAAGGCGAATCAACGTCAAGGTCAAAATCAGCAATGATCATGATGTGATCCCAGAGCTTGTGCCTGAAATCAGTCACCTCCCTGAGGTTGGGATTCAGGTTGCCCATTATCTGTATAATGGTCCTGGCTGCCTGGTTCCTCTCCTCCGGATCCTTGATTGTCTTGACATGCTCAATCATCTTCAGGACATTCCTCCCGTATTCAGGCAGTGCCATTCTTTTTCTTTGTGTATTGTAATCGAAACTCATCTGTTATATTTTGTTCAAAGCTACTAATAAATTCGTTCTCAGAGACCAAGAAACTGGATGGCAAGGCCTGAGACTGCAATGGTGGCTCCGGCAATCACATTGACCCAACGTTCGAGGGGTTTCAGGTTTATCTTGCTGATACCCAGCCTGAAGGCCAGTACCACTGCCATCATGGTGGCAATGGTAACTGCAGAGAAAAGCAGTGAGACGAGGATCACCCCGCTGATGTTGTTCTCTGCTGCCGGGTACATGAGAATTGGTATAAGCGGTTCACACGGGCCCAGCACGAAAACAAGGAAGAGAATCCACGGGGTGAGGTTCTTCCTGTCATTCAGGTGTATATGCGAGTGGCCGCTGAAGTGGTCATGCCGGTGCTCATGCGCGATACCGTCAGCGTGGGTATGCGTGTGGACATGCTGTTTCCTGCGGTAGACATTGCGAAGGCTGATAAGCATGTACACCAGTCCGAAGGCTATCAGCAGCCAGGCTGCAATATTCCCCCTGAATCCTTCGAGGAATTCCAGTTTTGAGAGGGAGATCCCTGCAGCAATGCCTATGAATCCCACGATTACAGAACTCAGGACATGTCCGAGGCCGCAGAGAAAGGTGATGAACATCGTTTTCCTGATGGTCCATTTCCGCGCCTCGCCCATAACAATGAACGGCAGATAGTGATCGGGTCCCACCAGCGTGTGAATGAAGCCGATTGTTACTGCAGTGCCTGCCAGAAGTATTGTTGAGTTCTCCATTACCGGATTTTAACAGTGTGTAAAGATAATGATATTGACGGTCCGGCTACCTTGTAACCCCTGTCCACTTTCCATCGGTCAGGGTCATCTCCCTGAACCCCGATCCATGGTTGTCAAGCAGCCGCCTGGCATCTGCAATGTAGAGCATCATTGCATCATAATGCCCGGAAGACTGAAAGAATTCCGGTTTCTTTTCAAATTCAGCGCAGGGCAGGATGTAAAACTTCTGTTTGCCGTTTTCCACCGGGGTGTAGACCCAGGTGAGAACGTATCCGGCGTCAGAAACATAGGCGGTGTCACTGTTTGCGGTGATGTCCAGCCTGATCATTATCCCGCCGTCCCTTCTCCTTGTCCTCTGGTTTGATACGAAGTTGCCCATGGACCATACTACAGGATTCCTGATTACAGCAGAGTCTGTTTCGGCCGCCACCGGCTGCACCACATGCGGGTGGGAACCGATGATGATATCAGCGCCTGCCCTCCGCAGCGCTGCCGCCGTCTTCTTCTGTTCGGCTGAAGGGATGGTGTCATATTCAATGCCCCAGTGAATGAATATTATTGTCCGGTCTGCCCCCAGCCATTCAGCCCTCCGGATATCAGCGGCAGCACGTATGGTGTCAATATATGCGACCGTAGCCGGTGGCGGCACCACTATCCCGTTTGTGCCGTAGGTGTAAGCCAGCAGGGCTATTCTCATATATTCATGGCATATCATCAGGGGAGAGATGATATCACGTTCTTCCGGGCTGATCCATGTGCCGGTATGCCTTATTTCCAGGCTGTCAAGTACCTTAACGGTGCGAAAGATTCCCCGAGCCCCCCTGTCGGCTGAATGATTGTTCGCGGTCCCCAGGATATCAAAACCGGCATTGCGGCATGCCACTGCCAGCTCATCGGGCGAACTGAAGGCCGGGTAGCCCTTGTACGGAGGCCCTCCCAACGTTACTTCGAGATTGCCTGTGGCAACATCGACGGATGAGATGAAGGGGGCAATATGCCTGAAGACACTGTCATATTCGTATGTGCCTGAAGAGTCATTGCGCGCTGAGGCAATCTGCCCGTCATGCCCCATAATGTCACCGGCGAAGAGGAGGGTAAGAACCGAATCCGGTTCCTGCCCCAGGATGAGAGGGGCACAGCTCAGACATGCCAGCAGTAAAATGATTTTCAACGATCTCATCGCCACATGGTTTTGGGGTATCGGTTTCAAAAATAGTCATATCTTAGCAAGTTCAAAAATGTTTGTTGCTGCCATGGAACATCTTAATACAGATATTGTTAATTATGTCCTGCTCCCGCTCTTCATTTTCCTGGCCAGGATTTTTGACGTTTCCCTCGGCACTCTAAGGATCATCTTCGTCACCAAGGGGATGAGGAGTGTAGCTCCGTTCGTGGGCTTTTTCGAGGTGCTTATCTGGCTTCTGGCCATCAGCAGGATCATGCAGGATCTTGATAACTGGGTCAGTTATGTTGCTTATGCCGGTGGATTCGCCACCGGTAATTTCGTGGGGATGTACCTCGAGGAGCGTCTTGCCATAGGTCATGAGATGATCAGGGTTATTACACGCAAGGATGCCAGCAGCCTTATTGAGGACCTCAGGAACAAGGGTTACGGCGTGACATCGGTGAAAGCCGAAGGAATAGAAGGGGAGGTTGCTGTAATCTATATTATTGCACGCAGGAGCATGATCAGGGAGGTGCTTGACGAAATCAACATTTTCAACCCGCGTGCACTCTATACGGTGGAATCAATCAAGTACGTCAACAAGGAGATCTTTCACAGGTCTGAGGAGGAGCGTCAGAAAAGCTGGCTTGCCGGCAGGATGAGACGAATTGTGAAGTAGCCCGGTTACCTGCTCCCCGGGGCAGTGCCTATTACCACGGTGTCTCTTTCACTTATCTCCGGAGTCATCCGGAATGAAATGACATGATCCCCCGTCCGTGCAGGGGTGAAGGTGAGAATTGTATCTGCCGAGATTATCACGTCAGGGCATTGCCCGGTTGATTCGAAGTCGGCTGCTGCCCAGATCTCGTATTGACGGTCATCCTTCTGTGTCAGGTAAAAATGGATGTTTGACCAGCATCCGTTGTATGCAGCGGCAATGACATAAATGTTAACCGGCTGGTTGACTACACCCGTTTCCGGCACACTGCGCTCCTCGATGGGAATCACCAGATCAGTGTACATAGTGTAACCGGGATCAAGATTGCATGATGTCAGAAGGGCTGCGATCAGAAGCATTAAAATAAGTGAAGGTTTCATGTTTGAGTTTATTATTCTCCCGTTTGCTTTTACAGCCCTTCAAAGCCACAATAACCATACCAAATCATTCGGTATAATAAAGTGCGAAGGTGCTTATATAAGGGGCTGCCCGTGATGAGACTATGGTGAGTTTTATCTCGTCTGCCTTTACCTCTGGAAACCGTATCAGCCTTTTATAACCGATAGTTGTGCCTGTAGCGATGGTATCCCACTCAGCGCCGGAGAGAGCCTCGATTATGAATTTCTCTACCCGCTGCCCCTTGCTGATGTCTTCCTGCAGCATTGCCACATTGAATGTTGCGGCTATGGCCGGAACGAATGAGGCCACGGGGTTGCGGCGCGGATTCCACGAGGTACTGTTGTCTCCGTCAGTAAGGTTCGATGTTCCCCGTCCGTATGGCCTGGAACCGTTGAGCAGGTCAGTGGCATACATCTTGTCTATCCAGGCTTTCATCCCCCGGAGGCTGCTGATATCCTGATCAGTTATGAGCCCGCGGTTGTCAGGCGGTACATTTAGCAGCAGAACGGCATTGCGTCCCACAGAACTCAGGTAGATGTCAGCCAGCTTTGCAACGTCCTTTACCAGTGAATCTTCGGAAGCATGCCAGAACCACCCCGGCCTTATTGACACGTCAACCTCCGCCGGATACCAGAAGAGATGATCTGCCCTATGAAGGAGGCTGCTGCTTCCAAGATCCTCTGACATGGCATTTACCTCCAGTGCCTCGTTGATGGCGACACTCTCCGGGGTTCCCCCGGGTGCCAGTACCGTGGCGCTCCATTCGGTTTCGCGGCCATAGCCGCTTTCTGTTCCAACCCACCTCACATCCTGACCCATGATGGCGGTGACGGCATCGGGCTGAAGTTTCCTGATAAGGTCATAGTATGCCTGCCAGTCATATTCCTGTCGCCGGCCGTCAGGCCCTTCGCCGTTGGCGCCGTCAAACCACACCTCATCAACCTTGCCGTACCATGTCAGCAGCTCGGTAAGCTGCTCCATGTAAAAGCGGTTGTAGGCCGGCGAGTCACCATAGCATGACGCATTCCTGTCCCAGGGAGAGAGGTAGACGCCGAACTTCATATTGTACTTTTCACATGCATCCTTGAGCTCCCTGATGACGTCACCCTTGCCATCCTTCCATGGGCTGGAGGCAACGGAGTGAGGGGTTGTCTTCGTGGGCCAGAGACAGAACCCGTCATGATGCTTGGCAGTAATTATAACCATCTTCATGCCGGCCTCGCTGAGTACCCTGACCCATTGGTCCGCGTCAAGCGAGGAAGGATTGAAGAGCTCCGGGGATTCCTTGCCGGTACCCCATTCCCTGTCAGTGAAAGTGTTTATAGTGAAGTGTATGAATGCCGTCATTTCCAGACTCTGCCACTCAAGCTGCCGCTGGTGGGGGATAAGCCGCGCAGCCATCGCCTCCTTCACCCCGAGATTCGGCTGGACGGGGAAGTCAACCCTCCCGGTGAAAAACTCAGTCTCACGCTGTCGTGTACAGGATGTGATCAGTAAGATTGCGAAGGCAGCCGGCAGTATCCTGTTCATCAGAAAAAACTATTTGCCGGATTTGACGAATTTGACATTCCGGAACCTGAGGGCTGACCAGTCTTCGTCAATGGCTACCTGGCTCACAGGCCTGAATCCGGTACCGGTAACCGTTTCCCATCCCCGGTCACGGTTGATATTGGTTTTGTACCTGCGGGAAGTGCCTTTCGGGTAGACCATCCACAGCTTGCCGTCCTCACTAAGGTTATGGATACACGCCGGGCCGTATTTGTCAACTTCGGCAGAGCCGGGAGTGAAGGCAATCATGAAATCATACAGGTAGCGGGCATTGATCTCAGAATCAATCTGTACGCCCGGAAGAAGCCCGGTGATGCGGCCACGGAATTCCTCGGGAGCGTTAAGCACCGCAATCCGTGCCTGTTCCCCATACTTCAGTTTTTTCAGAATATTGTCCATTTCTTTATAATTCTTCCCGGGACAAATATACAAATAACAGAGAATTGCAATTGCCGGGATCCGCCGGTGGTAATTTCACATTTATTTGGTACCTTTGCGGTGTCTTTTCGGGGTGCCTTACTTAACAGGCTGAGATCATACCCTTAAAACCTGATCCGGATAATGCCGGCGTAGGGAAAGAGAGTAATCATTTCCGGCTTGTCTGAACACCCTTGATTAAGACGATGTTTATTTAAAAAGCTGGAGAAATGGTGAGAAAAGTTTCGGTTTTCATGTTTGTATTTATGCTTCTGGCAGTAATTGTTACCGGTCAGAGGAGGGGCGTTACGGGTACCGGGCAGAACCAGGGAGAGGTGATCCGGCCGCAAAGCCACGGGAGCATAATCACCGGCACGGTCACTGACAGTGGCGGTGTGCCTATGGCAGGAGCTTCTGTGGTACTCACTGATGACGCTACGGGTATTGCCACGGACAATGAGGGAAGGTATACCCTTCGGGGCCTGAGCGACGGTTCCCATAACCTGCGGATCAGCTTTACCGGTTACGAACCACATGATACCCTGGTAGTTGTGAGAGGCTCGGCTGTGGCTGATGTCACACTTAAGGAGGCTCTTTATGTTGCCCCGGAGGTTATTGTCAGGGGCAGCCGCGCCGGGGCGCGAACACCTATGGCACACAGTACCATCGGCTCTGATGAACTTCGCGGGCGGGACCTGACCAGGGACATGCCGTTCCTGCTCTCGCTTACACCATCAGTGGTGGAGACCTCCGACGCCGGGACGGGCATTGGCTATACCTCCCTGCGCATACGAGGAACAGATGCCAGCCGCATCAACATCACACTTGACGGTATCCCGCTCAACGACTCCGAGTCGCAGCAGGTATTCTGGGTCGATCTGCCTGACCTGGCATCATCGACAGGCAGCATACAGGTGCAGCGGGGCGTGGGTACATCCACGAATGGCGCCGGAGCTTTTGGCGCCTCGGTGAACATAAGCAGCCTGACCCCGCCCTCTGAAGCAGGCGCCTCGGCTGATATGTCATACGGCTCTTTCAACACCTCGCGCCTTTCGGCGAAGGCATGGACAGGAATGCTGGGCGACAGATTCAACATGATGGTTCGCGCATCAGACATCCACAGCGACGGCTATGTTGATCACAGCGCTGCTGACATTAAGTCGGCGATGGTATCCGGCCTGTGGTCGGCACCGTCAGACATGATCCGCTTCAACATTATTACCGGCAGCCAGAAAACGGGGATCAGCTGGTGGGGGGTTCCGGCTGAAATCCTTCCTGAAAACAGAAGGTACAACCCGGCAGGAGAGTATGTTGGCTCTGACGGTATCACCTCTTATTATGAGGATGAAACGGATGTCTATACCCAGAATCATTACCACCTCTTCCATACACATCTCTTCCCGGGCAGGGTGAGCCTGAACACCGGGATACACCTTACCACGGGACTGGGTTACTATGAGGAACAGAAGAGCGATATCAGCCCGTCAGAATACGGTCTGTCGGACATGTTCCCGTCGGACCCGGTTATCAATGAACTGGATATCGTACAGCGGAAATGGCTCGATAACCTCTTCTACGGGGCGGTATGGTCGCTTATTAAGCAGGATGCCGGTACTGAGTGGACACTCGGTGGAGCGCTGAACAGGTATGACGGCGACCATTACGGAACAATTCTCTGGATAGAGTACCCGGGTGACATCAATCCCGGCTATGAGTGGTACAGGAACAGAGGGGTAAAGGATGAGGTTAACGTTTACGGCAAGGTTAATGCCAGCCTGACAGGAAGCCTGAGCGGGTTCCTTGACCTGCAGCTGAGGCATATCGGTTACCGTTTCGAGGGACCGGATGACGATATGAAGGAGCTTGGCGGGAGCCACCGCTTCCTCTTCTTCAATCCCAAGGCAGGCCTGTTCTGGAGCAACGGAAGCGGGAGCGAAGCCTTTGTCTCGGCCGCCGTGGCTCATCGCGAACCTACCCGCGCTGACTATAAGGATGCCGCCGGCGACCCTTCAGCTACCCCGGGCCGCGAGAGGCTGACCGACTTCGAGGGAGGGTATACCTTCAGGACCTCCGCGGCAGCCCTGGGTGTCAACCTGTATTACATGTGGTACCGCGACCAGCTGGTCCCTACAGGCAGGATAAGCACCACGGGTTATCCCATTATGACAAATGTGCCTGAGAGCTACAGGGCAGGGGTGGAGCTGTCGGGAAGCTTCCGCCCGTCACCCGTGGCGGCGCTGAAGATGAATCTGACCCTCAGCCGGAGCAGGATCAGAGACTTCCGGAACTATTACTTCAATTACAACACTGACGACTGGAGCGAGGAGTATCTCTTCAGCGATCTCGGAACGGTTGATATTGCCTATTCTCCTCGCGTAACCGGCTCCGCCGAGCTGGAGGTCAATCCTGTAGAAAGGCTCTTGCTCAGCCTTACGGGCAAATATGTGGGAAAACAGTATTTTGACAACACCATGAGTGCTGACCGGGCCATTGACCCCTATTTTGTAAGCAATCTTTCTGCTGCTTATGGTTTCAGGTTGAAGAAGGCCGGCGGGCTGACGCTGCGGTTAATGGTCAACAACCTGATCAACACGCGCTATGAGAACAATGCTTACGGCGGCATGTGGGCCGAGGACGGTGACGAGAAGACGTGGGCATATTACTTTCCGCAGGCCGGGATAAACTACACGGCAGGTATTTCTATATCTTTCTGATCCGATGGCAACTGAACTTATGACAGGTTTCTATTCTTTCCGCTTACTCAATGGCAACAAACTGGATAGCTGAAAATATTGTTGAGATCTTCGGGGCGGTCACCGGTATTGCCTATGTGATCCTGGAGATCAGGCGCAACATACTTCTCTGGCCGCTGGGGATAATCACCTCGGCAGTGTATATATATGTTTTTGGCCGGGAGGGTTTCTATGCCAACATGGGACTTCAGGTTTATTACCTTGTCATAAGCATTTACGGCTGGTGCGCCTGGCGCCGGACTCAAAACAATGATACCGGGATAGCTCGTAGAGCTTCAAGAATTGTAGGTCCGGGCGATCCCCCATCATCCCTCCCCACCGGAAACATTGACGGGGCCCCTGGCACCGATGTCCGCCGGATTGACAGGCTAACAGCTGTATGGTGCATATTTACTGCCGTTGCACTGTGGGCAATTCTTTGGTTCATTCTTGGCCGCGCAACTGACTCACAGATACCCTTGTGGGATGGTCTTATAGCTTCACTTTCAGTAGTGGCAACATGGATGCTCACCAGGAAATACCTCGAGCAATGGTATGTATGGATTTTTGCCAACGCCATTGCCGTTGCCGTTTACCTCGCCTCCGGCCTCTATCCCACAGCGGTGCTGTTTTTTGTATATTTCGGTATGGCAATTATCGGACTAATAAAATGGGGGAAGCAGCCCCTGAATAACTGATCGCACAACCCTAATCCCCTGACCTTCAGACCTTCAGACCTCAGACCCTCAGACCTCAGACCAATCATGAAGACAGTCATCCTCGCCAACGGCACCTTCCCCTCGCACCTGATCCCTCTGGCCCGGCTCCATGCAGCTGATATGATCGTATGCTGTGACGGTGCAGCAGAAAAGCTGGTGGCCAATGGCCTTGAACCAGGCATCATCATCGGCGACCTTGACTCGGTCTCTCCTGAACTCAGGGAACGATACAGGAACATCCTTGTGCAGGACACCGACCAGGAGACCAATGACCTGACCAAGGCAGTCAACTGGTGCATTGCTGCCGGAATAGGTGAGGTTACAATCATAGGCGCCACCGGCATCCGCGAAGATCATACCCTGGGAAACATTTCCCTGCTTGCCGATTACAGCAGCAGGATAGATGCTGTAATGCTGACTGACACCGGCAGCTTCAGGGCATATGACCGCAGCGTGACCATCGACTCACATCCTGGCCAGCAGGTATCTCTCTTCAGCATTGATCCCTTGCTGAAGGTAACCTCCGCCGGCCTGAAATACCCGCTCAATAACCTGACCCTCCACAGCTGGTGGCGAGGCACGCTGAATGAATCAGAGGGAGACTCTTTCTCACTGGAATTCGTAAGTGGTCAATTGATTTTATTTACAGAATACTAAAAGATTGGCAGAAAGACATTTAATCTGCCAGAATGGTTAGTACACAGCTCCTCGCTGCTTATAATCCTGATATGTAGCGCAATAGCCCAAATTTGACTCTGTGCTTATACTCAGGATCTAAAAAATTTGCCTGATAAATTCATAATAAAGGATAAAAAGGTCCGAAAATATTAAAATAACAATATCTTTACCCCGAACCAATTAATCATTAAAAAGATTTCAGGTATGAAGACAAGAAAGAGAGTTATTTTAACAGGCACGCTGATGATTGCCATCATCACATTGAATTACTGTACAAAAGAGGAGAACAATAATCCTGCTGTAACAGCTACGGATGAGATTATCGGTATGACAGGAACTCCTGTTAACCTGACTGCTTCCGCAACTGATCCTGATGCAAACACGCTGTCCCTTGCCTGGTCCATAGATGAATCTCCTGCCGGCTCTGTTGCAACTGTTGCCGGTGACAACAATTCAGCCACATTCAACACTTCCGTTGCAGGATTTTACCGCGTAAAGGTGACTGCCGATGACGGTAACGGAGGAACTGCGTCAGCTTTTGTAAAGCTATACATCGGAGGTGTTCTGCCCACTTCCATAACAACGAACACTGCATATCCGGATCTTTTTGAAGATATAAAATATCCTGACTATTACGCTGTTAACAGCTTGCAGGCAACTGCCGGTGTAACCTTTGCGCCCGGGGTGGTTGTTGAGTGTGGCCCGGATGTGACACTGTGGTTCAATGGTAACACATCATTTATCAATGCTGAAGGGACTGCTGCAAAGAACATTATCTTCAGGGGTATTGACAAGGTCAAGGGCAGCTGGAGGCTGATCGAGATCAATTCAAACAACCTGAACAATAAACTTGCTTATGTTCAGATCATGCACACAGGCAGTACTGCTTCAAGCAATCAGAAAACAGCCATACTTGTTAAGAGCAACGTTTCGGGAAGGCTGAGTATTAAGAACACAAGCATATCGCAGTCTGACGGCTATGCTGTATATATAGACGGTAACACGGGAAGTTTTTCGGAATTTTCAGACAACAATTTCAGCAACAACACACTTGCTCCGATGAGGATTGGCGCCGAGGCACTGCTCGCCATTGACAAATCCTCTGTCTATACCGGGAACGGGACACAGGCCATAGTGGTGGCTTCTTCAGGAAACACCAACGTCCGCTTTGACAATCCGGGAACAATAAAGGCTGCAGGCGTTCCATATCATGTCCTAAGCAGTTTGGAATTAAGAGATGACATTACTTTCGAGCCGGGAGTTACCTGTCTGTTTGCCGCAGGGCTCAGGTTATGGGTCACATCTGACGGGGCTATTGTTGCAGATGGTACAGCTACGGACAAAATCACCTTCAGCGGGCTTGCCCAGAACCCGGGTGCATGGTGGGGTATCGAACTTGCCTCACCTTCAACATCGAATAGTATTAATCACGGCATTATATCATATGGCGGAGATCCGGCAGGACGCAGCGGCAACATTTATATGGTTGGCGCCACCCCCGGATCAAGGCTGATGATAACAAACAGTACGATCTCCAACAGCGCTACATATGGTATACTAAGGGCAGCAGGTACTACAAACCTGTCCGAGGCCAGCAATAACTTCTCCGGGAATGCTGCAGGAAATATACATCAGAATTGAATCGGATGCCAGACAGGCTCATCCGGTTATCATAAATGAGTTTACAGCGTAGCGATATGAAACTTATCACAACAGTATTCTTACTGGCTGTTCTGACATCTATAAATGCCCAGAAAATCAGCCGTTCTCTTCAGGACCATAATTCCCGGCATTCAGATCTTGTACTATTTGCATACGGGTCTGACAACCCGGTTAAAATTGGCACTGTTGACGTACAGGGTAACCTCCTGACGGATCTTTCTGAAGTTCAAATGCCGCAACTGACTGCTGAAATCAGGGAGTTGTTCACATCCGAACTATGGCTCGTCTTTGCTTTCGGTTGCGGAAACCGGGATGACTTTGGGCAGCACGGAACAGTCCCGGCTGTCAGGGGAGGCAATGTGGCTCTCCTGGCTGATAAAGAATGGACGGGATCCTTTTTCATTGCTTCTGACCAGGAATTGAAACCCTGGATGGCAGATCCTGCTTACAATTCAGCAGTCAGGGGTCAATTCTGGGATGTAATATATGTTGATGCAGACGTTAGCATCAATATCACATGTCAGAATGAGATCCATCTGGATAGAGGAATTGCAGAGGCATCATATACGTATGACCTGGATTTAAAGAAGGGATTCAACTGGGTAGAATACTCCATTGAGGATATTCATGTTACAGATCCAGAAGTTATGGCTTCCTTCCCTTCAAAGGTAAGAATCAGTAACATGACAGATCAAGGCAAGATGAAATGGTTGGCTGATTACTTCTTCTGACATTCAGCCACAAAGACTTCCGGCTGACAGGTTACGTACTGTCAGTGAGGCTGGTGATTTCAGAATAATACTGAGAAGGTTGATAATAAAACAATTATCACCTTCTCTTTTTTTTGAAATATAATCTAAAACCACTGCCCCCCGGTTCCGCCATCTGTTATCACTCTTAAGCTTTGACTTAACGCTGTGGGTGACTTTATCCAGTCTTATATCCCCGCTCAATAACCTGACTCTCCACAGCTGGTGGCGCGGAACGCTGAATGAGGCGGAAGAAGACTCATTCACCCTGAGAGTTGCAAAAGGTAGGGTCATTGTCTTTAAAGAATACAAAGGATTGGCAGCAGGACGATCAATCTGCCAATAAAATCAATACCCTGCCTTTTGAGTAACTATCGGTATAAATAAAAGCAGCCTCAAGGAAATCAGGTCAGATACTCGCTGTTCTCCTGAAGAAATCTTCATCAAAAGGGTAAAGCCATAAAAACCTGAAATCAATATCCGGGTAGTTCTCCTGAAAGATCCTGTATTTCTTCTGGTGTATCATAACCTTATCCAGTTTGGCTTCGAATGCTTCAGGATGCTCAACCTCCGGTAAAACAAAATCAACCTCATTGCCTGCGGAGGTCCTCCAGAAAAGCACAGATTCCAAACCATACCGGTCAATCAATAACCTGTTAACCATGTTTTCCCATAATTCACCCTTATCAACCCTCTGAATGAATGGCTGGAAATTGTTCAACAGGCAATTTCTCATTCCGTTATCGAGAAGAAAAACCTTGGGCATCTTAACCAGTTCTTTACGCAGGTTGTTAAACCAGGGTTTTGCCAGTGAAATATGAAAACACTTACGCAGAATATTGAGGTAGCTGCTTACCGTCTCATGTTTTATTCTCAGGGTCGCCGAGAGTTCATTTACATTCACAAGATTTCCGGTCTGTGAAGCCAGTATTCTGAAAAGATTATAAAAAGCATTCTCATTCACTACGCCCGAATCCTGTATATCCCGTTTTAAGAACGAATCACGGATTTCTTTCAGCCTGCTTATTTTTTCCTGTTTATCAGTTTCTGAAATAACAGCGGGATAACCTCCGTAAACAAGGTAATTTTCCAATTCAATCCTCAAATAATCAATAAAAATGGTCTTATAGTCACGGGCAGATGAAATACGATTAAGTTCCTCAACCATTTCCTGTTTACCGGAAATCTCAAGATATTCTCTGAACGAACAGGTTAGTAAATGAAAAATCCTTTTCCTGCCGGCAAGCGAATCCTTGAAACGATTATCCGTGTAAAATGCACTGCTGCCCGTAGCTACTATTTTAAGCCTTTGGGAATGTTCATCGTAAATCAGTTTAAGAAAATTGGAAGGATCGCTCAGATATTGAATCTCATCAATAAATACAATTATCCTACGCTTTTCTCCTGGCAGATACCTTATAAGATTAAGCGGATTGCTGTAAATATCAGCCAGCAAGGTACGGTTCTCAAGATTGAGAAAAACAGTTGGTAATCCTTCCCGCCTGCAATGTTCCTCTATCTGCTTCAGAAGTGTTGACTTGCCGGTCTGCCTGGGACCAGTGACAATGCTGAATTCCCTTTTTGGCAAATGGTCAACTAAATTGTAAAACAACTGACGACGAATCATTAAACAATTTTATTGTAAAATTAATCATTTTACGATATTTTTACTATCATATAGGTAATTATATCGGATATTTTTACCTCTGTCTTAATATAATTATCGGTTTATTTCTCTTAAGCAAATCAGTAAAAACATTCAGGCATCCTGGTTCATACAGCTACCCGGCAAGGAGCATAACCGCCGGGGCCAGAGTTTCTATTTTTTACAAAAATATTTCGCCCCATACGGGGCTCTGCCTATCCCTAAATCATTATTCGGCCTACGGCCTTATTATTTCGGATCACAATCCCAGCCCATGTGGGATTCAATGATTCAGAACAGTCAACGAATCGTTTTGCAGAAATCATCACGTTCCACCAGCCCCGTAGGGGCACCATGATTTAGGGCAGGGCAGCGGCCATCAGGCATCACCGAAAAACCAGACCAGCCCCGTAGGGGCACAATGATTTAGAGCGGGGCAACGCCCCGTTTAGCAGTGCCACACAACCCGAGAAGCCCCGTATGGGGCGAAATAAACCTGGACCAGTCATTGCCCCGTCAAAGATATTTCTCATCATATTCAATCCCGTTCTCATCGAGCAGTTTCTTATACTCATCAATAAATGAAACCTTTGAATGATGAACCTTCTGATCCCGGATATAACTCTTTACGGCGTCAACCTGCGACCAACCGACTGAAAAAGCTCCATACCCCTCCTGCCAGTAGAAATCCCTGTAATTCGACCCTTTTGTCTTCATCCATTTTGAGGTGCTTTTCTTAAGCTCCTCGGCAAGATCTGCAGGAGCCATGGTTCTGGGCAGGGTGCACAGGATATGAATATGGTCGGCCGTTCCCCCGATCTGAAAAGAAAAGGATTTGCAGTTCCGCAGAACTCCTCCAAGGTAAGCATACAGTTCATCCCCGATATCTTCCCGGATGAATTTCATATTGTTTTTGGTATGAAAAACAATATGACAATAGATTTTTGAAAATGATTGAGACATGTTATTCCGTTTTTGTAAAATTATTAAACCCCGGGGCCAGAATTTCTATTTTTTACAAAAATATTTCGCCCCATACGGGGCTCTGC
>LAHU01000140.1_pt1 | contig 35609 bp, 31 predicted proteins | sample 329631 | NCBI WGS metagenome assembly LAHU01 (sample SAMN03275698, study PRJNA271635) | activated sludge metagenome | isolation source: sample C-0 Zero hour mixed sludge faded in reactor as a methanogenic...
AAAATTAATGCCGAGTGTTGGAATGGTCAATATTCCTGAAATATTCTGATGAAAATACATTTCATTGTGTATTCCCTATCGCAGAGTGGTCATAGGCAAATCTGATAAAATTACATAGTTTGGTCTATTCCCGATCACAGGGTGGTCATGGGTGGTTGATATGAAAACCATATCTGTGGTTTCATCCGGTATGCTATGGTTGCTGGAAGGGAATCACATGGCTTTTTTCCCATTGTTCTTTCCCTATGGCAGGAATCCTGTTCTTCATACTGAGGGCCGGCTCTCAATGCCTGGCCGCCTGCCAGATTGCGAAGATAAACTCCAGAGCAATCAGGATAATGATTATCCACTCAAGGAAATTGGAATGCTGGATGTTGACTTCCTCAGAGAGCATCCGGTAGTTCTCCCGTATCACCGCTATCTTGCGGTCCACACCGCTGCGCCATTGCGAGCTTCGCAGGACCTGCAGGGCTATGGCATACACACGGGCGTAATAGATATCTTCCGTAATTTTGATGAGATTGTCAACTTTCTCGGTAATCTCTGAGACCTCGGCATGGGTCTCCATGATTCGTGACATTATTACATGGTAGAGACGGATACGGCTGAACCGGGAGAGTTGATCTGCAAGTTCGATATCATCGTATAACCGTTCCATCTGGCGGGTGAGTAATCTGTCATAATACCGCAACTCGAGGACCTGCACGTTTGCAAATTCTATCAGTTCAATTAGGTCGGACGGTGGTTCGGGGCTGATAAGATGCGCGGTATCCCACGAGAGGATAGTTGTGTCTACCTTTCCATAGCAGAGGGAATTTTTCAGGATCTCCTCCCTGGTCTGTTGACTGAAAGCGAAGTCATCCCCGGTAAGGAGGGCCACGGGATCAACCGAGGGATCAGTCCGGTCGGTGAGATATATCGTATAGTCCTCATAGAACTCCGGATCGACAGGAAGGTCTCCAAGGTGGGGGTACAGGATGCGCCTGATTTCAGAGAGAGAGGATAAAAACGGTTCTTCGAGTCCTTTCTGGCCGGCGAACAAGAATGCAGGAACCATGATGGCCGAAGGTTCCTCGTTTATTGCCTCCATGAGAAGGGTGATGCTGATGGCCCCTATGTCATAAATTCGGGCAATGACGGGGAGGCTCCAGGTGTTATCACCTCCTGTAACCGAACAGGGCGGGAGCCTGACCAGGAGGGGGGGTTCCTCCATGGAGATCGACTTTGGTTTAACCCTGGTAAAGGTGGCCCTCGTGGCCAGGTGGGCTGCATCGAGGGCCTGTTCCAGCCTATGCAGGTCAATCTCGTCACCGGTATCATATATCCGGAGAAACCGTATTGCATACACGTCTTCTCACCTCTTTCTACTCCCTGTCTAACCACCTCTCTCTGGTATTACCCGATCGAGTAACCGGTAAAGTGGTACTATCTGGTATTACCCCCCGAACCGCAATGAGATACCATTACTCCCACAAAATATAAAGGCATCATTTGATCGGGGAATAATGATAATTACTCTCCATTTCGGGATCAGGGGTTTTCTCTGGTGATAGGATCCCACATTCATCCCTGTTTTAGGGTTAGGAGTTGGAAGGAGTGATCTCCAGTAATAAAAAACAAGAATCTTCCGGTGATGACTGAAAGATAGAGCCAGATACTGATATTATCAATGATATTATGTTACTGCCCTGTATGCCGGGCCGGCTTTTTCCACTGGAAGGGGGGATAGTGTGGGTCTCAGTTGATATGCCTTTGCACTGATGGCCCCTGTATAGACCCCTATCTGCCCTGGAACAAGTCCATTGAGTCGGATGAGACCACCAGATGAGCTCCCCGCCGGGGCAGGGAATGCCGGCCAGATAAAACCATCCGGAAGGGTTGTCCCCGTGCTTATGATTGCACTTGCGTCGATGTCCGGGGTGATCGCGGTATCCGCCCCTGACGGGCCGGTTGCGACATATGAATTGCCCCCGTATGGACAGTATGCACCTGCTGTTCCGAAGAGCAGGAGAATACAGAGAAAGATGAGAAAGACTCTTTTCATCATCAGATCCGACTCCAGGTTCCTGGTAATTATTCGTTATACCTGATTATCATCCTTCCTCATGGAAACTTCCATCGGGTATACCGGTTGAACGAAAGACGGTTGTATAATAGTTCCCTCGTTGCAACGGCCTTGAAATCTGTATCCGTGTCCATTACCATGCCCGTGTAACCAGTTCCTTGGCCGTGTAGCCAGTTCCGCGAGGTATCTGGTATGGATTTTATCCACCTCTTCGTAGTGATGCTGGCCAGTCAATGGCATGATCTATACACATATGTGCCCGCCCCTGCAATGGCACATCACCAAAATTTGGAGTGAAATCGATGGAGCCAACGAAGTTCTACACCCTACCCCCCCTCGCGTATGCGTACGGGGCTCTGGCACCCGCCATCTCGGAGGCGCAGCTCACCCTTCATCACCAGAAGCACCACCAGGCATATGTCAATGGTGCGAATGGAATCTTTGAGCGCCTGGACAAGGCAAGGAAGGATAACTCCGATTTCGATGTAAAGTCAACCCTCCGCGAGTTGTCTTTTCATATAGGTGGCCATCTCCTCCACTCGCTCTTCTGGGAAAACCTTGCACCTGCTGGGAAGGGAGGCGGAGGGGCACCCTCTGGAAAACTGGGGGAGATGATCTCGAAAGAATTCGGTTCATTCGACCGGTTCCGCAAGGAATTCACCCAGGCTGCTGCGAGTGCCGAGGGCTCGGGGTGGGCAGCACTCACGCTCTGCCGTAAGACGATGCGACCCGTTGTTATGCAGGTCGAGAAGCATAACGTCAACGTGTACCCGGGTTTTACCATCCTGATGGTCCTTGACGTCTGGGAACATGCGTATTACCTTGATTACCGGAACGACCGTGCGAAGTTCATAGAAGCATTCTTCACAATCGCAAACTGGGACGTGGTGAACACTCGCCTGGAAACAGCCCTTTCCCAGTGATTCAACCTCTCTCTATTTTCTGATTCGCCTGGTGCATGAAAGAAAACCATGCGAAATGAAGGAGTTTTCCTGTCCTGGACAATGTACCTGCTGCGCACCAGGTTTTCCTCTCTTGAATTTTCCTCTCTTGAAGATGGAACGCTCCCCCGGGATTCAATAAACCCTGGTCCGACCGGGATGTGATGCAGCCAGGGGCCCATTCCCGACTCACTGCTGACCTTACTTTTACCCTGCACGGCTCTTGCTTATTCCAAAGCAGGTATACCTTCTCATGACGATGGTTGGGAAAGGTGCGTATCTCCGGAAGGTGACCAGTGCTCTCTGCAACACCCCCCCTGTCTCTGTCGGGACTGAACTGGAGGGGACGACACCACCCTCTGTATTTATCGGAAGGGCTGGTTACCCATCGGTAAGGGCCGGGCCTCTGATCGCACCAATCCATGGGGACTGCACGATAATGGACAGCCCTGAGTCATGGATCGCGGAAAACCGGACACAAGAGGAGATCATCGGTTACCGGATGAACCTGGTCCGTGGTGTCCGGACGATCGGTGTCAGGGACCACGAATCGTCGTATGCACGGCAGCTCCAGGAGATAGCGCTCACCAGGGACTCCGCAGAGAGCCAGGCCGTCTTTTCCTCCCCTCCGAGGGGGTCGACATTCAGCGAGGACCATGCTCCTTTCGGTCCCAGCGCCGAACTCGAGAGGATGACGGTCGAGGAAGGGAAGTGGGACCCTGGTCTTGAGAAGGCGTATTATGATACAGACCTGATCGGCGGGGATGCCATTTGGGACTTGTACTGTAATGATGTCTCATTCTCCCGTATCCAGAAGGCTTTCTCAACCGGTGCGATGGGTGTTGGACGAAGGAGGAGGCTGGTCCCGACCCGGTGGTCCATCACCGCGTGTGACAGCACGATCGGGAACCGTCTCCTTGCCCGGGTTAAGACCTTTCCTGTCCTTGATACCGTCCGTCTCCATACCTTCCAGAGTCTTAACAACCTCTATGCTGTCCTGCTCTTTCCCATGGGATGGCACTACGAGTGGACCGAGGCATTCACCCATGTTCTCGGCCGGGAAGAGATCATCTTCTCCGATTTCGAGGGTCTCCGGGGAAAGAAAGAGTACTCACCTGTAGGGGGGTGTTTCTACTCCTGCCGGATGGCGGTCCTTGAAGCGCTTGCCCGCGAAGAGCATCAGGCGGGCGCTATTGTTCTCCGTGAGGCCAGGAGGGGGTATGTCCCCATGGGTGTCTTCAATGTCAGGGAGAATGTACGCCAGGCCCTCCGGCAGCCTGCAAGAGAATTCGAGCACATCAGGGGTGCACTGCAGTCCCTTGAGGGATCCTTCGGGATCCCTATATCACGGTTTATCAGCGAGGGAACGATATTAGGTCAGGTTGTGAGGGGACGCCAGGCAACCCTTGGAGAGTTTGATTGTCCCTCCTGACCATCTCACTTTTTTCCCGATTGTCCTTCCTGTATGCTAGAATCCGCAAGAGGTCTTCCGGGTGGCTGGGGAGTCGAACAGTGAGTAATAATGACTAGAGCTCGTTCGCATTCCCCGGGTTATTGGTCCCGGTAGTATCTACGCGGGTGGTGTCGTTCCACCCTGGTTTGCGTTTCCCCTTGCAAGCGAGGCGAATATCCCGATAATACAGAGTACGGTAAAGAGCAGGAATCCGACGTGCATGGTTGTCATGAATGCTGGGTAATACCTGGAGGTGATCTCAACCCTGCCGATTATCAGGGAGAATAAAACCATCGTGATCCCCATCGAGAACATCTGCCCGAGCAGGCGCATTGTACCAACGATTCCGGATGCGACCCCGTAATACCGTTTCTCAACTGAACTCATGATAGCATTCGTATTCGGTGAAGTGAACAGCCCGAACCCACTCCCAAGGATGATAAGAGCGGCAAGGATGAACCATATCGGGGTATCATCGTTCACAAAGACGAACAGGAAGAGGCCGAAAGCGCAGAATGCCATTCCCACCGAGGCAATGATCTGGGAGTTTACCCGGTCCGAGATCTTACCCGAGAACGGGGAGATGATCATCTGGCACACAGGAGCTGCAACCAGCACGAACCCGGCGTACTGGGGAGAGAAGCCCTTGGAGAACTGGAGATAGAGACTCAAAAGGAATGATACTGCATAGGTTGCACTATAGTTAATCAGTGCGGCAAGGTTCGAGAAGGCAAAGACCCTGCTGGCTGAAAAGAGCCTTATATCTAAAACCGGTGTTTTCTGGCGATGTTCAAAGCCGATAAATGCAAGCACAAGAAGGAAACCGGTTGAGGTGAGGATTATCCCCGTGATATGTGGTAAGATGGAGAACCCGTACATCATCGTAACCATTGACAGGCCGTACAGGGCAGACCCCGGAAGGTCAAGTTTTTCACCCTGGCACTCTGCCCACTCCTGTTTAAGGTATACCGCTGTCAGGAGGCATGCGAGCGTCCCGAGCGGGATATTCACGAGGAATATACTCTTCCACCCGAAGGAAGTTGTGAGGAGCCCACCGAGGAACGGCCCGAGTGAGAGACCCATGTAGACCGCGGTAATATAGATCCCCAGCGCCCTGCCCCGTTCCCCGGGCGGGTACACGGATGTCAGGATGGCGACCGACGTCCCGTATATCATCGAACCGCCAATTCCCTGGAGGGCCCTGACAAGGATGAGGGCCCCTGCAGACGGTACCAGGGTCATAGCAAACGATGCGATGGTAAATAACCCGATACCGTAGAGGAAGACTCTCTTTCTTCCGTAAATATCTGCTATTTTCCCAAATGGCACGAGAAAAACAGCGGAAGTGAGGAGGTATACGGTTGCCACCCAGGAGAGGGAGATAGCGTCCATGTGAAATGCCGATCCGATCGTGGGCAGGGCTATGTTGACGCTTGAACTGTCGAAGGGGGTGATGAACCCTGCAAATACCGCTATGAAGAGGACAATGTGCTTCTGCCGGGAGAGCACGGAAAAGGGATTCTCGGCCATCCGTATCCCCTGGTATGTTTCCAGGCCATAGATACTTCCCGGTTTTTTCCAGGGTTCGATTCGCTATCTCCTGCATGGACCGGGATCCCGGGTTCGGGAGACCCGCATGTGCAGGAGGATGCCAGGAACCTGGTACTGGGCAATGTCTGCTTCTTTATGAAGAAAACAAATGGAAATACGTTGGAACTGCGAGATTCAGAATCAACAGTTCATACCAAACAATAAACCGGTATTATCTTTTTTAGCTGAGTTGGGGAATTTCACACCAATAATGACACGCCCCTTCAGGAGGTAGGGTTACCCGGTACTTTCTTGCTGATCGTGATTGATCGATCCTTGCTTCGATTCTATACCGGCGCTGTGTTCAAGTACATATCACCTGATTGAGTACTGGAACGCATTGATAGAAATGGTGCTCTCCCGATTTGTCAATAAAGGGCCCGGGAATGATATGTTCTCCGATCATATTCTAGGGATCGGGGATACTGAAGGGAACTCTTCCCGTAGCAGGTGCCATCTTTATTGTAATGGAGTAGTAACTCCAGGTGATTTCCGGGCAGAAAGGAGTGAATTACCGGTTCCCTGTTCTTTTTAATAGTATATGCGACTTTCCCTAAAGGTATATTAAAAAGCCCAGCTGGATGAGAAGGATGTCCAGGCAGGTCCAGACATCGTGCCAGGAAAAGAGCATCCCCCCGGCCAGGGTTCCCTTTGCGGCACTCGCGCTCCATGCAAGTGGCCAGAGGACAAGGAGGCTCGTTGTCCGCCGGAAGAGGGCAGCGAACGCCATGTCATAGAAGGCGAGCCATACCAGCATGGGAGCCGGGGATGTCCCCACGTGGTACGCGGCAAAACAGAGACCGGCAAGAAGAATCACCGGGAGTATTCCAAATGCACACTCGTAACGGAGCTGGAGCCAGCAGAAGACAAAGAACGGTTCCCAGAGGATCAGCCCATTCTCCAGGAGGTGGGGAATCAGTTCAGTTCCATATATGGCGGAATAACCGGTCATCACCTGCCAGGTAAAGACTGCGGTAATGGCAATACTGAGCAGGAGGCTCTCCTTCCAGTAGTGCGTGGTGATCCCAAGTTCCGAGAACGGCTGTCTTTTATATCCTACGATCCACCAGGCCGGGAAGATCACAATGGCTGAAAAGAGAACAATGTAATACATGGTCCCAAGAAGGCTTCCCGGGGGGAGATGAGTCGTGGTGTAATATCCCCTGATGAGCAGGATGGTCATCAGCACTGCAAGGATTGTGTCTTCGGCCGGTGCCCATCATCACCAGCGCTTTTTGAGAATTACTGCCAGCATGTTCATTCTCCCGGTTCTGTTGATCTTTTATATACAAGGATATGATCATCTTTCTGATAGGGATCTGGATCGTTTCTTAATGTCGGGAGCAGGATAAACCAGGGAATAACCAAAACCGGGATCATCTTTCTGGAAGAACTACATAGCTCAGGTCAGGCAACTACCGGTCCCTATCCCCTTCCCTAATATTTTTACAATACGAGTGCCTTGTAGCATACTGTGTACTGAGGAGTTCATGGATGACATACTGGTCATAGAAGATGATGTGATCATTGCGTTGACAATTGAAGGCCGGTTAAAACAGCTTGGGTACCGGGTAGTTGGCCGTGCCTCAACAGGGAAGGACGCAATAGAGAAAGCGACATCCTTGCAGCCTGACCTTGTGTTGATGGACATCAATTTAAAGGGGCCAATGGATGGAATAAGTGCGGCGGAGACTATATACGGGCTGCTGAATATTCCCGTCGTCTACCTTACCGCTTTTTCAGATGAGAAGACACTTGAACGGGCACATAAAACTTCACCGTACGGGTATATTATCAAACCATTCAATGACGATAACCTCCGCGTGACCATCAGCATGGCACTCAAGAAGAGCAGGGCCCTCCATAATGAAAAACTGAATGATGAACTGATCACCTGGGACTAAGGTGGTCGCCTGGCAGGTTTGTCCTGGTCACCCATTCCCTGCCCCCGAATCCCCCGGGACCAACCGCCGGCCTGGAAAGGCCTATAATTCAGAAATGGATGGCATCTTGCACGACCCCCCCTCCAAAAGATTGGCAGTTCCTATGACCCTGGTATTAGAACGGATCGAAGTCTTCAGCCTTCTTATCTCGACACTTATCGGTATTGTAAGTCTCCTTGTATACTGGAACAACAGGAATAAAATGTCCCTCTTCCTGGGTACCGGTTTCATCGTTTATGGGAGTTCTTTTCTCCTCACTTTCATTGCAGAACGCCCCTCCGCGACTGACTTTGCCGCCATACTGCTCCAGACCTTTGCATTTCTCCTCATCCTCTTCGGGTTCTTCAAAAGCCTGGGAGAGGAGCGTTCCCGGATCGCCGAACTCTCTCTGAAGAACAGGCTGCTCGAATCCGAGATAGCCGAGCGGAAACGGGCCGAGGAGATGGCAAAGAGGCAGGTGCAGGAACTGGAGCAGAACCAGCAACAGCTTAGGCAGAGCGAGGCGAGGTTCCGTGCGGTTCTCAACCACAGTTACGAGTTCATCGGCATGCTCCACCCCGACGGGACGACCATGAAAATAAACCATTCTGCCCTCGAATTTACCGGGGTTTCCGAATCAGATATTGTAAACCGCCCAATCTGGGAGACCCCGTTTTGGACACATTCTGCCGAGATGCAGGAGAGAGTACAGGATGCAGTGAAGAGGGCAGTCCTGGGTGAGACAATCCGGTTCGATGCCACCCATCGTGCAGTCGATGGGCATCTCGCCTATTTCGATTTCTCTATCAAACCTGTGTTTGATGAGAGCGGGAATATCCTGTATCTCATTACCGAAGGCAGGGACATCAGCGAGCGCAGATACGCAGAGCAGAACCTTCGTGAAAGTGAACGCCGGTTCGCCGATATCATCAGTTTTCTCCCGGATGCGACCTTTGTCATCGATAAAGCCGGGACTGTTCTTGCCTGGAACCGGGCGATGGAGAAGATGACCGGAGTCCCAGCAAAAGAGATAATCGGCAAGGGTAACTATGAATATTCACTCTCGTTCTACCAAGAACGCCGACCCATTATCGTCGATCTCGTCCTCCACTATGAGCCGGATACTGTAGCGAAATATCCTGTTATTACAAGGGAAGGTGAAACCCTCTTCTCTGAGATATTTATACCACACCTCAATAATGGCAACGGGGCGTATCTCTGGTTTACTGCATCCCCGCTCTACGATGCCACTGGGAGTATCACGGGAGCAATTGAATCAATCAGGGATATTACCCAGCGTAAACTTGCAGAAGATGCCCTGAAAGAGAGCAAATCCCAGTTGCACTCTATTATCACAGGTTCTCCCATCCCGCAGTATGTTATCGACGGTAATCACCGGGTCCTCTACTGGAATGATGCTCTTGCGAAATACAGCGGGATCCGGGCGGAAGAGGTGATCGGCACCACCCGGCAGTGGAAGGCGTTTTATGACCAGGAACGCCCCTGCATGGCTGATCTCCTCCTCGATGGCACCATCGGAAATGTACCGGAGTTGCACGAGGGTACATATGAGCGATCCAAACTGATCGAGGGTGCATACGAAGCGATCGATTTCTTTCCCCGAATGGGAGCGCGTGGTACCTGGCTGTATATCACCACCGCGCCGGTAAAAGACGAGCATGGAGTCATAATCGGTGCCGTGGAGACCCTCTCTGATATCACCGAGGAGAGAGCAATTGGAGAGGCACTCCGTATGAGCGAGGAGAAATTCCGTCGCATCCTTGATAATATCCAGGATGTCTACTATCGCTCTGACAGGGACGGTACCCTCATCATGTTCTCCCCATCGGGGTACCGGCTGCTCGGGTATGATCCAGATGATAACCTCCTCGGATCAGGTATTGCCGAGATTCTTTATGTAAATCCCAGTGACAGAACCCGCTTTCTCGAGACCCTCGGGAGAACCGGATCGGTCCGTGACTTCGAGGTGGATCTACGCCATAAAAGCGGTGGAATCGTGACGGTTTCCGTCAGCAGCCACTACTATTACGGACCTGATGGGACTATAGCCGGAGTGGAGGGGATCTTCCGGGATATAACCGGGAAGAAGAAGGCTATGGACTCCATCCGGCAATCTCTCCTTGAGAAGGAGGTCCTCCTGAAGGAGATCCATCACAGGGTCAAGAACAACCTGCAGTCAATCTGGGGCTTAATCGACCTGCAGATGCAGGCAATAACCGATCCGGCCACGATCAATACTCTCAGGGACAGCCAGAACCGCATCCGTGCAATGGCATTAATCCACGAGACCCTTTACCGCTCGCATGATCTCTCGCATATCGACTTCTCTATCTATCTCAAGAGCCTCGTGACTGCCATCATGTCCACCTATGCAATCTCGCCCGGTCAAATCATGGTTCAGACAGAGATTGAAGAGACGCCACTGGACGTGGAAACCGGGATCGCATGTGGCCTGATCGTCAATGAACTGTTGTCCAACACCATCAAGCATGCATTCCCTGGTGATCAGACTGGTGAAATCCAAATCGGATTCCGGGGAGAGTACGATGAGTTCATCCTCCAGTTCAGCGACAATGGTATTGGTATTCCCATTGACTTTGATCCCGGGACTACCACTAGCCTCGGCCTCCGGCTGGTCTATATACTGGCCTGCGACCAGCTTGATGGTAATATCCAACTGATACGGGGCAATGGGACCAGGTTCGAGATCCGGTTTCCGAAGCGATGATGGGTTCCGTACCCCGCGTTCTGCGGTTCAGCCCCTTTTCCAGAGAAACCGATGGAATACCCTTTTCTCTCATCCCTTCAGTACGGTTGTACAATGATTTCCCCGGTGAACCGGCGTGGACCACGGATCCGGCTCTCAGTCACGACCAGGACACTCCTCGTCTTCCTCGCCCTCTCGGTCGGGGCGGTCCTTGTTACAGGATTTGTAGCAACCTGGCAGATCCGGGAGATCAGTTCATACGCAATTGAGCGGAGCGGGGACCTTGGGGTACGGGCGATCGATGACAGCACCACCGCATTGGAGAGGGATGCACAGTCCTCCCTCCTGCGGCTTGCCAGGGACCAGGCATATATCAGCAACATCATCTTCGACCGCGTTTCAGGGGAGATCGAGATGCTGGTGCGTTATGCCGGGGAGATCCAGGCAGATCCTTCCCGGGTGAGGCCCCGGCATTTCTACCTCCAGGACGAGGAGCCACAAGACCCCGCCTCGACCACCGTCCTCTTCCTCTCGCCGGGAGTCGAGAAGGATATCCCCGTCGAAGAGCGCAACGCCGCCGGGATGATGACCGATATCTTCATCCCACTCTTTGCATCCGATAAGAACCTTGCGGCAGTCTACGTGGGGACTGAGAGCGGAATGTCATTCATCTACCCATGGTTCACCGGGATGGATGCCACATTCGATCCCCGGCTGAGGGGATGGTTCCGCCAGGCAAAGGAGACCGGGGCCATGACCTGGTCCGAACCATACGTTGACCTGCTGGGCCACGGGTTGATGATGACCTGCTCAAAACCCGTCTCCAACCCCACGAGAGGGTGGTTCTGGGTGATTGGGGCGGACGTGACCGTCGAGACCATCAACAGGAATATCATCGGTACCCAGGTGGGGGAATCCGGTTATGCAATGCTTATCGACCAGCACGGGAACGTGATCACAAGGCCCGGGCTCTCATCGGGCGACATGCGCTGGGACGAGTCATTTGTGACTGAAAACCTCCTCGAGAGCGGGAATGCCGGGCTCGTGGCGGTTGCGAGGGATATGACTGCCGGGAAGGAGGGCGTTGCACGTGTCAGTTTTGAGGGCGGCGACCGGTTCATCGCGTTTGCACCGGTCAAGAGCGTGAACTGGAGCGTGGGGGTGGTGATGCCGGTCGACGAGGTGATCGCACCCGCGCTCTCCACCCGGCAGCGCATCCTCGGGGCATCGGAAGAGACCGCGTCGCATATCACATGGCAGCAGGAGCAGTTGAAGACGGTATTCACCGCTGCATTCCTCATCCTTCTCGTTGTCGTGATCGTCCTCTCCCTCGTCTTTTCCCGGTATCTCACCCGGCCCCTCGAAGACCTGAAGAGGGGCTCAGAGGCCGTCGGGAAGGGGGATCTCGATTACCAGGTGGAGGTCCATACCGGCGACGAGTTCGAGGACCTTGCAGTCTCGTTCAACCGGATGGCAGGGGACTTAAAAGAGCACATCCAGTCCCTTCGCCTCACTACCGCGGAGAAAGAACGGATCCAGAAGGAACTCGAGATCGCAAGGGGGATCCAGCAGAGCTTCCTCCCCGAGTCCGCCCCCCGGATCCCGGGAATCGATCTCGAAGGGCTCAACCTTCCCGCTGCGGAGGTGGGCGGCGACTTCTACGACTTCATCCCCGTCGGGAGCACGAGCTGGGGCCTCGTGATCGCTGACGTCTCCGGAAAAGGCGTCCCTGCCGCCCTTTTCATGGCGCTCTCCCGCACGCTGATCCGGGCGAGCGCGACAAGGAACCCCGATCCCGTGGAATCCATCAGGGAGGCCAATCACTCGATATACCTGGACTCAAAGACCAGCATGTTCGTCACCCTCTTCTATGCAATCCTCGATATCCGGGAAAAGACGTTGACGTTCGTGAATGCCGGGCACAATCCCCCTCTTCTCGTATCTCCAGGAAGCAGTGGAGTAACCCTCCTGAAGGCAAGGGGCATCGCGCTTGGCGTCATCGATGACGTCGACCTGGAGCCAGTCAGGGTCGCACTCTCGCCAGGTGATGTCGTTGTCCTCTACACTGACGGGGTTACAGAGGCAACGAACGAACGTGACGAGGAGTATGGCGTCGAGCGGCTCTCCACCCTCGTGCAGGCGTCAAAGGTTTCCTCGGCAAGGGAGATAATCGATGCGATCGTCGAAGATGTCACCGCCTTTGCCGGGTCGCGACCGCAGTTCGATGACATCACCCTCATGGTGCTGAAGGTGAAGTGAGGGGAGAGCCTCGTTGCTCCTGGCCCTCCCCGTCAATCCGGCATCTCGGGGGTGATCCCGATTCCGCCGATCCAGCCTGCGATCACATCGTAGACGGGTGTGGAGATCAGGCCCATGAAAAGAGGATGGTCACTCCCACGATGATCATCGCGGAGAATCCCACGATTCCTGCTTACGCTGCCCCAAGTCCTCCGAGCCCCATGGCGGCCGCATCGGCACTGGCCCCACGCGCGACCATTGCACCCATGAAAACACTCATGATGCGTCTCGCAACAGGCCCGGCGCATGAAAATGCCGGAGGCATTTTGGTATGAAAACCGCATCCGCGGTTTTCATCAGGGGGGCATGCGACTCGACAGTCTCATGTGCGTTTTATAGGAAATCCTCCATATCCTGCTAAATAGTCGCGTATACCTTTGCAACAGACATTTCGCCGATCTTCGATCAATTACGCAACTCTCTCTCCCATGCAGGGTTCCTTCCAATCGAGGGATTCCCGGCTTTGACGCCCGGAAAGAGAGAAGGTCACCGCTGCTGCGTGCATTCAGGAGGGGAGGGAGACGTTTTAGATGTCTCCTTCCTGACCGGGGGGGTGCGAATGGTCTCCATCCGGTGGATGCTCCCAAGGTCGAGGGAGAGGAGGTGATCGATGGAGAGGGGTGCGTATCCCGTGCACTCGCACGAGACATTTATCGTCCTCTTCTCGCCGTTGATGAAGGGATACTCCGGGACCTTGTTATGCGTGTGCCCGTGGATCACCCACCCCTTCCACGAAGGGGGGGCATTCCGCGGATCATGGACGAGATAGAACTCGTAGCCCCTGTAGGAGAGGGTGGCGTGGTGCATTGCGCCCGGCAGGTCCCTGTCGTGGTTCCCCCTTATGAAGACCTTCTTTCCGTTCAGTTCACGTATCCACCGGTCGGGGCTCCCCCTGATACTGAAGTCTCCCAGGTGATACACCGTGTCGCGTGGTCCCACCACGAGGTTCCACCGGTCCACAAGGTCCCGGTTCATGTGACGGAGCGATGAGAACGGCCGGTGGCAATGGCGCAGTATCTTTGCATGGTTCAGGTGGAGGTCTGATGCAAGGTATATCTGGCCCGGATTCCGGGAAAAAGAGAGAAGGATACGCCTGATTACTGAAAGAATTCTCGATAGTCCGATGTTCATTGCTCTTGATCCGGATCTGCATGAGTGTAGTTCAACAGAAAAGAAGAATGCTTTCCTGCCCAGGCGCATCGAGTGGCACACAATTTACCGGGGGACAGGATCTGGTGCTCCTGTAGCCCGGGCACGCCCGAAGTAGAGCGAGGGTCACGGGTGATACCATTTGGATTCCCCCGGCAGCCGCCGCCGTGCGTTCCCGGTTCCATCTTTCCTGCAGTCCTTCACGGGCTTTTCCAGGCATTCCATCCCGTCGAAACAATGAATACCCCTCCAATGATATGAGTTCCGCAATGACAGGTACATCCAGAACCATTCGTCTCAGGGATGAACTCCGGGATACTCTTTGCAGGATGATGGAGAACCAGGGATATACCAGCTTTGAAGAGTTCGTAAACGACAATCTCGCTGCCTGCATCGCCTGCCGCACACGGCATGATCAAACCCCTGCAGGACACACGTATGAAGTCGAGATGCTCCGCATGAGAATACGGGAGCTCGAGCGGATCGTAAAGAAAAAGGACGAGCAGATCACGGTCCTCCTCGAACTGTGGGAGCACTGCAACGTTGGAGGAGAGCCGGCACCGGGCCTTGAAATATCGCCTGAACTCGAAGACAGGATAGGGATGATCATCCGGGACTGGTATTATGACGTGGAGCGGAAGGATCACTCCGGTGCTGACGGGAAAACGTGAGGGCTTTTTTTCGACTCTTTTGAAGTGGTGCCGGGATCTGAACAGGACCGTGGCAGGGTCACCGGGCAACCGGGGAAATTGCGCAACCGCGGCAATCACGAATGAATTGGACAATCTTTAATGCAATTGTTGCCATGCCGATAAAAAAAAGGGATGCATAACCGGGAGGGTCCGGCAGGTGCACATCCCTATTTTTTCGGCTCGGAGAGGAGCGTGCCGGCAATTGCGATGTTCTCCTTCTCGAGCTCGTGGATCAGGATCGTGACCCGCTCGATGGGAACCTCGAGCACCCGGGTGATCGTCCCTGCAATCTCCTCTGCCATCTGCTTCTTCTGTTCAACTGACCGTCCTTTTGCCATGGTGATGGTGACAACCGGCATACCTGTACATTATGGCGGAAACACCGGATAAACACGGCGGATCCGGGACGAAGGGGAACCTCTTTGCCTCCCTTTCACAAATCCCTTGCATACCCTGACTGGATTGCGGCCTCCTTCACCGCACGCGCAATCGCCCTCGTGACGTCCCTGTCAAGGATCGTGGGGAGGATATGCTCCCGGTGGGGATGCGGCACATAGTCCGCAATGGCATGTGCCGCCGCCACTTTCATCTCGTCGCTGATTCGGGTGGCAAAAGCGTCGAGCGCCCCGCGGAATACGCCGGGGAATGCAAGGGCATTGTTGATCTGGTTGGGGTAATCGCTTCGCCCCGTCCCCACCACCGCTGCACCGGCACGCCGGGCGGCATCCGGCATGATCTCTGGAACAGGGTTTGCCATGGCAAAGACGATCGGCTCATCGTTCATCAGACGGATCATCTCCTCGTTGACCACGCCGGGCCCGGAGACCCCGATGAAGACGTCTGCTCCCTCCATCGCATCCGACAGCGATCCCGTCCGCCCGGAGCGGTTGGTCTCGTCTGCCAGGATGAACTTGTACTTGTTGCTGTAGAGTCCTTTCCTTGCGCGGTGTATGATCCCCTGGGTATCGCAGACTACGATCTCGCGGACGCTCCGGCATACGTCCGGGCTGTACCCGATGCAGCGGAGGAGCCGGGTGATGGCATAGCCTGCAGCACCGGCCCCGCAGACTACGATGTGGAGGTCCTCGAACTGCTTCTTCGTGGCCCGGCAGGCGTTGAGAAGGGCCGCGAGTACCGTGATAGCGGTGCCGTGCTGGTCGTCGTGCATCACAGGGATGCCGAGATCCTGCAGGCCCTCCTCCACCTCGAAGCAACGGGGGGCGGCGATATCCTCCAGGTTGATCCCCCCGAAGACCGGGGCGATGTTTCTGACCTGGTCCACGAAGTCAGACTGGGGACCGTCGAAACAGATGGGAAACGCGTCAATTCCGGCAAACTTCTTGAAGAGGATGGCCTTTCCCTCCATCACCGGGATGGCGGCATACCCCCCGATGTTCCCGAGGCCGAGCACCGCTGTCCCGTCGGTGATGATTGCCACCGAGTTCCGCTTGAGGGTGTAGCGGTATGCCATGTCCCTGTCCTTCTGGATCGCCCTGCAGACCTCTGCTACGCCGGGAGTATAGGCCCTGGAGAGGTCGCGGCGGGTCTCGAGCGGCACCCTTGATCGTATCTCCAGCTTTCCATGGTGCTCCTCGTGGAGCGCCAGCGCCTCCTGGTAGATCGCGTTACGGTCCTCTTCCTGGTCCATGATTCCATCAAGGTCGCCTCATCACATAAAACCCGGGTCTTTCCTCAAGTTGCGTGAATTCAAACCCGGGCGGCCCGGCAACACTTATTTCGATGCACGACGACCAGAATGGCTATGTCCAGGAAATGCCCCTTTCACTTCATGCTCCTCGGAATCGCACTCGGCGCTCTCCTCGCCGCCGCTGGGTGCACGGTGCCGGTGAATGTCACGCTGGATCCCTCGGGGCACCCTGCCTACATGTGCGGGGTACCGGTTGATGCCCGGGTCACAAGGGTCATCGACGGCGACACCATCGCGGTGAAGATTGCCGGGGGAAGGGAGGAGACCGTGCGTGTGCTCGGTATCGACACGCCGGAGACCGAGGAGCATGGGAACTGGGGCAATGAATACGAGGGGATCAGCAATCCCTCCTACCTGACATCGTGGGGGCACCGGGCAAGCAACCAGACGGAGAGCCTGGTGAAAGGGAAGAGCGTGACGCTCATGGCCGACTGCATGACCGGCGAGCGCGACCGGTACGGCCGGCTTCTCGCGTACGTCGGGATCGAGGGATCCGACCTTGGGTCCCTGCTCCTCCAGGGCGGGTATGCGAGGGTCTACACCGAAGAATCGTTCGGGAAGAAGCAGTTGTACCTCCTGATCCAGTCCGAAGCACAGCTTGCCGGCACGGGGCTCTGGAGTGCAGCAAAGACCCCGGAGAGTTCGCAAAAAAGCCCGGTGTCGATCGCTTCTGTCCAGTACGATGCCCCCGGCGACGACAGGGAGAACCCAAACGGCGAGTATATCGTGCTCGCCTCCGAGGAAACGGTGAACCTCTCGGGGTGGACGATCGCCGACAACAGCGGGACGGTCTACACGTTTGGCGACGTGGTCATACCGGCTGGCGATCGCGTGACACTCTACATCGGTTCAGGCACCCCGACCGGCACCAGGCTCTACTGGAACCTCTCCGCACCGCTGCTCGGAAACGATGCCGATGCCGTCACGCTCAGGGATCCTGAAGGAAATGCGGTGGCTGTCTACCGGTGGGGTCCGTGAGCGTTCCCCCAAAAGGGAGCTGAAGTGTGGATTCCGGGCGGCCTTCCAGAGGGACCCGCGGTACCCCCGCTCACACCCCTCCTTCATTCGCAGACGGTTGTGGTTCCCTTTTCGACGGTATCATGCAGGAACCGCTGCTCGGGACGATGGTGACCGAGCTCTTCGGGATCTTGGACTCAAGCGACGCCTTCATCCGGTCGATCGCCTCCTGTACCTCGCACATGCGCCGGTCGCCGTCGAATTCGAGGAAGATCTCGATGTACACGTTGCTCCCGCTCCTCCGGGAGCGGACACCGTGAAATGCTTCGTACTCGCAGAAGAACTCTGTGAGTTCCCTGATGATCGTGATCTGGAGCGACTCATCGAGCGTCTTGTCGAGGAGATCAGGGAGCGACGCGGAGATGACCCGGTAGCCGGTGGTAAAGAGGAAGCCGACGATGATCATCGATGCGAAGGGATCGATATAGACCGCCCACCAGAACTGGTGCAGCACGATAGAGAAGATGAGCGCGAGCAGCACCGAGAGGTCCGAGAATGCCTTGGTCCTGAAGAGTCGCCACTGCGACTCCATGATGGGAGAATACTCCTTCTGGGCGATGCGGTAGTTCTTGAACCAGAGCCAGGTATTCACCGTAACACCAATACTCATCATGACGAGCGCGAGCGCCACCCCGCTGATATGGAGGGCTTCGGGTGCGAGGATCCTCGTGATCGCGGTGTAAAAGACCAGGACCAGGGAGATGAGCATCACCGCGCCGGTGATGATGCTCGTCACTGTCTCGAATTTTCCCATCCCGTAGTCATAGACCCCCTTCCCGCCTCTCGAGAGCTTTCGTATGGTAAGATAGGCAAAAAACGTGGCAAGGAGCTCGTTCCCGCATTTCACCACATCCGCGAACATGGTGATCGAGCCGGCGAGGATGGCGGCGATGATATCAGGTATCCAGAGGATAAAGTCCACGACAAGGCTGACAAAGACCGTCTTCTCCTTCTTTGCAAGGGTCGACGCATCGAGAACTGATACGTCCTCCATCCCGGTCGCGTGGCTCATCTGCAGTCCTTATCTCTTCGTATGCGCTGAAAGGAGAAAATACCCGCAGAATTGATGAAGGATGGGGGGTGCAGGATCTCCCCTGCTGCCGCGCACCGGAAGATCCAGGTCGATCGCCCGCTCCCGCCCGCCAACTTTTATCGTGTGCCAGATTCCAGAATTTTCCATGCGAAAAGGGGACCCCGCCGGAGAGTGAACCATGGAACTGCAATGCGAGAACAGGGGAGAGATCAGGGTTGTCCACGTGGCGGGCAGGATCGACAGCAGCAACGCGGAAGAATTCGGCAGGGATATCAGGGGTGTGATCACGGGCGGAAGCCGCCAGCTGCTCCTCGACTTCGCAGGCGTCCCCTACATCAACAGTGCAGGTCTTCGGGCCGTCCTTGTTGCGGCAAAGAACCTGAAGATGCCTGGCGACCGCTGTGTCATCTGCGGACTTTCTCCTGAAGTAAAAGAGATATTCGAACTCGCGGGATTCATGAACATACTCAGGACATATCCGTCGGTCGAGGACGCGATCTCGCACTGGTGAGAGAGGGAGTGCCGCGATCCCCGTCGCGGGGGGAGTGTGAAGGGGTAGTTTCTTTCCCGTGAAGACCGCACCAGCCCATGGCAGCCTGCGGCCGCCGGCACACCTCCTGTCGCCCCACCCTTCCGGCACTCCGGCGGGAATCAGCCGCCCCCGGGGCTCCCGGGCAACATCAGGTCACCTGCTCCCCGCGCTTCTCCCGCATCGCTGCCTTGTCCGCACCAAAAATTACCTCCTCCCAGGCCTTCCCGAGCAGCTTCCGGTAGTAGCCCACGTCGAAACGGGCGGCCTTCCAGTCAAGGTCAACAGCCCAGGTGCGTGAATCAGTGACAACGAAGCTCACCTCCATCCCGGGGGAGAGGGCGATCCCCTCCGCCGCGCAGGCCTGCACCGCCGATGCCTCGGCGCAGGCGTGGCGGTAGCGGAGGGTGCTGATCCTCCTGCTGACCGCCATCTCTGCAGGGCGGGCTGAAGGGAGCTCCTCCATTGCCCTGCGGTAGCGTTCCCGGAGCGGCTCACGGAGGGCTGCAATCTCTTCCGGCGTGCGGGCCTGCTGCATACGCGCCAGCATCTCCTCCTGCACGTCCCTGATGAAGGGAGGGGTGTCTCCACGGCGGGCCGCGATTCCCCTTACCTTGAGGCTCCCGTCCGAGAGCCTGCCAAAGTAACGGGTGTAGGCCCCGGTCCCGTCGGCCATCGGGAGGAAGACAAGCCAGTCATAGGCGTCCACCACCGTATGCAGGCGGGTCTCCCTCTCCACCCGTTCCTTGAACGCGGCAACCGGTCCTCCCTGCACCCAGAGGCAGTCCACGATCCCGTGCAGGACAGAAAAGCCCATCTCCTCGGCGATATCCCTGGTCCGGATGAGGACTTCGCGGGCGCTGCCGGTGATGGCCTCGTGCACCTCGATCCTCCCGAACTTCGCGTTCCGGTACCCGGTGTACCCGAAGCATGTCACGAGCATCCACTTGAGGATGGCATCGAGACCCGCATACCGCGGGTCGCGGGCCTTCTTCTGCTTGGTCTCCATCCGCATGGCGATGAGGGGAGCCAGCACGCAGGGGAGGAAGCCTTCTTTCACCGGGTCTGCCAGGGTCTCGGGGGAGAGGTTGTCCCTGACGATGAGGGATGGGTAGAGGGAGGTGAAGTCGATCTCGTGCACCCCGGTATAGATCCCGGGGACCGGCTGGAACATCATCCCTCCCCGGTCCGCCGCCTTCAGTTCCGGGAACCGCCGCACCACCTCAGGGTCGTCCTTCCTCCATGGGACTGCGATACCCCTGCGGAGCGCCTCGTAGACTTCGTAGGACGAAATGAGGGTCCCGGAGGTGAACCGGGCGGCGAGGTTCGGGGAGAGCCCCGAGAGGCGTGCCCCGAGCAGGATGCCGGAGAGCCCGCTCTCCCGGTAGTGGAAGCTCTGGCGGGTGTCAACCAGCAGCCGGCCGTCGGGGATCAGGGCCCCCACCCGGAACTCCGTCTTCCCGTAGCTCCAGTAGGACTTTGCCTGGAGCCGCCGGAACCTCCCCGTCCGGGAGAGGCCGGTATCAAGCCCGTGACTGCGGGCGCTTTCCGCCAGCCGGGGCACCCAGATATCAGCCTGGGAAAAGAGGATCACGTCCGGGTCAACGGAGCGGACGAGGCCTGCCATGTCCGAGAGGATGGTCCTCTCGTCCCCCCCGACCCACACCTGCCTCCCGTCGACAGAGAGCGAGAGCGTGGTGACTGGATCTCTGGCAAAAGGGTTGTCCGCGACCGCGATCTCCATTGCTGGGAGATCGAAAGAGAGATCGGTGGAGAAACGCGACTCTCCTTCGTCGCTGCAGGGGACAAGGCCACCTGCTGCCAGGACGCACTGGTCCGGCCTGAGATCGGCATTGAAGATCCTCGCCTCGTACCGCGTCTGCTTCTCTACGAGTGCTGCGGCCTCCCTGCCGGCCTGCACCCGGTACCCGTCGAGGGTTCCGTACACGGTGCGGATGCTGCACTCTTCCACGGGGAAGCGGCTCTCCAGGCCCTCCAGGAGATCTCCGTGGGCATGCGGGTCCGGGAGGTGAAGGAGGAAGGAGGAAGGAGCGGGGACGACGTGGTGCCGGCCGCCGCGGCCCCTCTCCCATATCTCCACCTGCCCGTTCCGGGAGCAGGTGTCAAGGATCCACACGGCGCCTCCCCCCCTCCTGCTCCTTTGCGACCTCAAGGAGGACCGAGAAAAGCGTGGCCTCGAGCGGGTCGCCGAATGCGTAAAAGCACTCGCTTGCATGCACCCGCGCCATCGCGACCACCCGGAGGGCGTGCTCCCGGTCTTCTCCAGGGAGGGCGCGGGCGGCCCGCTCCCAGCGGGAGAGGACTTCACGGACCCCCATCCGCACGCTGGCAAAACTCCTCCCCATCTCACACCCCCCCGAGGGTCTGCTGGCCGCGGGGGAGCCCGCCGGGGTAGCGCTCCCTCCCCCGCCCCCTCGCCCTGGGCGCCGGAGGCCGTGCCGCGGGGCTCGCCAGGTAGAAGACCCGGTCCGCGAGCCGCGCCATCGCCTCGAACGAGGGATCTGGGAACTCGGCATACAGCACGACGAGCGACCCATGCCCGAGCTGCCGGAGGCCCTCTCCCACCTGGGGGGCCATCTCCTCCCCCGCACCCTCGTAGAGCGAGGGGTCGTGCTCGACGAAAACGATGGTGTGGTAGGACTCGCGGATGATCTGCAGGAGCTGAAAGGCGGTGAACGCCCGCCGCACCTCGATGCTGACCGACCTGCGGTTGATCCCCGAGAGGAGCCGTGAGCAGTTCCCGCTCACGAAGAGGAACAGGAACCGCCTGAGCACCGGGTTGTCGTTTAACCCGGCCAGCACCACCTCCCCCGGCGCCACCACGGCAGAGAAAGTCCCGCTCCGGAGGGTGACCGCGGGGTGCAGATCGAACTCCATGCCTGTGAGACTGGCACCTCGCACTTCCTTAAGGGTGGGAGAGCACGCGGGGTGAAAGTGGACCCGGCATCTTCAAATAGGGGGGCAAAAGACCCCCCTTCTTCATCGTCGCCCCTCTCCCGGGTCTTCAATCTGGGCAAAAACGGATGGAAAAATTTGTGTGCGTCGGAAGAAGAAGCCATCCGCAAAAACACCGGAGAACAGCTGGGAATTTCGGTTTGCCCGGCGAGACGGACTGGACAGGGGGTGAGAACCTGCAGACTGGCACCGGAAAAAAGGTTAGTGTCTCCGGTACAGAGCCAGGCCTGCCGCGAGCAGGAGCCCGGCTCCGCAAGTCAAGGAAGAGAGCGGTGCTTTTGTCCTGGTCGCCGCGGGGGCTGTGGTGTGCACGGTGGTCGTTTGCGGTGAAGGGGTACCGGTCGCCTGAGGGATGGCCGTCGTCACCACGACACCTCCGCTCTTGTCTCCCTGGACCGCTGCGACTCCCGCTTCTGCCAGGGCAAACCCGGGCTCAAGGGCGAGCGCGTTCTGGTAGGCGGCGAGCGCACCCTGTGAATCTCCTGACGCGGCCATGGCATCCCCTTTCTCGACCCATACTCCCGGATACTTCGAAGGCTGCAGGGTGAGTGCCTGGTCGAAGAGAGGGATGGCCTGCGAGTAGTCGCCCCTGGCTGCGTACGCCTGGGCCTTGCCGTAATAGACCAGGTATGCATATTCAGGGTAGATACTGAGTGCAATGTCATAGGAAGCGATGGCATCGTCATACCGGCCAAGCTCGTAGAGGACGAGCCCCCGCCCGTACTGGGCTTTTGCATAATTGGGGTTGATGGCGATGGCCTGGTCGAATGCATCAAGGGCTTCGTCATACCGGGTCAGGTTGTAGAGGGCAAGCCCCTTGCCGCACCAGGCAAACGCCAGTTTGGGTTCCATGGTGATGGCCAGGTCATACTTCACAAGTGCATCCTCGAACTTTCCCTGATCAGAGAGCTCGTCACCCTCTGCCGCATAGGTCCCTGCAGTCTGTGCAGAGGCGGGGAATGCGATCAGGAGCAGGGCGGTGAGCACGAGGATGAGGGGGGGAAAACGGTAATTTGTCACTTGCATGGAGATATCTCCTTTAAATCTGCGTGTGTGGCTCTTGGTATAAAGGAGCATAAAGGTTTTGGACTGCAGGTACACAGGTGGAGTGGCCTCGTCAGATGCACGTGTTTTGAGAGAGAAAAAGATATTCCTGTTGCAGTACTCCAAAAGACATGAGCAAAAAGCGGAACCGAAGCGTTGAACCGTTTTCCCGCCCTTGTATTTCGGCATGGAACGATTGAAGTGTGCCAAGTGCCACAGGGAATTCTACTTAAATTCCGGATGCTCCATCTGTGCTCCCCCTCCCCAGGGCCCCCATTTCTGCCCCGAGTGCGGCGGTGTACTCCAGCGGATGGCCCCCTCATACTTCATCTCCCAGGACAGGTGGGAGACAGACTAGGGGGCCTGTATCCCCGGAACTGTCATCTGTGCCCCCATCTCCATGGCGCGATCTCCCCTGGCGGCACAGGTGCCCCCCCGCAACTTTTAAGCAGCGTGCCTGAAAAGCCAGATGTAAAGGAGGAATGCATATGGCTTCAAGACTGATGGAGTACTTCAACAGGCAGCCGAGGATCGGGACGCTCAGCACCTCCGGAAAAGACGGGAAGGTTGACGTCGCCGTCTTCGGCTCGCCGCACATGACCGACGGGAAGACCGTGATCATGGGCCTTGGGAAGAACCGCTCGCTCTCAAACCTCATGGAGAACCCGCACGCGGTCTACATGATCATGGAGCCGGGAAAGAGCATCATGGACTGGAAAGGGATACGTGTCTACATGGTGGCAAAGGATATCGCCACTTCGGGGCCTATGCTCAACGACCTCAAGAACCAGATCGCGAAGATTGCAGGAGAGGCTGCGGCAGGGATGATCCATGCCGCAGCGAGGTTTGAGGCGACCGAGGTACGGCCGCTCGTAGACATGGGGCAGGGGTGGGAGAAGTCGATCTGAACAGGTGTTCCTGATCTCCCGGAGAACCTGCAGCGCACTCAGGGGATGGCAGCGTTGCAAGCCGCAACGGAGTATACCGCTCCATGCCGCATGCCGGCCCGGGCTCCCGATTACAGATCCCTCTCTTCAGAGAGAGAGCGGGGGCTCTCTCTCAACTCTTCTTCAGCGTGTCGATCGCGATAGTGAACGGAACTGTCCTCTCGATGTAGACGAGCTCGAGTTCGCCGGGTGAGAGAAGTGTCCCGGTCGATGACCCACCCCCATGCTCGACTATGGAGAAGGTCCGGCCATCAGGATTGATCGCTCCTGCAAATGCCTTGACCACGTGGGTGGCGGTCTGGTTCGAGAAGACGATCTCTCCCGAGAATATCCTTCCTCTCTGCTCGGTGACCCGCATGGTCATCGCCTCGTCCGGGTAGTCGGTGTATCCTTTCTCCTCGATGAACCCCTTCATTGTGCCTGCCCAGTTCCCGATGAGGTCCGGTACCGCTGCTGCCTCTGTTGCGGCCTGGGAAGAGGGCGCGGGGGTCGTGCACCCGCAGGCAAGGACCGCGATTGCGAGAACCATGATTACACACACGAATCGTTTCATACACTTCCTGTTGACGTGCGAAGAGAAAAACCCGGATACTTCGGTATTATAAAAAAATCCGGATCGAACCGGATCTCCGTGGAATGGGTTCCCCATCGGATATGAGTGGGACGTGCAAGCTGGGTCAATGGGCTGGGCCGGATGACGCAGATGCACGAGGCCGTGCGTGCGTCGGTAGCTATTTTGTCGGTTTACGCCCCAATAGTATCCATGGCTTCTCACATCCACCGGATAGAAGTCCGCTACCGGGACGACCCGCGGCAAAAGACCCGGACCGATCGGATCCGCTCCCTTGGGTTTCCCGTCGATGCAGTGCACCTGGTGGATGTCTATACCATCGCCACCCGCGCAAGGGACTTTTCGCACGCCGAACTCTCGGAGATAGCCGCCCAGCTGGTCAACCCCGTCGTGCAGGAGTATACCGTCGACCAGGCGACCAATGCGGCCTTTGACTCTGCGATCGAGGTCGGATTCCTGCCCGGCGTTACCGACAACGTGGGCACGACCGCACGGCAGACCATCGAGGACTTTTCCGGATACCGGTTCGGCGAGGGCGAGGCAGTCTTCTCCTCGCAGCTCTACTTTGTCTGCGGAGCACTCTCCCCCGAATCCGTCGAGAGGCTTTCGACCACGCTTGCAAACCCCCTCGTGAACCGCGTGCACGTGAAGACACGGGACGAGTACGGGGAGAAGGGCATGGATCCTGTCGCACCATTCGTCTTGCTGCACGAGCTGCCGACTGCCGAGTCCGTCAACCTCGAACTCGACGATAAGGAGCTCGCGAGGCTTGGAAAGGAGGGAATCCGGGATCCCCTCACAGAAGAGCGGCGCGGGCCCCTCGCACTCGACCTCCCCGAGCTCCATGCAATACGGGACTATTTCAGGAGCCTCGGGCGCAGGCCTACGGACGTCGAGCTCGAGTCGCTCGCGCAGACATGGAGCGAGCACTGCAAGCACACTATCTTCGCCTCGGCAATGGACGACGACGTCCCGGAGGGGCTCTACCGGACCTGCATCCAGGCGGCAACCAATGCCATCCGGAAAAAGAAGGGAGACCGGGATATCTGCGTGACGGTGTTCACAGACAACTCCGGGGCAATTGTCTTTGATGACACCTTCCTCGTGACGCACAAGGTCGAGACCCACAACTCCCCGTCTGCGCTCGACCCCTTCGGCGGAGCCCTGACCGGGATCGTGGGGGTAAACCGGGACACGATAGGGTTCGGCCTCGGGGCAAAGCCCTGCATCAACGTGTACGGGTACTGTGTCGGCGACCCCGGGACGGAGCCTGCGCTCTTCCGGGGAAAAGACCGGGAGAGGCCAATCCTCTCACCCCGGAGGATCCTCGACGGAGTCGTCCACGGGGTTGGCGTGGGGGGCAACTGCTCGGGCATCCCGACGCCGCAGGGGTGGTGCTACTTCCACGACCGGTACGTGGGAAAGCCCCTCGTATTCGCAGGGACAGTCGGCGTGATGCCGCGTGTCCACGGCGATGAGAAGCTCTACGAGAAGCGGGCACTGCCAGGGGACCTCATTGTCATGGTCGGCGGCCGGGTGGGAAAAGACGGCATCCACGGCGCCACGTTCTCTTCAGAGGCGCTTGACCCGGCAAGCCCGGTGACCGCGGTCCAGATCGGGGACCCCATCACCCAGAAGAAGTTCTCGGACGTCATCGTCAAGGAGGCGCGTGACCAGGGGTTGTACAGGAGCATCACCGACAACGGCGCCGGAGGACTCTCCTGTGCCGTCGCGGAGATGGCAAAGGAATCCAATGGCTGCCACGTCTTCCTCGACAGGGTTCCGCTGAAGTACCCCGGCATGGCTCCCTGGGAGATCTGGATCTCGGAGTCCCAGGAGCGGATGACACTTGCCGTGCCGGAGGAGCGTCTGGACGCGTTCATGGACCTGATGCAGAGACGCGAAGTGGAGGCCACGGTGATCGGCAGGTTCACCTCAAGCGGAAAGTGCGTGGTCGAGTGCCACGGCGCGGTCGTGATGGATATCGGGCTTGACTTCCTGCACGACGGGCTTCCGAAGAAGCACCTGAAGACGACGCCCGTCGTCGCCAGGAATCCCGAGCCCGCGGCACCCTGCCCCGACCGGCTCGACGCTACGCTCCTTGCCATGCTGAAGAGAAAGAACATCTGCTCAAAGGAGTTCATCTCCACCCAGTACGACCACACCGTCCAGGGGGGACATGTGCTTGGGCCCGTGCAGGGGACAGGGAGGGTCCAGGGGTGTGCCACGCTCACGAAGGTCGTGCCGGGATCGGACCGGGGTGTCGGGCTCTCGCAGGGGCTCTTCCCCATATACTCGGAGATAGACCCCTATCGGATGGCAATCGCGGCCATCGACCTGGCTATACGGGGACTCATCGCGATCGGCGTGCCGCTTGACTGGATCGCCCTCCTCGACAACTTCTGCTGGTGCTCTTCCGATGACCCGGAAAGGCTCTGGCAGCTGAAGCGGGCAGCCTTCGGGTGTTACGACGGCGCCACCGCGTTCTCGACTCCCTACATCTCCGGGAAAGACAGCATGTTCAACGACTTCTCGGGATTCGATGAAGAGAACAACCCCGTGAAGGTCTCGGTCCTCCCTACGCTCCTCATCTCCTCGATTGGCATCCACCCCGACGTCACGAAGGCGGTCTCGATGGATGTGAAGTTCGCAGGAGACCTCGTCTACGTCATCGGGATGACTGCGGAGGAACTCGGGGGGTCCGAATACTTCATGCACCTCGGGAGCCCGGGGAACCGTGTCCCGGCCCTTGACCTGGACGCGGCGAGGGAAAGGTATGGGCGGCTGGCAAAGGCGATAGACAAGGGACTCGTCGCGTCCGCGTTCCCGGTCAGCCACGGAGGCCTTCTCGTCGCACTGGCAAAGGTCTCCATCGCAGGGAGACTTGGAATGGAGATCGCCATCCCCTCAACCATCCGCCCGGATTACTACCTCTTCTCGGAGTCGCTTGGGCGGATCGTGGTCACCGTCTCCCCGGGGAGCCGGCAGGCATTCGAGGAGACCATCGGAAGCGACGCGGCGCTCCTCGGCCGCGTGGGGGGCCCGGACCTGCGGGTGACTGCAGGAAGACCGATCGTCGACCTTCGGGTCGCAGATATGGAGGCCGCCTACAGGGCGCCGTTCGGGGGGTACTGACCATGGCATCCATCCACGCAGATCATGTGAAGCCTTTTGGAGGGGGCGTGCCCGGCCGGACATCGACGATCCCCGAGAAGGCGCTCATCATGAGCGGGTACGGGATCAACTCCGAGATGGAGACCCAGGAAGCTCTGTATCGGGCGGGGATGCGGTCGGATATCGTGCATATAAACGACCTCATCGCGGGAACGAAGCGGTTGTCGGAGTACCGGCTGCTGGTCTTCCCGGGCGGCTTCTCCTATGGCGACGACACGGGTGCAGGCAACGCCTACGCCAACCGGGTGCGTAATAACCTCTGGGACGACGTCTGCGAGTTCCTCGACGGGAACAACCTCGTGCTTGGCATCTGCAACGGGTTCCAGATCCTCGCAAACCTCGGCCTCGTGCCGGCGTTCGGCCGCACCCCGGCGCGTGAGATCGCCCTCATGCCAAACAGGAAGGGCGTGCTCGAGTGCCGGTTCGTCACGCTGAAGCCCGCATCCGGGAACCTCTGGACGCGTGGCATCTCCCACCTGTACTGCCCGGTCTCCCATGGCGAGGGGAATTTTTACTGCACGGACGAGACCCTGAAGCGGCTCGAATCAGGGGGGATGATCGCATTCACTTACTGCAGGGACGATCTTGAGCCTGCGAATGGAGAGTTCCCCTATAACCCGAACGGCTCTCTCGCAGACATCGCGGGCATCACCTCCGAGGACGGCAAGGTGCTCGGCATGATGCCGCATCCCGAGCGGGCCATGGAGTTCGTGAACCTGTACGACTGGCCGCATCAAAAGGAGCGGTTGGTCCGGGAAGGAAAGCCCCTCCCCACGGAGTCGGTCAACATGCGGCTCTTTTGGAACATCGTCGACTATTTCCGGGGTTGAGCCGTCCAATGCCGCCTGCATCCACCATCCGGGCGGAACGGCTCGTTCTCATCCCGGCAACGGTCGAAATGCTGGTGCACGACAGGGGCGACAGGAGAGGAATCGCCCGGCTCCTCGATGCCGTCGTTCCTGCTGCGTGGCCCCCTCCGCTGCTCGACGAGGAGACGATCTCTCAATTCATCCGCATGATGGCAGACGGGTCAGACCCGAACTTCTGCTCATGGTACTGGGTGCGGTCAGATCGTGCAGGGGAAGTGCGGACACTCATCGGGTGCGGCGGAACGGGGTCCTGGTCCGGCACCCCGGACGCGGTGATGATCGGATACTCTGTCCTCGACGAGTTTCAGAACCTGGGGTATGCGACCGAGGCGATCCGCTGCATCGCAAGAGAGGTCTTCTCGTGGCCCGGCATCCGGAAGATAATCGCGACCACGTATCCTGACCTGAAGGCATCGATCAGGGTGCTCGAGAAAGTGGGGTTTGTCCCTGCCGGCGGAAAGGAGAAGGGAGAAGGGATGGAGGAGGGGACTGTGGTGTATATCCTGCAGCCACCACCCCGGCAGGGTCCTGGAAAGGGGTGACCTGGCCGGAGAACCCGGGAAAAAGAAGCAGATTTTCCTGTTACATCATCCCTGCCAGTGGCGACTCTCCTTCATCCCCTTCGAGGTAGTCAGGGTGGATCTCCTGTCGCGCGAGGATGGCGAGGACCACAATACCTATGCCGAGCAGGAACGACCCGAAGAACGCGAGGTCGAACCCCGCGGCGAGCACCCCGAGCTTGAGCGACACCGGCGCCGCATCTGTCACACCACGGTGCCCTGCGATCGCCTGGATGCCCTGGAGAAAGACCAGGTTGAAGAGGGCGATCCCGATCGTCATCGGCGCAAACCGCTCCAGGCTCGTGAGACTCGAGACCATCCCCTGGTAGCCCTTCGCCACCGAGTTCATGATCATGTTGGCAACCGGCGTGATCAGCATCCCCATGCCAAACCCGATCGCGGACAGGCATGCCACGATGTAGCCCATGGCGGTGTCCACCCCAAGGTGCCATATCATGAAATACCCTGCGAGGAGGATGATCGCCGAGGTGATGCAGAGCGGCCGGGCACCGACCCGGTTGAAGAGGAGCCCTGCAATGATGCCGCTTATCATCATCGCAACCGAGAGCGAGGTCAGGATCAACCCGGCGGTTGATACCTCGTATCCCTGGACGTACTGGAGGTAGAACGGGAGCAGGTAGTTGATCCCCGAGAAGCTCAGGAATACGAGGACCATGATCATGTTGGTAAAAAGGAAGTTGCGGTACGAAAAGAGCCGGAGTTCAAGGATGGGGTCCGCGGCCCGGAGTTCGTGCCACAGGAAAGCGGCGAATGCGACTGCCGCAACGATCAGCATGCCGATGATGACAGGCGAACTCCATCCAAGCGAGTACCCCTCTGTCACCGCGAAGAGGAGTGTTGCAAGCCCGATGAAGATGAGCGCGGCACCATACCGGTCGAACCCGGTCAGGACACCCGGGGCTTTCGATGCCGGTATGACCCGTGCGCCGAGCAGCACGGCGAAGATCCCGATTGGCACGTTGATGAAGAAGATCCAGTGCCACGAGGTGTACTGGGTCAGTGCACCCCCGATCGTGGGACCGATCGCGGTCGCGAGCGCGGCAAGCGTCATGATGATGCCCATCGCTTTTCCCTTCTTTTCCATTGGGATATAGGCGGTCACCATGGCCGGCGCAATCGCGGTGATCATCGCACCCCCGATGGCCTGGAACACCCGTGACCCGACGAGGATGGGAAACGAGTTGAACAGGTCCGGGAGTGCCCCACAGGCGAATGACCCGATGGTGAAGATAACGAAACCCGAAAGGAATACCTTCTTGAACCCGATGACATCCGAGATCTTGCCGAATACCAGGACGCACCCGGCCATCACGAGCAGGTAAGCGGTCGCGACCCAGCTCACCGTGCTTGAAGAGATGGAGAACGCCTCGGAGATGGTAGGGAGGGCGATATTGACGATGGTGCCGTCGAGGGACGACATGAAGATCGCAAGGGAGATGGAGAGGATCATCAGGAAGAAGGAGGGGTGGATGGAATCTCCGTGTATATTCCTCATTAGCAGATATTCCATGGTGGAGTACATTATGTTTTTTGAATGGATCATGGAATCCCTGTCCTCCCATCGGAAAGACGCTCCATATTCAAGGGAAGATCCGCCGTATCACACGGAAGGCCACGCCGGGAAAAAATCCCTTTCCTGCTCCTATTGCATCGTAGCGCGATGGCATGGATCGTCCGGGTATCCCCATCTCACTTGGGGACCAGGCGCCCGAACATCATACTGGAGAACTGCAACATTCCTGCGAACACCGGAAGGACCAGGACCCATGATATCAGTCAAACTCCAGTTGAATTGAAAACCGCCATTTTAATCGGCACTTTAATCCTGCGAAGGCTTCCTGAAAGAAAAATTGGTGAAATGGTTGAGGCCGTACTTCTCCAGGAGCTCCTGCCAGTGGGGATCTGCCATCAGCTGCCGGAGCCCCTCGTCCATCACGGCACGAAGGTGCGTATCGTTCTTCCGGACTGCGACCGCGTACTGTTCAACAGCCGGTATCTCTCCGATGATGATAAGGGGTTTCCCTGCAATCGCCTGCTGCTGGGTAGGAGTATCCGATAGAGAAGCATCGATGCTCCCGTTCACGAGAGCGTCAGTGAGGGTAAGGACGTCGGGGTACATGAACGCCTGCCCTGGGTCGAGGATGCCGGTATTCACGAGGTGTTCTTTCACCCAGGACTCGCCTGTCGATCCCGCCTGGGCGCCTACCCTCAACCGGCCCGCATTCAGGTCGTCGAGGGTGACATTCGAGCCTGAACGAACGGCAACGCTCTTCGTGACGGTGAAGTACGGTATGGTGAAGGCGACCTCCTTTTCGCGCTCCGGAGTGATCGTCATCCCGGAATAGACCATGTCGATATGGCCGTCCATGAGTGCTTCAAGTACCCTGTCCCAGGGGACTGGAACAAACCCGACCTCGAAACCCTGCCTTTCCGCGATCCACCGGGCAGCCTCGATGTCAAGGCCTGTGAAGTTTGCGGTACTGTCCCGATAGGTGAACGGCGGATAATCCGCATCGATTCCGATGGTGTAATGCGGTTTCTCCAATGGCGGCACTGGCGTGCTTGCTGACGGGGCCTGAGCGGGTGGTGCAGATATACACCCTGATGCGAGCAGCAGGCCAGAGAGGAGGGCAAAGGTGAGAATGGCGAGATGCTTCATACAATAGCAGGGATTACAGGGGAATTAACGGTTTCTCCAATTATTTGGGATGTGTTGGATGATACTCTGTTGGATAATTACATGGTGTTCCGCTTGCGCCTGCTCCATCCATAAAAGAGAGATATCTGAGAGAGGGGGTTGAATTAAATCAGGTCCTCTTCAACCTCACCCTATTTTCCCGGGGGCCTGGAGCAAAGGGGAGGAAACACCATCCAGGCTCCAGATTTACCCCAACACCCCCACCGCACTCAATCCAAGGACAATATTCGCAAGGACCAGCACTACCAGTACCCTTCCGAACCAGAGGTGTACGGTCCTGACCTGGCCCGTGTGCCTGCCGGCCCATTTCCGGTATATTCCGGCACCAAGCGTGCAGAGCAGGAGGAAAAGGACAACGAGCCCGAGTGCCACATGGGCATCCCAGGCATCCCGGATAGTTCCTGACGGGATTGGTCCAAAGACCATCGCGATCGCCACGAGTGCAAGGATTCCCCCGACCATCGCCAGGGCAGTGTGAATGCGATACCAGCCTGCAATCCCTTTTCCATATGTCGGCAGGATGGCAACACCGAGGAGGAGCAGGATTGCAGCGAGAAGCAATGCGGCATGCACGACCCAGGGTGCGGGAGCCAACGAGGGCGTGGTGGGAATCACGGTGACAGGCGTGCCCTGGGCGGCGGGCCTCGTGTAGTCGCGGGTGATAGAGCCCCCGATATTGCACCTGGCCGTGACGCGTGCCACGTCCCCTGGTTCAAGGGTCACCGGATAGGAGTACGTGAAGGTCTCTCTCGACGGCTGGCTCGCATAGGTGACCGTGTCAACCGTTACTCCGTTCTTCTGGATCACCACCTCCCTGACATAGTGGGTGGAGGAATCGTCGACCTGGTGGGTCACGGACACGAGAAGGGTGCCCAGGCCGTGGTCGTAATCGAGGCGCATGTCAGAAGGGGAGTGTGCAATGGCGATGCCGCAGAGGAGAAGGAAGGTGAGAGCGAGAAGGACAGGATACCTGACTTTCATTGTGCGCATGCACTACCCTCTGTGACAGGAGTAATAAGGGTTCTCCCCCGAAAAGGGCTTATTTTTCAACATTTTTTTATACATGAATGTATAAATTTATACATCAAAGTACATAGGTGTAGAAACGGAAATGCCCTGCAGTGATATTGCCTACGCGACTCCGCGAAAGATGCAGAAATCTTCTGTGTACTTTCCGGTGCTGGCCCCCTGGCGTTTTTCCTTTTGACAGTACCATATCAGTGCTCGTTTGAGCCATCTGATCTGCCTTTCGAATACCAATCTCCTACCAGACGTGATGCACACATGAAATCAAAAGACATTGCCATTGTTGGCATATTGCTGGCCATCGGCGCCATCCTGCGCTACTTTTTGGCCATGCTGCATACCCCGCTGACCCCGAACATGATCATCGCCTTCTACTGCCTGGCGATCATCCTTGTCAGGCCGAAGGTGCTCGAAGCCCTCGGCATCGGCATCGTCGCAGGGATCCTCTCGATGCTCATCTCGAGCTCCATCTTCCCCCCGGCAAACCTCATCAGCGAACCGATCGGGGCACTGGTCTGCTTCGGGCTGTACGCCGTGCTGAAAGACCGTATCGGCGGACCCGCGGTCGCCACGTTCACGACCACCCTTGCAAGCGGTTTCTCCTTTGCCGCAATCGCCCTGCTCGCAGTCGCTCCAAAGATCCTCGACAAGTACTCGACGGTCTTTGGGTTCATCCTGGTCTTTGTGCCGATTGTCGTGATCACCGCGGTGTTCAACGCCATCATCGTCCAGATCCTGTATTACCCTGCGAACAGGGTGCTGAACCGGGGGTCGTAGATGATCGAGCTCGAGAATGTCAGCTACTGCTACCCGCAGGGGGGAAAAGACGCGCTTTCGGGCGTCTCGCTCTCAGTGAGGCCAGGAGAGTGCATCTTCGTAACCGGCCCTTCGGGGGCGGGAAAGACCACCCTCTGCATGGCGGCAGCAGGCATCCTCGAGCATGAATACGGCGGGAAGAAGGGCGGCCGGGTCACCATCCGGGGAAGGGACGTCAAAGAGTACCCAAGCCTCTCCGATATCTCCGGACTGGTGGGCATGGTCTTCGACGACCCCGAGGCCCAGCTGATCTTCACCACCGTGGAAGAGGAGATCCTTTCAGCGCTCGAGCGGAGGGGGCTCTCGCCCGCAGAGATCGAAGACAGGCTTTCGTCCATCATGGAGATCACCCACCTCTCTTTGCTGAAAGAGAGAGCCCCTCATGCCCTCTCGGGGGGACAGAAGCAGCGTGTGGTCCTGGCAACGACGCTCGCGCTTGGCACCGACATCCTCATCCTCGACGAGCCCACCGCGGAACTCGACGAGCAGGGAACGGAAAGCATCGTCTCGGTCTTAAAGGACTTGAAAGCCAAGGGAAAGACCATCATCCTCACTGAGCACAAGTTCTCCCGATTCAGGGACCTCGCAGACCGCCTGGTGGTGATGGAGGGGGGGAGAATACGGGCTTCCGGCCCCCCCGATCAGGTCGCAGCGGAAGAGTCCGTGAGGAGGATACTTCTCCCGGATTTTTCTGGAATCAGGGACTTTTCAGTCCCTGCGCCGCAGAACGGCAACAAGCCGTTGATATCGGTGCAGGGGCTTGAACACTTCTACGGAGATGTCCCGGCTCTTCGGGGCGTGAACCTTGAGATCTTGCCTGGAGAGTTCATCGCCATTGTCGGAGAGAATGGCTCGGGGAAGACCACGCTGATCAAGCATTTTATCGGCCTGCTCCGACCCGCGCGGGGGACCGTGACCGTTGATGGGAAGAATGCCGCGACCGCACAGGTCTCGGAACTTGCCCACACTGTCGGCCTCGTCTTCCAGAACCCAGACCACATGTTCTTTGCCAACACCGTTGCCGAGGAGATCAAATTCGGCATCGCAAACCTCGGGATCCCCGACCCTGACAACGTGCTGGAGAGAGTGATGGAGAAGACCGGCCTCTCACATGCCCGCGATCTCTATCCCCGGTGGCTCTCGCGGGGGGAGCGGCAGAGGCTTGCCATCGCATGCGTGCTTGCAATGCAGCCGAAGGTGATCGTCCTCGACGAGCCCACCACCGGGCTCGACGGCCGCGAGTCCCGCGAGATCATGGAGATCTTAAAGCACCTCCAGCGGGACGGCCGGGCTATCGTGATGGTCACCCACAGCCGGCAGATCGCCGAGGAGTGCACGGATCGGATCATCGCGATGGAAGGCGGGAAGATCGCATCAGACATCACCAGGAGGAGGTGAGCGAGTGTCCGAAATCCTCCAGTACATTCACAAGGACGGGCTCTTCCACCGGATGCATCCCGGCACCAAGATCTTTTTGATCCTGGTCGTCGGCATTCTCACAATCCTCACTCTTGACATTCCCCTGCTCTGCCTGATCCTCCTCGCAGTACTTCTCCTGGCACTGGCAGGAAAGGTGCTGCGCGAGGTACTCCAGCAGATGGCGCTCATCCTGGCGATGAGCGTGGTATTCATCCTCATCACGCTGATCACCATGCCGGAAGGCGAGGTCCTCGGGTATCTCATACCGGGAGGCTTCCTCCCGGTTACGACCGGGGCACTGTACGCGGGAGTCCTCCTCACGCTCCGGTTTGCCATCCTCATCATCTCCTTCCAGGTCTTCGT
>LAHU01002204.1_pt1 | contig 35507 bp, 37 predicted proteins | sample 329631 | NCBI WGS metagenome assembly LAHU01 (sample SAMN03275698, study PRJNA271635) | activated sludge metagenome | isolation source: sample C-0 Zero hour mixed sludge faded in reactor as a methanogenic...
TCCGATGAGGAAGAGCAGGCGCGTGGTATCACCATAGATGCTAGTAACGTATCAATGGTGCACGAGTATGGCGGGCAGGAATATCTCATCAACATGATTGACACCCCCGGACATGTTGACTTCGGTGGCGATGTTACCCGTGCAATGCGTGCGGTGGACGGGGCTGTTGTCCTCGTCGATGCCGTCGAGGGTACCATGCCCCAGACCGAGACGGTGCTCAGGCAGGCGCTCAAGGAACAGGTCCGCCCGGTCCTTTTCATCAACAAAGTTGATCGTCTCATCAACGAGCTCAAGGTAGACGAGATGGAGATGCAGATCCGGCTTGGAAAAGTGATCGACAAGGTCAACAAGCTGATCAAGGGCATGAACGAAGAGTCCTATAAAAACGGCTGGAAACTGGACGCTTCACTTGGAACGGTAGCATTCGGTTCCGCCCTCTACAACTGGGCGGTCTCGGTTCCGTACATGAAGAAGAGCGGGGTATCCTTCAAGGAGGTATACAACCGATGCCGCTCAGGAGACATGAAATACCTTGCCAAGAACAGTCCCCTCTCCGAGGTTTTACTCGATATGGTGGTCCGTCACCTTCCAAACCCCGTCGATGCCCAGAAACGCCGTATCGGAGCGATCTGGCACGGGGACAAGGAAACAAAGGAAGGAAAATCCATGCTCAGCTGCGACCCGAACGGGCCGGTTGCCCTGATGGTGACTGACATCTCCTTTGATCCCCACGCAGGAGAAGTTGCCACAGGACGTCTCTTCTCCGGGCGCCTCAAGCGGGGTGATGGTCTCTATGTCATGGGTTCGGCAATGAAAGAGAACCGGCTCCAGCAGGTCGGTATCTTCATGGGACCAAAAAGGGTCGAGGTCGATGAGATTGTGGCCGGGAATATTGCAGCAGTGACCGGTCTCAAGGATGCCATTGTCGGATCCACCGTGACTACGCTCATGGAAATGACCCCCTTCGAATCCCTCAAGCACTATAGTGAACCGGTCATGACCGTGGCAGTCGAGGCCAAAAATATGAAGGACCTGCCAAAGCTCGTTGAAGTGCTCCGTCAGGTGGCCAAAGAGGACCCAACCCTTGTTATCACCATCAACGAAGAGACTGGAGAGCACCTCATCTCGGGGATGGGGGAACTTCACCTTGAGATCATCACCGGGCGTATCAAGAGGGACAAGGGTGTTGAAATCATCACTTCCGAACCTATTGTCGTCTATCGTGAAACAGTGACCCAGAAGGTGGAAGCGGTCGAAGGAAAATCGCCAAACCGGCACAACAGGTTCTATTTTGACATCGAAGCACTGCCCCAGGAGATTGTTGACCTGATCAAGAATAGCGAGGTTTCCATGAACCAGCAGGCCTTGGAACGGCGTGATGTTCTGATGAAGGCGGGAATGGATAAGGACGAGGCAAAGAGTGTCAAGGATATCAAAGGGACAAACATGCTGATCGACATGACCAAGGGTATCCAGTACCTCAACGAGACGATGGAACTGATCATCGAAGGTATTCATGAGGCCCTTGCCGGGGGCCCCCTTGCGGATGAGCCCGTCCAGAACCTCAAGATGCGTCTTGTCGATGTGAAGCTTCACGAGGATGCAATCCATAGGGGTCCGGCGCAGGTCATCCCGGCAGTGCGAAGTGCCATAAAGGCTGGAATTCTCCTCGCTGGAGACTCGCTCCTTGAGCCTGTCCAGAAAATCCAGATCACCGTTCCCACCGACCAGATGGGAAGTGCGACCTCCCAGATACAGGGAAGGAGGGGGCAGGTCTTTGATATGCAGAGTGAGGGCGACACCATCACCGTGGTCGGAAAGGCACCGGTCGCTGAGCTCTTCGGGTTTGCCGGCGATATCAGGTCTGCTACTGAGGGCCGGGCGATGTGGAGTACCGAGTTTGCCGGATTTGAGATCGTCCCTGCAGGTATGGTAAAAGAAGTGGTGACCTCTATACGGAAGCGAAAGGGTCTCAAGGAACAGATCCCGACACCGTCTGATTATCTGGCCTGAACCCCCCCTGGCCCTTTTTATATGAAAATGCATCCGGCATTTTCACCTTTTACGCTCGTGCCCTCAAAGGAATCAAGTTATTTTTTACGATAGCTCTCATCTTCTGATAACACGTTACCTCAATCGTTTTTCTGACTTACCACCCTCTCCCGTGAGAGGAGTGCGCGTGTTGGAAGGAGACGCATGTCTCTCATTCCTTCACTATTCAGGAGGCGCTGTCATCGATAAGCCGGGATTGTTGTTCGATCTCGATGTCTTATTCCGGAAAAAAAATACGGTGAGAGCCAAAGGCAGATAATTTTTCGTTGCGAGAAGACGAGAAGGAGAATAGAATTATTTGTACTCCTTCAAAGAACTGATGCCTTTATGATAGTGACTGCTGAAAGTGGTCTGTCACTCCGGTCGGTTTTTACTTTACCGATCTTATCAACAACATCCATCCCACGTATGACCTTTCCAAAGACGGGATGATTTTTATCAAGGTAATTGTTGTCGACAAGATTGATAAAAAACTGGCTTCCCCCGGTATTGGGCCCGGCATTGGCCATTGAGATAGTACCCCGTTTGTTCTGGTTGGCAGCAGTAAACTCATCCTTTATCACGTAACCCGGTCCCCCGGTGCCGGTTCCCCTGGGACAGCCCCCCTGTATCATGAAACCATCGATGACACGGTGGAAGATGATTCCGTTGTAGAATCCTGATGCAATCAGTTTTTCGAAGTTACCTGCGGTCAATGGCATATCTCCGTACAGTTCGAGCATGATCTCGCCCATTGAGGTCTCGAGTGTCACTCGTTTTCCAGCTGGGTGCGTATCAGATTCAGACATTGCTTAACGTTTTGATTCTGAAAGGGAATAAAACCGATGAAACGAGAATGGTCCCCTCCCCTGAGAAGGCTGCTTTGTAAAGCGGGATGATCGAAACAATTTTTAAAAATCGATTCCATTACTCCCCGATGGAAGTGTCACGGCTGAAGATTGTGATCTTCGGGGCTTTTCATGCAGGAAAGTCAACGTTTATTCAGGCAGTTGATCCCACATCCCGTCACATAGATACGGAATGTGGAGATGGCACTACCACTGTCGCCCTGGACTACGGAAAAGTGATGATGCACGACCTTACAGTTCACCTTTTTGGTACGCCAGGACAGGAACGGTTTGAATTCGCCCGCCGGATCATCATGGAAGGGATGGATGCTGCTCTTCTTCTAGTAGATTGTTCATGTGCAGTCGATGATTTCACAAAGCGCCTCTATTATGATCTCGTTGATAGTCACGTCCCCCTCGGGTTGCTGCTCAACAAATGTGATGTGGTAGAGTCATGCCCGGCGATGGTGAGAAGAGAACTGCCTGAAACCAGATATATCTATGAGATCTCTGCAAGAGATCCTTCAAACGCACGGGAAGCACTTGCAAGATTCGTCGCCGGAATAAAAGAGAATCGATAGATGAGGAATCATATATCACTCAGACCTCGCACACAGGATTCTCCCCCTCCTTTGAGGAATCCCAAGAGCCCTGAAACGGGGGCGAATCCATGTTCTACTTGACTTCTTCTGACATTGCTCCTGCAAGAGTCTTAGCCCAGGTTCTCACCAGGTCTTCTTCCCGGAAGTCACCCGGCGTAACCCCGCCAAGCCTTACCACTGCCTTATCGGCGGGAGACATCAGGTCCGGATCTACCCTTCCCGGGAAAAACCCGGTACTGATCGGATTGATGAATATCCGTATGGCTTCGAGGGCATCTTCTCCGCTTTGTAAATGTTCCTTCGTCCGGTCTTTCATTGAGTAGCCGACGGAAAATACAGCAACAGGCCGTTCTCCCAAAGAATGACGAAACCTGCTCACAAAATCGCGTGCTTCAGCGAGCCATTTTCCCATGTAAAGCGGGCTCCCGATAACAACTGCATTGTATTCGCCTGGATCCTTCACTCTGGCTATGGGCTGAACCATCACCTCATATCCTGTTGAACCAAGCTCCTCTCCTATCATCCCGGCGATCTCACCTGTCGAGCCATACCGGGTTGAATAACAGACAAGAATTTTTTTCACGCTTAAAATCCCCGCTTGTACAAATGTTACTTTAATATTGGAGAATCTCCCTATTTACATTCCCGGTAATCCGGCCGGCTGCCGGTGGGTCCGGTAATGGAATACCAGTGATGGTCATGAAACAAAAAGATGTTTTCCAGGGCGTTCCCGGGATGCTGCGGCCTTTCAAGGAATATATGGAGAAAAAAGGGATCGCCGCCGGTGATCAGATCGTGTATTATGGCTGTCCGGGCACCTGCACACCGTTTGTCGAGCTCCTCGCGTTTGCGGTCAGGAGCATGGACCTTGAACAGGTCTTTGTTCCCTATGTTGACGAGACAAAAGCACAAAAGATGAAACTTGTTCCTGATATTGGGATGCAGGCTGGAGGGACAGTGAAGATCGTGAATCCGAAAGCAGTAGTGGTGATGGGCGGACTCTCGATGCCTAATGTTCCCGTTACCATGGAACAGGTGAAGTCGGCAGTCGAGAAACATCCCGGTGCCCATCTCGTCGGCATCTGTTTTATGAACATGTTTGAGAAAGCGGGATGGATCAAGGCGATGGATTTTGATCTTTTGATCGATGCAATGATAAATCCGGTTGATGTCTGGAAATAAAAAAAGGCTTCCCGCTCCTTTTCAAGAGAGAGCGGTTTTATTGTCTGGGATCAGAAGACTTTCTCTCCTGGATATCTCACATCCCTTTTTCAAACTCGCATGGGCGACGGATACCTCCTACATGATAACCGGGAAAAAGGACGAACATCGGACCAAACAAAAAAAATCGGTTTCTTACCGATAAAAAAAATGTGTTAGGAGTATTATTTCGGGCTGAGGTAGGGATTCCTGAGCGCCTTGTTGACGCCAAACTTTGCCCGCTCTTCTACGGTCTTCTGGTTCTTGGTAATCTTCTCGTTGGCCAGTTTTGAGACAAGCTCGAGCCCGGGTTTCACCTGCTCAATGGATTTTGTCTCAAAGCATCCTGCAGCGATTGCTTTCGTCCAGATGTCATCGCCCTTCTTGGTCCGCACAAATACCGTGCTCCAGCCGTCCGGGCTTCCGACAGAACCGGTTGAAACATCAGCGAGGTTGGCCACGTAGTCGAGGCAGACATGGCAGCCGGGCTGTTCGTACTTGTGGGTAACCTTCAGTGGCAGCTGGACCACCTGTCCGCGCTCGCCGTATACCCAGAACTTTCCTTTCCCGATCTCCATCTTCTTGACAGATTCGAGTTTCATCGCCGCATGGTCTTCAACAAGTTGCTTGATACTCTGGTAGGGGAAGTTTTCCATGCAAAAGATACCAATTGCAAGGGCAATCTTGTCAGGGACATCACGAAGACCGGCTGGGTAGAGCTGGCCTTTCCGGACCGCCTGCATCTGGCAGGGGGTTCCGACGATGCCGATCCTGTCGAGACCATAGCTCCGCGTTGCCTCCTTGATGAAGGAGACGTTGGGGCTGATGTTATACCGGGTTCCCCTTGACTTCATCAGTTCTTCCACGGAAGTAGCAACAAATGGGCGTGGCCTCCAGGGCTCGTCACCGGGTCCGCTGACGATCGCCCCATCAATGATCCCTTCTTCGAGGGCATACGCGAAGAGCTGGGTTACGATACCCCCATCCTGAGCTTTCTTCAGGATCTCCTTGTCAGTGCTGCGTGCTGATACACAGAGTTTATAATTACCGAGTTCAGTTCCCATCATGTTCACCTCACTTGAGAGCTCCATCAATGGTTTCCAGTATCCCCTCGAATCCGGTAATGACATCGAAGTTGAAGAAGCTCCGCGGGCACTGGGCATAGCAGGCACCGCACTTGATGCACATCTCGCGGTTCACGTTGGGCTTTCCATATTCATGGGTGATAGCCCTGACAGGACAGGCTGCAGCACAACTCCCGCATCCCATACAGAGCCCCTGGTTGATGACATCGTACATCAGGTCGCACCCGCATGCCTCTGTGCCACGCTCTGCAAGCTGCATGAGCGGGGTCAGATACTTCTTGGCAAGTTCCTGCTGGTCCTTGTTCCCCTTGAGGAGCAGGTATGCCATTACACAGACATTCCGGATCAGCTGGGGGCAGGGTGCACATCCCGGGATGTACACGTCGACCTTGATCAGGTCGCCGATCGGAAGATATGACTCGTGCTGAGGCTGGTTCTGCTGGCCTCCGCGCCCGAAGCGGGTGATGTTGCCATAACATGCACAGCCGCCTAGTGCGACGACGACTGCTGCCTTCTCACGGGTCTCCTTGATCTCCTGCACCGAGAGCTTGTCCTGAATACAGACCGACCCCTCCACGAGTGCAACATCCATCTTCGGGATGTGGCGCACATCGGCGAGGGTGAGTCCATACACGAGATCTGCATACTTGTCGAGAATTGTCAGCAGTCCCGCGTAGTTGTCTGCTAAGGAAACAAGACAGCCCGTGCATCCACTCATGTGCACGTGGCCCACTGTGATCTTATCTGCCACAGTCTTAACCTCCTTTGAAGATACGTCTGCCTTTTTCTGCACATCAGCCGCCGGGGCCTTCGGCGCAGCCTTGGGTGCCGCGGCGCTGGTGTCCTTCTTTAAGATGTTCGAGAGCAGTCCCATAATCCACCCCAATTGTCTCTAGTACCAGGCGTACGGTCCTGGGTATCGCGGATGCAACCTGATCGGAGAGTCCAATCTCCATCTCCGGTGCGGTTACCCGCGCCGGCTGGCATCCAAAGATCGTAATATCAATTTTATCCTTGAGCCGTCCGAGGGGCTCGGTGAGGTCCCAGGAATGGGCGTCACGGTATGTCCCCGGCGGGAGGTCCTCCACGTTCAGTCTTGTTATCTTCCCCGGTTCGGCACCAAAGTCCGCGATGTCGATGATCACGAGCTTCCTGGTGACCTCCGGGTCGAGGAGAGTGAAGATGAAATGGGGACCGCCGAGTCCTGCGTCAACGACCTTGACAGTTTCAGGGAGCGGCAGTTTCCGAAGCTCCTCCACTACAGCGGGGCCAAACCCGTCGTCTGCGAAGAGGGGATTCCCGCAGCCTGCAACCACGATCTCGGGATACAGCATTGAGGGTGCACTCACTGGATCATTTTCTGGGCGATGACCCGCCTGTCCTCGTCTATGACGAGCATGTGGGTGGCGCAGGAGACGCAGGGATCGTAACCGCGGACCACGACCTCCGCGAGCTGCCAGGGGGCACCCGTGAGGGCGCGGCTGCAGGTCGGGAAGTTCCAGGTGGTCGGCACAAGCATCTCGTAGTACAGCACGCGGCCGTCCTTGACCTTGGCGAGGTGGACGTCGCACCCACGCGGTGCTTCGTTCGCGGCCCAGCCGAGGGAGCCGTCACCCTGGGGGATGTTGTCTGCGAGCACCTTGCCGGAGGGGTTGTACTCGTCGAGGGCCTCGATCATGGTGTAAAGGCAGTCCATGTACTCCATCTGCCGGGCGACCTGCTGGCCGATGGTGCCCTTCTCGTCGTAGTGCTTGAAGACCGTCTGCCGGGCGCGGGGTCCGACTTCGACCGGCTGACCGTCGTAGAGCGGGACTCCGGTGCAGGCTTCCATCTGGGGATTTGCCTTCGTGCCGACCGGGGATGTGCCGCCTATCGGGTAGCTCGGGTCTGCGAGATCGATCTCGACCTCACCCATGAACCAGTCCCAGGGCCTGACATCAGACCACCGGTCAGGGTCCCAGCCGGGGCACTCGTCGAGGCTCGAGCTGGAATACACGGGGTGCGATGCCATGTAGCCCTGGTTGTGGTAACCGAGGGTCTTTGGGATCGGGATCTGCTTTCCGCCGACCTCTGACCAGTCACGCTTCTGGTAATTACGGAGGATTGCGATCATCAGTTCCATCTGGTCGCGTGCCAGTGGGAGCGCTTCCTTGGCAAGGTCGTACATCTTGGTCTTTGCACGCTCGGTGCAGGCCTTGTACATACCACCTACGCGGGGGTTGCTCGGGTGAACTGCTTCACCGCCGGCGATCTCGCCGATTGTCTGGCCGATCTCGCGGAGACGCTGGATCCGCTTGGCAACGGTCCGGACGGGCTCTTCCGGCGAGAAGGGGTTGATCTTCTTGTCAGTTCCGGGCAGGTACATGTCCGGAAGGGTCAGGATGTTGTGAAGGGCATGGCTGTGCAGCCTGTTCGCGCACTGGAGGACCACGCGGAGGAGGTAGGCGTCACGGGGGATGTAACACCTGATGGAAGCCTCCATGGACTCGATGCCTGCAAGGGTGTGAGCAATGGGGCAGATACCACAGACGCGGGATGCGATCTTGGGTACCTGGTCCATCGTCTTGCCGATGGCGAGCTTCTCGACACCCCTGACGGGTGTGATCGAGAGCCAGTCGCCGCGCTCAACGATTCCTTCATCGTTGACCTTTAAAACAAGCTTCGAGTGTCCCTCATGCCTCGTGGTTGGGGAGATCTCAACAACTTTTGACAAAACTATCGCCTCACGAAATGAGTTGAGTTAGTCGTCGTGCGATACCGGTGTTTGTCCACACAAATCTGGTTGTGCACTCTGTTTGACCGTACCAAGTACGTTCTGAAGTTAGTATGTACCAACCGGTTAAAAATCTGGTGTTTTTGTCTGGAATGAATCGCATGGAGGAATTCAAGGTACAAAACGAGAGGAAATTGAAAAAGAACAAAAAATTACGAAAAATAACCCGAAAGGCGCCTGGATATCACAAGGGTTGCACCCTGTTACCAGGAACCGACCCGGGTTATTCGCCTTGAACGGGGTTGTTTTCCTGCGCTGCGGAGATGGTTTTAGGTCCTGGCAGAATGGCTACCGGACGGTTCCTGCAGTTCTCCTGAGAGCTCGATGAAGAGCTCTGCTATCGTTGCCCGCCTCTCCGCGTACGCGTCGTGCTGGTGAATGCTCTCCTCATTCGTTTGCTTGATGGTGACAAGTGAGTCACCTGGCAGGTCGTGGAACTCGGAGAGGACTTTCTTTGCCATCTCACGCACGCAGTCCTCGACAAAGCGGGGATTTTTATGGGCTCCAAGCACCACGTAGCTCTCGTCACCGCGCTTGAGGAGCTCGAAGATGGGGGCACTCATGGAGTCCTTCACGATACGGATGATCTTTTCGAGTTGCACGTGTTCCAGGTCATCCGTCTCGATGCAGAGGAACCCCTTCCCCCTCTGGTTGTGGGTTGCCATGGGGACTTCGTCAAAGAACCGTTCTATCTTGTCTTTTTCAACTCCAAGGTCTTGCAGCACGAAGGACGCCCGCTCCCGCATGATGTTCTGGGCACAGGGACAGGCGGTCATCCCTGTCACCTCTGCCCCTATGCTCTTCCGGACGATAGGGTCGCGAAACGTCCTCCTTGCAACAGCCCGGGCATGCACCTTGACCACTTCGTGGCAGCTGGTCTGGCTGACTGGTGTCTCCCGCTTCACCATGAACTGGCTTCGCATCAGGACCTCGGTCCTGTCGGCGTATTCATGCCGGTCAAGCAGTTTACGGGCAACAACGGAGCAGAGCTTCTCTATCTGGTTCACTTCACCATCGATTGCCTGCTGGAGAACCTCATCGATCACTTCGAAGTTCCGTGAGAGGTTGGCGCCTTTCAGGGAACCGGGGAGATCGACGAAGACATCGAAGGTGGAGATGAAGATGACAGGACGTTTCTCGGGCCGGGAGACTTCCACGAGTTTCTTGACGTTCTTCACACCGACCCTCGTGAGGTTGATCCGCACGTCTGGGGCCGTTGACTGGACGTCTGGGAGGTCTTTTGAGAACCTGGTTCTGGCAGAGCCTACGGATTTCTCGTTTTTCACAATGAAGACTCCGTAAGGTGTGTCACTGAACTTTTTTTATAAAATATTTAAGAGCTTTGATGTTGATATCAAGGGGATCAGCATGGTCGAAAAGTACTATGAAGCAGATGCCGACCTCGACGTTCTTAAAGGAAAGACCATCGCGGTGATCGGTTATGGCTCCCAGGGGAGGGGACAGTCCCTCAACCTCCGGGACAGCGGGATTTCGGTCGTGATCGGGCTCCGGCCCGGGAAGAGCTGGGAAACAGCGTCAAAAGATGGAATGCAGGTCTATACCGTCTCTGACGCAGTCAGAAAAGCAGATATCATCCAGGTCCTTGTGCCGGACGAGCTGCAGGGGGCCCTCTACCGGACCGAGATCAGGCCGGGCCTCTCAGATGGCAAGGTCCTGATGTTCTCCCACGGCTTCAATATCCACTTCGGGCAGATCGTCCCGCCGCCGAATGTCGATGTCATCATGGTCGCACCAAAAGGACCGGGTCGCATGGTCCGGCGGCAGTACGAGGAGGGGAAGGGAGTCCCTGCACTGATAGCGGTTCAGCAGGACTTCTCCGGCAATGCGAAGAAAGTGGCCCTTGCCTATGCAAAGGCAATCGGTGCAACGCGTGCCGTCGTCCTGGAGACCACCTTCCGCGAGGAGACCGAGACCGATCTCTTTGGTGAGCAGGCAGTCCTCTGCGGCGGTATCACGTCGCTCATCAAGGCCGGTTTTGAGACCCTCGTCGACGCAGGGTACGCACCAGAGATGGCCTACCTCGAGGTCCTCCACGAGACGAAGCTGATCGTCGACCTCATCTATGAAGGTGGGTTCACCAACATGCGCAACTCTATCAGCAACACTGCCCAGTACGGTGACCTGACGCGCGGCCCACGGGTGATAGGCCCGGAGTCATACGCGGCAATGGCTGAGATACTTGAGGAGATCCAATCAGGCATGTTTGCAAAGGAATGGATGCTCGAGAACACGGTGAACCGCCCGGTCTTTACTGCCCTTACGCGGGCGGACGAGGAACACCTCATCGAGGATATCGGCCGCGAAGTCCGGGCTCTGATGCCCCAGTTCAGGAAATAACGCTGGTTTACCCTGGAGAGGGTATTACCCGGCTGTCTTTTTCTCCATTCAATTCCAGGCAGCTCCTGTTACCGCGCATCCATGCACAATGGTCCCGGGGTTTCAGGGAGGGACTGCCTCCGGGTGTGCCAGGTATGCGTGCCTGGTAGTATGGTGCGTCGGAAAGCCGGCAACGCGGCACGAGGTCCCCCGGGACCTGTCAGCCAGGGATTCTTACCCATCCGGTTGCCCTGGGTGGACTCTGTTCTCACGTTGTGCCTGCCGGACCGTTCTTCCGATCCCGTTGACTGGCCCTGACTGAGTGCGTAACGATGGGGGTTGTGGTACCGGTTGCCGGTATCAGGTCCTCCCTCCCATGAGGCCGGAGAGAGAGCCTGCTGCCTGGCGGACTTCGCCGGCGGTGAGTGATATCTCCCCGCTTCCAGTCGTAATGCGGAGCCCTTCCCCGCACACTTCACCAATAACAGAATAGTCCAGTCCGGCAAGGTCGGATTCGCGGCGGAAGGCGACCAGGAACCTTCCATAGGTCTCGGAGAAGAGTGCGGCGAGGGGATCACCCTCCAGGGAGACCCGGGCTCCCGGGAGGGAACGGGCAAGGGCTGCGAGGAGCCCGCCACGGGAGAGGTCGGTGGCATAGATCTCAGCCCCGGAGGCGATCCTGTCCCTGACAAGGGCGACCTGGCTGATGTCTGCGATCGGGGGTGCCATTCCTCCGCACCGGGTACGGGTGTCGAGGAGGGAACCTCCGAGGTGGTCCCCTGTCTGGCCTGCCACGGCGAGACCATCCCCGGGACCGGGGCGGTACCATGAGAGCCTCCTGGTCCTGCCGACGATTCCAATGGAGGGTGTCGGCAGGATCCGGGTCCCGTGCTCATCGCTCTCGTTGTAGAGCGAGACATTCCCGCCGACAACCGGGGTACCGAGCTGCCGGGCCATGTCACCCATACCGCGGACCGACTCGGCGAGCTCCCAGGCAACCCCGGGGTGCACGGGGCTTGCAAAGTTGAGGCAGTTCACGATGCAGAGGGGTACTGCCCCAACGCATGCCAGGTTTGCCGCATTCTCGGCAACTGCATTTGCGGTACCCTCGTACGGGCCGAGCCCGACATGGCGGGGGTTACATCCGCAGGAGAGTGCGAGGCCTGCACCGTCAAGCCGGAGGACCGCGGCGTCAGGCCCGAGCCGAACGGTCCGGATCTGCACGTCGTGGTCGTACTGGCGCACCACCCAGTCTGAATCCCCGATCTCGGGGTGTGAGAGGACGCTGAGGCAGAGATCGCGGAGATCTCCTCCAGGGGGACGGAACCGGAGGTCGCGTCCGACTGGTTCTTCCCTCCACTCACCCCGGGGCGCACCGCTGATGAGAAGGTCTATCGGGAGGTTACAGACCGTTTTGTCACCAAAGGTCACGCGGTAATACGGCTCGGTGATGACTTCCCCGATATCGCTCCACCGGAGGTCGTGGGCCGAGGCGATCCGCCCGATCTCATCAACGTCTTCAGGGGCTACCTCGAGGAGCATCCGCTCCTGGGACTCAGCCAGCATGATCTCGACCGGATGCATGCCTTCTTCGCGCAGGTGGACACGGTCCGCCTGGATATGTCCCCCGAAACTGCTGCACATTTCACTGGAAGCCCCGGCGAGGCCGGCGGCCCCGAGGTCCCGGCACGACCAGACCCTGCCGGTTGCCGCCATTGCGAGGACCGCCTCGATGAGGAGTTTCTCGGTGAAAGGGTCACCAATCTGGACGCTCGGCCGGTCTGCGGCCTCCGAGTCCTCGGAGAGATCGCGGGAGGCGAAGGAGGCCCCGCCAAGGCCGTCCCTGCCGGTCGACGCGCCGACGAGGACGAGCCTGTTACCCGGGCGTTTCACGCGGGCGGTGAGGTACTTCCCTGGGTCAACCATGCCGATACACACGACATTGACCAGCGGGTTGCCGTCATATGAGTCATCGAAGGCAAGTTCTCCCCTGACAACAGGGACCCCGATACAATTCCCGTAGCCTCCTATCCCTGCGACCACGTTCTCCATCAGGTAGCGGTTCTTCTCCTTGCGGAGGTCGCCGAAGTAGAGGGGGTCCATCAGCGCGATTGGGCGGGCACCCATGGAGAGGACATCACGCACAATCCCGCCCACGCCGGTCGCCGCCCCGTCGTGGGGGTCTACGTAACTGGGGTGGTTGTGGCTCTCCATCCCGATTGCAAGGGCGCAGTCCGCGGAGAAACTGACAATCGCAGCGTCGTCGCCGGGTCCCAGGAGGACACCCGGGCCTGTGGTCGGGAGGGTAGCGAGATGCCGGCGGGTAGACCGGTAACTGCAGTGCTCGCTCCATAAGTTCTCAAAACACGCAGCTTCGACATCGGTCGGTTCCCGCCCGAGTTTCTGGCGGATCTCGGCCAGGTCTCCGGGGGATAGCATGGGGAACTATTCCCCTGCACAGGCAAAAAGCGTGATGTCACGGTGATATCCCCCGGGCCTTCATCATCCGGCAGGCGCGGTTATTTAGGCCCTGCGCGCCGATCTGTTCATATGCCAGACTCCTACGAGACGCTCCTCCGGAAAGCGTATACCCATATTACGGAGCCGAGTGAGTCTACCGAACGGTTCTCGGTCCCCGAAGCAAAGTCCTACATAGAAGGCAAGACGACGGTCCTTGAGAACTTTGTCGAGATCGCCGGCGTCGTCCGGCGCGACCAGGACCACCTGATGAAGTACCTCCTCGGCGAGCTGGGCACTGCCGGCAAGATCGACGGGAACCGTGCGATCTTCAATGGGAAGTTCGAGAGCACCCTTGTGAACTCGCTCATCCGGAGCTACGTGGAGGACTATGTCCTCTGTTCTGAATGCGGAAAACCGGATACCCGGCTGGTCAAGGATGACCGGATCATGATCCTGCGCTGCGATGCCTGCGGGGGTCACCGCCCCGTGCGGAAGCGGAAGGCACGGACCGAACCCGTCACCAAGGAACTCCAGGAGGGTGAGGTGATCGAGGTCCAGATCCAGTCCATCTCCCGGCGCGGTGATGGTGTGGCCAAGCAGGGGAAGTTCATCATCTTCGTTCCAAGAGGAAAACCCGGCCAGAAAGTCAAGATACGGATCACGCGGATCTCGGGATCGATCATATTCTCCGAACCAGTTGTTTGATGCAGGCCGGGCAATCCCCTGCTATTCCCTTTTCACGCCTTTGAAAGAGTATCCCGGGCATTGCTTCGAAAGAGTCTCCCGGACATTGACCCCCGCCTCCTGCCACGTAGTATCCGTTGATACCCTGGCAGGGCCCTCTGCCCTCCACATGTATGCCTCTTTGCGGCTGCATGGGGAGAGACGGAACCGGGGTTGCTGCCTGCGTGCCATTTCAGTCACCGGGCCGTTTGCCGGGGTGGGTCAGCCGGTGGGGTACCAGGTACGCAATCGCAACCCCGGTATACTATTGGGGACGTTGCAGAAGGGGGATGTTGCTGAAGACGGTGAAACGAACGCATACGCGATCATGGACCGGGGAATACCTCTCTTTTGAACGTATCACCAGGACTGGAAGCCAGGTACCGGACTCCCTGCCCGGGTAAGAAGAAATAGTGGGAGCGGGCGGTGTACCGCCGGACGCCGGTTCAGGGAGCCGGCGGGAGTTTCTTCAGGAGGTCCTCGCTGTCTTCCCGGATACGGAGGCACGCCTCGCGAATGGCAAGGAGCGGGTTTTTGTTCCCCCGTGTCGTGACCAGGAGCTCGGGATCAGAGAACTGGAACTTGATACTATACCGGGCGACATCGACGTCCGGATCCCTCAAAAGTTCCTCGGTGAGGGCGTTCATGAAGGTGTGTCCCTCCCCGCTTATCACGAGACGCGCCTTTTCGGTCTCCACCAGCTCGAGGACCTTGATCTGCATCGTGTTACTCATTCGCAGAGTGAGGCGATAAGGGTATTGCCGGCTGATCAGGGCTTTTATAGGGTTTGCGTTTAGAGTGTATGACTCCCGTGATATCCATTCCCCTTGCCCGTGGGCTCTAGGGGGAGGTCCGCCGGTCCCGCTTCCTCCCGGTCCGCGGGCAGCGAGACCTGGAGCCTGCCGTCCCCTGCAAAGGAGAAGAGCTCCCCGTCACGGCCTGAATGGAGCATGTCCCAGGGGATGTAGTGGCTCTGGTGGACAAACCTCCACTCCTTTGCCCCAGTCTCACGTGCGAACCGGTCGGCCTCCACAGAGTTCATGTGCTTGTTGATATGGAACCCCGCGGGAACGATGGCATCCACGAGGAGGAGATCGGCAGATGAGAAGAGGGAGCGGCTTTGTGGCGGGATATCGGCACGGGTATCCGAACTATAGACCACTTTCACTCCCCCTCTCTCGATGACCAGGCCGCAGGTATAGGTCTTCGGGTGGTTCACCTCGCAGAATGTGAAGGTAGTCCCGAACAGGTCAAAGGGGGTGAGGGGTGGGACGGGGTGCCCGGAGAAGGGGATGAACCCGAATATCCCTGCACAGTATTCGAGCACAGGAGGCGGGGCATAGACCGGTGGCGCTCTCTGGACCCGGTAAAACTCTCCGAATCCCATGAAGTGATCATAATGCCCGTGGCTCCAGATCACCGCGTCGATGCGGGGGGAACCGGCAGCCAGGAGCTGGCGCCGGAGATCAGGTCCTGATTCGACAAGGATGGTATGCCCGGAAGTGGTGACAAGCAACGAGGTCCGGAGCCGCTCCCTTCCCGTGCGGTATGCCTCCCGGCACTGGGGGCAGGTGCATCCGACCTTCGGGGTCCCGATCGCATCACCTGACCCGAGGATCCGGATCTCGAGGGTCATATCCAGGTCATCTGGCGGACCGTCTCACGGTGGACCACGGCCCCGATCCCCTTCTCCATGTCGGCCACTGTGATCTCCTCGCGGCCGTCCATCAGGGTGATGAGCACGGCCTCCTTCACCATCAGCCGGAGGTCAGCCCCGGAAAATCCCTCGGTGAGGTCAGCCAGGCTTCCGATGTCAAAGGTGATGCGCAGGGACGAGGTTATGCCCTCAAGGATCGCGCGGCGCATACCGGGGTCCGGGAGGGAGAACTCGACCACTTCATCGAAACGGCGCCATGCTGCCTCGTCCAGGAGCTGGGGGTGGTTCGTGGCCCCTATCAGGAGGAGGTGGTTGCGGACGAGGCTGACCTGGTCGATATTCTTTAAAAGGGAGTTCACCGCCCGCTTCATCGCCCCGTGGTCATCAGCCGTCCTGCTTTTTGCCACGTAATCGAACTCGTCGATGAAGAGGATACAGGGAGCGAGTTGCTTGGCGAGCGTGAATATCCGGTCGATATTCTTCGAGGTCTCCCCGAGGTACTGCGAGGTGACCATCGAGAGGCGGACCTCGAGGACCGGGACATGGAACTCGCGGGACATGGCAAGGGCGAGGGAGGTCTTCCCAGTGCCGGGAGGGCCGACGAAGAGGAGTTTGCCGACCTCGTGGATACGGTGCGACCTGAGGATATGGCGGTGTTGGAGGGCAGTCTGGATCTTTGCGATGATATGCTTCTGGTCCGGCGTGAGGACCAGGTGGCCAATCTCCTGCTCGACCTCCTCTGGCGCACGGATGATGGCAAGGTCAAGCGCGCCTTTCAGTTCGTCCCTCCCTTCAAGGGCCTTTGCGATCTGCCCGTCAAGGAAGATACGGGTGTCTTCGAGCGGGGGGTTCGCTGCGAGGGCGACCTGGTAACTGACGGGTGCCAACCCGTTCTGCTCAGCATAGCGTGCGAGAACAGGGTTCTTCTCTATCCTGGGGAGCCCGCCCTCCCTCACCAGCCACTTGAGGGCCGCTTCAGGGGCAGGGATCCGGAACCTCTGCCCAAATGGTTCGAAGGAGATGAAAGGATTCCCGGAGAGGAGGTTCTGGGGGTCATCCACTCCGAGCCCGCGGGTGAGGGTTCCCGCACTTACCGTAACCGGGCGGCGTATCCCCCCGTCTGCCATGGCCCCGAATATGTCCCGGCAGCGCGGCGTCAGCGCACCTGTTTCGAGTGACGTGTCCTGATTGAAGATCTCTGCGGTGAGGATCACCTCGCAGAGGTCCAGGATCTCGGCATCGCTCCCCATGTCAATAACCTGAATTATTCCTCCCCGCCCGGCATAAGGGTTCCCTGTCCCGTCGTGACGATGCACCCGTCCGAGGTGACCACGCAGGTGTGCTCGGCCTGGGAGACGAGGGAGCCCGGGACATCACCAAGAACCGGGTAGCCCCGGATGATCCCGTTGCGCATCAGCGCGGGGAGTGACAGGTCAGGGTGACAGCCGGTCACCCACCGGCGCGAGAAGGGGAGCCCCCGCCGGTCGCGTATGGAATTCAGGAGGCGCCGGCCGCTTTCGAGGCGGACCGGTTTCACGGTCAGCTGGGCAAAGATCTCAGTTTTCCTCCGATCACTCACCCTTCCTGTCCCCGTGCTTGCGAATGGTTCGATTGCGAAGGCCATTCCTTCCTCGAGCACGGTCCCGCCATCGACTGGTATATTGGGGACATTTGGCGGCCCGTGGAGGACATACGGGCGCAGGCCGTGCCCGGTGAGGTTCGCCACCGGGCGGAAACCGCGTATCGTGATCTCGCGATGGATGACCGCCCCTATCTCTCCAACTGAGACTCCGGGGCGGACCATCGAGAGTGCCGCAGAGAGGGCTGCCCGCGATGCCTCGCAGAGGAGCGGGTGTTCCCCGAGATCGACTGTGCAGGCAGTATCTGCTATCCTGCCCTCGAGGTGAACCCCGAGGTCCAGCTTGGCGACATCTCCCGCTGAGAAGACCCGGTCATCTCCGGGTGACGCGGTGTCGTGCGCGGCATCCTCGTTGAGGGAGAGGTTGAGCGGGAAGGCGAGGCATGCACCTGCGTCGATTACCATCGCCTCGACTGTCTCTACCACCTCAAGGTACGAGGCGCCGGGCCTGATCATTCCAGCCCCTTTTGTCAGGGTCCTCGCGGCGATTTCTCCCGCCTGCCGGTAGAAGCCAAGCTCTTCCTCGTTCATGGGGCCGGGACCTGGGTTCATAGGGTGAGGGCCTCCGGGTACCGGGTGAGGGGAGTGAACCCGTGCGCGGTGACGATCCCTGTATCCTCAATACGGACCCCGCCTATGGTACCAAAGTAGAGCCCTGGTTCGACCGTGACGACGTTTCCGGCTACGAGCCTTTTTCCGTTGACTCCCAGGGCAGGGAGCTCATGTACTTCGAGTCCTATCCCGTGCCCGAGGTTGTGGGTAAAGCCTTCACGGTCGGAAGGATACCCCCTCTCCCTGAAGTACGAGACGACCTGCGCATGGACGTCTGCGCCGGACACCCCCTCCCTTACAAGGCCTGACGCGAGTTCCTTTGCGGTATGGACGGCATCCCAGAGCTCAATAACCTCCGGGTCAGGCTCCCCCTTCACCACGGTCCGGGTCATGTCCGAGTGGTAGCCGGTCTCCAGGTCGCGCGGGGATATATCGATCACGACCGGCTGCCCGGGTACCAGGGGTCCTGACCCCTGCATATGAGGCATCGCCGAATCGGCCCCGCAGGAGACGATGATGTCCCTGCAGAAGCATCCCTTGGAGACGAGGAGGCCCTGGACCGCATTGCGGACCGCCTCTGAAGTGAGGACCTCCCCCCCGCGGGTCAGGACATCCCCATCTTCCCGGGATGAACGGATGAGGCGGATGGCAAGGTCCATTGCATCATCGGTGATTGCCTGGACCCTTTGTATGGAATGTATCTCCGCGTCTGTCTTGACCGCCCGCATCCCGGCCACCGTCCCTTTGTCCATGATGACCGGGCAGACTGTTTGCAGCGCGGAGGCTAGGATTGCCGGGGCAGAAGGGGAGAGGAGGACAGGTCCCCCGACGAGACCGGCAATCATGCGTGCGTGCGCTCTCCACGTGTCCTGCTCGTCTTTCAGGATATCGAGGAGCCCGGCTTCTGCCCGCGTCATCGCACTACAGCGGGCCTGCCGGAGCGCACGCGTGATCTCCATCTGGGAGACGACGAGGGCTTCCCTGCCATCCCTGGTCCGGAAATAGGTGACCGGGTCCCCGGTTGCGAACCGGGTGAGGTAGAGGAGGTCGGCGTTCTCCGAGGGGCCGAAAGCGGCGTATCCCGCTGCGTTTGCCTTTTTTATCGCCTCGTCCAGGAGATCCATGGGCTGTACTGTGTGCGTTTGACAGCAATTACTTTTTTTATGTTCGCCTCCTGTTACCTATTGGAAATGGACGAAGCAGCCAAAGGGCGGTTTAAATGGAAATTTTACCGTCTCACTATCGTGCTGAACGTGATCATCCTCCTGGTCGCACTTGCAGTTATCGCGTTATTCCGGGCACCCCCTGCCTGGAATATACCCCTCGTTGCAGCCCTCCTGGTACCGGCCGCCCTCCTGGCCTGGTACTTCCGGAAGGAATACCACCGGACGAAAGCGTGGCTGGACGCCCAGCCGTAGAGGAGTGAGGCAGGAGGCGCGGGTTGTGCTGGGGAGGATGCAGGCCGAGGTGGAGCTTCTCGCCCGCCATATACGGGTGCTCCGGGCAGTGATGGACCACCAGCCGATCGGGATCATGAAGCTCTCCGAACTTCTCGACGAGCCGTTCCACCGCATCCGCTACTCCCTCCGGGTCCTCGAGCAGACCGGGTATATCCAGGCATCCCCTGCAGGTGCGGTGGCAACCCCCCTGACCGGGGCCCTTTTCCTGACCCTCGATACCGATATTGAGGATATTATAGCCCTCCTATCCTCTGTCCGCGACTCCGGGCGCGGGAAGGAGGAGGAGAAGGGTGCAGGGGGCGGTAAGCGGGAGAGGACCGCCGGGAATACCATTACCTTTAACAGCCACCAGTAAGAATAATTGGAGGCAAATCCCGTGTGCCGCCATAACTCAGTTGGTAGAGTGGCTGGCTGTTAACCAGCATGTCACAGGTTCGAGTCCTGTTGGCGGCGCTTTCCTCCGGGCCCGTAGCTTAGTCCGGTGAGAGCGCCCGGCTCATAACCGGGCGGTCATGCGTTCAAATCGCATCGGGCCCATTCCAATCATTCTTCCCGCATTTCTCTGTCTCCTCCAGGTCCACTGCCTAGGGTGGTCCCATGGTCTTCCCGTCCCGGGCATCGAATCCGGTGATACCGGGCAGGTACCGGACCGGGGATACCATGAGTGCGGCCAGGGATGGGGTCCCTCCACCCCGCCCTGGGGCCGGGTGTGATACGGTGACCGCAGCAGGCCTGCCCTGGTGCTTCTCCTGCGCTTCCCAGTTGTACCGGTCTTCCCGGCCGGGCGCTGCCGGTCCAGTACCTGCGGTTGCATTCCCGGGACCGGGGATGCCATGGGAATGGCCAGGGATGGGGTCCGTCCACTCACCCTTCCCTGGCAAAGCCGGGCACGATAACCCAGGTGCGTCGATGCACAGGGGCGCTGTTGACGTCTGCTGGCCGGCCTGGAAAGGCCGGACCCAATAACCCGGGAGCATGGGCCAATACCTTATCTATCCTTCCGTGACCAGCTTGTGGTGATGAGAGACTGCCCGGTCTGTGGAGGTGATTGTCTCGAGCCGGCAGGTGTTGTTATCACCGGAGCCCCTACACGGTTCCTGCCCTGCCCGGAATGCCATATCAACCCGCGGAAGAAGGGTGTTCCCCTCTCTGACCGGTTTTACGAGGTACCGTGCAGGTGCGGCAGGCGTTACATCGACGAGGTCTTTGCACACATGTACGTCATCCTCATCGAAGAGGGTATTTTTTCCGGGAATGAACCTCTCCTGTCCGTTGGCCAGCCCCTGGTACACCCCGGTTTCGCGATGCAGAGGCCTCCATTCCTCCCGGAAAAGTCCCTCGTACTCCTCTCCCGTGTGGTGACACCGGAGGTTGCAGAACGCCTGGTGCACGAGGTGCCGGAGTTAAAAGGGGTAGTCCGGAGCGGGGCCTTCATCCCGGGCATCACCGATCCCTGTCTCCGGGTAGAACCGCAGGAGTACACCCTGCTTGCCGGCTGTGATGTCAGGGCAGATATCTTCCCCACCAGTGCAGGTCCAGTCGTCATCTACAAGGAACAGTCAAAGATCCATGTCGAGTTCCCCCGGGGAGAGAACCCAAAGATACACGAGGTAGAGTCGCGGATCCGTTTGGGATCTCCCTATCGCTTCATCGATGCCAGCTGCGGGGCAGGGACTCTGGGGATTACGGCTGCACGGAACGCGGTGCCCCGGGTCCTCATGAATGATGCCTGGTATCCTGCCGCATACTGGGCGTCGGTGAACCTGGAGGTGAACAGGGAGTTCCTGTTTATCGATTCTGTTACCATTTCCGGTGAACCGCCGGGTCTCCATGCCAGCAGGACGGAGGATGCACCCCGGCTTGTCGGCGAAGCGCGGGGGGAACAGGAGGTGCTCGTCTACTGTGGGGACCTGTTCCGCCTGTACGAGGCTGTTGCCGACCCGCACGGGCTTGCAGTCCTCGATCTCTATGAAAAGGCCGATCCTTCACGGAATCAGCGATGTATCGCGAAATGGCGCGAACATTTCCGCGGGGAGGTATTTATTCCCTGATACGTCTACACGATATGGGGACTAGCCCGGGTGGTCCGGCGTCACCTGTGACCCGAAACCGTCGGTACGCGGGGGGCGAAGTTCGAAGAAGGCGTTTCCAGGCTGCAGCGTGCAGGTCTGTCCCGACGTTGAAGCCTCGTCCTGTGAGGTCAGTGGACAGGGATCAAAGCCCTGGAGGGGGTGGCGACCTGTTGCCGCGGGGACCGGTCGAGGCCCGGAAGGGAGCAGACCTACCGTGGACATATGGCGCCCACGGGGTTGCGGGGTGGAGAAGGGGCTCTCCTGTACCTGTGGTTGAGGGGCGTCGACCGAGAACGTGTCCCCATTTCCTTTCATACTAACATGGCTCGTGTTGCTATTATCGGGGCCACCGGGAATGTGGGGACGTTTGCTGCCCACGCCATCTCGGAGATCCCCTATGTGAGTGAGATCCTTCTCTGTGGCCGTCCGGGGCGTGAGTCCCTCCTGGAAGGAATCATGATCGATCTCATCGATTCCCACGCCGCATCTGGCATCTCGAAACGCATGCACTGGTCAACGTCACTTCGTGACGTGGCAGGTTCCGATATCGTCATCATCACATCAGGCCTGCCACGGAGGGCTGACCAGGACAGGGCCGAACTTGCGCTTGAGAACGCGAAGATCGTAGGAGCCGTCTCCGCAGTTATCGGAGAGGTCGCACCCCGCGCAAAGATCCTGGTGGTGACGAACCCGGTCGACGTGATGACCTCGGTCGCCCTGCAGCGTTCAGGACTGCCAGCCAGCCAAGTATTCGGCCTCGGGACGCACCTCGATTCGATGCGGCTGAAATCATTGATTGCAGCGCATTTCAACATCCATGTGAGCGAGGTCCATACCCGGATCATCGGAGAGCACGGCGAGACGATGGTCCCGCTCTGGTCTGCCACCACTATCGGGGGTATCCAGGTCTCCAACCTGCCGGCATTTTCGCGCATGCCGAAGGAGCAGATGATCGAGGTTGTCAAGGCAAGCGGGTCGCGGATCATCAGCAAGAAGGGGTCTACGATATTCGGGCCGGGGGAGGCAATTGCGACCCTCGTCCGAACCAGCCTCGGGAACGAGAACCGGATACTCACGGTGAGCGCCTATATCCGGAGCGAAGTGCATGGGATCGGCGATGTCTGTATCGGGGTCCCGGCGCGTATCAACCGGGACGGTGTCTTCCCGGTCGCGATCCGGATCGACGACGACGAGTTCATCCGTTTCCGCGAATCCGTCGAGAAGATGCGTGAGATAACCCGTACTGTCCTTGCGGCGCAACCCTCCGGGTGATCTGCTGCCACCCGCGGAACTCCCGCCAGGCATGGTTGTGAACATATTTACTCAATGCCGGAGTTCCCGCTTGGTCTGTCCGGCAGCGTGCCTCGTGACACGGCTGGGTCGGGTCTATTCGGAATGCAGGGGATGACGCGTGGGCTATCGGCCTGCTCACCGGGATGGGGTTTCCCGTACCGGTCCTGGGACGTACCGCATTTGATGGTCAACCCGGTCCGTTTTTCTTGTCCCTGCCGCTGGTCAGGCCCTCCCAGGGATTCGATCTCCGTCGATGCCTCCCCTGCAGGGGTAGAGAGAAAACAGCCTGATCCCGTTGCGCGTTCAATGAACCCGGAAGGGAACGGTCTTTTAACGGTCCTGGAAAAAGGTTATGTAAGGGTGACTTCAATGACTTCCGCGCGTTCCACGCCTGGAATCGTGCGGATTGCCCCTTCGATATTGTCACTCTCTCCTGCGCGGTCTTCACCCACGACTGCGAGTTTCAAGGCTTTTAACCCGAACCCAATCGGTTCTTCCCGGATATCGTGGACCGTCACTCGTTCCCGGATCGCTGCCTTGAGGGCCTCCAGGTCTATCTCGGGAGACTCCGGCATCACCCTCACGATGAGGGCCACGGATCCCATCGCTCACGGCCCCCTGAAGCCGCAGGACGGACAGGTGTACGGGATGCTCTGCTCCCGGCACCGGTAACATCGCCTGATCTCGGCACTACACGACGGGCATCCGAACCTGGTTGCACCACTCTCGGCGAGCGGCGCGTTGCAGGAGGTGCATCGCTTGACGTTCATGGTCTGCTCCATATAAGATTCCATATGGTTGACCTTCTGACGTCTTAAATAATGCCGCCGATGGTGGTCCCCGGCCGGGCCTCCCCGCAGAGGATGGCACGGACCTCCCCCTCCTTCCGCCCGGACGTGATACCTGCCCGCACCCCGTGGGTGAGGCAGAACGGGAGGAAGCAGGGATCGACAACGTCTGTGGGGACGAATGCGTCAATGTACCCCGCGAGGACTCCTCCCACCGTGATCCCTGCAACTGACTTGATAACGAGAAGGTCGAGGTCCAGCCGGGAGGCAACCCATGCAGCGATGGTGTCACTGGTCACATCCGCGGTCCTTGGCAGGGGGTCCTCTTCACGCAGGCACTTGTAAGGGAGGAGGACAACCGGCTGATCGGGGACTACCAGGCGATCGGTCACGGGAAGGCCGAAGCCGGCGAGGAACCACCCAAACTGGTCCATTGCCGCGACTGACATCCAGTGTTCCGCCTCCTCCGGCGGTTCCCACTCGCGAACGAGATCTGCAAAGGCCCCGCCCCCCGGGACAACCAGTACCGGGCGCCTGGAGGCCCGGATCTCGGAGATGAGGCGGGGGACCTGGTCGCGGAGGCTCCCTCCTACCTTCACCACGATTGGACCAGCCATGCAGGTGTGGTCAACCGCCGGGGGCAATATAACCCGCGTCCAGGGCAGGAGGGAAGAGCTGGTTACCAAGCTGCCTTTGTATCTCCGGCATAGTGTGACACCCGGGGCCGTGTTCTTTTCGGATGAGAAAAGGGAGCCCTTATCCACGGGTGAGTATGATACCGCCCTGCGGTACCGGGCCCAACCCTGTTCAATAGCATTGAGTACAATTATTTTGAAAATGGCCATGTTGGCTTGAATTAGCCGGTATGGCACCTGGCATTGTATGGGTTACTTGAACCAAAATGCAGCGTATCCTGCAGTTTTTTGGAAAATATCATGAATCCCCGTGGAAGTATGAACCGGTGCAATACGTATGATGCATGATGATTTACTTATACATTGTATTAAGAAATATATCATAAATATAATGAATAAATACAAACAATAAATGTTGTATAATGTTTATCGGACCGCTGGCCGCTCCCTTGTATTCCTTTTTTTCCTTATCATCACCGCCTCTCCCGGCACTGCAGTGAGTATCACAGAATTCTGCCCTGACACCAACCTCCCGGGCGACCCAGATGAATTCATCCTCCTCTCGGGGGAGGGACTGCTCCAGGGCGTTACCCTCTCTGACAAGGAAGGTACTCTTGCATTTCCCCGGGGTGCCCGGGTGAACGGGAGTGTTGTCATCGCCCGGAATGCAACGGCTTACCGGACCGTTCATGGGAAGCTGCCTGACTATGAATGGGAGCCATCGGACCCCGCCGTGCCTGATATGAGCCGTACAGGCCGGTTCCAGATGGCGAACCGGGAGGACGAGCTCATTCTCCTGGAAAACGGGGTAGTAGTCGAGACGGTTACCTGGCCGGGGGACGTGGTGCGGCGCGAGGGTCAGGTCCATTACCGTGGCACGGGGGATTGGGACCCCCGTGTCCTTATGATAGGACAGAGCCGTATTGCACCCCGGGTATTTGATGACGTGAGCGCTACCCTCTTCCTCTCGCCGGACTGCGGGCGCCCACTTCTCCTCTCTTTCATCCACGAAGCCAGGCGGGAACTCCTGGTGAATGTGTACGAATGCACGGACCCTGAGATCGGGGATGCACTTGCCCTCGCTGCCGCACGGGGAGTCGCGGTCACCCTCCTGCTGGAGGGAGGTCCGGTCGGCGGGATGCCGGAAGAAGAGAAAAAACTGGCTTCCCAGCTCGTCCAGTCTGGGATCTCCGTACGGGTAATGACAGGGAGCGGTGCATCCCGCGCTCCGTACCGTTTCGACCATGCCAAATACATTGTTGCAGACGGGTCTATGGTCCTCGTAACCAGCGAGAACTTCAAGGAGTCTGGGTTCCCCGTGTGCGGGGCACCGGGCAACCGGGGATGGGGTGTGGTCCTGCGGTCACCCCATACCGCCACGTTCTTCCGCGACCTCTTCTGGTCTGACAGCAGGGGTCCGGGTGTTAAGGCGTGGGAAACCGACCGATTGCAGGCCCTGGCGCAATCCAGGCAGGAGGTGGATGTCTCCGCCCGTGCAACCCGGGGAGGTGAGTGCACACCCTGTTCAAGGGATATTACCGGTGTACGGGTGACCCCTGTCATCTCTCCGGACGGGAGTGATGCCGTGGTGCACCTGCTCCGCAGAGCGCGGCAGTCACTGGCCATTGAGCAGGCATATATCCGGATGGACCGGAACAGGGAGCCGAACCCGTTCCTCGCCGAGGTCCTGAACGCTTCCCGCCGCGGGGTTACGGTCCGGGTCCTTCTTGACTCCTCGTGGTTTAATACCGCGGGGGAGATGGACAATGATGAAATGGCTGCCTGGATCAATACCCTGGCAGGAAAGGAAGGTCTTCCGGTCGAAGCCCGGTGCCACGACCTTTCAGCCGCCGGTATCCTGAAAATTCACACGAAAGGAGTGATTGTCGATGAAGAAGAGTCTCTCATATCGAGTATTAACTGGAATACCAATTCTCCCACTTTCAACCGGGAAGCAGGAGTGGTACTTGCACACCCTGAGGCAGCGCGGTATTATCTCGCCGCATTCGACCGTGACTGGTCGGCTGCCGGGCAGACGGGGCGACCGCTCACCACTGGTGATTCAAAGGGTCCGCAGCTGAGTAAAGCCTGTCTTGCAGCGGTTGTGGTCCTGGCCATTGCCGGGTATTATTATTTCAGGAGGAAACGAGGTGGATGACGGAATGATCCTGCAGGCGCAACGGCAGACATCGCAGAGCGTGATGTGGCACTCATCGCTGATGACTGCCATCGCCCATTGTTCTATCAGTGCATCCAGTTCCTGCGATATCTCAATATCTGTGCCTCCCCGTTTTCGGCTCAGATACTGGGAGACCGCAGCCCGCGATATCCCCAGTCGCCGGGCTGCATCGCTCTGGCTCAACCCGCGCTCGCGTATAAGGCGGGTCACCATCTCCGCTCGCATGGCCGGGAGATAGCGGAACGCCATATACTCGCACCGCATGATGTCACAGGAGACTGGTTCCATTCACCGTTCCATGTCCTCAGGCGAGGGCAGCGGCCTGAGACGGCCGCTGCTGGTAGATGATCTGACGGGCATCCTTGAAGTTGAACTTCTCGATGATCAGGCTCTGCTCTTTCAGCCGCTTGAGTGCATAGCGCACCGTACGGGGAGCAAGCCTGGTCCGCTCGACCAGCTCCTTGTGGGTCATTGCTCCCACCTCGGAGAGGACATGCAGTACCGTCCGTGATGACGGGGGTAGGTTTTCGGTCTGCATAGCTGTCAGTTAACACCGTTAACATATGAACCTGTCGATGGTGATAAACGATCAGGACCCCTACCGGATCACATGCTCACGCGTCAGGAACGCATCGCGCTCCTCCTCCTCGCCACGGTGGCGGCCGTCCTGATAGGGGTCACTGCCCTCATAGAGCACTGCGGATATTCGTCATTTGCCGTTCCTTATGATCCGTCTCTCCCCGATGGGACCCTGGTCAGCCACCAGGGGGAGGTGAAGAAGGTCACCGTGACCAAGACCGGTGGTCACCTGTTGCTTGACCTCGCCGGGGTCCTGGTTTTCATTCCGGGTGGTGCCGTGGATGTGCAGCCTGTCGTCGAGGGGGAGCCGGTATCGGTTACCGGCACACTTGCTACCTACCGGGGGTCGCGGGAGATCGTGCTCCGTTCAGTGTCTGATATCCGGTATCTGAATGGCACGGCCTGGTAATGGTGAATGGAACATACTCTCTTGCCAGTCGAACCCTGTTGATCCCGGCGGGCTGTGGGAGTGGTGGTGATTACATACTCTCATGCCAGTCTCCTGGTGGGGCAACGGACCGCCATTTATAATAATATCGATTGACCCAACGGTTATCAGGAAGAGGCTTGGAGAAACGTATGACTAGTACGATGGTATGGTTCTCCTCTGAGCGGAACCGGATCATCACCCTGGTGCTGCTCGGAACGATGTGTACCATATTCGAGATTTTTATCCACCTGCTGATGGGCGTCAGTGTAGCGTATACTCATGTGTTTTATGTCCTCCTTGCCCTTGCAGCATTCTGGTACGGGAGAGTATCAATAGTCCTTGCCGCTTCCCTTAGCATCGTCCATATCTATACGACCTATCTGCTCGTGGAACCCCTTATGCCGGCTGTAATCAGGGCAATCATGCTGGTCGCGGTGACCACCCTGGTTGCGCTCCTCTCCGAGGAGCGCGAACGCTACCAGCAGGAGCTCCTGGCTTCCAAGGAGAAGGTGGAAAAGAAGCATGCAGCCCTCGTTGCCTACATCACCGAGTGCACCCACCGGCTGAAGAACCCGGTCGGGATCATCCACAACAACCTGGCCACCATCCGCTCCAGGGTGGCATCTGACGATATCGACAAGGACGAGACGCTGATCTCCCTCGATGTCCAGATCCGAAACGCCGAACAGACACTTGAGAACCTGCGGGCCCTCAACCAGGCGATCGTCACCGGTGACGAGGAGATCCCGGAGGCGTACTGCAAATTCCTCCGCCAATGAACGGGAACGGAACAGGGGAGATCCCCCTCAACCATATCGGGAATAACAAGCTCTTCCTCTTCCTCTCGACAGCAGAGCGGATCCGCCAGGACAATATCACCGTGATCCGCCAGATGCGTGCGAAAGGGTACAAGGTCCTGGTTGTTACCACCAACCAGCCGTACCTCATTCTCCGGAGGATGTACGAGAAGAATGGAATCGATCTCACCTGCATCTACTTTGTCGATGCCATCACCCGGTATGCCGCGGGGACCGTACCCGAGGGCACCCCGGATTGCCATTTCGTAAACAGCCCTTCAAATCTCACCGATCTTGGGATCGCCATCACCGAAGCAATGTCCCGGCTCGGTGGGGCCGAGATCTGCATCCTCCTCGACTCTATCAGCACGATGCTTATCTACATCCCTTCCGTGAACATCTCCAAGTTCATCCATTTCATAACCTCCAAGCTTCGCCTGGTCAATGCCGCGGGTGTCTTCCTCGCGGTCGAGAAGGGACTCGATCCCCTTCTCATGACCCAGCTTACTACGTTCGTCGATGAGATCATTGACCTGGAGACCAGCACGGGCGAGAAGCGCGACCCTTTATTAATCCCGGGAACCGGGATGAAGTGACTGGTTGCTCTGCAGTACCACGCGTGTCCCACGGTCGGTAGTCGGTTCATTCCCCGGTGGGACGTTCTTTCATTCCTTCTAGGGCCTGTTTCACTGCGGCTTTCACACTGGTGTCGGAGTCTTCCTGGTGCTGCAGGAGCGCAGCTCTGGCCTCCGCCCCCCCGATCTGGCCGAGAGATCTCACGGCTGTCCGCCTGACTCGTGGTGCTGGGTCGTCCAGCAGGGCAACGAGCGGCGCGGCCGCGTCCGGGTCACCAAGCAGCCCGAGGCCTTCTGCTGCACCAATGCGGAGCCACTTCTCGGGAGATTTCGACGCGGTGACCAGGTGACGGGTTGCACGCCGGTCACCGATCCTGCCAAGTGCGGTGGCAGCGATCCACGAGACATCGACATATCTATCCTGGAGGGCTGCAATCAGGGCATCCACTGCAGCCGGGTCACGGAGTTCTCCCAGGGCCTCCGCGGCTCTCCAGCGCTCGTTGAGGTGGGGCCCCTGGAGCAGCTGTATAAATTCCCGCACTTTCCAGGCCCGGAACTCTTCGCTCTCCCTGATTATCCTGGCCGGCTCTTTGTGTTCGTTCTCCCGGGGTTCCATCCGATACCATCGCGGAGGCATCACCCCTCGTCCTGATAAGGGTTGTGGATTGGTCTCCTGGCAGAACAGGGTGTTGGAGCATGGGGTCTTTTCCCGGGCGGAAAACCGGGACTTCCCGCCTCCTGGCGGGAACGGATGAAGTGGAGCGCCGGTCAGGGTGACCCCCGGGTTGCAACCGGTTTTCGCTGGGCGGTATGGTATCCCGTGATGACCCGGGCAGACTTCCCGAACCCGGCATCGAGTACTGGGTCACCGGTATCGACGTAGAGGACCGGTGTCGCGGCCATCTTCCTGGGTGTCGCGACGATGATCACGTTCGGGATACCGATGCGGTGGAGGACGGCAGGGCTCACCTGCTGCGTGCCCCGCCCGAGAATGAACCCCTGGGCACCGATTGGGCTGACGACCAGGCGTGCAGGCCGCCCCTCCCTGAGTAGCCCAAGGATCCCTTCTTCCCCGAGATCGGGACCTGCGGGTTCGTCTCCGGAAAAGGCATCAAATCCCAGGAGGGTCTTCTCCCGTCCGAGTGCCCGGGCGATCGCGGCGGTCGTGGAACCGGGCCCGAGGAGGGTGAGCGTCGCGGGGGTTGCCCGGATCACCTCGGCGAGAAACTGCCCGATCCCGGCAAGGGCCCGCCCCTCGTCTGCCTCCTCGAAGACCTGCTTGCCGTGCTGGACGCATCCCGCGGGAGAGGGGACCATGACGGTGGCATATAGGCGGGAAATGAGGGTCCCTGCCCGGTACGCCTCTTCATCGATATCGAGCACCTCGGCCTCGGTGAGGGGAAGCTGGGGATAGTCCCGGATGATGGCAGCGGCAACCTGCGGGTGCGTGACAAAGACCGCGGAGAACATCTTCACCCCTGCCGGGATGCCGAGTACCGGTATGGATCGCCCGGTGACCGCTGCCACGTCGCGGGCAGTCCCGTCACCACCACAGAAAACGATGAGACCGGCGCCTGCGGAAAGGAACGCCAGGCAGGCCGCCTGGGTATCCCTGGCAGTGGTGACCGGCGGCGGGTAGTACACCACCTCGTAGCCTGGCATCCCGCATGCCTGCATCTCATCTTCCCCCATCACCCCGCTGCACGTGAGGAAACGGACCGGCGACCCTGCAAGGGGCAGGAGAGCCTGGCGGGCCCGGTCCCCCGCTGAGGGGAGGGCTCCCCGGGCAGCAGCGAGACCCGCGAGCCCGTCAGTCCCCTTCAGGCCGGGCCTGCCGCCCATCCCTGCCACGGGGTTCACCAGGAAACCGACAGGGAGCATGTGTTCTCTTATGGAACTTTGGGAATGCGGCCGAGAGACTCGCGGATGAGGTCGTCTGGGTAGTCGTAATCGGGTAGCTGGTGCTGGTAGTACGCGTCGTAGGCCGACATGTCGAAGTGCCCATGCCCTGAGTTGCAGAAGAGGATCGTCTTATCCTCCCCGGTCTCCTTGCACTTCTGCGCAATATCGATAACCGCCCGGATCGCATGCGCAGCCTCGGGGGCAGGGATGATCCCCTCACTCCGGGCAAAGGTCTCTGCAGCGTCGAAAACCTCGTTCTGGTAACACGCGACGGCCCTGATGACCCCGTCGTGGGCGAGGCGGGAGACGATTGGGGAGTCCCCATGGTACCGGAGGCCGCCTGCATGGATGGCAGGCGGGACGAAGTCATGGCCGAGCGTGTACATCTTCAGGAGGGGCGTGAGGCCGGCGACGTCACCGAAGTCGTACGTATAAAGGCCTTTTGTGAGGGTGGGGCAGGCTGCAGGTTCCACTGCGACAATATCGGTATCCGGATGTTTACGGGTTATGCGGTCCCCGGCGAAGGGGAACGCGATCCCGGAGAAGTTGGACCCCCCACCGACACAACCGACGACAACGTCCGGGTAGGTGTCGAGCTGGGCCATCTGCTCCCGTGCTTCGAGGCCGATCACGGTCTGGTGCAGGCAGACATGGTTGAGGACCGACCCGAGGGAGTAGTTTGTATTCGCATGGGTAGCAGCGTCTTCGACCGCCTCTGATATGGCAATCCCGAGGCTCCCGGGGGTCTCGGGGTCTTTTGCAAGCACGGCCTCCCCGGCCTTCGTCCGGGGGGACGGGCTCGGGATGCACTCTGCACCCCAGACATGCATCATCATCTTTCGGTACGGTTTCTGGGTATAGCTTGAGCGGACCATGTAGACCGTGCACTGGAGGCCGAACAGGCACGTGGCGAAGGCGAGTGCGGATCCCCACTGGCCGGCACCCGTCTCGGTCGCGATCCGTTCGATGCCTGCCTCGCGGTTGTAATAAGCCTGTGGCACCGAAGTGTTCGGCTTGTGGCTCCCTGCAGGGCTTACCCCCTCCCACTTGTAATAGATCTTCGCAGGGGTCTTGAGAGCCTTCTCGAGCCTGTGGGCGCGGTAAAGGGGGGAGGGACGCCAGAGGGAGAGGATATCGCGTACCTCATCCGGTATATCGATGAAGCGGCGGTCGCTCATCTCCTGGCGGATCAGTTCCATCGGAAAGATTGGAGAGAGGTCATCCGGTGTCACCGGCTTGTGGGTGGCCGGGTGGAGCGGGGGGTCCAGAGGAGTAGGGAGGTCGGCAAGAATATTGTACCACTGCCGGGGGATCTCCCCGTCGGGGAGAAGGGTCTTGATCTCCATATATCAATTTTTCTTTGTATAAAGATATACATTATGGTATATTGTTGGCTATCCGTTCTCCCTTCAAACCAGCCCACGGGGTGGATATAGGTCATCGCACCTGGTGGAACCGTCGTAATGCGGCACCTGCATGTGCCCGAGGTGGACTGTGAGAGTCTGTTCCTTGGTCCATCCCTGATTGCACACAGGGTGCCGCTGTGAGCCATCCCGGAAGAACTGCGGGTTGTGCGATGGGGTGATCGGATTCCCCCGGGGCCTGCAGGGCTGCCTGACCGCGTTTGCATGGGCAGGAACAGGGGAGAAACGGCAGCCGACTGACCACGACTGTGCCTGTACCGGAAAAAGGGCTGCCGGAAAACGGATAATACGATACACTGGCTGCAGGGAGAAGGGTGAGAATGGAGAAGGGGAACAGGCCTGCTCCAGGAAGGCTGCCGGGGTGCCCGGTGACGAGGAGCATGAGGCGGGGCCTTTGTCACGAAAGGCTTTTTCACGGGTGGATCTCAAGGGAGAAGTCGAGTCCGCGGGGGGAATGGGTGAGGGCGCCGACAGAGAGAATGTCGACACCTGTCCGGGCATATGCCGTCGCATTGCCAAGCGTTATTCCCCCTGATGATTCAAGGAGGATACTATCCCTCAAACCGGCCACCGTAAGCGCACGGATGGTGTCTGCGGTCATCTCAACGCTCATGTTGTCGAGAAGGAGGATCTCGGCGCCTGCACGGGCTGCCAGGATGGCGTCCTCCACGGTCTCCACTTCCACCTCGATCTTCCGGTATACAGAGCCTCTGCGTGCCCGTTCTATCGCTTCGGGGAGCGGGACCAGGAGAAGGTGATTGTCCTTGATCAGGACCCCGTCCGAGAGCGTGAGCCGGTGGGGATCGCCGCCTCCCGCTGCAACCGCCTTCTTGTCGAGCCAGCGAATCCCCGGGCAGGTCTTGCGGGTCGCGGCGATCCGGCAGGCAGGGGAGACCGCGGAGACGATATCACGGAACGAGCGGGTAAGCGTGGCAATCCCGCTCATCCGGGAGAGGAGGTTCAGGGCAGTCCGCTCCCCTGCGAGGACCCCGCGGGCTGGCCCCTCCAGGTGGAGGACAAGGTCTCCTGCCTGCACGGCTGACCCGTCCGTCACTGCGATCTCTGCCTCTACCTGGCACAGGGAGAAGACCTGGGCTGCTTCGCTGGTCCCCGCAACGATCCCCTGCTCTTTCACCACGATCCTGGCAGTACAGTCCGTGTCAGGAACCAGGAGATCGGAGGTGATATCACCTCCGGGCATGTCTTCCAGGAGAAATGCCAGGAGCCGGGGGTCGGGATACTCCATTGTTACCTCCCGATCTCCAGCATCCGTGCCACGGGCGTGGCTGCCCGGCGGAGGATATCCTCAGGGAGGTCAACACGGAACCTGCAGTCACGGAGGGCAAGGCAGAGGTCACGGAGCGTCGTCTTCTTCATCTCTGCGCATACCGCGTCCTCACGGACGAAGAAGGACCTGGTGGGGTGGAGCCTGCGGAGCCGGTAGCCCATTTCGCGCTCGGTGAGGATGGTCCACCGGTCCCCCTTTGCTGCTTCCCGTATCATCCCGCTCGTGGAAGCCACGTGGTCTGCCGCACACTGGACCTCAGGAGGGCACTCCGGGTGGGCGATAATGCCTCCGCCCCGTCTCCGTGCCTCTTCGATATCGCGGGCAGAAAAGCCGGTATGGACGTAGCAGTGGCCGCCGGGGGGGAGGGGGATAACACGGGTTGCAGGGAGCATCCTCTGGACATATGCTGCAAGGTTCGCATCCGGTCCAAGGAGGACCTCGCCACCGGCTGCGAGCTCGCGGACCACCTTTACCGCATTCGCCGATGTGCACGTGCAATCCGATTCTGCCTTGCAAGCGGCGGTGCTGTTGACGTAGAGGACCACGGGGGCGCCCGGGTGGGCCCGACGCGCCTCCCGGATCATATCAGGTGTCAGGAATGCAGCCAGTGGGCACGTTGCGTCCTGGACCGGGAGAAGGACGGTCCTCCCGGGATTGAGGATCCTGGCAGTCTCTGCCATGAAGTCCACCCCGCAGAGGACGATTACCGGCGCGGTCGTCTTCCCTGCCTCAAGGGCAAGCTCAAGGCTGTCCCCGACGAAGTCTGCGCAGTCCTGGATCTCGGGGAGCTGGTAGTTGTGGGCGAGGATGATTGCCCTTCGTTCCTTCCGGAGTCGTTCGATTGAATCGCGGATGTCCTCTTTTCCTTTCATGTCCCCACCACGAGGGGGTTCTCGAGGTCCTGGAGGAGGGAGAGGATCGAGAGGGCCGCGAGGTAACTCGTGGCAGGGTTGTCAGGGCTTGGGACATTCGTGACCCTGATTAAGATCTCGCCGTACTCTCCCTCCATCACGATCTCGTGGATGTTCCGGTCAACTGCAGGGTCTGCGTAGAGTTCGACATCGGTATCCATTCCAGCCGCGAGGCTGATGGCCACCGAGACGTTGACATTCTTTGGATACTGCCTGATACACTCGTGCGATTTCCCCGAGAAGAGGAGACGGCGCTCGTTCGTGGTGATCCCAAGCGATGCGGGTGATTTGATCGTCCGGAGGAGGAGGCGGGTCGTCCCGGCTATCCGGGCCACCTTCAGGTTGTCAAGACCCGTCACTGCCCCGCTTGGGATGTAGATGCGACGGCCGCTGGCCCTGGCGGCGGCGAGGAGGTCCTCGCGGAATTCAGGGTCTGCAAGGGCACCCACGCTCATCACCGCGAGATCGTGCCCTGAGGAGAGGATAGCTTCCCCGTATTCCCTTACTGCGCCAACCGAGGCAGCCTCGACGACAATCGTGGTGTCAGCTTTGAGAAACGAGGGGAAGTCGACCGATATCTCCGCACCGCAGATCGCTGCTATGTCCCGGGCATGCTCCGGGATGATGTCAAACAGGGCGGTCACGGTGAATCCCTGCTGATGGGCAGCTATCACTCTTCCAATATTCCCGCACCCGAGGAGCCCGACCCGGATCATTGTACAGATCTGTCCAGCAGCATTGGTTAAGGTTTTTGCTCACGGAGCCGGAAATGCCCCAGTTCCGGGCGCATTGCACGGTGTGATCCCGTGCCAGCAGCCGTGCAGCGGGGCAGGTCCGGTGAAGACCAGGGTCCTACCGGGTTTCCCGGGTTGCCAGTGTCGCCCTGGTCGCCAGCGTTGGCAGGGTGATCCATGTCTCCCGGATATACCCGGATGCATCCGGACCGCTGATAGTATGATACCTGGAAAAAACGTTTATACGATACGGACTCCGCTGTCCGGCAGCGAAGAAGTACCAGAATGCCATGGAAGGAAGAGTCCATGGCAGGAAGAGTCCATGGAAGGAAGAGTCCATGGCAGGAAGGGTCCATAGAATGTCATCTGGCGGGCTTCCCTCATCGCAAGGTCCATCGCCTCCCTGGCAAGAGGAAGTCATCGCCCCGGGAACTAGCAGTACGCCGGCATGGAATGACTGCGGCGGGATTTGGCCTGGAGGAGGAGGAACGCCCGGTCCTGCAGTCCGGATGGGAGGCAAGGTGGGGGAAAAA
>LAHU01002588.1_pt1 | contig 35026 bp, 30 predicted proteins | sample 329631 | NCBI WGS metagenome assembly LAHU01 (sample SAMN03275698, study PRJNA271635) | activated sludge metagenome | isolation source: sample C-0 Zero hour mixed sludge faded in reactor as a methanogenic...
GCGGAGATCTGAGATGGCCGCAATGAGGATCTTACATACTCCGTCCCGGGCGGGAAGAGGTCCTGGATGTAGACCGGACCCAGGGCCCGGTTGCCGTCGTTTTTCACGGTTATGGTGTAATATACGAATGTGCCTCCTGCCGGCTCCATTCTGCCCTCCTTGCTTACGGACAGGTGGGGCTCATCGAATGAGGCCACCCCTCCGATCTGGACATGGCGGGAGAGGCTGTAGCGGCCCAGGTACTCATCATAGAGGTCCAGCTCTTCGCTGCCGTTGGGAGATTGGTTGATGTACTGAGCAGTGAAGCGGGCTTGGCCCTGGAACTCGGCCTCGGTTTTCATCTCATTCAGGCCGATGGCCTCGGTACTCTTCTGGAGAAAATCCAGCTCCGAGAACTCTTCGCCGATGAAGCTGGCCGGGTTGCTGCCGCCGCTGCTGTTGGAGCCATCGGCGGGACAGCTTCCCGACCGGGACCACATGCCTTCGCTCCATTTGCCAGAGAGATTTACCTCGAATTCGGGAGTATAGCGGAAGCGCTGGGGAGAATAAGAGGCGTTGATATCCTTGGATAGGTAATTGCTGGCGGTCTGGAGGGTATCCTCGACGCTCAGGAGGCCGGCGCCATGCTCATAGCTCCTCTGGCGGTCGGAGACCCTCTGGTCGGAGGAGGCGTATCCGGTGCCGCTGACGGAGCGGTCTTCAGCTGCGCTCTTGCCGTATTCATCGAACTTGGTATAGACGGTGAAGCTTCCCAGGTAGGCCTGGCTCGATTCGAAGGCCGGCTTTCGGGCGGAAAATGAGGTGTTGATGCTCGTCGGCGGCGAGCCCTTGAAGAGGCCGATGTGGCCCGCCCCCTCAAAGGATGTCTCCGACTCAAGGGTGGAGCCGTTCTTGTCCAGGAGGAGGGTGCTGTTTCTGTCCAGGCGGCTGGCGTATCTGTAGCTCTCCAGGGTGGAGGCATCGGTTATGCGGTTCTTGGACTGGGTGGAATCATGCCATTTGGAGCTGTAGCCGATCTCTCTTCCGCCGGGCAGAGAGAAGGAGGATGGCCTGTATCTGGCGGAGAGGCTGGTAGAGAGGGAGATGGTGCTGTTGTTGGTCTTGAGGAGGGTCTCCTCCTCCCGAGCATAACTGCCGCTGCCGTGGCCCCTAAGCTTGACCTCGGTTCCCAGGGAGTCCAGCAGGCCGATGGTGGCGGAGCTGGCGTCCCAGTCTGGCCTGTCCTCAAAGAGGGCATCGATTCGGACGTGGTTGGTGAGGGTTTTGGGCCCCTTGGCAGTGGAGAGGTCCTGGTGCATCTGCATATAGCCCTCTCCGGATACCGACTGCTGCCCCTGGAAGACTATGTCGCTATGGGTCTGGTTGATGCGGGCGTAGAGCTGGATGGTTCCGGTGCTGTTGGGGGGCAGAGTTCCCAGGTTCCAGACCAGGACGCTGCCGTTATTGAAGGAGGGCTCCGGATGGGCCTCTAAGAATTCAACGTCGGGCAGGGTATCGGTGAGCCGTGCTTTCCGCGCCTCTATGGCCAGCTCATTGCCGTAGGTTATGGTGTAGTTGACAGTCTCGCCGCGCATGTACATCTCCCGGTCCGACTTCTTGCGGACGAATAGTGAATGCACCACGGCGGTCTGAAGGCTCTGGAAGGCTCCGGAGCTATGGTCCGAGTCGATCTTATAGCGGTTATAGACCCAGTCGAAGTCTGGGTGGGCGGGATCGGCTGGGAGCTGTGCAGAAAAGCTGATGCTTCCGCCCTCTCCCGGAGCCAGGCTCCCTGCGGAGAGGGCTGTCGAGTTCCAGAAGAGATGAGTTCCATCGCCCTCGCTCCAGATCCGGCTGGGGGCAGGAGTGCAGCTGTCCTCCTGGAAGACGAGGCTCTTGTCCACGATATCGGTTATGCTGACATTTGAGGCGGGGCTCTCGCCGTTATTGCCGAAGGTGATGGTGTAGTTGAGGGCCCCGCCGGGGCTGATGATCTCATCGGAGGCCCTCTTTTCTATGAAGAGCCGGGAGGGCCTGGCCTCTATGGTGGTGGTGGCGGAGGCCCGGGCTGCCGGGCTTGCCGCGGCGGAGATGAGGGCGGAGGCGGAGAGGACCAGGCCTTCGGCGGCGTCGGCTGGAGCCTGGAGCGATACCTGTATGGAGCCGCTGTTGTTGCCCGGCAGGCTTCCCAGGCTCCAGGCGTTTTCGCTGCCCTGGTCCGGGGCGGGATTGGCGGATAGGAAGATAAGAGACGGGTCCCAGGAGGCCTCAATCCTGGTGTCCTCGGCCGGGCCGCCTTGATTGGCGTATGATATGGTATAGTTGAGACGCCCGCCCGGAGCGAGAGGATCGGGGCTGTCGGTGAGGCCGATTTGCAGCTGCGGGGCAGGCGGATCGAGCCGGACGGCAGCCTGGGAGGATCGGGTGTAGGATCTCTCCTGGGGATTTTCCCCAGACGTGCTGGTCCAGTACAGCTCGGCGCGGCAGGTGAGGTTATCCTGGCCTGGAAGATGATCGGCAATGCGGGCCATATAGGAAAGCTCGACCTTCTGCTCGCCGCTCCAGGAGCCGTCCAGCTCAGGGATGCTCCAGGCCGGTCCGTCGCTGCCTGAAAGGCCGCTCCCAGCCGGGCCTCTCACGATCTCCGCCGAGCCGGGGACGTACTCCAGACCGGCGGGCAAGGCGTCCCGGAGGTCCACATCATAGGCCGGGGCGGTGCTGGCGGCGGTGTGGCTGATTTTGAGGGTGCAGGCGATCTCATCCCCGGACCAGCCGGAGGATGGGGAGAAGCTGCGCTCTAAAGCCAGGTCGGGCTCGATCACTCTGATAGTTCTGGATTCATCTGAACTAACGTGAGGATTTCCCTGAGAATCCTTCCAGTTCAGAGTGGCTTTTCCGGCAGAAAGGATAGTACCTTCCTGGTTTCTATCTACATTAGCTACTGCCACATGAAAGCGGATATCTACATCTTCGTTATTGGAGTTGTCTATATCTCCAAATTTCCAGATGATAGTTAAAGCAGAGTTCCCGTCGTTGGCTCCGCTCAGAATTATATCAGGATTAGCGGCAGATCCGGTGATAGAAAGAGATTCAGGGAGGTATATTAGTCCAGTTGGAATAATCTCGGTCACAGCCATATCGAAGATCTGTTCTGCAGGCAGATCGATTTGAATTTTCCATTCATTATCTGTAGATTTGGTCTCGGCATTGGCGGGAGCAAAGCAGCATGAAATGATGAGTGTCAAAGCAGCAAGCACGAAGATTCTAGAGGTGGCAGTCAAGAATTGCCTATGCATACCATCTCCTCCTTTCGAATTTTTGCCATCCGAAAGCCCGGCGTCTTGGCAGAAACCGGAGAAGAATTCTGCTTTGAGTAATGACGTCCTGTTAATCATTTCCTGTTTCTGACTTTTTTTCGCCATCCTGAATATCGTATCTATCTCCCTCCTAAGACAGACCTGAGCTGACTATGAATGAGAAGGACGTTCTATAGATATGTCCCTCTATCAATGGCGAATTATGGTAAGATACCGCCTGTTTTAGTTTTATCTCGATTTGGGCAGGACCCTCGCCACTGATTAGAAGTCCACCTTTTTCCAGATCAACGCTATTCCCTCCTTCTGCCTCAATCAGAAGGGAGGAGTCGAGCTTTTTCCCACCCATGATATAATTTCCTACATCTGTGTCATATTCAGCCAGGATGCCATCATTCTCAGTTCCTGCCGGAACAGTGATAGACCATTGATCTTCCCGTCCTGGAGTTATCACTTCCATAGTCCCGGATATCTCGTTTATGGGTTGGAGAGGGGAGAGCGACCATTGGTCGAAGGTGGGCAGCTGGAGGGATAGAGTGGATCCTTCTGAACCAAGCAACTGGCTCATAGGTACTGATTCTCCCGGGGCTAGAGAAACGACCTCCTCTTGAGCCATTGTAGTCAAGAAAAGGAGTAAGGATGCAGATGCTACCACAGAAGCTACTCGGCAGATAGGCATTGGTCCAAGTTTCAAGGATTTCATTTCAATTCGCCACCATGAGCACTCTAGATAATATTCCATGCGGGACTGCACCGCCAACAGCAAACGGGTAGTAGGCAACAGTATTTAAGGCAATCTCCAGTTCGAGCTGATAGGGAGGTCCATTTTCCAGTGTTGAATGCAATCTTTTCCTGTTGCACACGATATCTAAAAAATGCAGGAGATTTCTGATGGCTTCCGTGGATGTCTCATATTCATCAATTTCAACATCTTCAAGCTCAATGGTCTTGATAGAGCTTTCTGCAAATACATCTTTCAACATGAGCTCGACCTGGCAGCATGCTTGATTTATTTGACTGCCATTGCCTGGTGCTCTCTTGAGATTCTCGGACAGCTCATCTTGCCACTGTGGTGAAGACAGGAATAGAGATACCTTGGAGCGGGCGTTCCGATCTAGGGGCGACTATTCTATCCATTTCAAGATATGCATAACCTCACCAGCAACAAAATAAAATATAAAAAAAATATTCCATCTCCATTACTCTATCTTAAAGGAGATATCTTTTGTTGCGAGAATTTCTCCGTCCTCAGTGCTTACTTCGGAGGCTATGGAATAATCTCCAGATTCTAGCTTTTCCTCTGGACTCAGAACAAGCTTAATGAGCAGTGAATTGGAAGGGATGATTGAGGAGAAGCTCGGCTTTGTCGAGGCGCTCGTCAATACATTTCCATCTTTATCCTTGAGATCTGCTTTTGCAATAGCCCTATAGTGAATATTTCCGGTATTGGCGAAAATCAGAGACAGATTTTGTTGCTCAGCAAGAATGGGAGCATCCAGCTCGATTTTGGATATCTCGCCCGTTTTTGCCATTTCCGTATCCTTAATGCTCAATATAACTGGGATGTCAATACCCATCGAAACAGATACACCCTTGCTCGCTTTGGGTGCAGGAGGTCTTATAGAGACAATAGCATACCGTCCGCCATCTCCAACATCAGATGGTATATCACCCTCCAAAATCAACTTCTTTGTTTCGCCAGGTTCAAGGCGCAAATCTTTTGAATCAAGCTCTAGATATGTTCTGGCTGAATAGGGACTTTTATCTTGGTCTGCTTTGAGCTCAACATATGAACCATCCAGAGATTGGCCAAATCCAAAGATGCCAGCGACAAAGTCTTTGGCCGAACTATCATTGGAGGCAGTCACATTTATTTCATATTCTACGTGCTGGTCGGGAGAGACCTGATCCTGTATTGATCCCACGGAAATTTCAATAGATGCAGAAGCACATCCCAAAGTCAATATAGCAACTACCAGGATGAATGCGATTACTCCTGAGATATATCTGATATTTAGCATTTTATCACCTAACGTTCTAATATTAATTTATTATTTTTTAAAAAAATAAATTAATCCATTTAAATGGTTCGTGCATAAGTAAATGTTAGTACTGTGCTATAAATGCCCTCTGCATCTGTAAAAGCAGTTGTCTGATAGAGTTCACCATTGAACCACTCCGGATAGTTTCCATAATCATAGGCTAATCTTGTAGCCGTTGTTGTTGGAACTATCCAGCCATCAGAATTACCTGTGCTCATAGGTGTAGCTCTTACCTGCAACGGTTGACCTAGTTTGAGGCCATCACCACGAGTCATCTTCCCATCAGCTTTATCAGATGTTACGGATACAGACCAAGGTCCACATCCTCCAACATTTATGAGACCGGAGTAGGTAGGATTCCATGTATTAGGTATTTCAATTGCTGGAGCGATAGTCTGATCGGTGAAACTTAAGGAATTCGCAATTGGGCAATCCACATCCGCGTTTATAGTGACATGATTTTCGGCCATTGCCATATTCACAGCCAGCAATACTATAGCTATGCCTAGATAGCAGCTTATTTTCATATCTTCTCCTCCTTTTTTAAATGATCTGGAGATATCTCTTGCGAATAAATAATTTGCTGATGGTGAGACATAATTCCTTTGCAGATTTGCATTTTTAGAAATTATTATCAAATTTAAGATTTATTATCAATTACTAAAATTTGAATAAGCTCTTCTTTGCCATATTTTTAAGAAGGAGATTGCCTGGGATATAATATAGAACTCTGACTTCGCAATATTCTAAATATATAATTTACGTAAAGTAGCAAAACATTTAAATATGAGAGATTTGCTACAAAATTGTTGGGTATCAGAAAGATTGCTGGCTTCTGAGGTGATTATTCACCAAGTCCTTCCGGTTAGCCCAGAAAGACCTATTGAACTGGCTTTGATAAGATGCCAGAAGAAAATTGCAGAATGTCCGTGAAAGAATTTGAATCTGACCATTAATTCCGCTAATGAGGAACCCATCCTTTCGAGCGATAGGAAATAGAGATAGCAGAGCCATAAAAAGTTCACCTAAAGCCAAAGCTGCTTATGAATTCCAATTCCTTCTCACTGAAGAATAGACTTATGGAGAGCCTGGACACTGGCACTCCCACGACTACCAGAGCCCTGAGCCAGAAGCTATGCCAATACCAATCCTCCGTAAGCCACACCCTAAAGGAGCTGATGGAAGAGGGCATGGTAGTGAAGAAGGGCAAAAGCTACAGCCTGAGCAACGTGGGCATCATTCAAAAGAACACCCAGGAGTGGATGGGAAAAACTCTCAGATGCCTGGCGGAGCACAGGGACTTCATCATGAGCCATGACCTGACGGGAATTCCTCCCGCCTTCCAGGTGACCCTGGGAGTGGTCTGCGACGGCCGGGAGATCATCGACAACGATCCGGCCATCCCCTCCCGCATCAAGGAGATCGTTCTCCCCCTGCTCTCCCAAGCCAAAAGCTTCCTGGTAGCATCATCAACCCTGGTCCCCGAGCACCAGATCACCGTGGGCCAGGCGGTCAGGGAGGGCGGGCGCCTGCAGACCGTCACAACGCCCAGGATCATCCAGGAGCTGCGGCTCAAGAGCTATATCCTCAGGGACGCATCTCTTCGCGGCAGAACCGAGCTGTTCAGCCGCAGCGAAATCAATCTGCACCTGGTGGTGACCGAAACCCACCTCTTCCTGGCCCTGCCCCGCCTGGATCGGACCTACGACCTGGAGAACATCATTATCAGCAAGGACCCCCGGGCCCTGGAGTGGGGCAGGATGCTATTTTACTACTTCCTGAGCAGCGCAGAGTTGGTCGACCTGAACACATTCTAAGCCGGGCCTGGTGGCGGGGGCCCCCCTGGCGTGCCCTTCCGATCGGATTACCTGTCCGGCCTCGCAGATAAGGCCAAATAGGAAGAGAGCGAAAATTCTCCAGGATGATCAGGCTCACCGCAATTGTCTCCGGCAATGTGCAGCGGGTAGGCTACCGGGCCAGGGTGATAGATATTGCCAATGCCTTTGGGATCAAGGGCATGACCGAGAACCAGAAGGACGGCCTGGTGAAGATAATCGCTGAAGGCGAGGAAGAGAAGCTGCGCTGGTTCGAGAGCGCCATAGATATCAAAAATGCATTGATCCGCGTCAGCTCCATCGATAAGAAATACTCCCAGGCGAGCGGCGACTTCGAGAGCTTCGGCAAGCTGGTGCTCAAAGGGGAGACTGACAGCAGGCTGGACACGGCAGCAGAATATCTAAAAGAGATCGTAGTCAGTGTCAATAAAATGAACGATAACCTGGGCGGAAAGATGGACCAGATGCTGGACAAGCAAGATGCAACCATTGGAGAAATTCAGGCACTCAGGACCGATCTCAAGGGCTATATGGATATGAGGTTCAAGCGCATTGAATCCGATCTATCAGAGCTGAAAGACATGAAAGTAGCATTAAAAGAGAAGGGATTGATCTAGAGCCTTGATGCCATTGATCGTGTGAAACTCTTTTCTCTTAAGTCAGCCAATTCTCACCACAGAAATTTGCCTGGACCAAAAAGAGCCCCGGACCACCAGGGCTCTCAGCCAGAAGCCGGTGAGCCACACCCTCAAGGAGCTGATCGAGGAGGACCAGGGTCATAAAGAAGGGCAAGAGCTACAGCCCGAGCAAAGTCGGCATCATCCAGAAGAACACCTTAGCGTGGATGGGAAGAACCCTGAATTGCCTCAAGGACCACAGAGACTTCATTCTGAGCCACGACCTCTCGGGAATTCCCCCGGCCTTCCAGGTGACGCTCGGAGTCGTCTGCGACGGCCGGGAGATGATCGAGAACGACCCGGCAATTCCAAACAGCATCCACAAAAGGGTCATCCTCCCCCTGCTATCGCAGGCCAAAAGCTTCCTGGTGGCCTCATCAACCCTTGTCCCCGAGCACCAGCTCACAGTGGCCCAGGCGGTCAAAGAGGGCGGCCGCCTGCAGAGCATCACAACCCCGAGGGTCATCCAGGAGCTGCGCCTCAAAAGCTATATCCTCAGGGATGAGTCCCTTCGCAGCAGAACCGAGCTTTACAGCCGCAGCGAAATCAATTTGCACCTGATGGTAACCGAAACCCACCTCTTCCTGGCCCTGCCCCGTCTGGACAGAACCTACGACCTGGAGAACATCATAATCAGCAAGGACCCGCAGGCTGTGGAATGGGGCAGGATGCTCTTCTACTACTTCCTGAGCAGCGGAGAGAAGGTCGACCTCTCCGTCTTCTAAGGATGCTGCTCCGCACTGCCACCTATGCGCGAGGCATTTAGGCCGGGGAGCAGGCTGGGAGCGGAAGGGCGGATGCGGCGGACCCTGGAGTTCGCTGAGCGTGGGATGCTTTCGATGACTGATTCTAATAGAGCAAATTATTTAGCTTCAAGGACCGAAATTTCTAGCATGCGATTTAAAATCCTTATAACTGAAGGAGAAGACGGATGGCTTGTAGTGGAGTGTCCATCGCTTCCCGGATGCGTCTCTCAGGGCAGAACCATGGATGAAGCCCTGGAGAACATAAAAGACGCCATACAGGGCTGTCTGGATGTCCTTGGCGAGAGGATAGCCGCCGAGCAAAGCCAGAGGATGATCGAAGTCGAGGCGTGATGGCCAGGCTTCCCCTAATTTCTGGTGCAAAAGCAGTTAAGGCATTCAGCAAAGCTGGCTGGACGAGCGCCAGACAGACCGGCAGTCATTTGATTATGATAAAACAGGGCAGGATGGTGACGCTTTCTGTTCCTAGCACAGCGAAATTGATAGGGGAACGCTGCGCAAATTAATAAGCCTCGCCGGGCTTTCTATAGAAGAATTTCTGGATCTATTATAGATGAATTCTCTTGTCTAAATACAAATGCAGTTCCTTGCTGCGGACCAAGTATTAGCTCCATGCCCAAGGCTGCCCCGCTGCCCACTCGCTGAAAGGAAGGGTGATGGAGAACTCAACCAAAAAGAGTCCATGACCACAGAAGGCTCTGGAATGGGGCAGGATGCTCTTCTACTACTTCCAAAGCGGCGCAGCTTTGGTAGACCTCACGACATTCTAAGGGCGCTGCTCCGGCACTGCCACCTATGCGCGAGGCCTAGGAGAGGGCCGGGGGCGGAAGGGCCGGAGGACGGACCCCTGGCGCGCGCTGAGCGCTGCCTTCCCAGCTAAGAGAATATCGAATTGGCCGAAAAGCCGGTTGATGAGGCAATATAGGCCGGTTAAGTTAAAAACCATAGGAATAGTACCTTTTATCAAAGGCTGATTGCATGAAACGCAAATTCGGAGTTCTCTTGGAAAAAGACGAGGACGGCTACTACGTTGCATCTGTTCCGATGCTTCCAGGATGCCATACCCAGGCCAAGAGTATGGACGATCTTCTGGAAAGGACAAAAGAGGCCATTGAGGCGTATTTAGAAGCGGAAAAAGATATTGAGATCTCAGAATTCTTAGGTGTCCAGGTTGTCGAAGCTGAAGCCGGTGGATGCTGAGACGGTCATAAAAGCCCTGGCAAAGATCGGCTTTCAGCCAGTCAGACAGCATGGGAGCCATCTTGTCATGAAACACCCGGATGGACGGATAACAGTGGTGCCTGTCCATAAAGGAGAGGACCTCGGCGGAGGTATTCTCCGAAAGATCGCCAATGATGCCAAGATCACCCGAGAAGAGCTGATGCAAATTCTTGAAGATCTTTGATCAGATGACGGGTGAATGGTCATCGCAGCAGATGCAAGACCACCAGGGAGGCTGGAGCTGTGCCAGGCTTAGCCCCCGTCCGCCACTAGCTTAAGGCCAGGGTGATGGATAGCCTAGACCAGGGAGCCCCCCAGACCACCCGAGTGCTGAGCACAAAGCTAGGCCCGCACCAGTCCTCCGTGAGCCACACCCTCAAGGAGCTGATGGAAGAGAGCCTGGTGGTGAAGAAGGGCAAGAGCTACAGCCTGAGCAACGTGGGGATCATCGAGAGAAACACCATGGAGTGGATGGGAAGAACTTTGGGATGCCTCAAGGACCACAGGGACTTCATCCAGAGCCACGACCTCTCCGGAATTCCCCCCTGCTTCCAGGTGACAATCGGAGTCGTCTGCGATGGCCGCGAGATCATCGAGAACGATCCGGCCATACCTAACCACATCCAGGAGATCATCATCCCCTTCCTGGCGAAGTCCAGAGTTTTTCTGGTGGCCTCCTCCTTGGTTCTGGAGCACCAAATTACTGTGGCCCAGGCGGTCAGAGAGGGAGGGCACCTGCATACGGTCACATCGGAGCGGATCATCCAGTAGCTGCGGCACAGGGGCAGCTACCCTCTCCGGGATAATTCGCTTTCACAGCAGAATAGAGCTGCATCGCCACAATAACATCAAACTGCACCTGATTGTAACCGAATCCCACCTCTTCCTATCCCTTCCCAGGACGGATGGGACGCCGGATCTGCAAAATATCATAATCGGCAAGGATCCGGAGGCTCTGGACTGGACCAGACTGCTCTTCCTCCACTTCCAGAGTGGCTCGGAGAAGGTAGACATCGCCACATTCTAGGCCGGGCCTGGTGGGAGAACCCCTCCCGCACGAGCGCGCCCTTCCGACCAGAAGACGCGTCCGGCTTAGCAGATAAGGCCAAATAGGAAGAGAACGAAAATTCTCCAGGATGATCAGGCTCACCGCAATTGTCTCCGGCAATGTGCAGCGGGTAGGCTACCGGGCCAGGGTGATAGATATTGCCAATGCCTTTGGGCTCAAGGACATGATCGAGAACCAGAAGGACGGCCTGGTGAAGATAATCGCTGAAGGCGAGGAAGAGAAGCTGCGCTGGTTCGAGAGTGCCATAGACATCAAGAATGCATTGATCCGCGTCAACTCCATCGATAAGAAATACTCCCAGGCCAGCGGCGACTTCGAGAACTTCGGCAAGCTGGTGCTCAAAGGGGAGACCGACAGCAGGCTGGACACGGCAGCAGAATATCTCAAAGATCTCGTCGTCGGTGTCAATAAGATCAATGAAAACCTGGGCGGACTGGGCGGCAAGATGGATCGGATGATAGACCAGCAGGACCGGATGCTGGATAAGCAAGACCAGATGCTGGACAAGCAAGATGAGCTTCTGGGAGAAGCAAGAGATATAAACGTAAAGCTGGACAAGGTGATGGATACCCATATCGCCGAATTGAAGAGCGACATGAACGAGCTGAAGTCTGCTCTAAGAGCAAAGGGAATAATCTAATCCACAATATCAAAAGCCACCTGTCCCTAGATGCAATTATTCTCCACCCGATCATTAATCGTATAAGCTGAGAAGATTTAATCCCCCGCCACTAATGAACCGCCGCATGCCAGCGAGAGGAGCCGAGCGAATCAATTGGGACCGGATGACGGTGCACTCGCTCAAGCCTTATATTCTTTTTATTTCCTTTCCCTTTTCAGCCTCTCTAACAGCTTTGGCTTCTCCGACGATAGAGATAAGCTACTTGATGCGGATCGGCAAGATCCAAGCGCATGACCGTCATAATCATGCTCCTATGAAGCCCCAAGAGTTTTGGCTTGCCATTCATTTCCTCGTGCCATTGTCTCTATCCGGCAGGCAGCCATCTTATATTCCGGAATTTTGGCCACAGGATCAAGGGCGTCGGAGGTGATGATATTGGTTCCCTGCCAGTGGAAGGGCATGAAGACCATCCCCGGCTTGACCTTCTCCGTTACCCTGGCCCTGGCCTCGGTCTCGCCCCGCACGGTCTTGACCTTGACCATATCCCCGTGCCGGACCTCGAGCTCAGATGCGTCCTGGGGATTGATCTCCACATATAGCTCCCCGTCCCTCTCCTGGAGAGAGGGGCTTCTCCGGGTCATGGAGCCGCTGTTGTACTGCACCACAATCCTTCCCGTGGAGAGCAGCAGGGGATATCCAAGACTGGTCAGCTCGCCGGCAGGTTTGTTTTGCACATTGGCAATCCTTGCTTTGCCGTCCAGGGTGGAGAACCTCTCCTGATGCAGTATAGCCGTTCCGGGGTGCCTCTCATCCGGACAGGGCCAGCGCAGCCCTCCCACCTGGGCGATCCTCTCTTGGGTCATGCCCCCATACTGGGGCACCAGGCGGTTGATCTCCTTCAGGACCTCGGCGGCACTGCTGCCTCCCAGGTCCAGGCCGAGCCTCTTTCCAATCTCATTGATGATCCACAGCCCCTCCCTGGCCTCACCCACCGGTGGAACGGCCTGGTCTATCCACTGCACCCGCCGTTCCATGGAGGTATAGCTTCCGTCCTTCTCTGCCCAGGCGGCAGCAGGCAAAACCAGATCAGCCATCATTGCCGTGGGGGTCATGAATATCTCCTGTACTATCAGAAAGTCGAGCTTATCCAGAGCGGCCTTTGTTTTGTTGATATTGGCATCGCATGTGACCGGATCCTCGCCAATGAGGTACATGGCCTTGAGGCGGCCCTGCAGCGCCGCCTCTGTCATCTCCGTGGATGTCAGCCCCGGCCCCAGAGGCAGATCATCTGCCTTCCAGGCGGCCTTGAAAAAATCGATAGAGGCCGGGTCGGAGGCCCTCTTGTACCCGGGATAAAACTCGGCCATGCCTCCCATATCGCAATTTCCCTGCACATTGTTCTGCCCCCGCATGGGCCAGACCCCGGCTCCGGGCCTGCCGATCTGCCCGGCAACCAGAGCCAGAGTGGCACAGGCCTTGACATTGTCCGTGCCGCAGACATGCTGGGTTATGCCCATGGAATAGAGCAGAGCGGAGGCGGGAGACCGGGCATAGATCCGGGCCGCTCTGACGATCTCCCCGGCCGGAACGCCCGTGAGCTGAGCCGCCTCTTCCAGAGAATAGTCCTTGAGCCCGGCAGCCAGCTCGGCATAGCCCTCCGTCCTCTCCTCAATGAACTTTCTGTCCGCCAGGCCCTCCTCAATTATCACCTTCATCATAGCTCTCAAGAGGTCAATGTCGCTTCCCGGCTTGATCCTCAGGTGCAGGTCGGCCATCCAGGAGGTGGAGGTGATGCGCGGATCGGCCACGATCACCGTCGCCCCGCTGTCCTTTGCCTTCTGGGCCCAGCGGGAGACGATGGGATGAGCCTCAGTGAAGTTGGTGCCTATGGCCAGGATGCAACGGGAGTTCTCCAGGTCGATGAGATTGTTGGTCATGGCTCCCGTGCCCAGCACCGCGCCGAGGCCAACTACCGTGGGGGAGTGGCAGAGGCGGGCGCAGTTGTCCACATGGGGCGAGCCCAGCAGGCGGGAAAGCTTTTGCATCAGGTAGTTTTCTTCATTGTTGCATCTTGAGGAGGCCAGGAATCCCACCGATTTGGCCCCGTGCTTTTTGATATTGCGGGCGAGACCATTTGCAGCCATATCCAGCGCCTCATCCCAGGAGATCCGGATAAACTCCCCGCCCGCCTTTTTCAGGGGGTACTTGAGCCGCTCCTCGTGGTTCAGGACCTCAAGGACGGCATTGCCCTTGGGACAGAGGGCACCCTCGCATGTGGGGTGGTCGGTCATATACTCAAGGCCTATTGCTTTGCCCTTCTCCACTTTCAGATACATGCCGCAGCCAACCGCACAGTAGGGGCAAATCGACGGTACCAGTTTGCTTGACAATTCCAGTCCTCCCAAGGCAAGCCGGAGAATGATGTCGAAAGATCGACATTCCCTTCGGCTTATGATCTCTGCCGCCATATTGTTTCCGGCCTGGATTTAAGAATGTTTTGCATCAAAGCTGGCAAAGGGCCAAAAAGTGAATGATGCCGCAAATCAATTGGGGGCAAGATGGCGGACGACAGGCCAATTCAGCCAGCCTCATCGCTCTCCCGGGAAAGACGATAGCAGGCTAATTCAGAATTCAATCAGGCGATCTTTAATCAGGCGATCTTCTCTATCCTTATGGCGCATGCCTTGTACTCCGGCGTCCTGGCCTGAGGGTCCAGGGCGGCATTGGTGAGAAGATTGGTGAGCACATCCCGGTAGTGGAAGGACAAAAAAGCTACGCCGTGCAGTGATTTATCGGTGACCCTGGCCTTGGTTTTGACCTCACCCCGACGGGATTTAACCAGAACCGTCTCTCCGTCTAGAATCCCCAGCTCTCCGGCATCTGCAGGGCTGATCTCAATGGCCTCTTCCGGCCAGACCCACATGATCCCGCTGGAGCGCCGGGTCATGGAGCCGCAGTTATAATGCTCTCTCCTCCTGCCGGTGGTGAGAATGAGGGGATATTCCGGATCTGGCTGCTCGGCAGGCAACTTATGCCGGACGGCATTGAATTTTCCCAGGCCGCAACTGAAGCACTCCGCATGCAGAGTCTCTGTTCCCGGGTGGTCCGGACTGGGGCAGGGCCACTGCAGCCCGCCATCATCCAGCCGATCGAAGCTCACTCCGGCAAACATCGGAGCCAGGGAGGCGATCTCATCCATGATCTCTGAGGGATGGCTGTAATTCATGGGATAGCCCATCCGCTGGGAAATATGGCATATCGTCTGCCAGTTCTCCTGGCCACAGAGTGCAGGTATCGCTTTGCGCACCCTCTGAATGCGCCGCTCACCATTGGTGAATGTCCCGTCGCATTCGGCAAAGCTGGCCGCGGGCAGGATCACATCAGCATATTCTGTGGTCTCAGTGGGGAATATCTCCTGCACCACCAAAAAGTCCAGGCTCTCCAGAGTTGATCTCACCCGGTTGGTATCGGGCTCGGTATGAGCAGGATCTTCTCCCAGGATGTAAAGCCCGTGGATCTCCTTTCCGGGATTGTTTTCCATCATCTGGGTGGAGGTCTGGCCGGGAAGGGAAGGCAGGAGAGCCCTCCAGGCCTCCTGAAACTTAAACTGAACAGCTGGATCGTTGACCGGCTGGTAGCCGACGTGGACATTGGGAAGGGCGCCCATATCGCAGGCCCCCTGGACGTTGTTCTGACCGCGCAGGGGCATTACCCCCGTTGAAGGGCGGCCAACATTGCCGGTGAGCATTGCCAGGTTGCCCAGGGACATCACATTGGCAGTTCCAGTGGTGTGCTCGGTCATTCCCAGGCCGTAGATGATCATGGCCTTATCGGCCTCTGCATAGATCCGGGCGGCCTCGATGATATCTTTGACTGCCACGCCGGTGATCTCGGATGCCCTTTCAGGCGGATACTCCTCGACCGCTTTTTGCAGCTCCTCAAAGCCCACAGTTCGCCGGTCAATGAAATCCCGGTCCTCGAGACCCTCTCTGAGGATCACATTCATCATGGCATTGATCAAAGCAATGCTGGTTCCCGGTTTCTGGTCGAGCCAGACGGAGGCCAGGCTGACCAGCTCGATCTTGCGGGGATCGGCGACGATTATCTTTGCCCCATTTCTGGCTGCCTTGATTATCTTCAGGCTGACTACGGGATGGGCCTCGGTGGTATTGGAGCCGATGATGAAAAGAACATTGGCGTCTTCAATCTGGTCGAAGGAGTTGGTGGCCGCGCCGCTGCCAAAGCAGGCCGCCAGCCCGGTCACGGATGGGGCATGACAGACCCGGGCGCAGTTGTCCACGTTGTTGGTGCCGAAGACGGCTCGAGCCAGCTTTTGCACCAGATAGTTCTCCTCATTGGTGCAGCGGGAGGAGGAGAGCGCTCCCAGGGCATCCGGGCCGTATTTCTCTTTGATTTCGGCGAACCTCCGGGCAACCAGATCCAGAGCCTCGTCCCATGATGCCGGTTCGAATTGGCCGTTCCTTTTTATCAGAGGAGTGGTGATGCGGTCGGGATGGTGGACGATCTCCTCCAGGCCAAAGTGGCCTTTGACGCAGGCCTGGCCCCGGTTTACTGCTCCCTCCCGGCTCGGCGTGACGGAGATGATTTTGTCTTCAAAGATCTGCAGCTCCAGGCTGCAGCCTACGCCGCAGTAGGGGCAGATAGTAACCACGGCCCTATCTGGCCGGATCCATTTCTCCGAGCGGACGAAGAGAGCACCGGTGGGGCAGGCGTCAACACACGCTCCGCAGAACTTGCAGTCTGCCTCCTGCAGAGATTCGGGGCCTATCCAGTGGTTGCGATGGAAATCGGGATTTATGGATAAGATGCCGAGGCCCCTCACCTCGTCGCACATTCTCACGCACCGGCCGCACATGATGCAGAGATTGTAGTTGCGATCGAAGAAAGGCTCTCTCAAGACGGGCAGATTCCTGAATGCAATATCATATCGGATGCCCTTCAGGCCGACATAGAGCACCGCCTCTTGCAGCTCGCACATTCCATCCTGGGGGCAGTACTTGCATCCCACGGTCACCGGAAGCCGCCTCATGCACTCCCGCAGCTCGCCGCACTCGTCCTTTCTCTCGCAGAATAGGCAGCTGGTGGGATGGTTGGTCAGAGCCAAAAGCATCTCCAGGGTGTGCCGCCTCATCTCCTGCAGCTCTTCGGTTCGGGTCACCACCACCATGCCCTCCTGGGCCGGGGTGTTGCAGGCTGTGGGATAAGAGGCCATGCCCTCCACCGCGACGATACATAGCTTACAGGAGCCTACTGGCTTGAGGTCCGAATGGTGGCAAAGAGCCGGGATATATACGCCCGCCTTGCGGATTGCATCCATAATGGTGGACCCCTCGGAAACCTCTACCTCCAGACCATCGATCTTGAGTTTAATTGCCGACATGTTCCAACCGCGCCTGCCAAGGGTGGGGATTGATTATATTAGAAGGTTGCCGTAATCACTTAAATGGTCCTAAAAAATAAGCGAATATGCTTGCAGAACTGGCTTTGGCCAGGAGGCCGGGGGAGAATCGCCCGGGCAGAGCCTGAGCTAAAGAAAGCAATTCAATCGCAGCAGATCCTGGGCATTTCAATGGCCGGAGAAAAGAAAGGCCCAGATGAGTTGTAGCTAAAATTGCTTTAACGGCTGAATTTATTGAGAAACTGAGCAGTAATGGAATTCCAACCCATTGCAAGGCAGATAAGATTCTAAGGATGAAAGGATTCAGAAACATAATATTCCATAGATGTGCAAGATCGACGATCCTACTTGACCTGCAAGATTATTGCGGAGAATCAGGCAGACTTCAGCCAATACAAGGAAATCGACCGAGCCCGCCGGGAAAATCAAATCCCTCGGTGATAGAATACGATTCATCATCCTCCAGCTCAGCCTGTATAGACCGCCCATTTGCAGACTCATATCCTCCATCCCATCCCTCATTTCAGGCGCAATCGCCGACCATAAACCCCGTAAGACAAAATCATCTCCTCAATCTTCACATTCTCCAAAGCTGCCATAGGATACTGTTATATTCCCCTAGAGTGTGACAGCCAACCTCATGCCAGGCAAAGTCTCGCACAGTTATGCTTTTCGCGGCTCGGAAGAGCCGCTTATTGGAAAGACCATCGGGGATATGTTCGATGAAATAGCGGAAAAATATCCCGATAACGACGCAATAGTCTCCATCCACCAGGGCAAGCGTTACACCTATAGGGAGCTGCAAAAGGAACTGAACCGCGCCGCCAAAGGCTTCATGGCCCTGGGCCTGAAGAAGGGCGACCGCCTGGCCATCTGGGCCACCAACCTGGCCGAGTGGATCATCACCCAGTTCGCCACGGCCAAAGCGGGCATAATCATGGTCAACATCAATCCCGCCTACAGAACCCACGAGCTGGAGTATGCTCTTCGCCAGTCCGAGGCCCAGGCCCTGCTGCTCATGGACCGCTTCAAGAGCTCTGATTATATCCAGATGTTCTTCCAGGTCTGCCCCGAGGCCAGGGATGCCAGGCCGGGAGAGATCCACTCCGAGAAGCTGCCCTTTCTTCACACCGCAGTCGCTATTCGAGGGGAGAAGCCCTCCAGCATGTACTCCTGGGATGAGGTCTTGAAGATGGGTGACGCCCTCCCCGATGAGGCCCTGCAGGAGCGGGCGGAGAGCCTGGACTTCGATGATCCCATCAACATCCAGTACACCTCAGGCACCACCGGCTTTCCCAAAGGCGTGGTTTTGACCCACCATAACATCCTCAACAACGGCTACTTCATCGGCGAGTGCATGAATTTTTCAGAAAAGGACCGCCTTTGCATCCCCGTGCCCTTTTACCACTGCTTCGGCATGGTCCTCTCCAATATGGCCAGCATGACCCACGGCGCGGCCATGGTTTTGCCCGCCGAGTACTTCGATCCGGTGTCAGTGATGGCCGCCGTGGAGAAGGAGCGCTGCACTGCTCTGCACGGCGTGCCCACCATGTTTGTGGCCGAGCTCGAGCACCCCGACTTTAATAAATACGACTTTTCCAGCCTGCGCACAGGGATAATGGCCGGCTCTCCCTGCCCCATAGAGTTCATGAAGAAGGTGAGCACGCTGATGAACATGAGAGAGGTGGTGATAACCTACGGCCAGACCGAAGCCTCTCCGGGCATCACCATGTCTTCCACCGATGACTCCCTGGATAGGAGGGTCACCACCATTGGAAAGCCCATGCCCCACACGGAGATGAAGATCATAGATCCCAAGACGGGAAAGATGGTCCCACGGGGGGAGACGGGCGAGATCTGCGCCCGGGGCTATATGATCATGCGCTGCTACTACAACAATCCTGTAGCCACAGACCAATGCATAGACCCGGAGGGGTGGCTTCACACCGGAGACCTGGGCACCCTGGACGATGAGGACTACTGCAAGATCACCGGCCGGCTCAAGGACATGGTCATCCGGGGAGGAGAGAACATCTATCCACGGGAGATCGAGGAGTTCCTGTACACCCATCCCGCCATCAGCGATGTCCAGGTCATCGGCGTTCCGGACAAGAAGTATGGCGAGGAGATCATGGCCTGGGTCAAGCTCAAGAAAGGCGAGGCTGCCAGCCCAGAGGAGATCAAGGAATTCTGCAAGGGCAAAATCGCCCATTTCAAGATCCCCAGATATATCAAATTCGTGGACGACTTCCCCATGACTGTCAGCGGAAAAATCCAGAAGTTCAAGATGAGAGAGGAGTCGATCAAGCAGCTGGGCCTGGAGGAGGCAGCCAGCATGAAGACGGCCTGACCGCCTTCATTCGTCTACCATTCTATTTTTCTGCAGGCTCATTCAGCCTTTCCGCGGCTTCAGACCTTCTGGATTATGACCTGGATCTGGAATGATAGAGCCGGAAAAGACTTATCATATCATAGGCCAAATATTGACTCTCATGCTCAGCCAATCCCAGCTCAGTGAGAGCCAGATCTATATTGAGAGCGAGCGCTGGCAGTGCAGCTTCGGCTGGGGGGAGCCGGTTAAATTGGGAATGGTTCTGGAAGCAGTGGATCTCTCTTCTGAAGGCCGGGATTTCTCCTATATCATCGAGGCCAGCCTCATCCCCCAGCTTGAATTCCTGGATGAGGAGATACTGGAGGAGGCCAGAGCAGAGGGCCTGAACGGTGCAGAAGAAATGCTGCGCTATGCTTACGAGTGCTATGGCGGCGTGCCTGTGAATATCGATGCCCTGCAGCCGGCAAAGGCCTCCTGCGGCATGTCCAGCTTCGTGGCTGAGAGCAGCATCGATACGGTTGTCACCGGGACGGGAGAGGCGACGGAGAGCCGACACTTCCAGGATCTATCTGAGGCCATTACCTTTGCCCGCGACTTTTATGCCGTCTATGCACCCATCATCTTCGGATTCATAGATGTAATCCTGGACGGTCCCCTCCGGGCGGGGGGAACGGGCTGGGATAAGATCAAACAGATGGCCAAAAAGTGAGCCTCTCATCCTGCATCATGCAATAAGGCCTGGTGGGCCGGAAATAATCCATCAATCTACGGTGCCGTGGATCATATCCAGTTGCCGGACTCGATCTCGTTCAAGTTTTCCACCAGATAGGCAGCGGTCTTTTCCGAGAGCTTATAGCGCCGGCATATAGCAATCACCCGGTGCAACTCGTCCCTCTCCATGGAGGCGGTATGCTGGGCTACATAGAGCATTGCTTGCTCATATCCTTCATCCAAAATGGCATCCTTGACCACAAGCAATGTCTGTTCGTTGATATGTATGCCCGTTGCCCCGATCTTTTTTATAACCTTGGTCATCTCCTCGCTCAAATCCATGCGAGGCTTGACAGCGACCGTTGGCTTTTCCAATTCCTGAACAAAATCCAGTGCCTTTTTGGAGACGCCTTTTAGTATCAGCTCTGATGCCAATTTCTTGAGGGTCTTTCCCTGCAAGATGGCCTCTGCTTCTAAAGATCTATAAGCATCCGGGGTAATCTCTATCCTGGTATATCTCACGCTGGGCATTTGCTTGTGGCGCCTCTTTTCTCTTTTTCCTGCCTCTTTGCTATATATGAATTATGCTCATTATACATATTAAAAGACTATTGGCAGCTTTTGTGACACATGCCCATCATCATATAGGCTAAAAGGCTTTCCATCAAACCAGAAGATTGGTATTTTAAAGGATAGCTATTTTGAACCGGTAATTTGAAGGATAGCTATTTTGATCGGATGGAAGAGGTCACAGTCCGAGCTGCCTTCCTACGGCTTTGTCCATAAGCTCCAAAAACTTTTGCTGCGCTCCAGCAGGGATGGTAGCTCCTGCCGCCACATTATGCCCCCCGCCCACTCCACCCACACCCCGCGCTGAAGCCGAGAGGGCGTCGGCCAGATCCAGCCCGGATCTGACCAGATCCTGGGTTCCCCGCGCTGAGACCTTGAGATCCCCGCCCTCAGTCCGGGCGAAGGCCAGAATGGGACGGGAGCGGTCTGCCATCTGAAAGCTCATGCCGGCAACAATGCCTACGATGGTGTCCTGGATAGAGTCTCCTGCATCGAAATACTGGATGCTATGCAGGCAGGTGATGCCCTTCTCCGCCACCAGCTTGAGGCCATTTACCAGATTCTGGCGATGCTGGGAAAGTAGCCTCTGCGCCTCGGAGAATGCCCGGTCCCTGTCGCCCATGCATACCGAAAGTCCAATCTGGGCATGGCCGTAACGGGCTGTGGCGTTGAGAAGGGTGGAGTACTCGCTGGCATCTCGCAGCTCAGTGCCCTCCTGCTCCGACAAAAGAACATAAACCTCTCCAATCAGCCTCTCGAGCTTTGCACCTGCCAGACCGCTGCGCAGCCCCTTTCTGATTATGGCCGAGACCAGATTGGCTTTTTCATCTTGGCTGAGATCGATCCATCTGCGCCAGCGCTCACCGCCAAGACGTATTCCTATCTCTTTAAGGAAGGCTATGCAGGCGTCTTCGTTTCCCGACAGACCGGGCAGATAGGGATCCTGGGAGTACTCCAGCATCTTGTAGACTGGACGGGTCTGCCTGCCGAAGAGCTTGATGTCCCGGCCAAAGGATACTGCTCCTGCCTTCGAGCCGATCTCCAGGATATGCCGGTTTATTCCTGTAAGCCGGCCATGGGCCATGTCCTGAAGATCGCCCACCGCCCCCACCACCGCCAGGGCGGCCAGATCGTCATTGCCTTCTGATGTGGCGGCCAATGCTCTCGCTAAAAGAAATGATGTTCCGCTGCCGGAAAGATGCAGGGCCCCATCCGCACCCACCAGGTGCGGATTGATATGAGCCATGGGCCGAGCCTGGGATAAGGCAGGCTTATGGTGGTCGACCACCACCGCAGCAAGGCCGCGATCGCATATCTGCTGTATCATGCCGCTGCCAAGGTCGGTAAATAAGACCAGATCAGGATTATAGTCTGCAATCTCATCTAAAGCCGGCTCATCTAGCTGCCGGAAAAAAATAGGCTTATAGTTCAATCCCGCTCTTTCCAGAGCAGTGCAGATGATTGCCGCCGAGGTGAGGCCATCGGCATCAACGTGAGAGACCACCAGCAGATCCTTCTTCTGACGGATCTTTTGGGCAGGCTCCCTGCACATCTCACATAGCCCCAGGAAAGGACCGGACATATCCTGAATTTTTAGCATATCTATTTTAGATCTGGCAGGCTATCAGATAAAACTTTGCCGCGAGGCTAAGGTGTAATACTATTGGCCGGTGAGATTGATTCTTGCCGCCCAGCTTGTCCCAAGCAGGCGCAGTCTCATGGGAGCTTCGGTCATGGGGGGATAATCAGGTACATCCATCTCCTCTGCCTCAGGCAGCTCATGGAAGATAAACTGGTCTTCTATGGATACATTCTTGGAGTCGTTGATGAGAAAGGCGTATCTGTTCATGACCTCTCCGCTTCCCCTCACCCTTCCTGCGGCCAGGGTATCATCCTTTGATCCCATCTTAAAATCGCTCATAACCGTTCCCGTGCCCATCAGGTTATGGCTGTAATCGATATCCACCTCCGCATGTGAGGAATATGCAGCTGTCATAATTATATAGAGGGCAGCTATAATCACCCAGCAGAGCATCTTCCATCTCAATGGGGCAGAATTAGCCCAAACATCTCTCATAGCACCTTCGCCCGCATCTTTTCCGAGCCTATCGATATATTCCCTTCTACTCACCATTCCTTATTTAATCCTGTGGCATCATCAAGAGCTTGGCCGTCAGGACATATGGCGACCTATAAGTCCGCGGCTATTGCGCCTGCAGATAGGAGTGATTATCGCGACAGACATATCTAACACCCCTGCATTCAGCCAGCTGGATATAGCACCTACCATAGCCTCTATTCTGGGACTGGAGCTGCCGGAAAAAGATGGACGGGCAATAGAGGCTGTGGCAGGCTGGGGCTGCAAGAAGGCAGCACTGATCATCGTAGACAGCCTGGGTTACGATCTATTGATTCATCTCCTGCCGCATATGGCGAACATGAATCTTCTCAGCCAGGATGGCCTGCTCCTCCCGGCCAAGGCAGTCTCCAATCGCACCACCCCGGCCATCGCCAGCATCCTCTCCGGTCTGCTTCCCGAGCATCATCAGATCCTGGATAAGGCCGGGGCAAAAGAGTCGAGCATCCTCAGCCTGCCGGAGATTGCAGCATCCGCGGGAGAGGTCTGCGCTGTGATAATGGAACAGAACGGAGCGGAGGTCTACCAGGGCTTGATCCAGAAGGTATATGGCATAAAAGACAGCCTCCCTCCCGATGAGTTCGACCAGGAGGCCTGTCGGCTCACCTGCCAGGCTCTTTTGGACCGCCCGGATCTGCTGGTATCCTATTTCATCGGAATTGATAAGAATGCTCATTTGGGCTCCGATCTTAAAGGCATCAGAGAGGCAGCACTGCTCATAGACCGCTGCATAGGTCGGATCATGGCTATGGCTGATGAAGAGACATTGCTGGTCATCTGCGGGGACCATCCTATACATGCCGGAAGGCTGAAACGAGTTAATGAGCCCTATTGCGTGGCAATGATCCTGGCCCGGGGGAGGAGGCGATGGCCAGAAGAATAAGTATAGCCAGAGGAATGGCCCTCCTTAAATTCGGGGGGCTTCGATAGGTTTAAATTGGACCAGTGGAAAACGGCTGTCATGATGGATGAAGATCTCTCAGATATTTTTCAAATAATTGCTGAAGACGAACGCAGGCGCAGGTATCTAAAGGAGGTAGGCGACTGGCTGGTGGATGAATATTTTGAGCTGCGCCAGGCGTCGTGAGACCAGAGTCCCTTTTTTTGAATAGAAATCCGCAAATATTTAAAATAATAAATTTGTAATGCAGAGCTATTTTTCCCTTCTGCAAATGCGTAACCCCTCGTCGACTGATTATTATTTAAGTCGACGCTATTCTATTGTTACATATCTGTAGAAAAATTCAAATAATATATTGATCAATTGAAGACCTGTGCAACTTAATGATTCCCCTTTGACTGCCTGCAAAATATTGATATCGCTGCTCTTTATAGCCAGCCTGGTCCCGGCTCAGGGCAGCATGGTTCCGGCTCAGGGGGCTGAAGGGGGTGGGACAGCCTCTCCGATGGATCTCGATCCCGCCAGCCGGCAGAATCCGCCCGAACCGCTGATCGATCCTTCTGCCTGCAATCATCCACCAGAGCAGCCTTTCATTGCCGATGGGCCAATATCCGGCTCACCAGGAGTCGCCTGTAATTATACTGCTTATGCAATAGATCCGGACGGCGATCCTCTAATCTACATCTTCCATTGGGACGATGGAAATACCTCAACAGTGGGGCCGTTTGAATCGGAAGCCAATGCCGCAGCAGATCACATCTGGAGGCGGGCAGGGACCTATAAGGTTAGGGTCAGGGCTATGGATGATAATGCTTCATCCCTCTGGTCATCTCCACTAAAAGTAGTGGTCAATTCCCCGCCCGGCCAGCCTGCCATCTCCGCCGGGAAGAGCACAGTCCTGCCGGGAGAGATGATATCATTTGCCACATCGGCAGAAGATCCCGATGGGGATCGGCTGCGATATATCTTCGACTGGGGAGACGGATCTGTCTCTGTCACTAACTGGACTGAATCGGGGCGGGCCTTGAGCATAACCCACTCATGGCGGAGAGCGGGAAGCTATGTGATTGCAGTGAGAGCAGAGGACAGTGCAAGTGCCTCTTCCCTCTGGTCCGGTCCACTGGATGTAGTGGTCAATTCCCCGCCCGGCCGGCCTGCCATCCCTGCGGGGAAGAGCACAGTCCTGCCAGGAGAGACAACATCCTTTGCCACATCGGCAGAAGATCCCGATGGGGATCGGCTGCGATATATCTTCGACTGGGGAGACGGATCCGTCTCTGTCACTAACTGGACTGAATCGGGACGGGCCTTGAGCATAGACCATTCCTGGCAGAGAGCAGGAAGCTATGTGATTTCAGCGAGAGCAGAGGACTGTGCAAATGCTTCTTCCCCCTGCTCTGAGGCAATAACCATAATCATCAATACCCTGCCCGACCGGCCTGATCAGCTCTCCGGGCCAGGCTCTGGATATGCCATGGTACCATACAATTTTCAGACCTCGGCCATCGATCAGGATGGAGATTCTCTGAATTACACCTTTGATTGGGGAGATGGATCATTAGATGCCCTTGATCTTATTGGCTCGGGCATCAATGTCAGCTCCAATCACACCTGGACGGTCCCCGGAACCTACCAGATCAGGGCAATGGCCTCAGACCGGATGGGGGGTGAGTGGTCTGAGGAGCGGAGCATTACTATAGCCGCAAATGAGCAGCCGGATCGTCCCAGGGATCTATATGGATTGAGATCCAGCTACACCGGGATTGTCTGCAACTATTTCACCATGACCAGGGACCCCGATGGAGACAATGTGATGCATCTTTTGGACTGGGGTGATGGAACGGCTACTGAAACCGGCCATATCCCCTCCGGATCTCTTGAAAATGCATCACATAAATGGAGCAGCCCCGGCGAGTATCCGGTCCGGGTCTGCTCATTAGATGAGAAGGGTGCGCCATCTCAGTGGTCTGGGCCTTTTCTGGTTTCGATAAGTGCCAATGATCCACCGGAGCCGCCGGCCATGCCATCCGGTCCCGCCGCAGGGCAATGCCTGATCTCTCAAGAATATGCCACATCGGCGAGAGATCCGGATGGGGATGCGGTGAAATATGTCTTTGACTGGGGGGATGGAACCACCAGCTGGACTGGCCTGGAGTATCTGGTTTCGGGAGAGGAGAGTTCAGTATCCCATAAATGGATGCAACCGGGAGCCTATCAGATAAAAGCTGCTGCCTTGGACGATAAAGGCCTGATCTCGGATTGGTCCGGGGCGCTTGCAGTGAAGATAGAATAGAAAAATATGATTATGATGGCCGAGGGCATCTATTGACCACAGAGCCGGCCAAAAAGGGAACGCGGCGGAGTGCGACGACCTGCCCCAATCCCGCCGGGATGTTTACGATTAAATTTTTTGAGACATATCGATTTCCACATTATTCTCCGCCTGGCTGTTGGGCAAGGCCACAGCGCGCTGATCTCCTATATTTGTCAGATCTCGGTTCTCACCCTCCGGGCAGCAAACGCATCCTATCGGGCAGAAGGTCTCGACCTCAGCAGTGGCATTATCACTTATTTCTATTTTGCATGGGTCCATAGCCCTGGCAATGGCATAATTCACTATGCTGCAACATTGATCGTCCTGATCTACGAGATAAGATCCCTCATAAATCCAGACCTCGCCGGGATTCAGCAGATCATCGCCGTTGTCATTGCCGGAAATGTAGCTTACATATCTGACCATATCGTCTTCAATAGAGACATTGGATAAATTCACATCTCCTGTGTTGGCCACAAAGAAGGTATATGTTATAGTATCGCCCACATCAACTTCTTCTCCGCTTTTATCAGAGATCTTCTCCAGATCGATTCCGGGTTCATAGATGATCTTGACTAGAACACCGCCGGAGGAATTCGATACATTGGAGCAGGGACCGGATGCTTTTGCTGTAGCATTGTTGACGATACAGGAACATATATCGCTCTCTTCCACCCTATAGTTAGCCTGGTAGGTCCATGAATCGCCTGGAGCCAGCTGCTCCTGGCAGATCGAGAGAGATGCTAATAAGTTCAACGTCAAAAAAAATATTGATACCCTCATGAACCTCACACCCGCTCATCAATCATTCCAAGCCTGTCGTCCTCTATCTTCAGACCGCTCAGGTTAACATCGCCTGTATTTTTAACCGTATAGGTGTAATTTATGACATCACCTATCCTGGCTGAAGAGACATCTGCTCTCTTATCTATCTCTATAGCGGCGGTGTAGCTTGTGGGAACACTCCATCTGGCGTTAAGGTGGAAGGTCTTGTTGCACGGATCAGTGGCGTTAGCCCAGACGATGTTGGTGATGTTGCCGCATAGATCTATCTCAGCAACAACGTATCTTGCATTGAAAATCTTGAATTCTCCAGGCAGTAGAGATGCGATCTGTTCTCTCAGGCCGAGCTTGTCATCAGTGACATTGACCTGGTAGAGAGTCTCATTTCCGGTGTTCTCTACGATTATGGTATAATTTATAGCCTGGTTTATGCCGGCGGGATTGACGGGAGAAGGCCCGAAATCAGCGGTTTTGTTGATCTTCAGACTCGATCCACAGCACTCAGAGTTCACAAAGTCCATGCCGCTTATATTGGAGCAGTTCAATGTGACCTGCTCTGGTGCGGAGACGGGACTCCAGCCCTCTTTTGACTCTTCGCTCAGATTATAGATTCCAGGAGGCAGGCTGCAGAACTGGTAGTAGCCGGTCTCATTGGTCAGGGCGCTAATTGCCCCACCCAGGCTGTTGGTAAGGACGATGGTCCAGTTTGAGAGGTTGAATCCGCCGCAGGTATTCTTTTTATGGCCGCTTATGCAGAGCGATGCCTGGTTGGTGAAGTTGAGGTTGGTTATGTTTTCTCCAGCCAGATCCCTGGTGTAGCAACCGTCGGGATAGGTCTGAGTCCATCCATCCTGAGAGAGCTCGCAGACGGAGTAGGTATCATTCTCTAGGTTGCAGACCTGCCAGAAGCCGCTGGCATCTGTGGTGGCATTCCACTGAGAGGTTGCATTGCTGATGGTGATGTTCCAGCCGGACAGCAGCAGGCCGGTGCAGCCATCTTTTTTATAGCCTGACAGGCAGTGAGTATTGTCATAGGTATAGGTGATGCAGGCATAAGACCAGCCTCTGGTCTCTATATGCGATGCGAATGTCCCGCAGCCGCGGACTGTTGAAACTGCTTTGTTCACCGCAGTGAGGTTGAATGTCCCCTGACCGACGTAAGCACTTACATTGCTCGTGGTTCTGCTGTCTGTAATGTTACCCACAGCAGTGTCATTAAAGGATGAATTACCTTGGAAATCAAGAATTCCGTCAGATGGGGGGACATTATGTTTGCTGCCATTGACGATCAAATCTAGATGAAGTGGACTGCCTTCGATCATCTCCATATCCAGATCTGCATCGACATATGCATAAGACCCATTGCACCATGACGGGCCCCAATTCTCGACTCTGGCAAATACAGAGCAATTCAGGGAAGTATTAAGCTCTACCGAGAGCAATTTGCCCTTGGAAGGATCGAATTTGTTAAACTGGTAATCAGCTGTCCAGCCCGTTATGTCTCCTTGGGGCGTTTGATCTGCGAAGAGATTTGAACACTGCATCTCTTGCACAATAGCGGCCAAGGATGAAGTAGTCAGAATGGCTATGAATAAAATAGATATTAATAATAATCTCCAATGTCTCATATCAGTTCATCTCCTTTTAGATAAATATCCATCTATGCACTGTACCCAGAGTTATTATTGAATTGTTCACCATCATCGACGTCCACCTTCTCCTGTTCTTGCAATCATAGACATAAGATAGGCAAAGTTTTGCATAAGCTCTCGAAATAAATTCGGAATTTTATGCTCCAAAGGTCTTGAGTGGGTTGGAGCATCGAAGATGATCGGAAGCGCCTCGTCTCCCCACATCCGCCAGATTTCCATAAATATATATCTATAAGCACAGTAAATGATAAGCGATATACTAGATATCCTCATATCGGCGCCATTAACCATATCCATTCACTCTTGACCTCGAGCTTTTCCGTTAAATTTTGCCTAAATTTCCGTAGTATGTTATGCCTATATACTATATAAAGATATCTACTAACTTATATCGAATATATTTTAAGCTCAAGAATATGCTCTGGAGAAGGTCCAGTTTAATCTATATTTTTCATTCTGATTTAGAGAGAGTATCTATTTTTAATTAAAATAATTCCCTCATTCAAGAGCCTCAATCTTATTATTAGAATATTTAATGTAAAAGTATATATATTAATAAAGTTACATTTACTTTAAGAGAGGCTCAAATATGAAAAGGACTTGGATCGCATCTAGATCTGCCGAGCATGTGACATATTCGGATAATATACACCACAGGCCAGGTGGAAATGTCTTCATATCACATCCTTTAGGAAATTTGGTTAGTTGGATATCTATACTGATCGGTCTCACAGCTGCCATCGGCTCAGTCAGCGCAGAGGAATCAGAGTCAAGAACGGTATCTGAAGGGGATTTGATAACATACTACTATAACGTGAGCAATATCGGCAACGTCAACCTCACTGGGATCAAGGTCATCGACGATAAAGTCAATCCCATCTACATTTCTGGCGACATCAATAACGATAGCTGGCTCAACCTCAGCGAGATCTGGCTTTATAAAGCAATTTATAGGGTCACCAAATCCGATCTCAATAAAGATATCGTCAATATCGCAAATGTCACCGCCACAGATCCTTGTGGAAACCCGGTTGAGGATGGAGATATAGAAATCCTAAAGACCGCAATATGGGAAGGCAATCCCATTCAGTACGGCCAATTCTGCGAGGCGCAGAAGATCTATGGTACGGGTTTTGTGGATATTGATACCAGCATTAGGGATAAAAAGATCGCCCTGGAGTATTCCAAAAACATGAATGGTGAGGGAGATATTGAGATTGAGCAGGAGCAGGCCTATTCCGAGATTGCGGACAAACTGAAGAGGAAGATAGATTCAGTTAACGGAGGCAATGAGAGCACATTAAATCTCTACGATAGCTCCAAGATGCTTTATTCCGGGGAGACACCAATGCAGGGCGAAAAGCGCCTGCGCTCCAAGGCCCTTTATGGTGGTATGGGATCAGAGCTTCGCGAAGAGTTTTCTGTCCGAGCGATGGAGTCAGATGAGGTATCATTCTTTGTGCAGACCATGCCCTATCAGCCTTACAATGGATGGAAAGAATTCCAAAAAGGCCTTGAAGATGCCGGAAGGGATACAGAGAGAATTGACAGATTAATGAGGAGCAAAGAAAACATCAGTAATTGCGCCTACTTGATGGGTCTGGAAAAAAGCAATTCCTTTAACGGCACCTGGGGAACTGATGCCATCTGGCATAAAATATTCTATAAAGATATAAATGCCAGAGAGATGTTCACCGGAAATTTTGAGGTTAAAAAGCAGATCAAGTTCCACAAGTATCCGGCGATGGATAAAGAAGAGAAAGGATGCACAGGAATAGATTGCTGAGGCCAGGCTGATTGATACAGGGCATGAAGTTCTGGCGATCTTCAATTCATCCTGGTATTGCACAAGTGGAGGCAAATTATCGAACTGGATCCAAATATATCAAGCAGAGCGAATTTCTGCCGCACTGAAAAGCCATGTCCATTCCGATTTGATGACGGAGCCTAATAGGAATCACCTTCCGCCAGACTGTCGGCGAATTTGAGATAATTGCAGGAGGGGCGGCCCAGGGGGATGATGCTGCCCTGGACCTCACCTTCCTCAATCTCAAGGACGGCAAGGGAAGGGGCAGACATCCTGGGCAGAGTGGTGCTCCCCGGGCAGATGAGAAGGCTCTTGCCCTTTTCAATGAGAGGGCGGTGTATGTGCCCGAAAACCAGAACCTGTACATCCATCTCCCGGGCCATCATCTCTGCGCCCACCAGGTCGGAGCCGTGCGAGGCCATATGGACCAGGCCGATCCGGATCCCCTCCACCTCCAGCACAGCTCTCTCCGGCAGAAGCCTCTTGAGTTCAATAGAGTCCGAATTGCCATGGACCGCCTTCATTGACCCTAAATCTGATAGTGCGGCATAGGCGCTGGCGGAAACGAAGTCGCCGGCGTGAAGGATCATATCTGCCTCCTTCAGCAGACCGGCCAGTGGAAGAGGAATGGTGTCGGATTCAAGATGAGTATCTGATAGGGCTATTATTCTCATTTTCTTATCAGAAGAGGGTATTCCAGATCATAGGCTATTAGTATGCCGGTCCAAGGATGGGTCCATGCATCTGCCTTGTGGCAGCGGCCAATATCAGAGAAGCTCGCGTTAACTTGATTACCGCCTGAATCGAAAGGTATCAGGTATTAAGTGATTAGAGCATAAAGGCAGAATCAGACCATAAGATCGGACCAAGAATTGCAGAGGAAAAGAGCGATATGATTGCCAGGAGAGCAGAAGAGCTGGCCCCCTTCATGGTCATGGAGGTTTTAGAGCGGGCGCGGGAGATGGAGCGGCAGGGCGAAGACATCATTCATCTTGAGGTGGGCGAGCCGGATTTCGATGTTCCCTCCCCAGTAAAAAAGGCCACCTGCTGGGCCCTGGAAGAGGGAGCCACCCATTACACCCACAGCCTGGGAGATATACAGTTGCGAGAAGCCATCTGCGAGCACTATCTGGATGACTATGGCGCAGAGATCAGGCCGGAGCAGGTGGTGGTGACATCCGGGACATCTCCGGCAATGATGCTTGCCTTTGCCTCGCTTCTGGAGAGGGGCGAGGAGGTGATAGTCTCCGATCCGGGATACGCTTGCTATCCCAATTTCATCAAATTCCTGGGTGGAGTCCCAACCAGGGTGCCGGTATATGAGCAGGATGGATTTCGTTTGAGGGTGGAGGCCATCCGGGAGAGGATAAGTTACAATACCAAGGCCATACTGATCAATTCGCCCTCCAATCCCACCGGATGCCTGATCTCTGAAGAGGATATGAAGGCCATAGCCGGCCTCTCTCCCTATATCATATCCGACGAGATCTATCATGGTCTGGTTTATGAGGGACAGGAGCACTCCATCCTGGAGTTCACAGACAGGGCCTTTGTCCTGAACGGCTTTTCCAAGCTCTATGCCATGACCGGCTACCGCCTGGGATATCTCATCGCCCCACCCCGGTTCATCCGGCCTATTCAGAAGATGCAGCAGAACTTTTTCATCTGCGCCGGCTCATTAGCCCAGAGAGCAGGCATTGCTGCTTTGCAGGAGAGCGAAGCAGAGGTGGGGGAGATGAGGAGCATATATGATCGCAGGCGCAAGTTCATGATCAAACGCCTCAAAGAGCTGGGCTTCTCCATAGCCGTGGAGCCGACAGGAGCTTTTTATGTATTTGCCAATGCCAGAAGCTTCTCCGGTGACTCCTACCGCCTGGCCTTCGATATACTGGAAAAGGCTCATGTGGGAGTGACGCCTGGGGTGGACTTCGGGAAAAACGGGGAAGGCTATCTTCGTTTCTCTTATGCCAATTCCTTAGAGAATATTGAGGAGGGACTGAACCGGCTGGAGCTATATCTAAGGAAAGCAAGCTGGCTATAGTCCGGATGCAAATTCATTTTTCGGCTCAGTCCTTTGTCAGGATATCCAGCAGCTTCCTGGCATTCTCCCTGAACTCTTCCAGGCTGCCGTTATTTCTCAGCTTGAGGCTGGCGGCCTCCATAGCCTGGCACATGCCCCATCCCATCTCCCGGCACTCCCTCTGCTCCAGCGCCGCCGCAGCCTGACCATCCGGCTCGCCGCAGGAGGAGATGATCTTCTCATCCTGATCCAGCTCGTCAGCCCCGCACAGGCCACTTCCTGGATCGTCCGGCCGGCCCCGCGCCCGAAGCCACCTCAGGCGCTCTTCCGCCGGAGCGCATATCTCCACCAGATGAAACTCCTCGGCCTGGGAGGCGAAATAGTCAGCTTCCTCTCGAGAGCGCAGGCCGTCCACCACTACCGTCTTCTCTCCACTGGCCCTGGCCTTCTGCAATATTCGCCTGGCCACGGCCTCGGGCCCCTCCACCTCTCGCAAGGCGCAACCGACCCGACCCAAATTCACGTCTGTAGCCTCCAGCCCCCGCCTGGCCGCCTCCTGGCGGATGACATCTCCCATGACCAGCACCGCCAGGCCCTGCTGCCTTGCCACCCGGGAGGCCTCTCCCTTGCCCGAGCCGGGCAGCCCTACAAAGCCGATGATCTTCATCGCAAGTTCTCCTTAATGCTTCAGTTCATTCCATTATCTAGCTTTCCCATATCATCTTGGGCAGAGCATGAACCCGGATCTCCACCTCACCATGGCTGGCGGCGCGGCAGGCTTCTGCCATCTGCTCCATCTCCTCAATGGAAACCGGCGGAAATGGACTCTCGTCCTCACCGGGATGGCCCTGCTGAAGGATCAGGCCCTCCAGGCGGCTGCGGGGATATAACCCCTTTAGTCGGCAAAGTGCCCCGGCGATCTTCTCCGCCTGGGAAGTGGAGGGATCATGGGGGAAGACTGTAGTCCTGGCCTCAAATACACCTCCCGATTTAAAGCAGATCTCCAGGCTCTTTCTCACTGCAGAGGCGCTGTGGCCTCTTCCCGTGGCTGCCTCATAATCCGGCTCCTCCAGGGCAGACTTGAGGTCCAGAAAGACCCTATCCACCAGGCCTTCTTCCAGAAGCATCTCCAGGTGATCGGGAAATATGCCCGAGGTCTCCAGGCCAGTAGCCAGGTCAAGGCTTTTCGCCAGGCGGAAGAGATGCCTGCATGCCTCCAGCTGGAGCAGAGGCTCTCCCCCGGAGAGAACCAGGCCGTCCACAAAGGGCTTGCTGATCGCCCTTTGCGCCGCTTCGTCCAGTTTGATCTGCAGGGGAGAGTGGCAGGAAGTTGAGCCACATTCCAGCCCTTCTGAAAACAGGGCGGAACGGCTGGGTCCGGGCAGGCCTTTGACCTCGGATACAATGCGAGAGACGATATAATGGAGGGGGACATATCTCTCTCCTCTCTGGAGCCGGCGATTCTGGCAATGAGGACAGCGCAGGGGGCAGCCCTGAAGGAAGACGACCATGGCCGCCCTCCCCGGCCAGTCCACTGTGGAGAGGGGCACAATTCCTCCCAGGTTTACCCTCATTCATCCTTCCCGGCGAGGGTCCAGCTGCACCGGGCCGCCTGAAATATTGGACAGCCGCTCCTCAAGCTCTTTTTCATGCTCTGTCGCTTTCTCCCGGCTGGAGGTTAGATCCTTTGTCTGCTGCACCAGGCTGCTCTCCAGGCTCTTGATGCTTTTTTTAGCCTGGGCAGAATCTTGCCGGATCCTAACTTCCTCAAGGCTGGATTCCGCTATTGCCTCTCTGGTTTTCACTATCTCCTCTTCCAGAGCAGCCCAATTTGACCTGGCCTTCTCCAGAGACCTGTTTTTGATCAGCATCTCGATATGCTCCAGGGTCTTCTCCTTCTTTTTGTCCTTGAGGCCGAGGCGTGAGAGATGGCTTTGCAGCTCCACTAAAGATCCGGAGATCTCCTCATCCCTAACCTCGGCAGGAGACTTGAGGAGCCTCTGGAAGAGGCCATCATGCTGCAGGCTGATTCTGGAGCTCGAGCCCTGCTTGGCCATTCTGGAGAGGGCCTTGGATAGAGGTGAGACGAGCTCAGCCAGCTCCTCCTCTGCCTGGCTCTTCATTGTCAATGCCCTTTCCAGCTCTCTTTTCAGCTCTTCGGCCCTCCTTCCCTCATCGCTCCTCGAGTGCCTGCCAGCCTCATCCTCCAGGTTAGAGAGGCGGGATTTCAGATCCGCCAGACCGGCCTCATTTTGCCGGATCGACTCCTGGAGCTGCTCCAGGCGAGGCAGCTCCTTCTGCAACTCCTCGGAAAGCTGCCGGGCATAAAAGATCTCCTCAGATAGCTTTCTCTTCTTTTTCATCTCCTGCTCCAGATCCACTAGGAGGCGGCTTATCTCAGCCAGATTGGAGTTGATGCGCTCAATATTCTTGGGAAAGAGAGCAGCCACATATCTCTGGGCCCGGCCAAAGGTGGTGACGGTCCTCTCCAGGCCCTTGAGGGCGGTCCAATGATGCTGAAACGCATTATCCGGATCCCTTTTGTGAGGCGGCTGTAATTTTTCGCACAGAGAATCAAGCTGCTTGGACAGCTCGCCTCTTGCCGCCAGGCCGGCGCGAAGCAGCTTGGGTGGGGTGCCGGGATCCGGCTGAGCAGAATTGAGATCGGAGATGTCCCGGGAGAGAGATACAGCTGCCTTCTCCATACGGCTGTATATGCGGTCAAGCCTTTCGGCAAATCCGGATGGATCTTCATGCTGCTGCAGCCAGGAGTCGACCTCCTTCAGACTCAGGGAGGAGCGCTCCCCATGAGTCCTGCCTCCTTTGAAAATATTGTTCAGCCACTTCAAGGCAAATT